>Ga0247611_10000121_pt1 | contig 158542 bp, 130 predicted proteins | sample 177DNAGHGhighgp2_FD_192422 | JGI IMG/M metagenome (GOLD analysis project Ga0247611, IMG submission 192422) | Sheep rumen microbial communities from Palmerston North, Manawatu-Wanganui, New Zealand - 1770 DNA GHGhigh gp2 | ecosystem: Host-associated > Mammals > Digestive system > Stomach >...
TGCTTACAGCTTCCTTCAGATTCCACCTCACGATGGACACCCTTGCTGTTCAGCTATACACTTCCCACTATCTGGGCGTGTTCGGGACTTGCACCCGTTAGAGCGCGCCCATGGCGCGCAAACTAAATGACCATACCGGCAAAAAGCCGGATATGGTCATTTTAACAACTTGTTTATATTTAGTCAACTACCGGCAGTTAAGGCCCAGATGATCCATCCATAAGAGGATCCTATCTATGCCGCCTTTTTACCACTCTTATTCAAGAGTTGCCACTACTTCCTCAAGCAGATCCATGATCTTAAGATGCTGAGGGCATGCACCCTCGCACTGACCGCATTTGATACATTCAGATGCTCTCGGTCCTCCCGGTCTCCATGAATAATCATTTCTCGCTTTATCAAGCTCATTATAGATCTTATACCTGTTCATGCACGCAAAGATCTCCGGTATACGTATCTGCATCGGACAGCCCGGCGTACAGTAATGGCACGCCGTACATGGTATAGAATCAATGTTTTTAAGGGCTGCCATGGCATTTTCTACAACCATACGCTCATTATCCGAAAATGCCTTAAAATCCTTCATATATGACAGATTATCCTGCATCTGGGCTTCATTTGACATACCACTCAGTACTATCATGACTCCCGGAAGTGATGCCGCAAATCTTACAGCCCATGAAGCCGGGCTCATTTCCGGAGCGGCCTGCTTCAGGATATTCTTCACAACCAGAGGCGGATCTGCAAGAGTACCACCCTTTACAGGTTCCATAACCACAACCGGCTTGCCGTGCTTTTCGGCTACTTCATAGCATCTGCGTGAATTAACCGTCGAGTCGTCCCAGTCGGCATAGTTGATCTGAAGCTGAACGAATTCAGTCTCCGGATGCTCTGTAAGTATCTCGTCAAGTACCTCAGGCTGGTCGTGGAAGGAGAATCCAAAATGCTTTATCTTCCCCTCTTCCTTAAGCTTCTTAACGTACTCCCAGAGTCCGTATTTTTCATATAATGACTTATTATTCTTATCCAGCGCATGCAGGAGATAAAAATCTATGTAGTCTGTACCAAGCCTTTCAAGACTTATACTCAGCTCTGCCTTGGCTTCTTCTTCATTTTTGCATGCAAAGCTTGACGCATTCAGCTTTGTTGCAAGGTAGTAGGAATCTCTCGGATATCTCTCAACGAGAGCCTTTCTGGTTGCTTCCTCAGAACCTCCGTAAACAAATGCCGTATCAAAATATCTTCCGCCTGCAGCAAAAAAGTCATCAACCATTTTCTTGGTTTCCTCGACATTGATCTCTCCTGACTCCAGTCTCGGAAGCCTCATAAGCCCGAAACCAAGCTTGATAGTATCTTTTACCAGTTTATTCATATAACTCCTCCTCTGGAAAACTACATATTACCTCTTATCAGCTTTTCGGCTTCAGCTATGGAAATGCCCTTACTTTCAGCTATCCTCCTCAGATCTTCATATTCATATTTATATCTTGAAACACCGTATCCGGACACAGTTTTAACATTCACCTGTCCGAACTGCGTATTCACCTGACTCATCTGACGATCAAGCACATATCTCTCGCATATACGCTCTCTGATCCCTATAGTTGAGGTCAGTCTGAAGATATCAGACACGATCTTGGTCTTATCATCCGGCCAGCAGATTACAGTAAGTAAAACTCCCGGTCTGTCCTTCTTCATGGAAATAGCAGTTGTATAAACATCCAGTGCGCCGCAGTTCATGAGTGCTTCTTTGGCATAGCCAAGAGCCTCGCCAGTCATATCGTCTATATTACACTCCAATGTGCATACAGTATCAGTCTTCATGCATAAAGCATCCTGCTTTGCACTCTCAATATCCTCTCCGAGAATGATAGTAACGCAGTTTGGATTCTTATAATCCTTAACGCCCATTCCATGGCCTTCTTTAACAGTTCTGATATTCGGCATGTCACCGAATTCATTTGCAAAATGCCTGATAAGCGCTGCTCCGGTAGGCGTACACAGTTCGCCCTCGATATCTCCCTGATATACCGGAATATCTTTAAGCAGAAATTCTGTAGCAGGTGCAGGAACCGGAATGATTCCATGCGCACATTCAACCTTTCCATAGCCTGTTCTGATAGGTGAAACGATAACCTTGTCAGGCTTTATCATATCCATGAGAAGACATACAGACATTATGTCAACCACAGCATCCTTAGCACCTACCTCATGGAAATGTATCTCATCAACCGGCTTGCCGTGAGCATTGCTCTCAGCCTCTGCTATCAGCTTATATACTGCAAGGAAATTCTCTCTGGCATCCGGCGGTGCAGGAAAGCCTGCTGCCATAACCTTGATATCCCTGAATGAATTGCCGTGCTCATGTGCTTCAGCCGCATGTCCCGGTGCTCCGTGTGGTGGAACCGGTGCTCCATGTGGCGGAACCGGTGCTCCATGTGGCGGAACCGGTGCTCCATGTGGCGGAACCGGTGCTCCGTGTGGCGGAACCGGTGCTCCATGTGGCGGAACCGGTGCTCCGTGTGGCGGAACCGGTGCTCCATGTGGCAGTACCGGTGCTCCGGCATTTGCATCATCTCTTCTGTATGTATGAGAATTGGCCTCCGGATGATTCCTTAGATAACGCTCGCGTTCCTCTGAATGATGAGCCGGCATCACAACCGGTCTCTCCGGCACTCCCTGCGGCGGTACCGGTGCTCCGTGCGGCGGCTCAGCTGCACTATGTACATCTACTGACTTCTCCTCAGTTCCATTTACAACGACCTTAAAATGTGTTCCCGTTACGCCGCCCTTCATGGATCTGTCATACGAAAAGCTTACATCTCCAAGACCTTTAATGATGGTCGAAAGCTTATCTGTGAAAGTCTTTTTATCACTGTCTCCGAGGAGCTCATACAGTCCTGCGGAGATCATGTCTCCTGCGGCACCCATGCTGCAATCAAAATATAATACTCTCATTCTTCATTACCCCCTGCAAAAAAAATTAATACTGCCATTCGTTTTCTCTTCCTCAAGTAACTGATATAACCTCCTGTCCAAATTATTTATGATTGATCATACTCGCCTGATAAGCCGCTCCGAAGCCGTTATCGATATTAACTACCGATACTCCGCTCGCACAGCTGTTTAGCATTGAGAGCAGCGCTGAAAGTCCGCCAAATGAAGCCCCATAACCTACACTTGTCGGTACAGCGATCACCGGACATTCTGCCAGTCCGCCCACAACGCTTGCAAGAGCCCCCTCCATTCCTGCTATAGCGATTATGACCGATGCATCCATGATATCATCCAGATGGCTTAGCAGTCTGTGAAGTCCTGCCACGCCCGCATCATATATCCTCCTTACGTCATTTCCGAGAAACTCCGCAGTGAGAGCCGCTTCCTCCGCAACAGGCATATCACTTGTGCCCGCCGTGATCACAGCTATATATCCGCCGGCCTTCTTCTCCTGCCTGCCGCCTATCATCGCAAGTCTTGCTTCTGGAAAGTACTCATAACTTTCATTTAACAGACTGTTCTTCTGTAAATACTGCGATTTTTCCTCACTCAGTCTTGTTATCAGGATATGCTCCTGACCGTTTTTAAGGAGTACCTCCGCGATTCCTCCAATCTGTTCCGGAGTCTTTCCGGCTCCGTAGATTATCTCTGCATTTCCCTGAAGAAGCTTTCTGTGAGTATCCGGCTTGGCATAACCCATTTCGATAAATGGTTTCTTCTTCAGTATCTTTAAAACCTCTTCTTCTGAAAGAATGCCGGATCTATAGTCCTTTAGTATCTCTTTTAAGTCATTCATATTATAGCCTCCCGGGATCAAAAACCGCCAAATCTCCGAGTTGATTTATAATAAGCTGTAGATATAATCCATATCCAGATGTTCTCTCAGGATATCTGCCAGCATATCATACTGTTTTTCTTTAAATTCCGCATACGAGATTGCTTCTTCATTCTCGCCCTGAATGCCCTTATTCTTCGCAAGCACTCCGCAGAGAGTCTTTGCAATCCCCGGCGCATCAAATATTCCGTGAACGTAGGTTCCTAAAACATTGCCCTTCTGGATAACGGCAGGGACATCAGCTTTATCTGTAAGACTGCTCTCGCCCATATGAATCTCATAGCCCGAGAAATCCATTCCTGACAAAGCTTCAAAGGTCCCGCTCAGCTTTGGGATTACTCCCTTTATCTGCCTTCTGGTCTTTTCCTTCTGCATTTTTGTAATGACCGGAAGCAGGCTCATTCCGCGAACCCTGTTCTGAAAGTCCTTCTGTCCGGAATCCACTCCAAATGTATCTTCTATCTCTTCTCCCAGCATCTGGAAGCCTCCGCAGATACCGAATACCGGTACAGAACGTGATATATATTTTATAGCTGCTTCAAGTCCGTTTTCTCTGAGCCACAGCATATCCTGCAGGGTATTTTTGCTGCCCGGCAGCATCACGATATCAGGCTTTCCCAGCTGCGCAGCCGAATCAACATATCTTACTCTGCAGCTCTTTATCGAATCAAACACATCAAAATCAGTAAAATTTGAGATATGCGGAAATCTTATAACCGCTATATCGACAAATGCACCCGTCGCCTCCCTGACACTGAATCTGTCGGTAAGGCTGTCCTCATCATCAAGCTTAATATTCATAAATGGCACGGTTCCGCAGACCTTTTTGCCGCCCAGCTTCTCCAGACTTTCTATTCCGGGATCAAGTATAGTCTTGTCCCCGCGAAACTTATTGATCACGAGTCCCTTTACCAGCTGTTTTTCATCCTCCGGAAGGAGCATCAGCGTTCCGAGCAGCTGTGCAAAAACTCCTCCTCTGTCAATATCTCCGACAAGAAGGACATTTGCGTTAAACATTTTGGCTATACCCATATTTACAATATCATTCTGCTTAAGATTAATCTCCGCAGGACTTCCGGCGCCCTCAATAACTATGATATCATAATTCTCTTCCAGCTTAGCAAAAGCTTCCTTAATGACTGGAATAAGCTCAGTCTTTCTAGCAAAATATTCCTTTGCCGACATATCGGCCAGAACCTCACCTTTAACTATGACCTGCGAGCCCTTATCGCTTGTCGGCTTAAGGAGTATCGGATTCATTTCCACCACAGGCTTTACGCCCGCAGCCTCCGCCTGCATGACCTGCGCTCTGCCCATTTCAAGTCCGTCCTCAGTGATAAATGAATTAAGCGCCATATTCTGTGATTTAAAAGGTGCAACCCTGTATCCGTCCCTGCTGAATATTCTGCAGAGTCCCGCTACGAGAAAGCTTTTTCCGGCACTGGACATAGTGCCCTGGATCATTATCTTCTTTGCCATTTATATATAAGTTCCTCCTGCGGCAAAACCTCTATACCGCATATAAATCTATAAACTCTTCATTGTCTGCTTCAGTCCCTCGCTGAGTGTTGTGAAGGACGCCCCTAGAGAAATGATGCTGCCCGCATCATAGTACTCCGATTCTTCTTTCCTTAAAGGAAATGGAAGCGGTATACCCTTTTCTTCGATGGTGGCCACATCAACCGGAATACGCTCAAAGCCCTTTCCCAGCACCTCCTGCGATGCTTCAAGAAGAGCCTCTTCAAATTCTTTATATCCGGTCCTTTTCGGACTGCAGACATTAAATGCTCTGTCAAATGCATCCGGATTATTGCAGCATAGGTATATAGCTTCTGCCACATCCTTTACATACGCCATCTGGAAGGATCCGTCAGAATCCGACGGACTAAGTATCTGCCCGGCTCCGATTATCCATTTAAAATATATTCCTTCGCGCGGTGCGTAATTGTTCTCACCATAAATAAATGCCGGACGTATAACTGTAAAATGTACCCCTTTGTACTTCTCAGAGATAAGCTTCCTTACCTCCTTCTCAAGAGCCACCTTACCCAGTATATAACTTCCTGCTTCTCCGCCGAAATCCCTTGATTCAAGCTCCGCGTCCTCCGTGACAAGGAGCTTTCCGGTACCTCGTCTATATACATCTGTTGTGCTGACAAAAATATACTGCCCGATGCTGAACCCGGCATTTTCAAGGATCAGCCTGATATCTCCTTCATTATAGGCACAAAAATCAACCAGAACATCAATATGTCCCGGATCAACCTCCGAAAGTGCCTTAATGTCATGTCTGTCAAGGAAATAAGTATTCCTCAGCTCTGACTCACTAAGAATCTCTCTTCTGTTTCCTCTGTTGATGAAGAAGACCTCGTCGCCTCTCGCCTCAGCCGCCTTGACAAAGCTTCTTCCCAGAAAATATGTGCCCCCTAAAACAAGTATTCTCATCCGCACTACCCGATCTTTTTATTTCACTCCAGCAAATCTTCTTGCTTCTCTCTTGTTTTTCTTACTTATACGCTTGCAGTTTTCTCTTTTGCCTATTCTTACAGCATCTCTTCTGTTTGCTTTTACTTATACGCTTGCTGTTTTCTCTTTTGCCTTCTCTTCCGGCTTCTCTTCTGTATTATCTTCCACATGCTTCACGCCGGTTCTCATACGCTCCTCGTAATCTGCTCCCGGCATAGGCTTTGCATAATAGTAGCCCTGTATCATATCGCATCCCTCGCCTGCAAGGAAGTTAACCTGTTCCTTAACCTCGACGCCCTCTGCAACCGTTCTCATATTAAGGCTCTTGGCAAGTCTTATTGCCTCAGAAACTACTATTGCGCCTCTGTCTCCCTGCTGGTCTCCTCTGAAGAATTCAGCATCAAGCTTAAGCACGTCAAGCGGCATATCCTTCAGAGAATTAAGTGAAGAATATCCCGAACCGAAATCATCCATGGAAACCGCAAAGCCATATCCCTTAAGCTTATTGATAGTATTTATCATAGCCTTCTTATCATCAAAGAAAGCACTCTCTGTAAGCTCTATCTCAATATATTCATGCGGCGTTCCGGCTGCATCAACCATATCTCTTATCTGCTCGGCAAGGTCCTCTTCGACAAAATGTGCCCTGGAAATGTTAACCGATACCGGAACACATTTATAACCCTGATCAAGCCATCTCTTCTGATCCTTTGCAACGTGGCTCAGCATGTAATGATCGATCTCTGTTATGAATCCGTTCTTCTCAAAGATAGGTATGAATTTACCCGGGCTGACAAAGCCAAGCTCCGGCGACTGCCATCTGATAAGTGCCTCAGCGCCTCTAAGTTCATCGGTCTTAGGATCATATTTAGGCTGGTAATAAACCTGAAACTCTTCATTTTTGACTGCCTTATCCTGAAATGCCTGAACACTGTCGAGCCATTTTTCTTCTTCAACAAGCTTTTCATCAAAGAATGCAACTCCGGATTCGTCTGATTCGGCAAGTCTTGCTCTTGCTGCGCAGGCATTATTGAATTCATCCTCAATGATCAGCTCACTATCATCCTTCTGCTTTCTCTCAAGGTAAGAAGCCACGTCTATTACTGCAACTCCTGCCTGAAATGCAAGCTTCTGCCCGGTCTCAATAGACTCAAGCCTGCCGATAAGCTCCTTTATCCTTGCTGTGATCTCATCTTTATCTTCATATTGAAGCATAAGTCCGAATTCCGCAGCGTTATTATGCGCACTGAGTTCTTTTTTATTTATGGATTCCGAAAGTACAGAATTAATCTTAAAAAGCAGCTTTTCTCCGGCCTCAACCGAATGGCAGAGACAATACTTTCTGTAATTGATAAATGAAAGATTTACGACAGCATATTTGTTCTTCGCATTTTTCCTTCTTCGAAGCGTTTCTTCACCCTTGATGTGGAACCACATCCAGTTCTTGCCGCCGGTAACAACATTTGTGAAGAAATAATTGGTGATCTTCCTCTGTCTAACGATATTTGATATAGCCCTAATGAAAATGATAGTAATAAGCGTGAATATAAAGGCTGCAAGAGCGATTATTATTATCGCAAAGATCACAACATCTCTCTCACTCAGCTTGATAAAGGTCTTTACATTAAGGCTGTACCTTCCATCATTTACCGGCACTACGATCCAGAGCGGTATATCAAGAGTAGTCTCTCCATTCTCCATCTCTTCATTGAGCCTGTCAGCTTCTTCTTCACCCATTTTATTCATCCATGAATAAACCTTTGTAAAGCTGACTCTTAATACGTTATCTTCAACATATAAAAAGTCTATGCTTTTATCCTCATAGATCATGAGCTTTTCCGAGCTCATGGCAAGCTCTATCTCTTTCGGCTCTCCCTTGACAGTGACCTCGCCGCTTGAGAATACCACTTTGCCATCTTTATCACTCAGGAAATAGTCGAGTCCGAACTGGTCAAGAATATCATATATCTTGTCGTCTTTTTCCTCGACGCCTTCGTCATATATCTCGCCCATCGTCTTTGCTGTATTTTTTCCTGCTGCAAGCTTTGAATCTCCAATATATCTAAAGAAATATTTTACAGAATAATATGCTGCAAACCAAGCAATCACGGCAACTACCAAAAACAAAATGACAGTTCCCGTGATCCTTTTATTTTTAATCCTTTTATAGATTTGTTTATTTGTCAGATTCTTCACCTTTCACTTAGTCCCCCACTATATATTTTAGCCTTCTCAGGCTGTTTCTTCTAATCTTACGAAATAATTCTTAAGATCCATGATAGGGATAGGCTTTGAATACTTATAGCCCTGAAGGTATGATGCAGCCATGTTAACGCAGCGCTTCTCATCCTTTTCATCCTCTACGCCTTCATAAAGAACTGAATAATTCATCTCAGCAAACATATTTGCGAGACCTCCAACCATTCTCTCTGACTTTCTGTTAATGTTGCTTGCTATAACCAGAGAACGGTCAAATTTGATTATATCAAATGGAAGCTCCATGATCCTTTCCATATTTGAATAGCCTGTTCCAAAGTCATCAAGATAGAATTTGATACCCTTTTCCTTCAGGATATCTATCTTACTCTTCATGGCTTCGAAATCGCTCTCATTTTGAGATTCAGTGATCTCGATAGCTATCTTATTGTCCGGTATGCCGCTTGCTTCAATGATACCGATGATATCGTCGCAGAAATTATCGTCATGCAGCTCCTGCATGGAAACATTTACGGAAATACGGTTAACCAGAAAGCCCTCATTTAAGAGGTATTTTACCTCATCACAGGTTTTCTGCATGATTATCCTGGTAAGCGAATGAATATATCCATTTTCTTCCGCAAGACCAATAAACTGATCCGGATATACCATTCCGGTATCCTGAAGCTTAAGTCTCATAAGCGCTTCAGCGGTATCATATCTTCCGGTCTTTACATTGAATACCGGCTGGCAGTAAGCAAGCACTCTCGGATCCCTCGTATTGCCGCCCCTGCATATATCTGCAAGCTCCTTCAGAATGTATTCATTTTTCTGGAAAAGCTTCACGTCTTCATCACTTATCTCATGGAAGGAATTCTGAGCCATATTCTTATAAATGTACTTAAGGAAGTTTACATAATCATTCTTCATACTGATCTCGTCCTTGCTGAGACCGTAAACCACCTTAAAATCATATCCGTACTTCTCATATTCTGCCATAAACGCACCGATGATTCTGTTAAATGTATTCTCATATTCCTTATTGTGCGCTTCCTCAGCCATAAGTACCATGTGACCTGTACTTACCTGGAAAAGCACTGCGCCCTTGAAAAATGTTCCTGCAAATTGTCTGATGACCGCCTGCAGCTCCTTCGGGAATGTCTTTCTCTCCTCCTCGAACTCCTTCATGTAAAGGCTCATAATGACAAGAGTATTCTTCTTCTCATAATTATATCTTACCATATCCTCCATCGCACTGGTACTTACTGCTCCAAGCTCGATGTCATAAGGATTTGAATGTACAAGATAAAGCATTGCTATGATAGGGAAAAGGAATGTTGCAGTCGTAAATGACCTCTGCTGATGCGAGCCCTGAATCGCAAGAACGACCATCGAAACCGTCATCGTACCGAAAAAGCCTCGCATGACCTTTTTGTATATCCTGCCTCTATAGAATATCATAATATATACTATAAGAGCCATATAGAAAATGTATCCCAGTGCAAAGAAATTCGTTCCTGTATTAACACTTGCGTCCTTGTTGATATGGAAGCCTTTTCCTGTAGCGATTCCGTAGGCATCTACTCCCGTTATGATCAGGAAAACCACAAGACCAACAATAGTAAGCTTTTTCTTGATAGAAGTTTCAATTCTCAAAACCTCCATTACGTATAATACATAATTAAACAGGATCAGGAAAAGCATTGCATGATAGATAAGTCTGAAAAGATATACGAAATTAAGAGTTGCGTCAGAAGTATCGGTGAAAATGTTATGGAAGATAACATCCGAAAAAGATGCCACCAATAGGCACCCGATCATAGCATTGAATATAAGGAAAGCCCTATTCTTACCAACAAAAGACGTATAGGCAAGCACAAGAATAACGGCACATGCAGCTATAACTATCAGGTCTCCGATAGGAGAATAATTATCATTAAAGCTTAAAACTTCTCCCATATGCTTGCGCCTCCTTTCTCCAATTTTAACCGACACTTCCCCTGATGTTAGTATATCATTTTCAGCGTTCAAAGACTAGAAAAAAAGAAGTGGCATATAATACAAACATCTAATGATTATTTGTATTATATGCACAAATTAAATAGCAATTTAATTAAAAACGTGTACATATCGCACATTATTTCTTCTGTAAAAGCATTACAACCTCACACCCAGCGGTCCATGGAAATTGATCGAAGGCCATAGCCCTTTTTGCCATGTATCCATGTTCTGAAAGGAACCCGAGATCTCTCGCCAGAGTCTCTGGATTGCATGAGATATAGACCACACGGTCAGGCGAATATTTTATAAGTGACTCAAGAAATACGGTGCTGCTTCCCGAACGCGGAGGATCCATAAAAACCACCTTATCCTTGACAGCAGCTTGGTCACTTCCTTTTTCAGCAAGCTCTACCATGAAATCTCCTGCATCACCTTCTGCAAAACGCACATTTTTAATACGGTTCATTTCAGCATTTTTTCTTGCATCGCTGACTGCCTCGCCGTTAAGCTCAACGCCTGTAACATCAGCAGACTGCTGAGCAGCTATAAGAGAGATGGTTCCGATTCCGGAGTAAGCATCTATTACCTCAGTTTCCTTCTTAAGCTTTGCAAAATCAATGGCAGTACGATATATCTTCTCTGTCATTTCCGGATTCACCTGGAAAAATGACTGCGGTGACAGCATGAAATCAACTCCGCAGAGTCTGTCCTTGATACGACCCTTTCCGTAGAGCACGATGTCTCTTCTGCCGAGCACCATACTGGTATGCTTGTCATTTACATTTAATACTACAGTGCTGATAGCAGGATGCTTTGCACGAAGCGCCTTTACAAAATTATTCTTGGACGGAAATACAGGGCTCGCGACAACAAGTATGACCATGATCTCTCCGGTACTTCTGCTTACGCGCACCATAACATGGCGGAGAAGGCCTGTTCCGAGATCCTCATCATAAACCTTGATCTTAAAGGACCTGAGCATTCCTCTGATATCTCTGATGATACTGTCCGCTTCCGAATGTTCTATCATGCATTCATCAATATTTACTATCTTATGCGTACCTTCCTGATAGACGCCTGAAATGATCTCGCCCTTAGCGTTTCTTCCGAAGGCAGCATTTACCTTATGTCTGTAGTGATAAGGCTCCTTCATCCCCTGGATCCTGATGATCTTGCCATAGCCCTCAGGCATAAATTCGCCCAGAAGATCATTTACCCATTTTTCCTTCTCACTGAGATAGCTGCTGTAATCTTCGCCGATATGCGAACAGCCGCCGCATTTTTTACTGTATTTACATTTAATGTTTTCCATAAAACGTATATTTCCTCCTACACGCCGGTCAGATCAAATGGCGGTATATAAATTCCTACACACCTGTCAGATCAAACGGCGGTATAAAGCTTTCATCAGCAGTCTCTCCTGTCTGGACAAAGCCGTTAACCACTCCGATAGAAGCCGCATAATCAACAAGACTCTTATATTCGTATTCGCTAACCTTCCTGTCAATCTCCGGATAATCCTTTCCGAGAAGCTCATGATCCGGGGTGAACTGATTCATCAGACTTATATAAATGCTGTCTCCGTATCTTTCGTAGAGGTATCTTACGATCATTTTTGCCTGGATAAGCATCCCCGGCATCAGAAGATGACGCACGATAACGCCACGCCTCATGATACCGTCCTCACCGATTAAAGGCTCCGGCTGCTGCCTTACCATTTCATCTATCGCAGCCTTTGCATATCCGGCATATCCCGGCGCATTGCTATACCTTACCGACTCCGTGTCCCTGATATATTTCATGTCAGGAAGATAGATATCGATCAGTCCCTCAAGACTTTTAACTGTCTCTACGCTGATATAAGACCCGGTATTAAGCAGAAATGGAAGCTTAAAGCCTCTCTCCTTTGCAGCTTTTATGGCAGTGATTATATCCGGTATGAATATGTCTCCGGTCACAAGATTTATATTATTTGCGCCCTGATCAGCCAGTTCGAAAAAAATCTCCACCAGCCTTTCAACGGTGATAAATCTGCCTGCCTTTCCTCTGCTGATCTCTTTATTCTGACAGAATACGCAGCGCATATTGCAGCCCGAGAAGAAAACGGTTCCGGAACCTGAGGCTCCTGAAATACATGGTTCTTCCCACATATGAAGGGCAGCTCTTGCAACATGAAGCACAGCTCCTTCGCCGCAAAAACCCTTCTTCTCTCTTCTGTTGATCCCGCATTTTCTCGGACAAAGTCTGCAATTCTCGTACATTTACTCTCCGGCCTTTGTAATGATAACGTTTCCTGTCTTAACAATACTGTGTTCCGGTACAAAGCCTCTGATAGGAGAAAGCGGATAGATATTTGTGTGTCTTCCGATAACCGACCCCGGATTCATAACACTGTTGCATCCAACCTCTACAAAGTCTCCAAGCATTGCGCCAAACTTCTTAAGGCCTGTCTCGATACGAATATCACTGTATTCATCATAGCCCTTAACAACTACAAGAGTTTTATCCGACTTTACATTTGATGTGATAGAGCCTGCGCCCATATGCGATCTGTAACCAAGTACAGAGTCTCCTACATAATTGTAATGAGGAACCTGAACATTATCGAAAATGATGACATTTTTCAGCTCTGTCGAATTACCTACAACGCAGTTCTTGCCAACAAGTGCATTTCCTCTTATAAATGCGCCCGGTCTTACCTCAGTTTCAGCACCGATGATAACATTATCTCCGAAATATGCTGTATCATAAACCTTTGCACTCTTGTGAATCCATACACTGTCGCCCTTCTTGATATACTCATCAGAGCCCGCTTTGTCTATAGCCTCTCCAAGCTTCTTTATATAATCCTTTATAAGCGGAAGTGCCTCCCACGGATAAGTAAGCCCAAGAAGAAGCTCCTTTGCTTCAGTATGCTCAAGGTCATACATATTTTTGATCATCATTAATTCATTATGCTCTGACATTTTTATATCTCCTTTTAAAATTTATTACTTTTTATAAAATGGTGCGCTCTTTTCGAAGACGTACCTCATCTGATTCTGGTTGGTTATGCTCTTTACGTACTGGGTGTACTTTCTCACATAATCACACATTTTGCTGTTATATTCTTCCTCGGAAATAGTACCTGATGCAACCATATCAAGTCCCTTTTCCCAGCTTGCCGTAAGATCCGCACGGAGCAGTCCGTTGATCGAATACATAACGACATCATTTATGATCTCGCCTAAAAATGTAGGCGTTACTATCTGAGTTTTCTTATTCAGGTTGATGTACTTGTTATTAACAAGCTTTGTGATTATCGAGTCTCTCGTCGCAGAGGTTCCGATACCGCTGCCCTTGATCTGTGCACGAAGCTCCTCGTCCTCGATAAGCTGTCCTGCATTTTCCATTGCAAGGATCAGAGTACCTGAAGTATATCTCTTCGGAGCAGAGGTTTCACCCTCCTTAACCGTAAAGCCGCTGCAAGGAAATACGCTTCCCTTTTTGATACTTTTAAAAAGCTCGATAAACTCCTTGCTGTCAGATACAGCTCCCAGATTATCATCATCCTTTTTTGCGCCCTGATCAGCCGCTGCATCATCTTCCTTTTTAGCTCCCGCATCAGCCGCCGCATCATCATTTTTCTTACCGAAATTTCTGTCGGCTATCATAAGATATCCCGGCTTTGAGAGAACTCTTGCGCCTGCGAAGAATTTCTCTCCCTTTCTGTCGAGCTTGAGGGAATACTTCTCATACTCGGCCGGCGGGAAGAAGATTGAAAGGAATCTTCTTACTATAAGGTCATAAACACCCTTCTTGACCGGCGGAAGTGAATTCAGCGCTCCCAGTCCCTGTCCGGTAGGAATGATGGCATAGTGGTCTGTGATCTGCTTATCATTTACATATTTTGACTTTGCAACGTTCTTGTAGCCGCCCTGGTTCATGATATGATCGGCGAAGGCTCCCAGCGGAGGATAATTCTTAAGTCCTGCGATATTCTTACCGATCTCCTTCGATACTGCCGTTGACAGCACTCTCGCATCGGTTCTCGGGTAGGTTACCATTTTCTTCTCATAGAGCTCCTGAACTATCTCAAGAGTCTCCGAAGGGCTTATCTTATATATCTTTGAGCAGTCATTCTGAAGCTCCGCAAGGTTATAGAGCATAGGCGGATTCTTCTTCTCCGTCTTCTTCTCCACCTTCTCGCATACCATGGTTACCGGTTCCGGCTCCGACAGCTCTTTTATCAGCTTCTCCGCATCTTCCTTCTTCCTGAAGCCGTTTTCCTTATAAAGAAGCGGGCTCTCGAAATATGCGGTTCCCTTCTCGCTTCGCCATTCAGCTTCAAAGCTTGCCTTCTCGTCTCCGAGCCTTGCAAGCACCCTGTAAAATGGAGTCGGTTTAAAATCCCTTATCTCCCTCTCTCTCGAAACTATCATTCCGAGAACGCAGGTCATAACCCTGCCCACTGCGATCACGCATTTATCTATTCCAAGGTACTGCTTAACAGCATACGAATATTTAAGAGTAAGCGCTCTGGAGAAATTGATACCCATCAGATAATCCTCCTTGGCACGAAGATATGCCGCAGTACCGAGATTATCATATTCCGATAAAGACTTTGCTTCTCTGATGCCTCTAAGTATCTCCTCCTCGGTCTGGGAATCTATCCAGACTCTTCTCTTATCCTTACTGCTGCTGACGCCGGCCTGCATATCCACAAGTCTGTAGATATATTCTCCCTCACGTCCTGAGTCGGTGCAGACATAGATAGTTCCGACATCCTCACGATTGAGAAGCCTGCTTACTATGTCAAACTGCTTTTTAACCGCCGGAATAACGTCATATAAATATTTATCAGGTATGAATGGTATGGTGTCCATTGACCATTTTTTGTATTTTTCATCATAGGCGTCGGGATAGCTCATATTTACAAGATGGCCTACGCACCATGTAACTATGGTGTCGCCCTCCTCGAGATAGCCGTCCTTTGAACCGCCTTTAACGCCGAGCGCCTTTGCGAATTCCTTCGCCACACTCGGTTTTTCCGCTATAAATAGTTTCTTCATGTTATGCTTTTTCTGCCTGTATTTTTTTGCTTTTTTAACAGCGTTCTCCCAGCATTCTAAAAAAGCTTAAAATGCCGGGAGAAAGATTATCATAATGCAGGTATCAAAAGTATCTCCTGATACCATATGAATTACGGATCAGACCGTATCATATATAAGTTTATTTAAATAAAGCTGAGGAGATCAGCAACCTCCTTACGCGGTACAGCCGGAAGCTCCTTGTCGCTGTAGCCGATAGGGATAAGTGCAGAAACATTCTGTGTCTCAGGAAGCCCGATGATCTCTGCAACCTTCTTCTCATCAAAGATTCCAAGGATAACGCTTCCTACTCCTTCATCATGAGCTGCAAGGCAGAATGTAGCCGCTGCAATTCCTGCGTCAAACATTTCCCAGCCCTGACCCTTTGATGTTGTAAATGAGCCATCTCTCTCATATCCGCTTCTCTTTGCAACCGATGCAAGCACAACGAGAGCTGCAGCGCCCTCGATGATCTCTGTGTTATGAGCAAATCCGAGAACTGCATCCTCTGCTATCTTCCTGATGGTCTCCTTATCCTCAACCACAACATATCTCGCTGTCTGAGTATTCTTCCATGATGGAGCCATACGAGAGATGTCAATGATCTTCTCGATAGTCTCATGGCTTACCTTCTGATCTGTAAAGCTTCTTACGCTTCTTCTTGTCTTTATACCTTCTTTAAGTTCCATTTTTACCCTCCTTAAAGCCTACATCTGTTTATTACTGCAATACATACAGTATAATGCAAATGAATGAAAATATCTATCTTATATTTCGTTCATTTTTCTTCTTAAGAAGCTCTGACATATCAAGCCCGCCGTTTCCGGTCTGTGCTTCCCTGCCGGATTTACCCTTTGCACCGGACTTGCCTGCTTCTATGCCGTAAGCTCCGGCCTCCGTGCCTTCCTCTTGCTTATTTACTTTCACAGCAGCCTTCTTCTTACGCTTAAAATACATAAAGCCAAGCTTTCTGAGCGTTATATCCGCCGCGAAGAGAAGCAGTGCAAGGAGTACCAGTATCCATGTGATAAAGAATCTTCCGGTATAGTGCTTGTTCATTTCCTTCCAGATATTCTCCTTCATATTTATCTCACGGCCGTATTTTTCTATATACTCCCTGAAATTCTTACTGCTGATATCAAATCTGTATTCCTTAGGATACTGAAGGACAGCGGCTGTATTTACGGAATTAATGACCTTTCCGTCATCCTCTCTGACAACATTCAGATCATATACTCCGGCCTCATCCTCATCAAGAACCGCCTGATAAAGTCCCGGTTCAACCATTCTGAATTCGAGCTTTCCTTCCTTGCCCTCAGGATTCTTATAATCCGCATAAATGTCAGTTCCGTTTCCGAATTCATTTGTCTTATAGGTAACTACTGTTTTGCCGTTTTCAGTCTTAGTCTCGACCTTGTCAGAGATACTCATATTATCATTTATCGTGTAATCCACAAGTCGCTTCCACATCGCCGCGTAATCATTTTCGCCGCTCAGATTTGCGGACCATCTGCCGGAAACATCCGTATTCCATGCAGCAGTCCTTCCCAGACCATACTGCCATACGGTAAGTATCGGATCGTCGAGATTACTTACTATAAGGCCTGTGGACATCTCCTTCGGGCTTGAAGCTATATAGCCGAGAAGATTCGGCCAACCGCCCGTGAAAAGCCCCTTGGTCACAGGATGTGATCCCGAAACTGACAGAGAAAAATCACCGTTCTGCAGGTAATTACTCATGCTGAGATATATCTCCTGGGTGAATATCTTCGGAATATCGTTCGCTCCTCTTGAGAAATAGTACCTTCCGCCGCAGGCTGCCGCCAGACGGCTGAGGAGCATTACATCCGAATAATCTCCAACAGCAACAGTAGAAAGTGTAACCTTATTATCATTTATCAGCTTGATCGCATCATCAAAATCCTGTGTCTCGCCCATTCCGTCAGTCAGAAGGATGATATGCTTATTGGCCGCATTCACGTCCTTGATGCCATTTGCTGCAGCAAGGACCGCAGGCTTAATGGTCGTTCCACCGCCCTGATTTATTTCTTTAATTGCCTTTTTGATACTTTCCTTGTCGCTAGCCTTCTGAACAGGCACAGTCCATTCATACTGATCGTCAAAGGTAATGACTCCGACATAATCATTCGGCGACAGATTTTCTACCGCAAGAATGGCAGCATTAAGCGCTACATCAAGATTCGTTGCACCGTTTCCGCCTGAAGATCTGTCAAGCATACTGCCCGAACGGTCGATAACCATTATCATGGCAGTTGACGGCATTTCAACCATGCCTCTCATAGACATATCTACCGGAAGAACCTTCTCTACGGCAGTATCCCTGTAGCCGCCCAACATAAAACTGTTTTCGCCGCCGCAGCAGATGAATCCGTGTCCGTAGTCCTTAACATATTCCTCCAGATTATCTGCGAAGCCCGAAGGTACATCGCTTAAAAATACATTGTCGAAGATAATGCTCTCGTATGCGAGCATTTCCTTCAGTTCATCCGGAGCATTTGAGGCACTCACGCTGTCATAATTAACGCCTGCCTGCTGCAGAACCTTTTCAAAAGCGCTGTCACTTCTGCCGCTGCCGAAAACCACAAGCACAGCCGGAGCATCTCCTAAAGCCGTAAATACATTGAAGCTGTCATTGTCCGGATTCTCGTCCCCCTCTGCCTTGATGGAAAGCTTAAAGCTTCCGGACTTGTCCTTATCAACCTTATTTTTAAATGTATATCTGTTCGAGCCCTTTCTTAAGCTTATCTCATCCTGATACACCTTGCCGTCGCCGTCCTCAAGATATATGACCGCCGGAGCCTCAATATTACTAATGACGGTAACATTTATACTGAATATCTCTCCGTAGCTTACACTTTCCGGCAGGGTCGCATTTTCAATATATGCATCAGGCTTTTCCTCATCCTCGAAAATGATGCTGAGTATCTCGATATCGCCGCCTGTAACCGCTGCGGCGGTATTCATGACATTTCCCTCAGTTTCCCTTCCGTCGGTAATGATTACTATCCTTCCCGCACTGTCTGAAGGGATCATTGTCATGGCCCTTCCAACGGCCTTTTCTATATCTGTCGCAGAATCATTTACAACAGCCATAACACCGCCGTAGCTTTTCTCATCCGTGACAAACTGATCTATCGAAGTATCCTTGCCGAATACTATTACTCCAAAGTTATCCGTTTTTCCCGCTGACTTTACCTGCTTACTGATGTAGGAGCTGATCTCGGAAACATTTGCGGAATTACTTACAGATGCATCCACAAGGAAGATTGTCGTCTGGTCGATCGCACCTATCGGGATATAAGGCTTCAGAAGCGCTGTCCCGAGAAGAAGTATGGTAAGTACTCTCGTCACTATGTAAAATACACCTCTGTAGCGCATGCTCTTTGCATAAATGATAAATTCCGCCAGAACTATAACTATCGCCAGAATTATAAGCATGCTGCTTATCTTCTTACGAAGCACTCCTCCGGTATAATCGCCAGTGCTTACGGTTCCTTCAGACACCGCACGTCCGTCTGACTCTGAAGCCGGAAATCTTACAACGAATTTCTCCGCGCCCTCTCCTACTGAAATGGTGAAAACTCCTGCTTCGGTAAGCTTCTCTCTAAGCAGAATCGAGTCATAGATAGGAGATGGATTGGCAAGAAGCGTATCTCCTGCCGTATAATAATTCTTGATAAGTATCCCTGAATCAGAGAGATAGCTGATCGCATTTGACATGAAGATAGGAAATTCCGCACTGAGAGGAAAATCCGATTCTCTTATGTCGAAGCCGAGAACTATATATCTTACTCCGTTCTTCTCACCGTAATAACCAACCGGATCACCGTTATGCTCTATAAAGCTTTCCGCCCATTCAGGCACCTTCAGTACTGCCGCCTTATTCACTCCGAGCGTAAAATCAGCCATGACTCCGGTAAGCGCTGTATCCCTGAAATTCAGTACCGCTCCTTCAAGCTCCTTCTCAACCTCCGCCTTATCTTCCGGGATTCCGAAACGAAGTACGCCGCTAAGACTCCTGTCGCCGCTGCCTTTTCCTGAGCCGCTCTGTCCGCCGCTTTCTCCGCTTCCGCCCTGTCCGCCACTCTGAGACGATGTATCATACTTAGCTGTAGTTCCTGCGTCATATATTATGATATTCGGATCTCTCTTCTCAGCACTGCTGTCATCCGCAGCGATCACTATGTCATGCTTTGCGATAGCAAGAAATGCCTTCTCGATATAGATATTTCCCTGACCTATCAGCATGCCGCGGATATCATTTTTCTTATCCTTTACAACAAATGAAGTATTATCTCTGTCGAGACTGTCAGAGCCGCCTCCGTCAAAGCTGATGCCGGAAAGCTCCACTCTCGCACTATTTCCTTCCCAGGTTACACCCTTAAATACAGCCGTTGCCGAAAGTCCTGCATCGCATTTAAGATTACTTATACCGAGAACCGCTCCGTTTTCATCGAAGAGAGTTACCTCAAATTCAGCAGAGCTGTCACTGTAATTACTGATGCCTGCCGCAAAATCATATAAAGGTCTCTCTGTCGAAGACTGTGATGAAGCCGCAAATGAAAGGCTGCTTACCGCAGCATTTTTCGAGCCGCCTCCGTATACTCTTATCTCCGCATCCAGCTTCTCGCTGTAATCAACTGCGCCCAGAGCGCCGCTTCCGTCAGTAAAGATGATCACATGAAGAGGCTCCTCGCCTGCACTCTCCTGCATGGTCTTTACTATATCAAAGGCATCCTTAAGATTACCTGCCTCGTCAGTTGCAGTAATATCCTTCAGTACTCCCGCAACCTTAACCTTATCGCCTGAATTTGCGATCCTTATATCAGTCGAACCGCCGGAGGTGATGACCGTAAAGCTTGTATCACCCGAGCTTTCAACCATTTCGACAGCCTCTGAGACTGCCTTCTCAAGTCTTGTAGCTTTGCCATCAAGGTGCATCATTCCTGCCGAGGTATCCATAAGGATAAGTACATTTCCCTCACGGCTCCTTCCGGTCTTTACCCTCGGAGACATCAGTGAAAGTATCAGAAGAAGCACTGCAAAAAGCTGCAATAACAGAAGTATATCCCTCACGAACCGGGATCTTTTGGTTCTGTTTGCAGCCCTGTCAAATAACTGTTTCCAGAGAAGGTTTGAGGATATCTTCGTATCCTTCCCTCTCGGTCTTAAAAAATATAAAATTATCAGATATGGCACCAGGACCAGAAGTCCCAGCGGCAGAAGCGTACTAAATGTCATATATTTCTCTTAAGCCCTCAAAGATAATTCTCTCCGCCCCTTCATCTGTAAATGCCCTGACATAGACATTCTGATACTTTGAAGAGGTCTTCTCGATCATTTTGCTGAACTCATCAAATGCTTTCTTATATTCACCAACGGTACCGCTGTCCATGGTAACCCTGATTCTGCTCTTCTCATTTTCCATATCGATGAGATTATGGGTCCCCATAAATGACGGATCCGCCTCAGTCCTGTCAAGCACATGAATAAATACCGCCTGCTGCTTATTGTATGCAAGAAGCTTCTGCAGCTTTTCAAAATTCTCCTGCCTCTCAGGAGAGATGACAAGCCTTTCATCCATCAGATCGGAAATGATGATGGTCAGGCCGCTGCCTCTTTTCTTCATTTTCCTCACCGAATCGTAAATATCAAGAGACCCGGAAAAGTTCACACCGTCAAGGTAAGACCCTGCTATCCCAAAGGCCTTCACTCCTCCGCTAAGACTGAGCGGCTTATCCATATGCTGCATGTCATATAAGAAAACATGATCATTTCCTGACAGAGCTATATATGAAAGCGCCGCAGCAAGCTCGGAGGCAAGGCTTTTCTTGGAAGGTTCTCCGTAATCCATGGACGCACTGGTATCAAGCAGTATGCTGATATAGCTTTCTCTCTCCTCCACGTACTCCTTCACAAAAAGCCTCTCTGTCCTGCCGTACGCATTCCAGTCTATACGTCTGATATCGTCCCCCTGCATGTATTCCCTGAAATCAGAGAATTCAGCCGAAGAGCCCTTTGCAGCGGATTTTCTTGCTCCCTGCATAACGCTGGTACTCTTCTTCGAGACCGCCAGACGAAGTCTCTTTATTTTTTCAAAGAAGCTGTTGTCTATCATTTTTCTACCCTACGACTGAAGTATATTTCTAATCACATCATCAGCGGTTATTCCCTCGGATACCGCATCAAAGCTGAGCACAAGTCTGTGGCGGAGCGCCGGATATGCAACATATTCAATATCCTCAAAGGAAACATTGAAGCGCTGCTCCATAAGGGCTCTTGCCCTCGCGCCTCTGACTACAGCCTGAGCTGCTCTCGGGCTTACGCCCTCTCTGATATATTTATTTTTGGCATGAGTCGCCATTATGATATCCATGATGCGGTCCATTACGGCATCCGCAACAGGTATCGACTGCGCAGCCGCCCTCATTTCCAGAAGCTCCTGACCGTTCAGGATATTCACTATCTCCTTCTTCTCGCTTCCCTCGGTAAGTCTGATTATCTCACGAAGCTCATCCTTAGCCGGAAATGGAACCAGTATCTTAAACATGAATCTGTCGAGCTGGGCCTCAGGAAGCGGATATGTTCCCTCGGTCTCGATAGGGTTTTCGGTCGCCATTACGAAGAAAGGCTCCGAGATTCCGTAGCTCATATTTCCGACAGTTACTGTATGCTCCTGCATGGCCTCTAGAAGAGCCGACTGGGTTTTAGGAGTTGCTCTGTTGATCTCATCGGCAAGGATAAGATTTGCAAATATAGGACCTGCCTCAAATCTGAAGGTATTTCCGGAATCACTGTGCTCGATGATATTTGTACCGGTTATATCGCCCGGCATAAGATCAGGCGTGAACTGTATCCTCTTAAAAGGAAGTCCGACAACCTTGCTGATGGTATTTACAAGCCTCGTCTTACCAAGTCCCGGCATACCTTCAAGGAGAACATTTCCTCCGGTTATAAGTGCCAGAAGAGAAAGTCTGACTGTATCCTTCTGTCCGACTATCTCCTTCTTTATCTCATTTTCACAAAGCAGGATCTTCTGCTGTAATTCATTTATATCCATCTTAATCCTCCACAAGATTTCCAAAATACTCCCTGATGATATCTTCCATGCCCGGCGGATATTTACCGCTTTCTATACCCTCATAGGCGCTCTTCTCATACTCACTGATAACCTCTTCATAAGGAACGTGCTCGCCCTCCCATGCAGGCCCGTTTTTAGTAGAACCATAATCGGATGATCCGCCTTCGCCGTCCTTACCGTCAATTCTTGATTCTTTATCGCCCGGAATGCTTATATAATCATGCGAAACATTGCTGCTTCCTTCGCCTCTTCCGGAACCGCCGCCTTCTTCAGTGCCGCCGCCTTCTTCAGTGCTGCCGCCCTGCCCGGTGCTGCCGCCCTGCCCGGTGCTGCCGGTATTTCCTTCACCACCGGTACTTCCTTCACCGCCGGTATTTTCTTCGCCTCCGGTACTTCCTTCACCACCGGTGTTTCCTTCGCCGCCTGTGTTTCCTTCGCCTCCTGTGCTTCCTTCGCCTCCGGTATTCCCTTCCTGTCCGGTGCTTCCTTCACCGCCGGTATTGCCCTCCTGTCCGGGCTGACCGGAATTTCCTTCCGTCGTACTGCCGTTTTCCTTAAGCTTTTCTCTCTCTTCGGCAGCCTTCTCAGCAGCTTCCTTCATGCGTTCCGCGCTCTCCGGATCATCATCAAGCTTCTGCTTTGCATTTGACATATCACTTAGTTTATTCTCTATATCATTATATTTAAAATCCAGCTTTTCCTTTGCCGCATCAACCTTATCCATGTTGTCGGCATTTTTCAGCTCATCCCTTGATTTTTCAAGGCTGCTTATCATATCATCGATCTTCTTCTGTTCTTCCTTCGAGAGCTTATTGCCAAGATCTTCCTTGGTATTTTTCAGCTCCTCTATCAGATCGTCCACATCATCTATGGCCTTTTCAGCTTCCTTCCTTGCTATATGGATATTCATCGCCTCGGTCTTTGTCTTGGAAGGAAGAAGAACCGATACTATGACCGCTGTAAGAAGCAGTGTCAGTATGCATATAGCCCTCGGTCTCGGCAGAAGCCTTACCCTTATACTGCCCTCCTTAGCCTTCATTCTCTTAACCGCATCACTTCTCTGAAGCCTGTAGATATCTTCATCCTTATCTATAGCCTCAAATGCAGTCACCACTCTCTCGTGAAGTCCGTGGCTGTCGATATCGAGAGCCGCCTTCCTGTCATTTATACGCTTCAGCATCCCTACGGTAAGTCCTGCTGTAAACCCTGCTGCGATCAGTATCACCGCTATCAGATTTGCATAGTAAAATGGAGTTAAAAATGCGATGATCAGAATAAAAAGTGCCGCAACAAGTCCTGCGGACAATCCACGGATCATCCACTTCAGAAGTATTGCAGCATTCATTTTACCTTTATGGGACTTTATAGTCCTTTTAATGTATTCCTTTTCTTCATTTTTTCCCATAGTCCGTCCCTCCGGATCATTTTCTTCTCTTCAGAGGATCGATCCTCCTTGCCGCAAGATACATGAATAATACAGTCATTATGATCATTGCTATAGTGGATATCAGTATCCAGCTGTAGCCCTTATCAAAGCTTGCAAGATCCTCAAAAGAACTTACACTTATAAAATACATCTTTCCGTTAGCTATCATGAAAAGCTCTTCAAAGTATAAAATCGGATTAAAGAGCAGGAAGATACTGCTTATTATAAGCTTTCCGAAGCTTATTATCTCAACAGCCGCGATAAGTATGGTTCCGAGCGCCATGAAAAACATGATGGTGAATGAAAGTATTATCGCTGTCATTGACTTTCTGCAGATAGCCGATGCATATATTCCGATGCTCGCTACGAAAAATGAATATACTACCATCATTCCGATGAACATAAAGAGCATGCTCCAGCTGATGCTTCCGCTGACAAATGAAACCGCCACAAGCGGAAGGCTTGCTATAACAAACATTAAGACTCTGATAACAACAGAAGAAAGCTTTCCCCAGACTATGGAAAACGGCTTCATTGCTGTAGTTAACATAATATCAAATGTCTGTCTCTCCTTCTCCCCTGAGATCGACGCACCAGTCATTACCGGAATGATAAAGCTGACGATTATCATCTGGACTATGCTGACAGCAGGAAAAAGCCCGCTGAAGCTGTTATAATCCGCAGATTTAACATTTCCCTTACCGAAGAAGGTATCGATAGCAATGATAAAAGCTATCATTACGATCACCTCATAGATGAAAAGCTCTATGAAGAATCTTTTTCCTCTGGAAGTGATCTTTATATCCTTTTTAGTGATCGGATTGATTTGCATTTTCTTCTCTGTCTCCTGTTAATTGCATGAAAAGTGACTCAAGACTGTTCTCTTCTTTGGTAAAGCCTGTTACCACAACTCCGCTGTTCATTACCTGAACAAGGTATCTGTTAACGGCCTCATCATCATTACTGCTGATGACTAACTGGTGCTCCATAACCGATACAAGCGATATCTCCTGAAATTCCCTTGCCTTCTCAGCCGCTGTTTCAACATTATCTCTAACATTTATCATGATCCTGGTATTGTTTCGGCCTCTTCCCAGGATATCGTCTATGGTTCCTGCTGCAACTATCCTTCCATGGTTCATGATGCCTATACTGTTGCACATTTCAGAAAGCTCTGACAAAATGTGTGAGCTTATGATGATGGTCTTGCCCATGCTCCTTAGATTGAGCAGAAGCTCCTTCATTTCAAGTCTTGCTCTTGGGTCAAGTCCCGAAGAAGGCTCATCAAGTATCAGAAGCTCAGGGTTGTGAAGAAGCGCTCTCGCAACGCAGAGTCTCTGCTTCATACCTCTGGAAAGCGTGTCTACATTTTCGGAAAGCTTATCGCTGAGATTGACCAGCTCAAGCAGTCCGCTTGTCAGGCTTTTGGTCTCACGGTAGCTTATTCCGTAAAGCGAACCGTAGAATTCCATATATTCACTGACCTTCAGATTATCATATACTCCGAAGAAATCCGGAACATAACCGATCTGCCTCTTCACAAGGGCCATATTGCCGAACTGCGATATACCGTTGATCCAGATATTTCCGGAGGTCGGACGAAGAAGTCCGCAGACCATACGAATTGTTGTGGTCTTCCCTGCACCGTTCGGTCCGACAAATCCGAAGAGATCTCCCTTCGGAACGTGAAGATTGATCCCGGCTACAGCCTGAAAATTATTATAATATTTTACAAGATTCGTTATATATAGCATTTTTTATCTTCTCTCCACGAATTCTTTGCTGATGTTCTGATCTTAATCGTCGTATCCATTATCTTCCTGATATTCAATATACTGATAGTAAAGACCGTATGATAATTCGTTTATATCTCCCCTGGATATTCTGTCATGTCTGCCTGTAAGGCCGATAACAAATGCATTTGAATCAGCCTCAAGCTCCTCCATTCCAAAGAGAAGAGCCGCAACCGCCGAGCTGTCTGCCTTATCATTATTCTCAAAAGCCTTCGGGATATATGAACTGTCGCCTGACAGATAATATGTTCCGAAATATATCAGATCCTTACTGATATCAGAACTTTCTCCCGGCTTTGCTCCCTTGACGATGCTGTAGTTATTGCCCATGTAGACCAGATAATAGTCAATATCATACTCCGTATAGTTTGTGATAGTACCGTATCTGCCGGCACTGAAGTTTTTATTTAATTCAACCTTGATGCTTCCCGAAGCGTCATTCTCAGACTGCATTACGAAATATCCCTTATCAAAAGCATTCTGTCCTTCATGACTTAAGCTTAATGTATTTCCTTCCGATGTCACACCGTAGGTTGTATTCTTTCTTCCGTTATATCTTCCGGAATAGTTATAGATTGAACCGACTCCAAGGATGTCATCAGCCGTCTCGAAGGAGATATTTCCTTTCCTTGTCGAAAATGCCGCCGCATAGGTTCTCTCAATCTTATCGCCATCCAGAGATGCGAGCGACACGCTGGCTACATTTCTCTCTGAAAGCTTATATCTTCTTGCAAAGATCATGACAACTATCACCGCAATAACCGTAAGTGCAGGTATCACTGCCCAGAAATACTCTCTCCGATTAAACTTCTTAAGTATCAGATAAAGCACCGGCCCGATCAGAAGTACGTAGCCCACAACAAGCCACTTAAGTCCGACAATCTTGATATTCTTAAGTCCCTCAATATACTCGAAAAACCTGGTCATGCTGTCATAATCAACACTGCTGCTGTTTTTATCATAGTAAAATGAAGAAGCATTGTAGGTCATATCGTAAAGATCCTTGATATATCTCGGAGCACCTAAGTTTTCGGTAAGCCCTTTATCTCCTAGCGATACACTTGCAAGATACAGCACACCTTTATCGACTCTCTTGTAATATCCGTCGATACCGAACCCCGAATAATAATATGAATATCCGTAGATTATATCTGCAGTCTCAAGGTTTAGAAGCTGTGTATTTACGCCCCGTCCGCTGATCGTAGCATCTATAAAATTCTCACTGAAGCCTTTTATGGAAAGACCTTCATTTGCACCTGTACCAATGATAAGTATACCGCCGTCCGAAACGAAGCGTTCAATCTTTGCGATATCAGATGCAGCAAGAAGATTAGTATCATAGCTGTCGATAACGATGTAATTAAGTGCCGGAAGCTCCTCATTTAAGTTCGCCTTAGAAAGATCCACTGTCTCTACCGGTACGTCGCCGTTAAGTCTGGCGAGCTTATCTCCGTCAAGCGAAAGATATGACATTTTATCATAAATGCTGCTGTAAACACCTACTCTTACAGGCTCTGTAGGAACATTCAGGAAAACCTGGGCATTCTCTGTATAAAGTTCTTTTTTCTGATTATCCAGGATAGCGAGCGGCGTTTCGAATTCTTCATTAAAATAGCCGACCGTAGGAATCCTTAATGTGAAGCTTTTCTCTGTTCCCGCCGGAAGAGAGATCTTCGTATCATAGGAAATAGAATCTGAAGAATTATTGATCACGGACATTCTGACATAGCCGGAGAAATCCTTAGCGCTGTATGCATAGATAGTAACATCATATGCATCCTCTCCGCGGAGCTTTACAGCTTCTCCACGAAGCCTAAAGCCATAATCCTCCTGCGCGGCATCAGCCCTTATTATGCTTAAGAAAAGTGCTGCTCCCGCCAATATTACAGATAATATTATGATTATTATCCTGGATTTACCGGTAATTCTGCTGCCGATCATTTTCGTATATCCCCATTTCATAAAATCACTCTGCATAAAGCAGATACTAAAAACTTCTTCACCAAAAAATATGATACCACACGCACATATATACCATCAAACAAAATGTTTTATAATATTTGCCAAATGAATCCTGTTGTGCTATCATCCTAAAAGTAAGCAGAACAGGTAATCGCGGATGATATATCTTTCCTTATGTTACAGCTTTTTGCTGTCAGGAAAATGATATCATATGAGGAAAGTCCGGGCTTCACAGGGCAGGATGCCGGATAACGTCCGGGAGGGGTGACCCTCGGAAAGTGCAACAGAAAATAACCGCTGCACTCGTGCAGTAAGGATGAAAAGGCGAGGTAAGAGCTCACCGCCCGACTGGTAACAGCCGGGGCTGTGTAAACCCCATTCGAAGCAAGACCAAGACGAAGCTATATGGCTGCCCGTCATGCTTCAGGTAGGTCGCTTGAACCGTGTGGCAACACACGGTCTAGATAGATGATTACCCATCGACATAACCCGGCTTATCGTTCTGCTTACATTAATAATATTCTTATTAATGGCCCTATATATAATGTACGTTAAGGGTCATTTTTTTTATGGAAAAATTTTAATTCATCTGCCGGATGTCGGAAAATCTCGCTGGTGAATTTAACAAGTGTTAAGGCATCCACCGAAAAACATTACTAGATGTCAAAGCATCCGCCGCCGATGAACTCTCTGGTTATAGAGTTCTGCGGTATATTTGAGACATCAAAGCCCAGAAAATAATCCAGGAATTTAAGGAGACGGTTTGCTTCAAAATACTCCTCGCTGTCCCTCGGTACCTTGAAAAGCAGAGGCTCCGCAAACTGCTTTATCGCAGAAAGCTCATAGATCAGCGCAGAGTTGAACATGATATCTGCCTCCTCCTGATAAGGGAAGATATTCTTCTCCTCACCGCGTCTTACAGACGGCCACATACTTATGGTCTTCTGCGCATCATTTCCTCTTGTCCTTGCATCTCTGACCATACGTCTCAGAAGTCGTCCGTCAGTTGTAGCAATACGGTTATGTTCATCAATATTGAGCATATTCAGAGCGCTGATATAGATCCTGAATTTGTCCTTATCCGGAAGCGATTCCGTCATCTTAGGATTAAGCGCATGGATGCCCTCGCAGACAAGCACATCATCAGGCTTAAGCAGAAGCTTCTTGCCGTCATAGACCTTTCTGCCCTGATTGAAATCAAATTTCGGGAGCAGTTCTTCATTTCCGTTAAGTAGTCCGACCATTTTACTGTTGAAAAGCTCAAGATCCATGGCCTCAAGGCATTCAAAATCATAATTGCCGTCTTCATCCCTCGGAGTCTCGTCCCTCTCCTTGAAGAAGTTATCGAGAGCGATAGGATGCGGATGCATGCCGTGAGCCCGGAGCTGTATACTGAGTCTGTGAGAAAATGTAGTCTTTCCCGAAGACGAAGGTCCTGCGATAAGGATGACCTTCTTGCCCTCTTCAATGATCCTGCAGGCGATCTCGGCGATCTCCTTCTCCATGAGGGCCTCCTGAACGAGCATCAGATCATTTATTCCGCCCTCGGAGATCACGTCATTCATATCTCCTACGCAGTCGATCTGCATCATTTTGCCCCAGTCCTCAGACTTACGAAGCACTCTGTATAATTTTTCAGGCGCAGTATATTCTATCTTCTTTGTGATATCCTTGTTATCCGGAAGTGCAAGCACAAATCCGTCATCGTACGGAACCAGATCAAAATACTTAAGACATCTTGTGGAGAACGGCATATAACCGTAGAAATAGTCACAATATCCCTCGAGCTGATAAAGGTTGATCCTTGAAACTCTTCTATATTTAAGAAGCTTCTCTTTATCAACAAGCCCGCTGTTTCTAAACATTATCCGCGCATCCTCGGTGCTTACGGTCTGTTTACTGATCCTCAGATCATCGCTGACTATCTCCTGCATTCTTTCCTTAACCTTGCTGATGATCCCATCAGTGATCTTAAGACTGCGGCTGACGAGTCTGCAGAACAGTCCTTTCCCGAGAGAATACATGACCTCAACGTAGAAATCATTTCTGTAATCAAGTACATCATTAAAGGCCTTCATCATAAGAAACGTCAGACCTCTCTTATATATCTCAAAACCAATGACAGTATCGACTGTGACAACTGAAACATTTGAATTCTTCTCAAGCCCGTAATGAAGCTCTCTAAGCTTTCCGTCCACCTTTGCCGCCATGATGCTGTCTGTATCGTTAATACCGGCAAACTCTAAAAGGAGCTTAAGATCAGTGTTTTTATCCACACTTAAGGTCTGCTCCTTATCCCCTGCCTTTAAATTTATCGTCAGTTTTTCCATTAATTTTAACCTCCCGTAATCCCTTGATGTTGTTCTATAACCGTCTGATTCATCCGGCGTTTTTCTTCGTCCTTTGCACCGTCCGATTCATCCGATATTCATCCACCGGCCTTTTGTCCGGTGTATTACCAGCTTTCCGTCCCCATAACCTTTAAAAGCTCTGTCAGCTCGTGCAGCTCCTCATCTATCTCGCTGCGGCGTTTCTTTGCGCCGTCTGACGAACCTTTCTTATTCATTTCTGAAATGATCTTTTTAACGGCTTCCACTCTCAAAGACAGGTACTCCATAAGTACCGGATGCTTCTTATCTATAAGGCATCCGCCGTATTTTAAACGGAGAAGATCAGATTTTATGTCAACTGCATCAGTACCTGCAGCCATATCATCCTCACCCATAAACTCCGCATATATTATATTATAATACTTTCCGCTGTCCTTTATAAGCTCTTCATCCCTGATAAAAAATGAATTCTTTACCAGATATTTTCTCACTTCAAAAAGATCCGACTGAGGCGAAAGAACAAGCTTATATCCCTTCGTAAGGCAGGCAGCATTTTTCAGGATATCTAGTATAAGATATCCTCCCATGCCTGCTATCACAGCCGCATCCGTTTCGCCCGGCAGAAGCTTCTCAAAGCCATTCGAAAGCCGTGTAACTATCCTGTCAGCCAGACCGTATTTTCTGATATTTTCACCGGCAGACAGAAGCGGTCCTTCATTTACATCCATGGCGATCACTCTGTCGGCAATCCCCTTCTCAACAAGGTAAATACTGATAAATGCATGATCGCAGCCTATGTCAGCCACTGAAAATGTATCCTTCTCCTTCATAACAGAAAGCCCGCAGCTGCCCACCATACCAGCAACTGCGAGCATTCTGTCAGAGAGTCGTGTCTCTATACTGCTTTTCAAAATGACTACTCCCGTTTACTCAAGAAATTCCTTAAGTTTTCTGCTTCTGCTAGGGTGTCTCAGCTTTCTGAGCGCCTTAGCCTCTATCTGTCTGATTCTCTCTCTTGTTACGCTGAATTCCTTTCCAACCTCTTCAAGAGTTCTTGCTCTTCCGTCATCAAGACCGAAACGGAGTCGGAGTACCTTCTGCTCTCTGTCTGTGAGAGTTCCGAGCACTTCAACAAGCTGTTCCTTAAGAAGGGTAAATGCAGCCGCCTCTGCAGGAACAGGAACATTTTCATCCTGGATGAAATCGCCTAAATGGCTGTCTTCCTCTTCACCGATAGGTGTTTCAAGAGAAACCGGTTCCTGAGAAATCTTAAGGATCTCTCTAACTCTTTCAACCGGCAGATTCATTTCCTCTGCGATCTCATCAGGGGTCGGTTCACGACCGAGCTCCTGGAGCAGCTGTCTTGAAACTCTGATCTGTTTATTGATAGTCTCAACCATGTGAACCGGAATTCTTATAGTTCTTGCCTGATCGGCAATAGCTCTTGTGATAGCCTGTCTGATCCACCAGGTTGCATATGTACTGAACTTATATCCCTTTGTATAATCGAACTTCTCAACTGCCTTGATAAGACCAAGGTTACCTTCCTGAATAAGGTCAAGGAAAAGCATTCCACGTCCGACATATCTCTTGGCAATGCTGACAACCAGACGAAGGTTTGCTTCTGCAAGCTTCTTCTTGGCTTCCTCACCCTCGATTCCGCCGTCCTCCATCTTTCTTGCAAGCTCGATCTCCTCCTCTGCTGTAAGAAGAGGAACCTTTCCGATATCCTTAAGATACATACGAACAGGATCTTCTATGCTCACACCGTCAGGAATGCTGAGGTCGATCTGCTCCATATCTATCTCTTCTTCGTCATCAAGATCGAACAGAAGGTCGTCCGGCTCAACGTCATCATCATCCTCTGTGATAGTAAGGACATCAACCTTATTTCTCTCGAAGAACTCGATGACCTTACTCATGTTATCATCAGTAAGAAGCTCCTGCTTATCCTTAAAAGCATCAATGATCTCAGTATCCTCGATAACGCTTTTGCGGCTCTTTGCCATAGCAAGAAGACGCTCAAGAGTTTCATTGAAGATCTTTTCTTCCTCGATCTTCTTCTCCTCTTTTGCTGCTTCTGCATCCTTTTTGTCAGCCTCAGCAAGGATTCTGTTTGCTTCTGCAATAAGCTCTGACTTACTCATCTGCTCATCAACTTCAGTTTTCTTCTTTGTTGCCATTTATATTACCTCCAGTCTGTCAAGACTTCTTTTTTCTTCCATCAGACTCATCAGCTTATCCGGACTCAGTTCGGGATTCAGAATCTGTGCGCTAAGGCTGTTCGCCTTAACCTTTTTAACTATATCATTCAGAGCTCTCCTCTCGTCCTCCTCATCAAGATTAAGAGAAAGCTCTGTATTCATTATCTTTGCGACAACCTGCTGCTTCTCAAGGCTGTCAAATTTATCGATTATAGACGCCGGACTTACCTGGCCGGTCTCCTCGTACTGCTTATATAAAAGCTTCGCTACGGTATGGACATTTTCATCTCTGAAGTCATCCGCTGAGATAATGCCCTCGAGCTTCTTAAAAAGGACCTGCCGGTTGACCATCCATGTAAGGAGCAGCCTTTCATTTTCAGCTAAGGCTTTATCGACCTGACTTCTAGTGATAACTCTGCCGGAAGTCTTGCGCGGCTCCTCCGAAAGCCCCGGTTCTTCAACAGATGCCGAAGCATTCCGCCTTATCATATAATCATCGCTGTAGGTGCCATTTTCTTTGCTGTCCTTCAGAAGTACAGTGCTTTCCACCGCCTTTTTCAGCGACTCCATATCAATCTGATACTTGTTGCATAGACTTACCATGTAGCTGTTACGCCTTACCGGATCCTCTATACTTTTCAGCAGCCTTGCAATATGTCCGATAAATGTAGTCCTCTCCTCCGGATCCGACTGATTGAACTCCTCCGCAAGGCTCTCAGCTTCAAACAGGAGTCCCGGCTTTGCATTTCGTACTCTCTGCTCAAATTCCTCCGCACCCATCGCCTTGATGAATTCATCAGGGTCCTTGTACGGTCTCATATCTATAACTCTCTGCAGCATATCTGCATTTCTGAGTATTTCTATAGCCTTCTTTGTTGCATTTCTGCCCGCGCCGTCGCTGTCGTAAGCAAGATAAACCTCCTCGGTGTATCTCTTTATCAGCATCGCCTGTTCCTCGGTAAATGCTGTTCCGAGCGATGCGACCGCATTGTCGAAGCCCGCCTGATGCATGGCGATAACGTCCATATAACCCTCGCAGAGTATTATTCCGCGCCGCCGGCTTCTCCTGGCAATATTCATCGCAAAAAGATTTCTTCTTTTATTGAAAATATCCGTTTCCTTGGTATTCAGATATTTCGGTTTTGCATCACCAAGAACTCTTCCGCCGAAAGCGATGACCTTTCCGCTGATATCTGTGATAGGAACCATGACTCTGTTCCAGAAGATATCCTGCGCTCCGTATTTCTCCGAAAAGCTTATCAGACCGCTGTCTCTCATCAGCTCATCCGAAAAGCCCTTGCTTTTCAGATATTTATACAGATCATCTGCATAAATGTCTGCATATCCGAGTCCGAAGTTCGCTATCGTCTCTTCAGTCAAGCCTCTCTTCTGAAGGAAATAATCCCTTCCTTTGGCGCCTCTGTCTGTCTTGGTAAGTATATAATGAAAATACGCTGCTGCGCTCCTGTTGATGTCACGCATCTGCTCTTTTCTATTCTCTGTCTTTTTCTTCTCCGGGGTCATTTCTTCCTCCGGAAGAGCTATGCCTGCTCTGTCTGCAAGATATTTGAGAGCCTCAGTAAATGTATAATTCTCGTACTGCATCAGGAAGGTGACTACATTTCCTCCTGCGCCGCAGCCAAAGCAATGATAAATCTGTTTTGTCCTGCTCACATGAAATGAAGGCGTCTTCTCACTGTGAAACGGACAGCAGCAGGTGTATGAATTGCCCGCTCTTTTCAGTCCCACAAAGCTGCTGATAACATCTACTATATCATTTCTCTCTCTGATCTCTTCGACCAGCTCGTCAGGATAATACATTATATGTTCTCCTTCCGATTATTCATCACAAATAAATCTATTCATTATGCTTTTTCGACAGATATTTGTTTTACAGTGCTCACAACCTACTGATCATCTGTACAAAAAGCATGCTGATTATCTTTTTACTATCTTTACAGGATATTCCAGGAATGCGGTATATAGATCTCTTTAAATTTCATCACGGCGAAATTGTCCGTCATTCCCGCTATATAATCACATACCGTTGTATCCTGCATGTCGCCTTTATCTATTCTTTGAAGGAACTCCTCAGGAAGCTCCTCTGTTTTTGCCATATAATGCTCGAAAAGTATCTGAACTATTCTCGCAGCCTTTACTTCTTCCTTTTTAGCCTTAGGATTTGTGTAAAGATTATCGAACATAAACTGCCTCAGCAGTATCAGTGCCTTCTCATATTCTCCGGAAAGACTCACATCCGCCTTATCCATGGAATTTTCTATAACATCATGTATCAGGTTGTCTATTCTGTCTCTGGTATTATGTCCCAGCACATCCGAACATTCCGCCGGTATGCTGTCCTCCGTCATAAGCTCTGCACGGATTCCGTCATCGATATCATGGCTGATGTAAGCGATCTTGTCTGAGAGCCTGACAACTCTTCCTTCAAGAGTCGCCGGCATTAGCGAAGTCTTATGATTTAACATTCCATCTCTGACTTCCCACGAAAGATTAAGTCCCTGTCCATTTTTCTCAAGATTCTCCACAACCCTGACGCTCTGCTCATTGTGGCGGAACGGTCTGCCAAGCACTGCAGTCAGAGCCCTCTCTCCTGCATGTCCAAATGGAGTATGCCCGAGATCGTGTCCGAGAGCTATAGCCTCCGTCAGGTCTTCATTTAACCTGAGTGCCCTTGCGATAGTCCTTGCAATCTGCGCCACCTCCAGAGTATGCGTCAGTCTGGTTCTGTAATGATCACCATAAGGCGACAAAAAGACCTGGGTCTTATGCTTAAGCCTTCTGAAGCTCTTGCAGTGAATGATCCTGTCTCTGTCTCTCTGATAAATAGTCCTTATATCGCAGGGCTTTTCGTACCTGTCCCTGCCTCTTGACTCATCGCTGAACGCCGCAAAAGGACTGAATATCTTATGTTCTCTTCTCTCTAAATCCTCTCTTATGGTCATATTTTTTCACCCCGAAAACGCCATATCACAAAGGTCACATTTTATTATTCTGCAAAACTCTTCAAAAACCTTTTTTTATTTTTTCAAATTAGTATTATTCTTATTTTTATCAGAATACTATCCCCATTATATCCTGATATAAAATTATTAAAGGAGGTTTAAATGACTAAACTAATTGTAAACGAATGGTTTAACCAATGGATTGGGCTTCTAAAGGGGTGTCGGAAGCCTAAAACCATTACGAATTACAAGAATTATTACCAGTATTATATCAGCCCCGTTATAGGTCATATGGATATTTGTGATGTTAGACCAATGCACTGCAGCAAAGTTCTTCAGCAGATGTCGGAGAATCACATGAATTCTTCAGTCAAACAGACAAAGGTTGCCATGAGATGTCTTTTTCAGTATGCAGTAGAAAACGATATCATCACCAAAAATCCTGTCGGCAGAACGGTTATTGTCCCGACAGAAATGCTTCAAAACAGTGAATCTACAGAAAGAAGTCTTTTTATAAGCGACAGCGATCTTTGTAAATTCTTCTCACAAGCAAAGAACAGTATCTATTCGCTTCCTCTGCGTCTGATTCTTGAAACAGGTCTTAGAGCAAGTGAACTGATCGGTCTTACCTGGGACGAAATAGATTTTGACAATAGACTCATAAATATACGACACACGCTGCAGTATGAAAGCTCGGGCGGTTGGTATTTCATCACTCCCAAATCCAGACAGGGGAGTCGTGAAATCTACATGACCGGAAACTGCTTTAAGATTCTTCAAATACTATACTCCGCAAAGGAACATCGTCCCAAGCCGGAGAACCCGCTTTTTAATAATGTAATATTTTTATCAAAGCTTGGAAATCCTATACGAACAAGTTCGTATAATATCGCTATCAGAAAATTCTGCAAAGATGCCGGTATAGCGCCTTTTTCCTTGCATTCATTACGTCATACATTTGCCTCCCGTTGTATAATGGCCGGCATTTCCCCGAAAGTTCTCCAGCTTATCATGGGACATTCAGACATCAGCACGACTATGAATATTTATGTTCATGTCTCGCGTGAAAGCAAGCTGCGTGAAATGGAAAAGCTTACCACATTTGAAGCATCTGACGACAGTAGTCTTTTTTGTGAAAAAGATTAAGAAAACACTTGCTCTTTCTCTTGCACTTACTATGGGACTTTCTCTTGCAGCCTGTGGTAAGGATGAGGATGAGAAGACAACAGCAGCACCAGCAACAACAGCACCTGCAACAGAGGCAGCTACAACAGAGGCACCTGCAACAGAGGCAGCTTCAACAGAGGCAGCTTCAACAGAGGCACCATCTACAGAGACACCAGCAAACACAGACCTTGATCTCTCAAATGAAGGAAAGGTTCTCAACATCTATGCTTGGAATGAGGAGTTTAAGTCACGTCTTACAGATCATTACCCAGGATACACAGAGGTTGATGCTACACACGGTAAGATTGGTGATATCGATGTAGTTTGGACAATCGTTCCATCTAATGAAGGTGCATACCAGAGCAACCTTGACCAGACACTTCTCAACATTGAAGATATGCCAGCTGATGAAAAGCCTGACATTTTCCTTGTTGAAGCAGATTATGCCGGTAAATATGTAAATACTGACTTTACTATGGATGTTGCAGCTCTCGGAATCACAGATGCTGAGATTTCAAATCAGTATAAGTACACACAGGATGTTATGAGAGACTCAAATGGAGTTCTTAAAGGACTTTCATGGCAGGCTTGTCCGGCAGTACTTATCTACAACAGAAAGATTGCTAAAGAAGTATTCGGATCAGACGATCCTGCTACAGTTCAGGAATACGTAAAGGATTGGGATACATACCTTGATACAGCTAATAAGTTAAAGGAAGCAGGCTATAAGGTAACTGCTACAGCTGTTGATACATACCGCGTATTCTCTAACAACGTTTCTTCACCTTGGGTAGTGAATAATACCATCAACATAGACGAATCTCTCCTTAAGTGGGTTGAAATGTCTAAGAAAGAGGTAGAAGCCGGAGAAACTACTACTCAGGGACTTTGGACTCCAGACTGGGAGAAAGGTTTCTGGAAAACACCTGGTGATGTATTCTGCTACTTCGGACCAGCATGGCTTATCAATTTCTGTATGAAGGCCGGCGATGCAGACGCTATCGCAACAGATGGCGGTTGGGGCGCAACAGTAGGTCCTCAGAGATTCTTCTGGGGCGGTACATGGATCACAGCTGTTAACGGAACAGATAACCCTGTACTTGCAGCTGATATCATGAGACAGATGACAACAAACAAGGATGTCATGCTTGATATCGTTAAGAAGGACAGCGACTTTGTAAACTACAAGTCTGCAATGGAAGCAGCCATCGGTGACGATTCATTCGGATTTTCAGTTCTTGGCGGTCAGAATGCATTTGATATGTTCTGCGAAGGTGCTGATATGATCGACCTCTCAAATATCGGTTACTATGATCAGACTTGTAACGAGGAATTCCAGAATGCCATGAATCAGTACATGGATCCTGAAAATACAACAATAACCACCATGGACGAGGCTCTCGCAGCTTTCTATAAGGCAGTTGAAACAAAGCATCCAGAGCTTTCTCACTAATCATTATTTATCGCATAGGTGATTATTATCATTGCGTGTCTATGCGGCTTAAAGGCCAAAAAGGCACGCAATGTTTTTTTAGGTATTGTTCAGGAGGTGGAAGGATGAATCAAAAAAGTAAAAATATCGTAAAATATAATCGCTGGGGATATTTCTTTCTTATACCCTTTATTGCGGTATTTATCGTTTTCCAGCTGATCCCACTTATCACAACTATTTATAACAGCTTCTTTGAGCACTACTTTGCTATGGGTGGTCTTAAAGAGATTGGACCAAAGTATATAGGATTAAATAATTACAAAAAGCTTTTCGATGATGGCTACTTTATGGTCTATTTTAAGAATACGATGATAATGTGGATACTCGGATTTATACCACAGATAGTGGTATCTATACTTCTTGCTTACTGGTTCGCTGACCCAAGTCTCAGACTTAAGGGTAAAGCATTTTTCCAGTCAGTAATCTATATGCCTAATCTTATTATGGCATCTGCATTTGCCATGCTCTTCTTCCAGTTATTCTCTATTTCCGGTCCAATCAACGGAATGCTGATTAAGCTTGGTATTCTTGACAAAGGTTTCCTGTTCTTCTCTAAACCCGGATGGAGCAGAGGTCTGGTAGCATTTATTAACTTTATAATGTGGTTTGGTAATACAACCATTCTTCTCCTGGCAGGAATGCTCGGAATTGATACATCTCTTTATGAGGCAGCTGAGGTAGATGGTGCGAATTCTTCACAGGTTTTCTTCAAGATAACCCTTCCTCTTCTCAAGCCTATCCTCATTTATGTAATGATCACTTCACTCATCGGTGGTCTCCAGATGTTCGATGTTCCTCAGATACTTACTAAAGGTGCACCGGGTGAAACAACCAAAACCCTCATTATGTATTTAAATGAAAATCTTACGCCTAGTATGAACTATGGTATCGGTGGTGCTATCTCTGTAATTATCTTCCTTATCACAGGCATACTGAGTCTTATAATTTTCAAATTCAATACTAAGAAGGACAAATAGGGAGGAGGAAAAAAATGAATAATCAAAGAAAAAGCCGTGGAATTAGCATCCACACAAGAAGAATCATATCATATACGATACTGATCTTTGTTTCTCTTTTGTGTTTGTTCTGGTTTTATATACTTTTTATAAATGCCACAAAGAATAACAGTGAATTTGGTAAGGAGTTCACTCTTATCCCAAGTAAATATGCTATAAAAAACCTTAAGAACCTTATAAATGGTACACTTCCTGTAATGAGAGGTCTTTTCAACAGTTTATTTATCTCTCTTTGTACAGCATTTCTTTGTGTATACTTTTCAACTATGACGGCTTTTGCCATTCACGCATACGACTTTAAGTTGAAAAAATTCATGTTTACCTTTATACTTGCCATCATGATGATACCTACACAGGTTACAGCACTTGGTTTCTTACAGTTGATTAGAAATATGGGATTAAAGAACTCCTTTATCCCACTTATTGTACCTGCCATAGCTTCACCGATCACATTCTTCTATATCAAGCAGTACATGGAAAGTGCTCTCCCTATGGAACTTCTTGAGGCCGCAAGAATCGATGGCTCAGGTGAGCTTAGAATCTTCAACGGAATCGCACTTCCGCTTATGAAGCCGGCGCTTGCTGTTCAGGCTATTTTCTCTTTTGTAGGAAGCTGGAATAACTACTTCACTCCAGCCCTTATCCTTAAGAATGAAAAGAGAACTCTTCCTGTTCTTATAGCAGCTCTTAAAAGTTCTGACTGGCTCAACTTTGATCAGGGTGTTGTATACATGATGATAACTTTTTCAATCTTACCGGTAATCATAGTATACATATTCTTAGCTAAGAATATTGTTGCAGGTATGACTGTAGGTGCCGTTAAGGGTTAAAAATGAAAAATATTACATAAAACAAAAAACCTCCAAAAGTTATTTCTAACTCTTGGAGGTTTTTTATATATCTGAATCAGTCCAAAAATATATAATACTTTTACATAATCTCATGCAAGATTAATAAAAGCCAGTTACTCTATTCATTTTTCTCCGGCTTCTTCTCCAGCTTGTCAAATATCTTCCACATAACAATACATTTTGAATATCCGAATATACAGAAAAGTATTACAAGCCACAAATACCAGCTGTAATGGAATATCGTCGGATTTACGTAGTATATAAGGAACGGCAGGAAGAAATGGAAAAATACAAAGAGCCATTCCTTGATATTCATTATCGAAAGGATAAATGAATTCTTGATGTAATTAAAGGTTGTATTCTCATATCTTGCAACAAGAGGAAATACAAATGGCACTATAAGTGAAACTACCAGCATCTCAAATCCGAGAAGTATCATAAGATATGACGCCATCTGTGTATCGTTGTTTGTCACATAGGTATACTGGAGGAAAAGCGCTCCTATGATCACAAGAAGCACGAGCCAGACCTTTGTTGCCGGCCAGAAATTCTTCTTGAAGGCTTTTATAAAATCATTTTTGGCTACACCCTCCTGATTCTTGACCATCTTGATAAGCACCGAATAAAGTGCGGTTACTGCTGCTCCTATCGTAATGATCGGCAGACAGAAAACAGTAAGCATGATGTTCAGTATGAAGAAATCACCGAACTTATCCATCGCTATGAAAAACTTCTGTCCTGCGGTAAGGTGTACCGGTTCAGGGTTTTCTGTAGCCTGACTTTCCTTTAAGATATCTCTCTTGATGCTCTTCGGATGAAGCATAAGCTCTTCATCTGCGTTATCTGTATCATTTTTATCATTCTCCGGAATGATATCTTCAACAATATTTCCGGATTCATCTGCATGGAGCCTTACTTTCTTGCTGGCATCGGTTTCCGCATTCTGCTTCTTCTCTGATACTTCGCTTTGCTCCGGTTCAGTTTTTTTAGTTATAACTTCATGATCTGCAAGATTTTTACTGGATTTATACATTTTCGTTCTCTTTACTTTTTATTTTTCGTATCACACTCGACTATTCTAGCACACTATAACACATGTGTCAAAATGGTAGAATTAAAAATACTGCCGATAGTCATAAACCATCGGCAGTATATTAAATACATTTTAAATTCAAAAAATGTACGAAATTAACCCTTAACGGCACCAACTGTCATACCTGCAACGATATTCTTAGCTAAGAATATGTATACAATGATAACTGGAAGAATTGAGAAAGTGATCATCATGTAAACCTGACCCTGATCAAACTTCAGCCAGTCTGCAGAACGAAGCTGTGCAATGAGGATTGGAAGTGTCTTCTTCTCATCTTTCTTAAGGATAAGGGCTGGAGTGAAGTAGTTATTCCAGCTTCCTACGAAAGAGAAAATAGCCTGAACAGCAAGAGCCGGCTTCATAAGCGGAAGTGCAATTCCGTTGAAGATTCTAAGCTCGCCTGAACCATCGATTCTTGCAGCCTCAAGAAGTTCCATAGGGAGAGCACTCTCCATGTACTGCTTGATGTAGAAGAATGTGATTGGTGATGCTATAGCAGGTATGATAAGTGGAATGAATGAATTCTCCAGCTTCATACCTCTGATTAACTGTAAGAAACCAAGAGCTGTAACCTGTGTAGGGATCATCATGATAGCAAGGATCATTGTGAACATGAACTTCTTCAGCTTAAAGTTATAAGCATGAATAGCGAATGCTGTCATTGTTGAGAAATATACACAAAGGAAAGCTGTGAAAAGCGATATAGTTAAACTGTTGAAGAGACCCTTCATAACAGGAAGTGTACCGTTAATAAGGTTCTTAAAGTTCTTAATCGCATATTTACTTGGGATCACAGTAAATCCTTTACCGAACTCACTGTTACTCTTTGTTGCATTAATAAAAAGTATATAAAACCAAAATAGACAGAGAAGAGAGACTAATGCTAATACTACATAAGATATAACTCTTCTTGTATGTATATTGATACCACTTTTTCTTTTATCTGGCATTTTTACTCTCCCCCTTTCTACTTATCTTTCTTCGTATTAAACTTGAATATGATCATACTCAGTATACCTGTGATGATGAACATAAGTACTGAAATAGCACCACCAACACCATAGTTCTTACTGAACAGGTTTCTATTCAAATACATAATAAGTGTCATGGTAGATCTAGCCGGATTTCCTGATCCGTTTGTAAGGATCTGAGGAACATCGAACATCTGAAGACCACCGATAAGAGATGTGATCATAACATATATGAGGATAGGCTTAAGAAGTGGAAGTGTAACTCTGAAGAATACCTGTGAAGAGGTAGCTCCGTCAACCTGAGCCGCTTCATATAATGATGTATCAATACCCAGCATACCTGCCAGGAGAAGGATCGTAGTATTACCAAACCACATCATGAAGTTAATAAACGCAACGATGCCTCTGGACCATCCTATGCTGGCAAAGAAATCATAAGATTTATCAATAAATCCTAAGCCCTTTGCAATATCATTGATAGGTCCTGAAAGTGAGAACAATGAGAAGAACAGCATCGCAAATGCGGAAGCCATGATAAGGTTAGGCATATAAATTACTGACTGGAAGAAAGCCTTACCCTTAAGTCTGAGACTTGGATCAGCGAACCAGTAAGCAAGAAGGATAGAAACTACTATCTGAGGAACGAAACCAAGAACCCACATGATCATGGTATTCTTGAAATATGTCATGATATTAGGATCATCCTTAAAAAGATTTTTATAATTGTCAAGTCCGATATACTTCGGACCTACTTCCTTAAGACCACCCATAGCAAAGTAGTGCTCAAAGAAGCTGTTATATATCGTTGTAATGAGTGGAATCAGCTGGAAAATGACGAATACCACAACAAAAGGTATCAGAAAGATATATCCCCAACGATTATACTTAACGATATTTTTGCTTTTTGTGTTCATCCTACCACCTCCGATACATAATCTTTTTTTAAAAAAATCATTGCGTGCCTTTTGGGCCATTATGGCGTATAGACACGCAATGATCAATTATCACTTATGCGATAAAAATTAGATTAGTGTGAAAGTTCTGGATGCTTCTCTTCAACAGCCTTGTAGAATGCAGCGATTGCTTCATCCTTTGTAGCGTACTGTCCGTTGAAGTAGTTGTTCATAGCGTTCTGGAACTCTTCGTTACATGTCTGGTCATAAGCTGAAAGGTTAGAAAGGTCAATCTTCTCAGCTCCTTCACAGAACATAGCAAGTGGATTCTGTCCACCAAGTACATCGAAACCGAATGAAGCATCTGTTGCAGCTGCTTCCATTGCTGGCTTGTTGTTAACGAAGTCTGAATCCTTCTTAACGATGTCAACCATGATTGACTCGTTTGTTGTAAGCTGTCTCATGATATCAGCTACGAGAACAGGGTTATCTGTTCCGTTAACAGCTGTGATCCATGTACCACCCCAGAAGAATCCCTGAGGTCCTGTTGTTGCAGCCCATCCGCCGTTTGTAGCAACTGAGCCTGCCTCACCAGCCTTCATACAGAAGTTGATGAGCCATGCTGGTCCAAAGTAGCAGAATACATCGCCTGGCTCTTCCCAGAAACCTGTTGACCAGTCATCTGACCAAAGACCTGCTGCTGTTGTCTCGCCTGCATCGAACTGCTCCTTAGACATATCAACCCACTTCATAAGGCTGTCATCGATAACGATCTTGTCGTTAACAACCCATGGAGAAGATACGTTGTTAGAGAATACACGGTATGAGTCAACTGCTGCTGCAGAAATCTTGTATCCAGCTTCCTTAAGCTTCTTAGCTGTCTCATTGTATGCATCCCAGTCCTTAACATATTCCTGAACTGTTGCTGGATCATCTGATCCGAATACTTCCTTAGCGATCTTTCTGTTGTAGATAAGAACACCAGGGCATCCCTGCCATGAAAGTCCCTTAAGTACGCCCTTAGAGTCTCTCATGATATCCTGTGTATACTTGTACTGATTTGCGATCTCAGCATCTGTGATTCCGAGTGATGCAACATCAGCTGTGTAGTCTGTGTCTACATACTTAAGTGCATAGTCAGCCTCTACAAGGAAGAGGTCTGGCTTTGCATCAGCTGCCATAGAGTCAAGGTTAAGGAATGTCTCGTCAAGGTTCTGCTGATAAGCGTTACCCTCAGATGGAACGATTGTCCAAACTACATCGATATCACCAATCTTACCGTGTGTAGCATCAACCTCTGTGTATCCTGGATAATGATCTGTAAGTCTTGACTTAAACTCTTCATTCCAAGCATAGATGTTGAGAACCTTTCCTTCATTTGAGAGATCAAGGTCTGTGTTTGCTGGTGTCTCTGTAGATGGTGCCTCTGTTGAAGCTGCCTCTGTTGAAGCTGCCTCTGTTGCAGGTGCCTCTGTTGTAGCTGCCTCTGTTGCAGGTGCTGTTGTTGCTGGTGCTGCTGTTGTCTTGTCATCCTCATCCTTACCACAGGCTGCAAGAGAAAGTCCCATAGCAAGTGCAAGAGAAAGAGCAAGTGTTTTCTTAATCTTTTTCACAAGAAAAACCTCCTTTTATTATGTGTGTTCTGTTTTTTTGGCTTTTTTCATTCTCACCGTAATCAGTGCTGTCTATAATCAGCAATCCGAGATTGCTAACGCCAAACGAACTTCATACTGTTCGAATGACAAGCCTTGAACATTCAATGCAAGCTTGATTATAGGACATATTAGACAATTTAGCAAGCGTTTTTTTTAAAAAAAAGCACTTTTTTAGTCAGTTTTACTATATTGTATATACTCATACTAAATTTAATACAATAAACCCCACTTTTTTACCTAATTTTTTGTTAATTTTTGAATTTTTTGTTAATTTGCTTGCATCCCGTTGTAAATAATGTTTAAATTATAACATATTTATATATTATTTCTTTAGTGAGGATATACAAAAGATGAGAGAGATGCTAGATGAATTTAAGGAAAAGCCGAAGACAGAGGAGGAAAGTGACTCAGAAGACAGACTTGAGACCAGCCTTCTGACCGGCAAAGAGAAACGTCTGCGCAGGAAGGAGCAGTTCCGGGAGCGTACCGCAGGAATGTCCAAATTGGAGAAGACCAAATACATTATCTACTATTATAAATGGGTTTTTATCTGCTCCGCTGCCGCCATAGTATTTGTGTCATATATACTGATAGCTATATATAAGAATACCCGCCCGGTTTCGATAGCCTGTGCGGTGATCAATCCGATCCAGCCGCTCAACGTGGTGGATGATCCTATCGAGAAGTTCGCCAGCGACAAGGAGCTTGATAAAGGCACCCAGCTTTGTGCGGATGTCTACTATAATATAACTGTTGATTACGAAACCAGCAACACCTCGGAGAATTCCAGAGCCAGTGCTCTCTCCCTCCAGTGTTCAAATGATTTCTATGACTGTATGATAACCGACAGGGACGGCCTTGAGTTTGCAGCTTATTCAGGCATCATTTATACTCTTGAGTCAACTGCCGGAAGCTCATATATTGAGAAATACAAGGACAGGCTTTACTGCACTTCCGATTATTCCTCTCCTGATATTGCGGAGGAGGCCCGCTACGTTACATCTACCGCCCAGCTTCTCCAGCTTGGTAAGAGGGATATTCCTGTAGGTATCAACATAACAGGCACCAAATTCGTCAAGGATATGAACCTCGGCGACAGGGAAGTTTACTTCTGCATCGCAACCGGTAAGGAAAAGCGTATTGAAAGAGCCTGCATGTTCCTTGACTATATACTTGAAGAATACGAATAAATCATATGATTCAAATATATGATCCACTTACATGATCTACTTGTATGATCTACTTGTATGATCTACTTGTATGATCCACTTGTATGATCCACTTAAAAAGGCATGTCCGTTTTATCCGGACATGCCTTTTAATATGTAACTGATTATGCAGATTTATCTACAATACTCTAACCATAATATATTCATATATTAATATATTTATATTTTTATTCCTCTTCCGCTTCATCCTCAAGCGCCTTATCCATATTCATGACCTGACGCTTTCTTGCAAGCTCATCATTTTCAAGGTACTCATCATAGGTTGTCTGCTTATCGATAAGTCCTGTATTTGTAAGCTCCATGATACGATTTGCTGTAGTCTGGATGAACTGATGATCCTGACAGGCAAAAAGTACAACGCCCGGGAACTTGATAAGTGCGTTATTGAGCGATGTGATCGACTCCATATCGAGGTGGTTGGTAGGCTCGTCAAGGATAAGGCAGTTGCTTCCCTGAATCATTATCTTTGACAGAAGGCATCTTACCTTCTCACCACCGGAAAGGACCTTAACCTTCTTGGTTCCGGCATCTCCAGGGAAGAGCATTCTTCCGAGGAAGCCTCTAACGTATGTAGCATCCTTCTCCTCAGAATACTGTGTAAGCCAGTCTACCATCAGAAGATCGTTGTTGAACTCCTTGGTGTTATCCTTAGGGAAATATCCCTGAGAGGTTGTAACGCCCCACTTGTATTCACCCTCATCCGGCTCCTCTTCACCGGCAAGGATCTTGAAGAGCATTGTTGTTGCAAGTGTATTTGGTCCTACGAAAGCAATCTTGTCATCTCTTCCGACTGTAAATGAAATATTATCGAGGAGCTTTACGCCGTCAACAGTCTTGCTGATATTTTTAACAGTAAGGACTTCATTTCCGATCTCACGGTTAGGTCTGAAATCGATATATGGGTATTTTCTGCTGGAAGGCTTGATCTCATCAAGCTCGATCTTCTCAAGAGCCTTCTTACGCGAGGTTGCCTGCTTGGATTTACTTGCATTTGCAGAGAAACGCGCGATGAATTCCTTAAGTTCCTTTATCTTCTCTTCCTTCTTCTTGTTTGCTTCCTTCATCTGACGGATCATCAGCTGGCTTGACTCATACCAGAAGTCGTAGTTTCCGGCATAGATCTGGATCTTTCCGTAATCAAGATCGGCTGTATGTGTGCAGACCTTGTTGAGGAAATATCTGTCATGGCTGACAACGATAACTGTATTCTCGAAATTGATAAGGAACTCCTCAAGCCACGCTATAGCGTCAAGATCCAGGTGGTTTGTAGGCTCATCCAGAAGAAGAACATCCGGATTACCGAAAAGTGCCTGTGCAAGAAGAACCTTGACCTTAAGGTTGCCGTCAAGCTCACTCATCATGCTGTAATGATACTCCGGCTCAACACCGAGTCCGTTAAGAAGTGTCTCTGCATCTGCCTGTGCGTTCCAGCCGTCAAGCTCTGCAAATTCGGCCTCAAGCTCAGAAGCTCTGATACCATCCTCCTCTGTAAAATCTTCCTTTGCATAGATGGCATCCTTCTCCTGCATGATATCATACAGTCTCTTGTTGCCCATGATAACTGTATCAAGTACATTATATGCATCATATTTGAAATGGTCCTGCTGAAGAACTGAGAGTCTCTCTCCCGGATCCATAGTAACATCGCCGCTTGTCGGCTCAAGCTCTCCTGAGAGGATCTTGAGAAATGTTGACTTTCCGGCTCCGTTTGCTCCTATAAGTCCGTAGCAGTTTCCCGGAGTAAACTTGATATTTACCTCCTCGAAAAGTGCTTTCTTACCAAATCTTAGTGAAATGTTATTTGCGCTGATCATTTTTAATTATTCCTTTTCTGTTATTTATTTAATAAGAAGAAACTCTGACCGACCGCCCGGTCCGCTTCTTCATTTTGAAGTCTTCTTTACAGCAGTTTTCTGTGCTGCAGTCTTTGAAGAGGTTTTTGCAGAAGATTTTCCCGCTGCAGTCTTAGCAGAGGCTTTTGCCGCAGCTTTATTTGCAGCAGCCTTGCCGGAAGAAGCCTTCTTTGCCGCTGTTTTCTTTGCAGCCTGCTTTTTAGCCGCCTTCAGGGCTTCAACTTCCTTCCTCTTCTTCTCCGCCTCATCGATTTCATCTATAAGATGCTCCATAAAGCATTTCTTACTATATATATCATAAGCGAGCATATAAATAAAGGTCAGCTTTTTAACATATTCGTCATCAGCATCCTTCATTTTAAACTCGGTTATCTCCTCCGCACGGAGTATGCTGTTCTCAATATTAAAATACTGTCTCTTCTCAAGATTGAATATCTCACTGTAGATCTCGCCAAGACTCTTACCGTCTCCGCCTTCCCTGTTGAAATATCTCTCCTTCATCGGATCCAGAAGCTTTCTGATATCGCTTATGGATACGATATTCTTCAGATAATAGATGGAAATGAGCATGATGATATGCTCCTTGGTATATCTCTTCTTCTCCGGAGGAGGCAGGAGCTTATTCTTCGTATAATTATTGATCATCGTCTTGGTCAGTGTCTTCGACTCGTCCGAATCCGCACGGACATTTCTCTGCAGATGAGTATCCATGAATCTCGTGACCTGATCCATATAAAGCTCTATGTCCGGAATATCCTCGGGCATGATATAATCCAGCCTTATCAGCCTTCTTATCTCCTTCTTCAGTTCATTTTCCTTCTCATTCATTTTCTACTCTTCCTCATCCTCTTGAGATTCTTCCTTCGGAAGCACGAAAAGCTCCACTCTGACGGCTCTCTTCTTCTCGGCACTCGTAACCTTGATCCTTACATTTCCATCCTCAACCTCATCGCCCTCTTCAGGTATCCTGTCAAGAAGCTCTATAACGTATCCTCCGATGGAATCGTAATCCTCCGATTCAAGATTCGTGCCTATCGCATCATTTACATCATCTATCTTAACCGATGCATCTATATCGTAATGATCCTCTCCAACCTTTCTGATCAGATCATCCTCGTAAGTATCATACTCATCTCTCAGGTCACCAACGATCTCCTCAAGAAGATCCTCCATGGTGATAAGTCCCGCGGTCAGTCCGTATTCGTCAATAACGATGCACATTGTTGCCGAAGAGGTTTTCATACCTGCAAATATCTTCGCAGTGTGCTGATACTCGTAGACAAATATCGGCTTTCTCATGACCTTGTCTATCCGGAAATGCTTTTTCTCATTCTCATCCAGAAGAAGTACATCCTTCACATGGAGAATACCGATGATATGATCCCTGGTCTTTCTGTAAACCGGGATTCTCGAAAAGTTCTCCTTTTTGATGATCTCAAGCAGTTCATCATATCCGGAATCCGCATCAACGCAGACCATATCGGCTCTCGGTACCATTATATCCTTCGATACCACCTCACCGAAATCAACCACATTGGTTATCATTTCCTTCTCGTCCTTCTCGATGACGCCGTCCTCATGGCTCACATCAACGATAGTACGAAGCTCGCTTTCTGTCATATGCTCCTTTTTATTCAGATCCACGCGGAGTATCTTGAAGATAACCGCAGTGATACCGTTCAGTATCCAGATGATCGGCGTAAAAATGAGCATAAGAAATGCAACCGGATACGCAAAAAAAAGCGAAAGCCTCAGGCTGTAAAGAGTTGCGAGAGTTTTTGGCGCTATCTCTCCGAACACAAGTACAACCAATGTGAGTATACCCGTTGCAACACCGATAAAAGCACTGCCAAAGACCTCAGTACAAAGCGTTGTCGCAAGGGCTGAGGCCGACAGATTTACTATATTATTTCCTATTAATACTGTTGTAAGCAGCTTTGAAGATGACTCTCTAAGCCTTATTACCTTGGCCGCCCTTCTGTTACCTTCATCACAAAGAGCCTTCAGCTTGTTCATGTTTACCGTGGTAAGCGCCGTCTCCGCTGAAGAGAATACACCCGACAGTATAAGAAGTACTATCAGGACGACCAACTTCACTATGGCATCAGGGTCCATATTAATTCCTTTTTTCCTTTCAAATACAGATTTTATGATTCAGGCAGCTGTGTGCCCAGTCTCTTAAATATATATTCGTAGCTTCCATTTCCATAATTCATGGATCTGTTAACTCTGCTGATGGTAGCCGTTGAAGCACCTGTTTCTGCAGCAATCTCCGTATATGTCTTATTCTCATGGAGCATTTTCGCCACCTCAAGCCTCTGTGCGATCGAAACCACTTCATTTGCGGTGCATATATCCTCAAAGAATTCGTAGAATTCCTCTTTGTCCTTAAGGCTCATGATAGCTTCGAATAACTCATCAACCGATTCTGTTCTGATTGTTTTACGCATCTTTTCACCTGACCGGCTTTCTACTTAGGCTCCTTACGTACCCAAACTGAAACAGCATCTCTGTTTACGTAGAAGTCTCCGAATCCTTCACTATCTATCTTTATGTTGTACTTTGCATTTCCCATAACATCAGAGAAATGTGCTCCGGCGAAATGTCTTCCGATGTACATACGCTTTGTTCCGCCTGTTCCGTCAGAGATAACAACAGCAAGTCCGGAATCCTTATGCTCGTCGTCGCCCTCTCTTGTCCAGCCGATACAGTTCGGATCGTCAAGATAGTCATGCTGATATCCGTACGCCTTATTCTTACGAAGCTTAAGGAGTTTGTCAAGCATTGTCTTCTTGGATTTGATCTTTGAAGACGGAATTCCCTTATAATCTCCGTAGAAAAGACATGGATAACCCTGCTGTCTGAGTAAAATGATAGCATACGCCATAGGCTTGAACCAATCCTCAACCCAGGACTCAAGGCTTCCGCCCGGCTGTGATTCATGATTATCAACAAATGTTACTGCACTTATCGGACTGCTCTCAACAAGCGATCCGTCAAATATCCTTCTCAGATCGTAGTCTCCGTGAGCTCTTGAGCAGTTATGGAGGCTGAAATGAAGAGGTACATCGAAGAGAGATGCAGGTGTCTTGATATCCTCAAGATACTTCTCAAGAAGATTTCTGTCCCAATGCCAGAATTCACCAACAGTAAACAGCTCCTTGCCTGTCTCTTCGCGGAGTCTGTATAACCAGTCTCTGTAAAATGAAGCCGGAATATGCTTTACGGCGTCAAGTCTCATACCGTCGATGTCGGTAGTCTCAAGATACCATTTGCCCCATTTTACAAGTTCATCATAAACTTCCTGATTGTTGAAATCTATATCTGCACCCATCAGGTAATCATAATTACCGTTTGCGGTGTCGTCAACACCCTCGTTCCATTCCTTGCCGGCAAACTTATAGAGAGACTTCTTAAGTGTCTTCTGATCCCAGTCGATGCCATCAAAATGTCTCCAGTTCCATTTGAAATCCGAATATTTATTCTTTCTGCCCGGAAATGTGAACTTTGTCCACGCGCCGATCTTTCTGTTATCGCCTATCATCTGATAACGGTTCAGGCTGTTGAATTCGGCAGCCGTGACCTCTTCTACCTCGTCAGCTCCCATTTTATGATTAAGAGCGATATCTGCATATACATTTATGCCCTTGGCATGAAGCTCCTTTATCGCATCAAGGTATTCCTTCTTAGTACCGTACTTTGTACGAACCGAACCCTTCTGATTAAACTCTCCGAGATCATAAAGATCATAAACATTATATCCTGTATCTGAAGAGCCCTCTGCTCCCTTATATGCCGGCGGAAGACAAACAGCTGTAACACCCACTGCTTTAAGCTTTGCCGCATCAAGTGCAAGGCTCTTCCAAAGTGTTCCATCATCAGGAAGATCCTTCTCAAAATACTGCATTATAAGTCCGTTATCACTCATATAGTTGCCTCCTCTTATGCTCACCCCAATTTTTTGAAAAACCGCTGCGGAGTAAATACTCGCTTCGCTCGTGCTTCCTCCGCACTTGATAAACTACATTATACCAAAACCTAAATATATCGTAAAGAAAAAATAATATTACAGCCTTCCATTACTGACTGCGATTAATAGATCACGCAGTTTTAGCGAACCTTTGCCAGTGCTGTTGAATACATATTCTCATCCGTTATGCCTTCATCAGTCCTCATGACAGTCGCTTTCTTTATACGTATGGTAATATGGTTACCATCAACCTCATTTATACCTTCCAGAGCCTTCTTGACTCTTTCTCCCAGAGCATAGAATCTGTCAGGATCATCTATAGTCATAAGAATTACGAATATCGCATCCTTTGTTCTTGCAACCGCACAATTCTGTCCGGTTTCATTTAATATGGTATCCGCAAGTTTCTTCAGAACCTTGTTGCCGAACTCCTCATCATAGGATTCGATGACTCTCGAATGTCTGCTGCTGTTAAGAACTATCAGTCCGTAATTCTTATCACTCTTATTCACCGAATAATCGATCATAAGATCCATAAGAGCATTTGCATTCATAAGTCCTGTAACTCTGTCCGTGCTCATTCTTCCGTTCCTGCCGTCAGCTGAAGCATCCTTATCAGATTCTCTGAAGAATCCGACAAGTCCGATGATCTCTCCATCGTCATATATAGGGAATTTGTTGCCGACCACATCATGCACAACACCCTTGGCTAAGCACTGATCCCTATAGCCTCTGATTATCTCACCTTTTCTGAGAACATTCGCGTCATCGATTCTTGTTCTATCCTCCTTTGGATTCCAGCCCATTTCCTCATTGGTCTTACCGAAGATATCCCCCATGCTCTTCAGTCCGAAATAATCCATGAGTGCCTGGCTGACTCCTCTGTAGCGACTGTTCTTATCCTTCCAGAAAAGCTTTATATCCGAATTCCATACCAGACTGTTCCAGATCTTCGCATATTCGATCTCCTGACTTGATGGATTCTGATCGTTCGGATTTCTGTGGATACTGTCCACAGGGAAATTGCAGGCTTCCGTTGAGAAAGGCTTGATGCAGTAAAGGAATTCATTTCCAAACGATCCTGTTACAGACATCATTATCAGTTCCTTCCACTCATATTCGCCCTGGGAATTCTTTTTTCTGAAGGATTTTGATATATAGCCCTTACCTCCTGCGGCTATCCTTTCAGCCATTGTATCTATATCAAAGAACTCAATGCAGGCTTCCCTCTCAGAAGGGAAAATATTATCCCTGACATAATCCTCTGTATTTTTCTTAAACGGCATATTAATATCACTTTGATTAATACCGACGCTGCCCCCGCCAAAAAGCGGTACGATCGTGCCTTCCTCTTTGTTGATGATGGTTACCTCATCAAAGAGGTAATTCAGCTCACGCAGCTTTGAATCCAGATTATCAACAACGCTCTTCTGCTGCTGCATCGTAAGATTCATTCCGGAGCATTCCAGTATATAGTGCCCGTCCTGCTCTGCAAGCCGCTTGATATCAAGACTGAAATAGTTGCCCTTGTCAGTATAGTAAAATGTAGACGTCTTACCCGACTCCTCAACTATCCTTGCAAACTCACGATATTTCTGCAGTATCGGAGAATTATCTCCGTATAATCTGCGGTTCAGTTCCTCGATATCATAGTCCTTATCAAATATCTGCTTCTTATAGCTTTTATTCATGAAAAGCGTTCTGAGCTTCCTGCCGTCATCCTCTATGATCTCAAGAGGTCTGTCAGTAAGTCTTACGTTAAAGCTTGCAGTCTCATAGAAATGTCTCCATTTACGTGCCTCGATAGATATGCCCTTCTCCTTCAGGTGTTCAAACATATCATCTATACTTTCAGGTCTTCCGTAGTAATATCCCTGAATCTTTCCGCAGCCTATCTCCTTCAGAAATTCAAGATGCTCCTTGGTCTCAACACCCTCTGCAAGCGTTCCGATGCCGATATTCTTAGCCATCGTAACCGTAGCGCTGACGATATCCTTGGCCTTATCGGTAAATGGAGTTAAGAATCTCATATCCAGTTTAAGCATATCAAACTGGAAATCCTTCAGAAGTGTCAGCGAAGAATATCCGCTTCCGAAGTCATCCATCCATATCTCATATCCCGCATTTCTGAATCTATCTATAACATTTCTCATCAGCTCCTCATCCGAAGCTATCATACTTTCTGTTATCTCAAAATGTATATAATCCCTCGGTATATCGTATTTTTCCACAGCCTTTTCAACAACCTCAAGCATGTCGCACATGATGAAGTCAAGTCGTGAGAAGTTTATTGAAACCGGTACTATCGGTTTATTCTCTGCAATTCTCTCATGGATCATCCTGCAGACTCTCTCCACAACATAAGAGTCAAGCTTGTGGATCTGCCTGTCCTTCTCGAGTATTCCGATGAATCTGTCCGGACGGAGGAAACCAAGATGAGGGTCATCCCATCTTACGAGTGATTCCATGCCGCAGAGCTGCTCGGTAAGCGTTCTTACAACCGGTTGGAAATATATCTGTATCCAGTCATTTTCAATCGCCTCATCAAGCTTCTTGATAACGTACTCCGAGGTATTGATCCTCTCGGCGAGGCTTTCGGAGTATTCGATGATATCTGTTCTGATATCATTTTTTATATAGTCGCACGCAAATTTTGCAAGCGAAAGAGCCGATTCTACATCAAGATATTTATTCGGAACGAATCTGTAGATTCCGAACTTTCCTACAACGTTAAATCTTCCGCCGTAGCTGTCATTTATCTTCTTTGCCGCATTTTCTGCGTTCTGCAGTGCTCCGTTATACTGGGTAAATACAGCGAAATGATCATCTGAAAGTCTCGACAGCATTCCATCAGGAAATGATTCTCTCAGTATCCTTGCAACATTCTTAAGACAGCTGTCGCCTTCGGAGATACCCTTACTGATATTTAAAAATTTGAAATTGATAAGATTGAGATAAATTATCGAATACTCATTTGAATCAACATCGCACAGTCTTGCATTCGCAGCCGCAACCTTAGTGTGAAACCTGTGCTTTCTTAAGAGTCCTGTGATCATATCGTAGTCTGTGCCGACATTATTGGTCTTATGCAGGAAGATATAACCATAATAGATATCGCCTAATTCAGGATCATGAACAAGCGTAATATGATTGACCACGCGGCGGACCTCTCCATCAACCGTCCTGATGTCATAGAAGACATAACCGGAGTCATTCTGAGAATCCTTAACCTGCGTTTCCATATCTGAAAGAACCGTCAGAAGTTCAGTCGGATCCACCATCCCATCAAAGCTGTTTCCGACATAGTTGTAAAATTCTTCCTCGCTTTCGCACTCAAAGATATCCATCAGATACTTATTGGCATAAAGCAGCTTGTGCCCTTCCTCACCAGAGAAGATAAAGGCACCGCCGGAGAATTTATCCGTGAAATACCCAAAAGAAAAATTCCTATCATTTACCATATTTACCACCCCTTGAAAAGCTCCCCAATGTGTTGCCCGATAAAATAAAACATGGTATCAACAGGCATGAGCCCGCACCTAATAAGGCGCTGATCATCCTGTCGATACCATTCTTCTCAGTTCACCATATAATGCGATATTTTTTTTAACCTAAATCTTTTTTTCATGCTTTGTTCCCCAATCTAATACTTCTCCACAAGCATCATATCGCACTATAATTATAAACTTTTATATGCATTTTTTCAATATTATTTATCTTCTGTGAACATTACTCCTTCGACCAGTTTAATAAATTCCTGCTTGATCTCATCATTCTCTGCAGCCTTTATATTTGAGGCAAGATCCTTAACCATTTCAAAGTCTGCTGTACCCTTAAATTCACTCTCCCTGAGTATCATTCCGAAGGCTGCAACAGCCTCTGCCCAGCGGATATTTTCAGAAGGAGTATCATTCAGTGCTTCTACTCCAACCTCGTATGTAAGAAGCTTTGAAGCATCCTCATCAGGCTCCTTATATCTTACGGAAAGTGTGAGGAAATCCTGCGACGGATCATTTGATGTAGCTGCCGTACCGGTAACTGCGCTGTCTGTAAGATCAAGCTCGTAAAGTACTGTCAGTCTGTGGCCTGCGCCGATCTCTCCGCCGTCCTTAGTATCATCGTCGAAATCTTCCCTGCTCATCACGCGGTTCTCATAACCGATAAGTCTGTAAGAATCAACCATTGCCTCATTGAAGTTTACATTCAGCTTCACATCCTTTGCAACTGTTTCAAGGTTGCCGCCCATTTCTGATACAAGAGCTCTTTTTGCCTCAAATGCATCATCGATAAATGCATAGTGACCGTTGCCGTTATCAGCAAGCGCCTCAAGCTTATCGTCCTTAAGATTATCTGTACCAAAGCCCATTACAGAAAGATATACGCCCGATCTCTTCTTCTGGTCTATAAGTGCTGTAAGCTCGTCCTTATCTGTGATACCAACATTAAGATCGCCGTCTGTAGCAAGGATGACACGGTTGTTTCCATCCTTCTTGAAATGTGATTCTGCGATCTCATAGGCTGTGATGATGCCGTCCGAACCGTCTGTTGAACCGTAAGCAAATATTCCGTCAAGAGCATCTAAAAGCCTCTGCTTTTCGTCTCCCTTCGCGCCATCTATAACAACCTCAGAGGAACCTGCATAGGTTACGATCGATACGGTATCATTTTCATCAAGCTCATCTATAAGCCTTGTAAATGCAGTCTTCACAAGCGGAAGCTTATTCGGCATATCCATCGATCCTGAAGAATCGATAAGGAATACAAAATTATTATCCTTAAGATTCTCTGTTGCGATATCCTTCGTCTTAAGACCAAGCATCAGGAGTTTATGCTCCTCGTTCCAAGGACAGTCAACTATCTCTGAATAATAAGAGAAAGGCTCGCCGTCCTTAGGCTCTGCATAATCATAGCTGAAATAGTTGATCATCTCTTCGATCCTTACGGCATCATTTGGAATATATCCTGCGATACCTTTCTCACGATTATACGGATCGTCATTTTTTAAATACTCATTTATATATCCTCTGATATTCGTGTAAGAGGCTGTATCTGCATCAGCCGCAAATGTTGAATCCGGCTGTTCAGAAACCTTGATAAATTTATTCTCAACTATCTCACCGTACTCTCTTGCATCTATATCTTCCGGTGTTCCCGGAAGCATATCGTCCGAAACGTCTGCCTTATAATATTTTACTCCTCCTCCGACATCATCACAGGCCATATCATACTCAGCGACTACTTCGATCTCAGTTGATACCGGACCGTTTATGATATTTTCTGTAGTACTGCCTGTGAATATCGTAACAAGATCTGTCGTATTTCCTGTGCTATCTTTCTTATTGCCGCAGCCTGCAAGCGTTCCGATCATAACCGCTGCCGTAAGTGTAAGTGCTGCCAGCCTCTGTCTTCTTATATGTCCTGCTTTATGCCCTTTTCTCATAATAAATCCTCCGTATATATGAATATTACTCTTAATTTCAAGCGCTTATATCATATATACGAAGGATACGAACTCTTTTATGGAATATATTGTATTAAATTATTGCAATATTACATACTGCACAGCAATAACCTGAACAAGCAATTCCAATCCATGCTTTTGCGGCAGCTCGGATCAAAAACATTCATCAGAAAAAACGCTCCCACAAATGACTGAGCATCATATTTGCGGGAGCGTTTTTTAATATTTATTCAGCAAGTGAATTTACGGTTCCGAGGAATACCGGAAGTCCGCTTGCATCATCAACTATAGCATATACGAAAGGTCTGTTGAGTTTTATCTCAACTATCCTTTTCTCGACAGGAGCTGCATTTCCGGCAAGGGCTATCGCTGTAACAGCCGCAGCCTTCGTACCGTACTGGTCAAGCTCGATATGTGTCTTATGAATGACATCATCGATCTTAAGCTTCATCATATCCGGATCAGTGATCCTGCTGAAGTCTGCATTATCTGAAAATGCATCAGCCATTCCAAGATCCTTAAGAGTATCTGTAAGGCTTGTGCTGTAATCATATGAAAACTCAGGAAGGTCTGCGAAGATATCAGGCTCATAATCCCTGTTCCTATAAGCATTCACAAAATCCTCACCCTTAAGAGATGCGATATAATCCTCTGCTGAGGTTCCTTCAGGAGGAAGGATTGCTACGAAGTAATAATCAAAGCCCTTGTAAGCCTTCGCAAAGCCGGTACCGCCATTTAATTCGATCAGTCCGCTTTCCTTACTAGAAAGGAAGGCTGCATCTTCTTTCTTACCATCTGAATTTGTAAACTTTTCATCCTTCTTAACCTGATAATCCTCATACTGCTCAGCCCACTCTGCTTCAAATGCGACTGCATTTATAAGATACATCATGGAATCGGGCTGAATATTATCAATAACCTTATTGATCATACCGTTGGTATTCTCATTAACCCAGCCGTTGATGTCGGTTACTGTAGCCTGATCAAAATCCGAAACATAAAGATCTGCGTTATAATAATCCTTATTCGTCTGAACAAAGTCCTTCTTAACCTTAAGGTCTTCTACGTTCCTTACCCAGATAGAGTTTGCGTTTCTGAATATTACCGAATCACTGTCTGAAAGCATTCTGTTGTAGCTTGAAAGCGCTTCGTTATATTCTTTTTCAGAAAGCTTTCCGCCGAGAACCTTAAGCATTTCTGCCTGCGTATTTCCATCCGCTCCGTTTAATGTCATTGCTAGTGCGGAAATGATGGAATCCGGCGAGATCATAACATTCTTACCCGAATCTGCCTTAGTTCTTGCCTTCATGATATCAAATGACAGATTTGCGGTATTCTTAATGAATTCATTTCTTGCATCCTCGGTAGGATCCGTTACGTCCTTTGCGGTAAGGTCCTTGCCAAGTGCTGAAGTCTTACCGGTTGAAACAGTAAGATAGTCTCCTTTTTCTTCAGAAATCTCACTGTCTGTTTTTTCGTTTTCAGCTTCGGTAATCGTATTCTTCTGTCTGTCCTCGGTCGTACCATTTTCACTCTTACCGCAGCCCGAAAGCAGCATCATTCCTGCGAGCATTCCTGCCATAAGGCGTTTTCTGATCATAACCTTTCTCATAGTTCATCACTCCTTATCAATCAATTCATAATTAATGATCCTGATCGATCCTTCTTCTCTTAAACCATTCACTACTTTTATCTTAACCTTTTTGCCATTTTTAAGTATGTCTAAAACTTTTTTGTCAAAGCTCATCGGAGCATCAACCTCGAAGATTTCTTTACTATCTGTTTCAAAGAAGAGCTTATCGTCTTTCATGTAAAGATATCCCTCTGCAGTTATCTCCTTCAGAACCTCTCCCGGTTTTACTTTGATTCCATAATCATCCACCACAGTTTCTGTAGCAACAACCATGTCCGTCTCAGTACCGGCAGCAGAAACAGAATTTATTGATGTATCATCATAATCATATTTTTCAGAATCAGGCATTTCAGACACATATTCGTTTTCCGGAATACGGGCACCTGAAACCTCTTTATTCTCGCCCTGCTTATCCATACCGTCCACGTCCATATTGCCGACATTCTGTGATGAAGCATTATCTTTAGTCTTTGGATGCTTATTCAGACCGTAGAGATATGTCGGAATAAGTATCAGAATAACAGCCGCTGCAGCAGCCATAACAGAAATATACGTCTTTCTTCTGCGCTTTCTGTCGATAAGACTTACCACCTTCTTGCCATCAGGCTTCTCTTCTTCCTTTTGTCCGGCAGAAACATGCTCTGATTTCTCATCAGTGATGTCTCCGGCTCCTTCCGAGTCGAGTCCTGCTACTATCCTGTCCCAGATATCAGGAACATCCGCTTCCAGCGCTTTCTCGTATAAAGCTTCTACTTCTGCTATTTCGAGAGGTGTCAGAGCATCATCCGAATATGAGTTTTCATTATTCAGTTTTAAAAGCTCCTTCTCATCTTTCATAATAAACACCGCCTCATCTTTTTAATAGCTTCATTATAGTGCCATGATACCGTGCCCTGTGGAATATCAAGCGTTTCTGCTATCTCCTTGAATTTCATTCCACCGGCGATCTTCATATTAACTATCTCTTTCTCTTTATCCGTGAGATGCTTCATTGCCTGTTCAAGACTAAGTCTTTTTACAGCAGTCTCTTCAACATTTTCTTTATCTGCCAGATTATCCAGAATACTGTTTCCCGCGTCGCCCTGGGAAGTATCTGATGAATGTGCATTTCCCGAACCTGTTCCTCCGCCTATCGGAGCATCCAGTGAAACTGTTTCATTTGAGTTTTTCCTCAGATAATCTATACAAAGTCTCTTGGCAATCGTCACCAGCCACGTTTTATGGTGTCCCCTTCCGTCAAATGTCGAAGCCGATCTCATCAGCTTGATGAAAAACTCCGAGGATACATCCTCGGCAGCCTCCTTCTGATGCAGTACACTGAGACAAACGGAATATATAAGCTTCATGTACGCCTGATATATTTCCTTAAGCGCCTGTCTGTCTCCAGCAGCCAGCTGCTTCATAAGACTATCAAATTGTTCTTCAGACACCCGGCCACCTCCTTATCTACATATACGCACCATCCCAAAAAATTTATGGGAAAATTTATAAATTTTTTTTACTGACTGCTGATGCATCTCTTGGTGAGTCTATATTTCTCTATAGCTCACTGCGGATGTGTCCGCAGTCCGCCTGTATTTCTCTACAGCAGACTGCCGATGCGTCTGCAGTGAGTTTATATTTCTCTATAGCTCACCACGGATGCATCAGCAGTAATGTTTAAGAATTATCTGTCGCAAAGCGAAATGTATTCTGCCTGCTCTGCAACCGACATATAAGCAGGTCTGATGATCTTGTTCGTGCAGATCAGTTCTTCTATCCTGTGTGCACTCCATCCCGCAACCCTCGCGATAGCAAAAAGCGGCGTGAAAAGCTCATCCGGAATTCCTAGCATGTTATATACAAATCCGCTGTAAAAGTCGATATTTGCACATACCGGCTTATACATCTTGCGCTCCTCCTGCATAAGAACAGGAGCCAGCTTTTCTACATTTTCATAAAGCTTAAACTCATCCATTCTGTCCTTCTCTTCAGCAAGCATAATAGTATACTTCTTCATAAGCTCAGCTCTCGGATCAGACTTTGTATATACCGCATGTCCTATACCATATATAAGTCCGGACTTATCGAACGCTTCCTTTCTCAGTATCTTAAGAAGGTACTCTGAGATCTCGTCCTCATTTTCCCAGTCCTTAACATTCTTCTTGATCTCATCAAACATATTCTTGACCTTGATATTTGCGCCGCCGTGTTTTGGTCCCTTAAGCGAGCAGAGAGACGCTGCAACAGACGAATATGTATCTGTTCCGGACGATGTTACAACATGAGTTGTAAATGTAGAATTATTTCCGCCGCCATGCTCAGCATGAAGCACAAGCGCGATATCAAGGATCTTTGCCTCAAGCGGTGTAAATGATTTGTTCTGTCTGAGTATTCTGAGAAGGTTCTCAGCAGTTGAAAATTCAGGCTTAGGATTATGGATATAGAGTCCCCTGCCTATCATGTAATGTCTGTATGTAAGATATGAATATACTCCTATCATAGGAAGCGTAGCTATAAGCCACAGGCTCTGTCTAAGTACGTTCGGAATTGAAAGATCATCTGAGTTTTTGTCATACGAATTAAGAGTAAGGATGCTTCTTGCCATCGCATTCATGATATCCTTATTCGGAGACTTAAGGATCACATCCGGAATAAACTCATCCGGGAGAGCCCTGTTATATGATAAAAGACGTGTAAACTCATCAAGCTCATCTTCATTTGGAAGCTTGCCGAATATAAGAAGATAAACAGTTTCCTCATAACCGAATCTTCCCTCTGCCGAAAAGCCTTCTACAAGCTTATTGATATCTATTCCTCTGTAATAAAGCTCTCCATCGATCGGAGTAAGCTTTCCATCGATCTCCTTCGAACCATGAATCGTGGATATCTCAGTAAGGCCTGTAAGAACTCCCTTACCATTTGCCTCTCTGAGTCCCTTCTTAACCTGGTAAACGTCATAGAGCTGCGGATCGATCTTGTTATTCTCCAGACACAGCCTTGACAATCTGTGTATTTCCCTTGCTGCTTCTCCTGAACTTAAATATGACATATTTTGCACCTCTTATCTTCTAATAGCCTTTATCACTAAACCAACATTTCTATATTCTAAAAATTTTAATATCCCTAAAATAGTATACCTAACAACCGAAAAAAGTTTTCATCTACCTCTCATCAAGTACCTGGAAGATATAAAACTTCAGATAATATGATTCATCTGCTGCCCAGAGTATCGGATGATCCGGTGCCTGCGTTCTGAACTCGATCTGACGCAGTCTCTTGTGTGCGCTTCTGGCCGAATCCGCTATAACCTTGGTAAAGGTCTCATAATCCATAAAATGTGAGCATGAGCATGTAGCAAGATATCCGCCGTTCTTGACAAGCTTCATACCGCAGACGTTTATCTCCCTGTAGCCCTTAGCGGCTTTCTTGATGGTATCTCTTGATTTCGTAAATGCAGGAGGATCAAGGATGACAACATCATACTTATCACCTGCTTCCACCATTTTCGGAAGTCTTTCAAGAACATCATCAACCTCAAAATGTACGGTATCCGAGAGACCGTTCAGCTCTGCATTTTTCCTTGCCTGACTGATTGCAAGCTCCGATGCGTCAAGTCCAAGCACCTCGCTCGCTCCGGCAATTCCTGCATTAAGCGCAAATGAACCCGTATGCGTAAAGCAGTCCAGAACTTTCCTTCCCGGACAAAGTCTCTGCATGGCAAGACGGTTATACTTCTGATCAAGGAAGAAACCGGTTTTCTGTCCATCCATAACATCAACCATGTATTTTACGCCGTTTTCAACTATCTGGACATTTGTATCAAATTCAGGTCCGATAAAGCCCTTGTACCTTTGAAGACCTTCCTTCTGTCTTACCTTTGCATCGCTTCTCTCATATATGCCCCTGATTTCTACGCCGTCTTCATGAAGCGCAGCCTTAAGCTTCTCAAGGATGAGAGGCTTCAGTCTGTCGATACCGAGCGCAAGTGATTCTACAACAAGGACATCCTCGTATTTATCCACAACTATTCCCGGAAGAAAATCCGCCTCTCCAAAGATCACTCTGCATGAACTTATGTCAACCGTATCCTTACGATACTGCCATGCAGCTCTTACTCTTCTTTCTATAAAAGCTTCATCCACCTGCTGCTCCGGATCCCTTGTCATCATTCTTACAGTGATCCTGGAAGCAGTATTGATAAAGCCTCTGCCCATAGGATAACCGTCGAAATCCTCAACAGCCACGATATCGCCTTCTTCGAATTCGCCCTTTATCTTATCGATCTCATTATCAAATATCCACGCTCCGCCCGCCTTAATGGTGCGGCCTTCGCCCTTTTTTAACTTCACAACAGCTTCTTTTTTCATTTCTCATCCACCAATCTGTTCAGATATTCGTTGATCTCACGTCTAAGGCTTTCAACCTCATGCTTGTCCTGCCTTTCTAAGGCAGCGTCAAAACGTCTCATCTGGAACTCAATCCTATTTCTTCTGTCTCCTGTTGCTTCCTCATACATTCGTTCTCCTCTGGCAAGAAGAAGCATATTCGGCTCCTCCTCCCTCGGAGGTATCTTCAGATCAGCAAGAAGTGCCATTCTCTCCTCCGCTTCACTGTCAGAGATGCCTGAGGTTTCATTCTTAATGATGATCTTTCTGGTCTCACCCGTAGATATGACCTTGACCATGACCTCGAGCAGCGAATTAACATCATAAGTAAAGGTAATATCAGCAGCCTCGCTTCCCTCAGGGCCTGCAGGAACCGGTATTTCCAGCTCGCCGAGCTTTAGATTATTTACCGTAAATGAACTTTCTCCCTGATAGATCTTAACTCTTATCAGCTTCTGGTCATCACTTGCTGTATATACCCTGTGAGTCCTGCTCACCGGGATCACGGTATTTCTGTTTATCATTGGAAGGAAATGGCCGTTTTCCTTCACATTTTTATCTTTTGAGATACAAATCTCTGTACCAAGGGTAAATGGACAAACATCCGTAAGTATCATCTCACGGACAGCCTTGTCTCTCTCCTTCATGGCCGCCTGCATGGCCGCGCCTGCAGCAACAACCTCATCCGGATCCATGCTGACATCCGGCAGCCTTCCGAATATCTTGCCTGCAAAACGTCTTATCATCGGAAGCCTTGTTGCTCCTCCGACAAAGATTATATTATCTATATCCTTCAGCTTAAGCTTCGCATCTGAAAGACTTTTCTCTATAGGTCTCCTTATCTTGCCAAGGAGATTCTGACATTCATTTTCATACTCTTCTTCAGTTATACGGAACGTTTCGTCTCCGAAGGAAATCTCACCCTCGCCACTCTCGGAAATCTGAAGCTTGCACTTTTCAGCCTTCTTCATAAGTATCCTCTTATCCTTATCAGATAAAAGCTTTTCATCTGTTCCGGTCTTCTGAAGGAAAAGGTTATATAAAATATCCGTAAAATCCTGGCCGCCGAGATTATTATCTCCGGCTACCGCTCTTACTTCCATTATGTTCTTGTATAATTCAAGGATGGAAACATCAAAGGTACCTCCTCCAAGATCAAATACGAGAAATCTTGTGTCAGCATCCTTCTTATCCAGCCCGTAGGCTATGGCTGCCGCCGACGGCTCACTTATGATCCTTTCGACCACAAAGCCAGCAAGCTCTCCTGCTTCCTTGGTAGCCTTACGCTGCTTATCGTTAAAATACGCCGGAACGCTTATCACAGCCTCTTTGATCTCTTCACCCAGGAAGGTTTCCGCATCCTCCTTAAGCGATCTAAGGATAAATGAAGAAAGCTCTGCTGCACTGTAGCTTCTTTCTCCCAGTGTAAAGGTCTTATCCGTACCCATGCTCCTCTTAAAAAGAAATGCAGACTCCTCCGGACAGCTTATCATTCTCTCTCTGGCGGTCTCACCCACATAGAGAGTACCGCTCCTGTCAATACTGACAACTGAAGGCGTAAGGTTTTTGCCGAGCCTGTTCGGGATTATCACCGGACCGTCTTCCTTAAAAACCGATATTAAACTGTTGGTTGTACCCAGATCTATGCCTGCTATCATTTTCCTCTCCTGACCACTACTGCATCTCTTTTCTGATGCAGCCTTCTATCCATGCGTCGTAACCCATGTATCTTCTTGCAAGTCTCAGTGTTTCAGGAAGCTTATCCCTCTGTTTTGAGACTATATATAATTTGCAGAGCTCCTTATACGCCTCGCCGCAGCAGGACATATTGCATCCGCCGCATCTTGTCATATGAAGCGCCTCTCTGAGAAGTCTCTCTGCCTTATCGTAATCCTTATCTATTCTGAAAAGCCTTGCTGTATCTATCTTTACCTCAGGCTTATCCTTGCCCTCCGAAAGCTTCAGATACTGGTCACTGTAGCGCCTTACTCTCGTCTTGCCGCCAAACTGACCGGCTGCTGCCTCCGCAAGCTCGCTGAAGGCACAGAAATCCCTGCTTTCCGAAGAAATGATAAAGTATTTCTCAGCCTTTGCAAACTCTTTTGCATCAAGATATGCCTGTCCCAGGTGAAATGCAAGAGGTGCGGTATCAATCCCTTCACTTCCTGCTTTCTTATAAAGCTTCTCGGCCGCTTCTATCTCGCCCGCCTTACATTTAATATCGCAAAGTTCCTCATAAACCTTGCCGTCAACCTTGTGACTGCTGTAAAGAAGGCTTCCGACAGCAGTTTCAGCCTCCTTGAAGCGTCCAAGGAACTTAAGCAGTGATGCATAGGCAAATACTGCCTTAGGCTTGTCTCCCGCCTCATTGCAGAGCTCCTTTAAGACCTCTTCCGCCTTGCTGTACTCTTCATTTAATCTGTATGCATTTGCAAGTCCATGGCTTGCCCTGTCCCTGTCAAGCGCCTTATCAGCCTTTTCAGCACCTTTTTTGAAGAGCTCAATGGCTTCTTTATATTTATCCATCATGAGCTTATTCTCTCCGGCGAGAGTATATACATAGCCCTCCGGCTCGGTAAAACGCATGACAGTGTCATAATCATCCGCTGCTTTCTTGTAATCTCCCAGTATCTTATAGGTAATAGCCCTGAAGAGATAATCCGTATCCCTCGGAGCAAGCTCTATCTGTCTGCTGTAGGCTGCTATCGCCTCCGGGAAACGCAGCATTTTCCTGTAGACAAGTCCCAGTCTTCTGTGGACCTCCCTGTTGTCAGGATCTGTGGTTACTGCCTTTTTATATGAATCCTCGGCATTTTTAAAGTCATTTGTATTCTCAAGGCACTCGCCGAGTAAAATGTAGTATTCTTCCTTCCTCTCAATATCAGAGTCAGGTCTTGTGATATCTATCCCCTGAAGCAGCTTTAACGCACCTTCATAGTCATCATCACGCTGTATCAGTATCTTCGCCCTCATCATATCGCAGAGTATACTCTCAGGGTTCAGTCTGTTATAGCCGTCTATCACGAGCTTTGCATCATCATACTGCTTTACCTTGATGAAAAGGTTCATTTCCAGATTATAAGGAAGTACACTGTAAGGATATATCCTTCTGACCTTTGCCGACGCCTCAAGAGCCTTCTGGTAATTGCCAAGCTCAAAGAGGGATCTTGCTATGTAGAACTCTGCTACAAAATTATCCTCGTCAAGAAGAAGCTCCCTGCAGAAATCAATACAGTCACTGTAACGCCTCTCCCAGAAAAGTATCTCGCATTTCATTTCCTTTGAAACGATGATCTCATCATGATCTGCCCTCAGCGAGATATCTACATATTTTTCGGCTTCCTTATAATTCTTCTTTATGAAAAATGCTGCTCCAATAAGGTAGTTTACATAAGGTTTTCTTTTCAGCTGCTTTAAGCTTTCCTCGTCTGAAAGCCCCTGCGCCTCCATTTTCTGAAGCTCAGTCATCCATCTTTCGAAGCATACGAGCGCACCGTCCGCATCCTCGATGATAAGACAGGCCCTTCCCTTAAGGTTATTATACTCGATAACTTCATCAGGTAGCGGTTCAAATGACTGCAGCAGCTTAAGTACTTCAGCTGAATCATAGGACTGATAATATGCCCAGCCTGTATCAAGCTTAACCCGGTGCTCTTCGGAAGGGCTAAGCTCATCCCTAAGACGCACAAGGTTCTTCTCTATGATCATTTCATTACACTTTTTGATCATAGCTCTGATGTAATTGTCGTATGGTCTCTCCTTTGCGATCTCGGTCAGCTCTTCCTTTGCCTCGACCGGCTTGTCAAGACGCATGCGTACCTCGCATATTCTGAGCTTTGTAACGAAATATTCCGGATCGAGCATGAGAGCCTTCTGATAAAAGCTCTCCGCTTCATCACAGTCTCCTTTGGCAAGCGAAACATCTCCCCTGCAGATTATCACCGATAGGTTTTCCGGCAGACTCTCCATGAGCCTTTCCGCAATCTCCAGCGCCTCGTCAAACTTCTTTCTCTGTATCAGACTCCTGCAGATATTCATTTCAAAGCAAGGGTTCTTGATAGGCGACTCCGAAAGCTCCTCTATCATTTTCTCCTGCTCAGGTATCTTAAGAAGCTTGATCGCATTATCAAGCTCAAAGAATCTCTTAAGATAGCCGTCATAATCGGCTTCAGCCGGACCGCTGAAAAGCCTGTAATCAACAGCATCACGGAACTTTGCGTTGTTTATCACATAATCTATAAGGTCCCGCGGATAGCTTTCCGAGAGTTCTCTTCTTCTGTCCTTAATATAATATGTATCTGCAGCAAGCTTATAGATATACTGCGGTATAAAATGATGCTCCGAGAAGAAATGAAGCAGCGTATCAAGTGCTTCACCGGATGTATCAAGGCTTATGGCGAAGCCTGTAGACAAAAGCTTCTTCCATTCCTCCGGATCTATCCTTCTGTAGAAGTCTCTGTATAAAAGCTCGAGGGCTTTCTTAAAATCCCTGCTGTTCTGCGGATCAGTGAGATCTCCCTCAGTCTCCTCCTCTTCTTCAGGCACTCCAAAAGAAGCGGTCTCAGTTGCTCTTCTAACCGCTTCTTCATACGCCCGGCGCAGAGCTTTAAAGCCCTCCGGATCATCCTCTGGATTATGCTCCGAGAGCTTAGCTCTGTATGCCATTTTCAGTTTATCCGTATCACTGGTCTCTTCGATCCCCAGTATATTCCAAATGTCAAACATTTTTATCAAATGGCCGGACTTACCGGTCAGATTACATTTCTGTAAGTGTTGTGCGGATAGCCTTGATGAAATTCTCTGTGTTGAGAACAGTAACATCAGGAAGCTCTGTGATAAGAGCAAGGTCCTTGGTCATCTTTCCGCTCTCGATAGTTGCAATAGTAGCCTTCTCAAGCTTATCAGCAAATTCCATAAGCTCCTTGTTGCCGTCAAGCTCGCCTCTCTTTCTGAGAGCTCCTGTCCATGCAAAGATTGTAGCTACAGGGTTTGTAGAAGTTTCCTCTCCTGCAAGATGCTTGTAATAATGTCTCTGAACTGTACCATGAGCAGCCTCGTACTCATAAACGCCGCTTGGTGATACAAGTACTGATGTCATCATTGCAAGTGAACCAAATGCAGAAGAAAGCATATCGCTCATTACGTCTCCGTCATAGTTCTTGCATGCCCAGATGAATCCGCCCTTAGACTTCATTACTCTTGCTACAGCGTCATCGATAAGTGTATAGAAATACTCGATTCCTGCTGCATCAAACTTCTCTTTGTATTCAGCATCAAAGATCTCCTGGAAGATATCCTTGAATGTATGATCGTACTTCTTAGAGATAGTATCCTTTGTTGCGAACCAGAGGCTCTGCTTTGTATCAAGTGCATAGTTAAAGCAGCTTCTTGCAAAGCTCTCGATTGAAGGATTAAGGTTATGCATACCCTGAACGATACCTGCTGACTTGAACTCATGAACAAGTACAGACTCTGTAGTTCCATCCTCTGCTGTGTAAACAAGCTCAACCTTGCCTGCTCCAGGGATCTTCATTTCAGAAGCCTTATAAACATCTCCGTATGCATGTCTTGCAATAGTGATAGGTGCCTTCCAGTTCTTAACACATGGCTCGATGCCCTTTACGATGATAGGTGCACGGAAAACTGTACCATCAAGTATGGCTCTGATAGTTCCGTTAGGGCTCTTCCACATTTCTTTAAGATTATACTCCTCAACACGGGCTGCATTTGGTGTGATGGTTGCACACTTTACTGCTACTCCGTACTTCTGTGTAGCGTATGCAGAATCAAATGTAACCTTGTCATCTGTTTCATTTCTGTGAGGAAGTCCGAGATCATAGTACTCTGTCTTAAGGTCGATAAATGGTATAAGAAGCTCGTCCTTGATGTACTTCCAGATAATTCTGGTCATCTCGTCTCCGTCCATCTCTACAAGTGGTGTTGTCATTGCAATCTTGCTCATTTTTATATCCTCCATGAAATAATTTACCGTAAGGTTGTGTCGTACCATCCCTGCTTTTCCAGGAATTCACGTAATGCTATCGTCTCTCCGTAAATATTAAGCGGCGGCGCAATATGCTTTGCCGCATCCTTGACCTCTTGTCTGGCAGAGCCTATGGCGTAGCTTTCGCCTGCTGCCTCGAGCATTCCGAGATCGTTAATGTTGTCTCCGAAGGCCATTACCTCTTCCTTCGAAAGCTCCAGCTCCTTCATAAGCTTCTTTAAGGCGCTTCCCTTGTCTGCTCCCGGATTTACTATGTCCATCCACATGGTTCCCGCAGAGGCTATCACGAAGCGGTCCTTCCACTTAGAGTAAAACCATTCCTTTACCTCAGCCTCCACCGTATCCTTCTTGTAGATAGAAAGCTTTACAATATCATCTTTAAGATGAGTTTCAAAATCACCAAGGACCTGAATATTATATTTATAAGAATCTCTCATCCACAGAAACATCTCGCTGTGCTCTTCGCAGTACGCCGTATCAAGGCCGCAGAGCATTATATCACAGCCGTCCAGCTTCTTCACATCAGAGATAAGCTCGAAAAGCACATCACGGTCTATTACATTCATTGAATAAACCCTGTCCTTATCTCTCAGAATACTTCCGTTATCGGTGATATAAAATATATCGTCCCTGACCGGATGAAAAAGCTTCCTCATGCTCACATACTGCCGGCCGCTGGCGCCTGCAAATCTTACGCCATGTGCCTTAAGCATCTTTATAAGTCTGAACATTTCCGGATCTATCCTGTCGGTTCCGTCCGGTACGAGTGTTCCATCTATATCGCTTACAATAAGTTTGATCATATTTCGTCCTTCTTTTCTAAGACATATAGAGGTTATTATAACAATAAATGTGATTTTATGCAATAAAGCGTGTGAGGATTCTTCGTCTTGATTCTTCGTCTTGAATAAAATCACAGTATAGTTTATAATTACGTCAGTTTGTTTTAGTATTTGAGGAGAACGGCCATGATAACCTACTCAGTAAAAAAGAATAAGAAAACACGCATGACCTTCAGGCTTTTTGGTCTGTTTCTGATGGCGTTCACGCTGCTTCTGATAGTACCTGCAGTTTTAGGGTATGACAAGCACAGTACATTTTCGCTGATAATAGCATTTCTCTTCGGACTCTACGGTCTGACGCTTGTTATCCACTCCTTCGGAAAGACGCAGTATGATATAACCTACGAATTTCACGAGGACGAGATACTGGTAAAGCATCACAGAGGAGAAAGCTTCTACCGATATGAGGATATCGTTGATTATTCTCTTGTAACTCCCGATAATCCGAATGTTTACAGCATCATCAATCTTAAATTTGCAAAGGAAAGCTTTCTGATACCTTTTTCCTTCAAGAAGGAATTCTGTGATAAGGTTTACAATTATCTGAATGAAAGAGTCACATCGAAAATGCTTCAGGAAGAGCTTCGTGAAGCTGAAAAGTCCGGCAATCACTGATAAATGATTGCCGGACTTCTTTGTCCTTATAAACAATTCAGTTATTTTACATTTCTGTAAATGATATCATGTCTGCTTGGTCCGTTTGAAATCATTGTGATAGGGAAGCCAATCTGCTCCTCAATGAATTCAATGTACTTACGGCAGTTAAGAGGAAGCTCATCATAATTCTTGATGCCTCTTATCTCCTGCTTCCAGCCCGGAAGAACTGTGTAAACAGGCTTAGCCTTCTTAAGATTAACTGTTGCAGGGAACTCTGTAGTTACCTTTCCGTCGATCTCATATCCTGTACATACCGGAATCTCATCAAGATATCCGAGAACATCCAATACTGTAAATGCTACATCTGTAGCACCCTGAATACGGCAGCCGTACTTGGAAGCTACGCAGTCAAACCATCCCATTCTTCTAGGACGGCCTGTTGTAGCACCGTACTCTCCGCCATCACCGCCGCGGCGTCTAAGCTCATCAGCTTCATCACCGAAGATTTCGCTTACAAACTCTCCTGCACCAACAGCGCTTGAGTATGCCTTGCAGACAACTACGATCTTCTTGATCTCATATGGTGGAATACCTGCTCCGATAGCACCGTAAGCTGCAAGTGTAGATGATGATGTAACCATCGGATAGATTCCGTGATCCGGATCCTTCATAGAACCAAGCTGTCCCTCAAGAAGAATATTCTTGCCGGCCTTGATCGCCTCATAAAGGAAAGCTGATGTATCACATACATATGGCTCAACCATTTTCTTATATTCCATAAGAGTTGCATAAATATCATCAACATTAAGAAGAGGCTGATGATAAAGGTGCTCAAGAAGTACATTCTTCTGAGCTATAACTCTCTCGATCTTATCCTTAAGTGAAGCCTCATCATCGAAAAGCTCGCTTACCTGGAAACCGATCTTTGCATATTTATCTGAATAAAATGGTGCTATTCCGGACTTTGTAGATCCAAAAGACTTTCCTGCAAGTCTTGCTTCCTCATATGTGTCAAAAAGCACATGATAAGGCATTACCATCTGAGCTCTGTCTGAAACAAGAAGCTTTGGTGCCGGAACACCCTTTCCTACTACATCATTATATTCCTTGAAAAGCTTTGGAATATCAAGCGCAACACCATTTCCAATGATACTTACTGTATGATCATAGAAAACTCCTGACGGAAGTGTATGAAGAGCAAATTTACCATAATCATTTACTATCGTATGTCCTGCATTTGCACCGCCCTGAAATCTAATGATTATATCAGAATTCTCTGCGAGCATATCAGTTATCTTGCCCTTTCCTTCATCGCCCCAGTTGGCGCCTACTATTGCTGTTACCATAAAAATCCCCTTTCTCTCTGGTCAAATAATAAATCTGATTAAATTCCGCCTGCCCCAAATGCTGTAAAAACCGTTGATCTTCTTTGCGGATCCCAAAATCTTCCTATCCGCAGTACTTGTTTAGTATATAGCAAGTATTGACATAAGTAAAATTAATATTTATTATAGTTAATATAATATTTTCTTATATGGAGGAGCGCATGAATACCAATCTCGAGCATTATAAGATATTTTATCATGTAGCAAGGCTCGGCAGCTTCAGTGAAGCCGCAAAAGAGCTCTGCATAACCCAACCTGCCGTAAGCCAGGGTATCAAGCAGCTCGAGAATTCTCTCGGTCTCCAACTCTTAAGACGTACCACCAGAGGCGCTTTTCTCACTCACGAGGGTGAGGCCCTCTACGAAAATGTAGCCGCAGGCTATGAATGCTTTGAACGCGGCGAGAAAAAGATCAGAGAGCTTCTCTCACTTGATTCCGGCGAGATAAGAATAGGTGCGAGCGATATGACTCTGCAGTACTACCTCCTGCCTTATCTTGAGCGCTTCCATCATTTGTATCCTAAGATCAAGGTCCAGGTAACAAATGCGCCAACCCCGAGAACCCTTGAACACCTTGCATCCGGGAGGATCGACCTCGGCATCGTGTCCGCATCTGATGAATATGCTGATTTTCAAAATGTAGGCACCTACCTTTCCGGAAGGTTTCCTGCAAATATGGATGTACGCATGGTCCGCGATATCGAGGACATCTTTATAGCCGGCAGACGTTTTGAAGAGCTGCGCGGTAAGGTTCTGTCCCTTAAGGATCTTGAGAGCCTTCCTTTTATCTGCCTTGAGCCCGATACCAGTACAAGAAAATATGTAGACGGCTTCCTCTTCTCGGAAGGCGTTACCTTAATGCCTGAATTTGAGCTTGCTACAAGCAATATGATAGTTCAGTTCGTTATGAGAAATCTGGGAGTCGGCTCCGTTGTTGCCGACTTTGCAACCGAATATATAGAAAAAGGAGATATCTTCCGTATCAAGCTTGATAAAGATATCCCCAAAAGAAAGATCTGCGTCATCACAGATAATACTAATATAGTTTCAATTGCCGCAAAAAAGCTTCTTGAGCTGCTGTAGTATCAGTACGTCCTTTTAAAGGACTTGATATCAGCCTCAAAGCTTTTTAATGTCTCCTGATAGGCAGTATAATCGCTATCCTTAAGCTTTCCCTGGGAATGCTTCTCTTCAAGCAGCGCTTTAAGCTTTTTCACTCCGAGGACAGCATTATCCTTATAGTTATTGCTGAGATCCACTTTGATCTCATTTATAACAAAGTCAAGTTCTCTGTCGCGTCCGACAGCCTTCTTCTTTCCGAAAAGCCCCATATTCCTACCTTTCCATACCCATTTTCTCTTTGATATCCTTAATGATCTTTGTTATAGAATCAAGAGTAGAATTGATCTCCTGAAGCCTTATCATTTCCTCTTCATCGATCTTACCATCCATGGCTATAGCGACAAGCTCCTCAGAAATCTGATTCATCTGCCTTGCCGAGCCCATGAACTTGATGATCGCACGATCCAAATTATCATCAGGCTGGATCAGCGAAACATCTTCGCGCTCTCTCAGAAGAAAATCCAGTGTCACTCCGAAAAAGTCACATATCAGCATCGCCTTATCGACATCAGGGAGGGATTCACCGGTTTCCCATTTTGAAATTGCCTGTCTGCTTACTGAAAGCTTCTCAGCAAGCTGTTCCTGGGAATATCTGTTATTTGTCCTTAACTCTCTTAATCTGTCTGCAAAACTCATAATGCTGTGCCGCCTTTCATACCTTTAAGGTTCTATAGCTTTAAATTCCGGTTTGTTGAGTATCAGTGTCATGGTGTTGAAATCCACTGGTCTTCCGTAGAAATATCCCTGTGCATTATCAACGCCGAGTTCCATAAGCTTACGTCCTTCAATATCATGCTCCACGCCCTCTGCGATTATCTGCATATTCAGTCTCTTCGCTATATTTACTATACTTTCGATAAGTATTACCGATTTATCATCGCTTCTGATATTCTTTACAAAGCTCTGGTCGATCTTTACCTCATCCGCATTGATATTATGGATGAGAGAAAGTGACGAATAGCCTGTACCGAAATCATCTATACTGATCCTGAAACCATTTCCCTTAAGAATCCTTACAAAATCTATAAGTCTTCCGATCTCATTTTCCTTTGCTGTCTCGGTTATCTCAATCTCGATCATCGAGCTGTCGATATCATTATCCCTTACAACCGCCATGATCTTCTTCTCGATATCAGGGATAAATATATTCTTCTTAGAGAAATTCACTGAGATAACAGGGACCTTTACGCCCATCTTATGCCATTTATTGATACATTTGCAGGTTGCAATAAGTATTGCCATATCAAGCTCATGTATCATGCCCTTACGGTCAAGCAGCGGTATGAAATCCGCCGGTGAAATGATGCTGTCATTATGGATCCACCTGCACAGAGCCTCCATTCCGAGCAGCTCTCCTGTCTGCATATTTACCTTAGGCTGGAAGAACGGTACAAATTCTCCGGCTGACAGTGCATCCGGAAATGCAGCTACCACGAGATTATTGTGGCTTATCTCGTCTGAAAGCTCTAAATTGAAGACCACAACATCCTTCTTGAGAACAGTCTTGCCTACTATACATGCGGTACTAGCTTCCTCAAGTCTGGTTCCGAACTCCTTGGCTTCGGTATCCGAAACACCTACTCTGAAGGAGAATTTATGACTGCCGTTCCTGAGTCCCATAAGACCGCTTACCTGAACTGATTTCAGTTTTTCAAGAACAACATCCAGATTATCGCGTCTTACGAAAAATGCAAAATTATCTCCTCCGATACGGCAGACGCCCTCATCCTCTCTAACAAAGCCTGCAATAATCTGGGCAAGCTTTGCCATGGCAGAATCACCGAGATAAACACCGCCTCTGTCATTTATATATTTGAAATTTTTGACGTTTGCATAAAGCACCACATATTCTGCATTTGGATTATGTGCCATGCTTCTGTTGTATTTTTCTCCCATATATTTTAAATTCGGGAGTCCTGTCGCTGTATCAAAGTTTTCAGCATAATCCAGCATGTTTCTCATATTATGTCTGCTGACTATGAGATATATCACGTTTGCAATAAAGCTGCAGGTATCCTTGTCGATATCTTCCTCTGTCATACCCTTCTTAAATTCAATACACGCGTGAACATATTCATTTCCATCGTAATAATATGTATATACCTTCTTGATATCGCTCTCTTCACCGGAATTAAACAGTTCAATATAACGATATTTTGAGATATCACTTTCATCGCCCACGCCTCTAAAACCGTCTTTATCAAATTCAATATCATAATACAATCTGACAACGCCGATAGATTCACATATTCCTGCAAAGCTCTCCGGCTCGAGCGACTCATTGGCAACCTTATCTACCAATTTAATTAATTCCTTCTCAACTTCCTGCCGCATCAAAAGCACCCTCTCTGATACTATCAAACGATACACCCCTTCTGATGTATCTGATCATTCAATTTACATACTTATATTCAACTTAATCCATATCTATCCGATGCATTAAGTATTTCTACCGGCTCTTTGTCAGAATATCTACAGTATGCGAAGAAGCACCTATAGTATCCTGCCTTTCACAGGTAGCAAAATGATATCTGATAAACTCTTCAAAGGTTTCCTCATCCATCGCATTCAGAACCGGTCTGATATAATCAGAAGGTCCGTCTGCCGAAATGATCTGAAGCCTTTCAAGCCCTGCCTTTTCATTAAGAGCAGCTATATTCTCCGTCCTCATATAATGATAGAGATGCTTTTCCTCGGAAATGGTCTGATAATCCTCAGTAAAACGCTTCTCCTCGAGACATTCACGTATATGGCCTTCCTTAAATGCATAAGTTATGACCGAGTATTCATTCATAACATAGGCAGCTAAAATAATGCCTCCGGGTCTTGTAACCCTTTTCGCCTCGCATAAAGCCTTCAGCTGATCCTCTTCGGTAAAAAGATGATACATCGGACCGAAGATTAATGTCATATCAAAGCTGTCATCCGAAAACCTTTTCAGATTTAAAGCATTTCCCTGATATGCCTCGACAAGGCTGCTTTTCTTCTTAAGTATGCCCAGATTATATTTGACGAGTTCGACCGCTGTAACGGAATATCCCTCATCGGCGAGAGGTATCGAATACGCTCCTGTTCCTGCGCCTACATCAAGTATCCTAATACTTCCATTATCCTTTTTAAAGTTTTCTTCCGCCCGAGTGAGCGCGCCTTCACTCTTCTCCTTCACGCTTCCATCCTGGTATGTAAAACTTCCACTTGCCGTTCCATAGCTGGTCTTAAGGATCTCTAGATACTTATGGATATAATGCATGGTAGTGCGGAATTCGACCTGTCCATGTCTGGACTTAAGGCGTTTATCTTCATTAAATTTATTATAATATTTTTCTATCTCTGTCTGCTGTTTCAATTTATCTATCCAACTATAGTACGTATATTCAGCTTCATCTTTAAGAATACGTAAAGCATTACTCTCCCAAAGAGAAGGTATTATACATTTATCTCAGCTGTAAGTCCAAGCACTTCCTTGTTCTCATCAAGAACCGGCGTAATAACTTCATTTATGAATTCCTCTGTCTGCTGAGGAGCACGTCCTACATATCTTTCAGGCTGCATGAGTGCCTTTAATTCATCTATAGTCATGTTGAAAGCAGGATCAGCTGCGATAAGCTCGAGGAGGTTGTTGTCCTTACCCTCACGCTTAACATTTGCACCGGCCTCCATTGAGTAGGTTCTGATCTTCTCATGGAGCTCCTGTCTGTTGCCGCCGGCCTTAACTGCATCCATCATGATATTCTCTGTAGCCATAAATGGAATCTCTTCCATAAACTTCTTGTAAATAACCTTCTCGTAAACAACAAGACCGTCAACTACATTTAAGCAGAGATCAAGTATTCCGTCTACGGCAAGGAAGCCTTCAGGAACTGAAAGTCTCTTGTTTGCAGAATCATCAAGTGTTCTCTCAAACCACTGTGTTGAAGCAACAAGAGCCGGGTTGAGAGCGTCACACATTACATAATTTGCAAGAGATGCAATACGCTCACTTCTCATAGGATTTCTCTTATAAGCCATAGCTGATGAACCGATCTGGTTCTTCTCAAATGGCTCCTCGATCTGCTTTAAGTGCTGAAGGAGACGGATATCATTTGAGAACTTGTGAGCTGTCTGAGCGATTCCAGAGAGAACATTTAATACTCTCGAATCAACCTTACGGGTATATGTCTGTCCTGATACAGGGAAGCAGTCAGAAAAGCCCATCTTCTCAGCTATCATTTTATCTGCCTTACGGCATGCCTCGTGATCTCCGTCAAAAAGCTCGAAGAAGCTTGCCTGGGTACCTGTGGTTCCCTTTGAACCAAGAAGCTTCAGCTGGCTGATCATGTAATCAACATCCTGAAGATCCATGTAAAAATCATGGAGCCAGAGTGTTGCTCTCTTACCTACTGTAGTAGGCTGTGCCGGCTGAAAATGAGTAAATGCGATAGTCGGAAGATCCTTATATTTTAATGCAAAATTAGTAAGCTCATTGATAACATTAAGAAGCTTCTTTCTTACAAGGTAAAGAGCCTCTCTCATGATAATGATATCTGTATTATCGCCTACATAGCAGCTTGTAGCTCCGAGGTGAATGATGCCTGCTGCCTTAGGGCACTGCTGTCCGTATGCATAAACATGACTCATTACATCATGTCTTACAAGCTTTTCTCTCTCCTTGGCAACCTCATAATTTATATCATCCACATGACTCTTAAGCTCATCTATCATCTCGTCTGTAATACGTGGATTACCTTCTGTATCCTTAAGACCAAGCTCCTTCTCTGTCTCTGCGAGAGCTATCCAGAGCTTTCTCCATGTTGTGAATTTCATATCAGGAGAAAAAATAAACTGCATTTCCTTTGAAGCATATCTCTCTGAAAGCGGGCTTACATATTTGTCATTATTCATCTTTGTTATCCTCTCTATTCTTCTAAATATTTATCATCATATCAGATTCTGATCCTGCCGGAAACTATACGACACAATCATTACTATTCTACTATAAAAAAAACACATGCGCAAATACATTTACTGTATTTACGCATGTTATTTTCTATTAATTATCTTTTCTTGTAAATCACTGAAAACTAATCGGTGATCATCACTATTTGATCCATCTTTTATCAGGGTCCGGATACAGACGATAATATGGTCTTACAATAGTTGATCCATATCCTTCACCAGAATTCTCTTTATATCCAATCCACACCTCGATCTGGAAATTATCGGTTCTTCTGTACAGTATCCATGAATCTGCGTACTGTGAATGTACTCCGTAAGGATCCTTGGTCTTTCTGTACTTGAACGGTATAACCTCATACTTTGTATTGTAATTATGTCCGCCCATCTGTGCAAGATTTGCTTTAAACTCTTCTACATAATCCCACAGATACTGCTTTGAATTCCATGAGTTCTTGAACTCACCATTATCCTTTCTGTAGAAGAAGCTTCCTCTTGCCCATGCTATAACTTCCAATTCGTATGTTTCACCATTGGTTGTAACGGTAAATGTTTTCTCACCTGTCTTTTTCTCCCAGGCATCACGAAGAGCATCATCTGTTGAAGCCAGCGCAAGAGACGCTGCATCATAGATAGTATTCGCTGCCTCGATATCCTTCTGTTTTCTTGCCTTATCAATGTATCTTATAATCTGAGGCGCTATAGCCGCAGAAATGATAGCTATGATAGCAATAACTATGATCAGTTCTACCAGGGAAAAACCTTTATTCTGTTTTTTAAGTTTAGTTGTTGTCATAAAAATCCCTCTTTTCACCCTACAATTAAAGCCAACAAACCATATTAAACTTTTTACTATTATTTTTATTATTTTACACTATTATCAACCAATACGCAATCAGATTTTACAAATTGTTCATATTTGCTTTAAATTTTTTTCATATTTTTTTACCTTGTGTATATATCATTCACTTAATTATTTTAGTTTTTATCAAATATAATTTAAGTAAAAAACGAATATGAGGTAAAACATTTATTTATATCTGCTTTTATCCTTAAGGATAATTGAGATTGCGCGCTTTCTATTCTGTATGACAAGCCTCTTGAAGATTCCTCCGAATTCTCCGTCCGTTGTCCATGCAACAGGCTTTCTGCTTATAACAGTTACCTTTGAAGCCTTTCTCTTATAGATATATTTCGGATTCATCTTATTTGTTGCGATTGACCAGAGTATCGCTATAAGCTGAAGCAGATTCTTTGGTTTTCTGATAAACAGGCATTCAAACTTTCCGTCGCTGAAGGACATTTCCTTAACGCCTATGGCTCTGAAGCCGCCTACAGAACGTGAATTTGTGATCTGTCCATACCAGAAGTCACCGGTGACCACCTCATCGTCTACCTTGGCCTTTAAGCTGACCGTTTCGATCCTGAAGAGACATTTTACTGCCTCAAGTATATATGCTGTATGTCCGATAAGGTTTTTAAGCTTCTGCGGTGTTGAATACGAAATATCGGTAAAAAGTCCAAATGCTGTAATATAAATGAAATTCGAGCTGCCCATCATTCCCACATCAACAGGGCAAGGAGTACCGCTTACGATATCTCTTGCAGCCTTTATCGGGTTCTTGCTGAGCTTAAGGCTTCTTGCATAATCATTTGTCGATCCGCACGGAATATATCCGAGAGCAGGAAGTCTTACTCCCTTATCATAAAGCTTCATAAGTCCCGTAACTGTATCATCAAGCGTTCCGTCTCCTCCGGCACATACTATCACATCATATGCTCCGCCGGTCTTCTCGACATACTCAGCTGCATCATTCGGTCCTTTTGTCGGATGATACTCAACATTGTAGCCCGACCTGATAAATATATCCAAAATGCGATTGATATGATCATTGATTACCTTCTTACCGGCCTTTGGATTTACGATAAAAAGCATTTTTTTCATATTATCTACGCCTTTCTTCTTGCCATATATCTGTCATAGCCCTTTTTGCGAAGCTTGCAGGCCGGACAGTGTCCACATCCTTCTCCCATTATACCATTATAACATGTAAGTGTCATATCACGGATTATCTCAAGTCCTCCAAGGCTGTCAGCGAGCTCCCAGGTTTCCTCCTTATCAATCCACATAAGCGGAGTGATGATCTCAAACTCATAATCCATTGCAAGATTAAGTGTTGTATTAAGAGACTTTATAAATACATTTCTGCAGTCCGGATATCCTGAAAAATCGCTCTGCGAAACTCCGGTGATGATATCATTTATTCCAAGCCCCTTGGCGTAGATTGCTGCGTATGTGAGAAAGAGAAGGTTCCTTCCTTCGACAAATGAATTCGGCGTTCCGTGCTCCGGTGCATTCTCATCCACCTTGATCTCTTCTCTTGTAAGAGAATTCGGTGCAAGCTCAGAAAGAAGTGACATATCCATTATCTTCTGTCTGACGCCGAATTTTTCGCAGATAGCCGCCGCACATTCAAGCTCCTTCTTATGTCTCTGGTTATAATCAAATGAAACCGCCTCTACTGTCTTATATTTCTTTAATGCCCATAAAAGGCAGGTTGTACTGTCCTGTCCTCCGCTGAGAACAACAAGTGCCGCATCTTTATTCTTCATTTTTCTTTCCTCTCTTTAGCTTTTCCGGCAGTAATATAACTATAATTATCTTTCACCGTCTTCATTTGCATTTACATTTTTTATTCCACCAAGTATTTGAAGATGAGTTATTATCTCATCATATTAAGCAGCTTCTCCTGCATTTTATCATCATTAAACACACCTCTGTAGGTAGTTGTAAATGTTGCCGATGCTCTGTTCTTGATGCCTCTTGCGGTCACGCAGCTGTGCTTAGCTTCAATGATAACAGCCACATCCTCCGAACCGGTTGCCTTCTGCATAACCTCGGCTATATCAGATCCGATCCTCTCCTGAAGCTGAAGTCTTCTTGTTACCATATCTACTATTCTTACTATCTTGCTGAGTCCGATCACTCTGTCCTTAGGAATATATGCAACAGAGACATTCATATCATACATAAGAGCCATATGATGCTCGCAGTAGCTGAATGCTTCTATATCCTTTATAAGAACTATATCGCCTTTGTTTCTTCCGGTCGGTGCCTCGAAGGTCTTGTTGAACATCTGGGCGATATCATCATTTGTATATGAGATTCCCGCGAAAACCTCCTCATACATCCTTGCTACTCTTTCAGGCGTCTCGCGAAGTCCTTCTCTGTCAGGGTCCTCACCTAAGGCTATCAGAATCCCTCTAACATGTTCCTGTATCTTTTCTTTATCAATTGCCATTTCTCTATCCTTTCAAAAAATGTAAAAAATCAAACGCCGCGCTTATCCGGATCCCAGATATATTTATGGATCTGAAGCTGAAGCCTTACATCATTCATTTTATTCTTAATCATATAATCAACTATTTCATCCGGTCTTATCCTTCCGAAAACAGCACTCACATATACCGTACATTTACTGCACAGGCTATATCTATCAATTATATACCGCATTTTATCAAGATCCGCCATATCGGAAACAACGAATTTAACCGTATCGCACGCTCTTATCTCTTCAAAATTCGGAAGATGCATGGTTTTCTCCATGCCGCTGCCCGGACATTTATAATCAACCGTGAAGCTGATGCTTTCCTTAAACTCGCGGTAATATTCTTCCAAAGGAACCGCTCCGTTGGTTTCGATCTCCACCCGGAGGCTTTCATCCTTCTCAAGAAGCTTAAGAAGGCTCTTTATATCCTTCTGAAGAAGCGGCTCGCCGCCGGTAAGAGTTACATTCTTCACACCGGACTCTCTGATATATTCATATATCTCTTCCGCCGTCATATATTCTCCGGGAGCGTCCTTATCGCAGGCCCATAAAGTGTCGCAGTAATTGCATCTTAGATTGCAGCCCGTAAATCTTATAAATACGCTCAGTTCTCCGGCTCTTTTTGCTTCGCCGTTGATGCTTATGAACTTTTCCGCAACCTTAAATTTACTTGTCTCGTTATTCATTTTTCTTTTTCAGTCCTCGTCCGGGATAAATGAAGCCACATTGTTCGGTGTCTCGTATACCGAAACCTTAGCCACATTATAACCGGCCTCTGTCATTTTATCATAAAAATATTTTGCGAAGTTCTCCGCTGTAGGTCTGAACGGAAACTTAATGATCCTGAAGCCTTCATCACTGAGAGCCTCCTCGGTATTCTTCTTCAGAGCGCCCTCCTCCATAATGAGTGAATGGTCAAGAGCCTTGGTAAGCTTTCTGAGAGATTTCTTAAGCTCTGAGAAATCAACTATCATTCCTCTTGTGGAGCCTGTCTCTGTAAGCTTCTTTCCCTTAACATCTATGCTGACTGTCCATCTGTGTCCATGAATGTTGGCGCATTTTCCTTCATAATCCTTAAGGAAATGTGCACTGTCAAAATCTGCTTTTGTTGAAAGAATATACATACTTATTCCTCCTCGTATAATATCTTGCCCGGTTAGGGATTCTTCTTAAACACCCTGCAGCACCGGTTTACTGAATTACCTGCTTTCGGCACCTCCCGCGCGGCAGTACTCAGCCGCCAATACAAAAAGAGGCGCATAAATGCACCTCTTTAAAGCTTCTAAATCTTAAATAAAAGCCTTAGCCCTGGTTTTGATAAAGCAGGATGGTGCAAACGAACTGCTGTATTTAATTATCTGAGTCTATACTCCAAGGAAATTCTTAACAACCTTTTCCATATCTTCCTTGTCACATACAGTCTTATGGATTATATCTGCATTTCTGATCTCTTCAACCGCATTTGGAACCTTAACGCCTGAAAGCTTCTCAAGCTCATCAACAAGCTCGAAATCTCCCTTTGCATCATATGCAGGATCGATAGCAGTAAGTACGCTTCTTGTAAACTTGTACGGACTTGCTGTAGATGCGATAAGAGTCACTGTATCATCACCTGTCTCAGCTGCATACTTGTCATAAACCTTTGAAGCAACTGCGGTATGTGTATCCATAATATAACCATCTTCGTCATATACAAGCTTGATCTGTGAAGCAACCTCTGCCTCTGTAGCGTATCCGCCGTAGAATCTGTCGAGCTTTTCCTTCATATCTGCTGTGATCTCATATTTTCCGGTCTCATTAAGTGACTTCATAAGTGCTGCATTCTTCTCTGCACTGTCTCCTGCAATGTGATAGATAAGTCTCTCAAGGTTGCTTGAGATGAGGATATCCATTGAAGGAGAGCTTGTTAAGATAAAGTCTCTGTTCTTGTCATAGATTCCTGTTGTGAAGAAATCATACAGAACCTTGTTATCATTTGAAGCGCAGATAAACTTATTTACAGGAAGGCACATAAGGCTTGCATAATATGCTGCAAGGATATTTCCGAAGTTACCTGTAGGAACAACGATATTTACCTTATCTCCTGCCTTGATGGTTCCGTCAGCTACAAGTCTTGTGTATGAATATACATAATAAACCATCTGAGGAACAAGACGTCCGATGTTGATAGAGTTTGCAGAAGAGAACTGGAAGCCCTTCTCGTCAAGGTACTCTGCAAGAGCCTTGTCCTGGAACATCTTCTTAACACCTGTCTGTGCATCGTCGAAGTTGCTGGTGATTCCTGCAACAAATGTATTCTTACCCTTCTCAGTTACCATCTGCTTCTCCTGAACAGGGCTTACACCGTTCTTTGGATAGAATACAGCTATCTTTGTTCCCGGAACATCTGCAAAGCCTGCAAGAGCAGCCTTACCTGTATCTCCTGAGGTTGCTGTAAGAATAACTATATCATTCTTGATATTATTCTTTCTTGCTGATGTTGTAAGAAGGTATGGCAGGATTGAAAGTGCCATATCCTTGAAAGCTATAGTCTTTCCGTGGAAAAGCTCGATATAGTGAGCCTTGTGGTGCTTAACAACAGGTGCAATAAGCTTTGTATCGAATTTATCATCGTATGCATTATTGATGCAGTACTTAAGCTCTTCCTCAGTAAAATCTGTGAACATGAGCTTCATAACCTCATAAGCTACCTCCTGATAGCTCTTCTTTGAGAGCTCCTCGAGGCTTTTATCAAGCGCCGGGATAGAATCAGGAACAAAAAGTCCTCCATTTTCTGCAAGGCCCTTAAGTATAGCCTCCGATGCAGTTGCTGTCTCATTAAAATTTCTTGTACTTCTGTATATCATATCAGTTCCCGGTGATGCCTGGCACCACTTCATCCTTTCTTAAAAATCTATTTCTTTGACTTCTTTCCGTTACCCTTGCCGGAATGCTTACCACTGTTCTTACCTGAATTCTTTCCGCTGCCCTTGCCGTCAGACTTTCCATCGCCCTTGCCGCTATGCTTATCGGAATTCTTATCGGTATTCTTGTCAGTACTCTTATCGTTTTTACTCTCTGCTGCCTTTTCAGACTGCTTATCAGAAGACTTATCAGAGGTCTTATCTGTATTTTCAGTCTTTCCTGAGCTCTTATCAGATTTCTTCTCAGAATCCTTATCAGCACTCTTTTCGGAATTCTTATCAGCTTTCTTCTCAGAGTCCTTTTCAGAGCTTTTATCTGTCTTTGTGCTCTTCTCAGCCTTGGCTTTATGCTTATCCTTAGCCTTTGCATGCTTTTCAGCTGTATCCGCAGCAGCTTCTCCGGCAGTCTCTCTGGTCGCTGTCTCTGCTGCTCCTGTTCTGCCAAGCAAGGCGATATCCCTCTCCTCGCCCTCTCTGAGAAGTCTTTCTCTCTCCTCCGGAGTGAGCGGAACAAGTACAGGATCGATATACTTGGATTCATAGTATCTGCAAAGTGCCTGATACTCCTCACTGAAGTTATCATTTGCATGACCGTGCATTTCATCAAAGTTACGGTCTTTTCTGGTTCTCTTGATTACATGAAGAGAAATGTTGGATGAATGAGAAGCTATTCTCTCGAACGAATTCAGAAGATCGAAGAGATATACGCCTCCTTCTATACTGCACTGTCCGTTCTGAAGTCTGTCAACATGGTCGGACTTTATGATCTCAACCAGCTTCTTTACCACTTCTGAAAGCGGCTCAACTCTGACGGCTATGCTCATATCATCATCGCAGAAGGATTTAAATGTTGTCTCCAGAGAATATTCAACTGCGGCTATCATGGTATCAACCTCGCGATGGCCTTCAGGTGAGAAATGGAAGCCTCCTTCATTTTTATCCTTTGCAACATAAGCAATACTCATACAGTGATCGCCCATTCTCTCAAAGTCACTTATCGAATTAAGTACCTCTGAAACTACCAGCTTGTCATCTGCGGTAAGTCTCTTTCTATCGATCCTTATAACATATGATGAAAGCGTAGTTTCACATTTATCTATAAAATTTTCATTCTGTTCCAGCTGTGGGAAAAGATCCGCATCATACGAATATATCAGTTTTGTTGCTGTCTTGTAGTTCCAAAGTATCGCCTCGCCCATCTTGATAATGAGCTTCTTGCACTGCTCGAGAGCGATGGTCGGTGTATTAAGGAGCATATCGTCAAGCTTTGCAAGCTCTCTGTCCTGCTCTTTGATCTCCTCCTTGCCCATAACCGCATCAGCAACCTTTACAACCATATCTGTAAGGAACAGAAGGATTATACTTGTTATCACGTTGAACAGAAGGTGGATGGTCGCGATATCACCTCTGTTTACTGTTTTCTCAAAGAATGGTATTCCGCCCGTTGCATGGATCAGATATATAACGCCCATTGAAACCACAGCGCCGAAAAGGTTAAAGAAGATATAGCCAAATGATACCTTTCTTGACTTTCTGTTCGAACCAAGCATACTGATAACTACAGGCATACATTTTCCTACATTTATACCAATGATAAGCGGTATAGAGATAGAATATGTTATAGTACCGGTTGCAGAAAGAGCCTGCAGGATACCTACTGAAGCATTTGAACTCTGGATAACCGCTGTTATAAGGAGTCCTGCAAGGAAACCAAGCAGCGGATTACTGAAGCTTGAGAAAAATGACTGGAACTTTGCAGAGCTTCTGAGTGGTTCAAATACATCCTCCATGAGAGTCATACCATAGAACAGCATTCCAAAGCCTACAAGAATTCGTGCGATCTGCTTCGGTTTCTTTTTCTTGCTGAAAAGCATTATGAATGCACCGATTCCTACAAGCATAGGAGCAAATGCAGCAGGTTTAATGAGCTGTAAAAGTATATTGTCTGAGCTTACATCTCCAAGACGGAGGATCTGTGCTGTTACCGTACTTCCGACATTTGAACCGAATACAACCGGAAGCGCCTGTGAAAGCTTCATGATGCCGGCAGTTACAAAACCACTCAGCATGATGGTTACCGCAACGGAGCTCTGAATAACGGCTGTCACTCCTGTTCCGAAGCCCCAGCCTTTAACTCTTCCCGAAGCCTTACTCTTACCTGTAGTAAGCTTCTCAAGTATTCTTTCAAGTCCTGAACCGGCAATCTTTTCAAGAGACGAGCGCATAAGGCTCATGCCGTAGAGGAAAAGTCCGAGACCTCCAAATAATGTTAACACTGACATTATATCCATTTCTGAATAATCCTTTCCTAGTGAAAACTTTACTAAAGTGCATAGTCGCATATAGTCTATAATATTATTTCAAGAATTGCAAGAAAAAAAGACATCACCCGCAGGTAATGTCTTTTAATTTTTCTTAGTGATTATTTGATCACATATACTGATACCCATCTTCTGCCCCAGTTAAGAGCATCCTGATGTGATGCGAAGAAAATATCAAGTCTGTGTCCTCCGATCGCACCGCCGACATCTTCAACAACATATTCATGTCCGTTTATAAGAAGTCTGGTTCCGAAAGGAAATACGCTTGTATCTGCAGCAACTGTTCTTCCCTGTGTAGCACGGGTTCCGCTTGCTGTGATACCATCTGTCTTACCGCAGCAGTAAGCACATGCACAATAAGCAGTTGCTTCAAACTCGCCATAGTAAACAGCTTCTCCGGCTGGAGTATCATCAGTAATTACTACATTTGTATCTTCTGTTGTTGTATCAACTACAACTGCGAAGTCCTCATGGCTTGCTTCTGTTGAACGTCTAGCCTCTTCTGCCTTTCTGGCTTCTTCAGCCTTGGCCTTTGCCTCAGCTTCCTTACGGATCTCTTCCTGCTTCTCAGCTTCGATCCTCTGAAGAGTCTCTTTGTTCTTCTCATCAGCATCCTTTGCAAGAAGGACTGTCTCATAATTCTTCTCAGTAACCTCTATCTTTGCATACTGATCAGATTCAAACTTAAGTCCTGTCATATCCTCGTAGGAAACCTTGTTTACTGTTGTATCAAATCCTGAAGCCTCAGGCTTTACATCTACAACAGCAAGCATTCTTCCTTCTGAAGGAACATCGCTTGTTTTTGCTGCTGTTATGGAAACTGTACAGATTATTGCAAGTGATGTGATCACTGCAGCACTCTGTAACTTCTTTGAATACTTTTTGACAACCCCTTTAATGTTGTGCTTTGCGGCGAAATCTTTAACATTTCTGACCATCTTTATGTCATCAACATCAAATTTTTTATCAAATTTCATAATAATCTCCTTTTTTAAGCTAATTGTTTAAACAAACTTTTCAAATTTGTTACAAAACAATTAATTTTTTAGGTAAGGCACATTATATTCTTAAAAAAGGAATTGGTCAAGTGTTTCGCCTCATTTTTGTAAATACTGCACAAATATGTATAAGATTATAAACAAATTGCACAAGGCATTTTTCGTAAAGTTTCCGTTAAAAATATGCCGTTTTTTGGTTTTTTGAGGCTGTTTTAAAATTGTTGCGCCGCCGTTTTCGGAGTTTTTTTACTCTATTTATACCTATATATAATAGAAATTTTATTATCTGCAGCCTTCACTTCACACATTGCGCCACTGATGATCGGCATCTGCGGAGGAAGGTGTCCGATATCAAGATCCATGATAACAGGAACTCCGAGTGGAGCTAAAATATCCGTTACAGCATTATACTGATCCACGCCCATCATTTCCTCACCGAAATGAAGAGGCCTGCCGATCAGAAAGCCCTTAACATATTTGAACCATCCTGCTTCCTTCATCTGGAAAAATGCTCTTCTGATACTCATCGGATTCAGATCACAGCTCTCCAGAAACCACACAAATCCGTCATTTTTGTATCTTTCAAGAAAATCAGATGTCTTGTCGAATCTTGTTCCAAGAAGATTGACCAGACAGTCCACACAGCCGCCGAGAAGTCTTCCTTCAAGTAAAACCTCTTCTCCGTCTGCCTCACGGTAAGTAAAACCTGCCGCATTTTTATCGCCATCAGAATTTACATTATTACTTACATTATTATATGAAAGAAACGTCTTCATTTTAAATGGTTCGGTGAGATTATATGCTGCATACGGATGCTCCTCATCCTTAAGGCTCTCCTTCTCCCATTTATCATAATTATGCACTTCACCCGTTCTGCCCGTAAGGAGACTGAAGGCGTCCTTAAGAGACTCTGAAAGCGGCTCCATGCCAAATGAAGGAGCACATGGGCCGTACATTGCTGCTGTATCGGCAAGGATAGTCGAAAGATAAGTAAAATTCGTATTATCCGAATAGCCAAGATACCATTTAGGTCTTGAAGCAGCTATCTTCTCCCAGTCGATATAAGGCAGCACCTCGCACATAAGCTCTCCGCCGCCGCAGCTGATTATGACATCCGCTTCATCGGAAGTATACATATCATTTAATTCTTTTCCGCAAATTTCCGGCTTATTACTGATTCCGAGCCCCGAGCCTTCATAGCAGTTCGGGCCGAGAACCGTGCCGTAGCCCATTTCTCTAAACCTTTTAAGTGCATTATCAAATGCAGATCTGTATGGTTCGATATTACATCCAAATGACGGCGCCGCAAAGCCTATCGTGCCTCCGTCCTTCAGAAATTCCGGATATCTCATGCCAAAACCTCCTACATAAATCTGACTTTAAAGCTGTTTTCTCCGTCCTCGACAGGTATCCTCTTCCTTTCGATATCATTTATATCGATATAGGTTCCGCCATAAATCTCCTGCAAAACCTTCTGGAAAAGCTCAGGCTCGCCCTGAAGCTCCATTTCTACGGATCCGTCATAATTGTTTCTGACCCATCCGGTCATTCCGTACGCTCTCGCCGCGTATTTTGCGGTGTAACGAAAGCCTACGCCCTGGACATTTCCTCTGAAAATAAAATGTTCTCTGACTTTTTCCATATATTATCTATCACACCCTCAGCTTTGTACCCTTATTTCCGGTTCCGCAAAGCTTTATTCTTGAAAACGGCACCTCTCCCAGCATGCTTTCCGTTGAAGCGCCAACCTCTGCTTCTGTAAGTCTGTCATCGTCACTAAGCTTGATAAGCTTAATGCCTCCGGCACCCTTGCCCTGGATCGAGATGTCTGCCGCTTTAACCCTGATAAAGTAGCCCTTCTCTGATCTGGCTGCAACAAAATCATTATCCTCAACAGGTCTGACCATTACAGGCACGTCTCCGGCCTTAACCGCGCCGACCTTCTTCCTTGTGACATCAAACTGCGAGCCCTCTGTTCTCTTGGCACGTCCGTTGTCCGTGACAAACACAAGATTTTTCTGGATTATCTCGCTAAGAGCCGCGATAAATACAACATTTTCATCGGATTCCATTTCACAGAATTCAAATATCTGTATACCCTTATCTGACAGCTTTCCGAAGATGCTGCTTCCCTTTCCGCCGCTCTGCTTCTTGGCCTGCTTCTTCACAAGATCCGAGATCTTGATGATATATGCAAAGCCCTTATCCGAAAATGCGATCAGCCTTTCGTCCGTCATGGTATTTACAGAGAATCTGTAATCATTCTGGATCTGCTCAACATTCTTATCAAAAACTGCTCTGTCGATGCACTTAAGATAATAAAATCTGTCAAGGAGCACTGAAACCTCAACCGGCTTCTCCTCTGCCTTCTTAACCTTGATCTCTCCGAGGTCAAGTATCTCGGTAAGTCTCGGTTTTGCAAATGCCTTCAGCTCCTCCATGTCGCTTATCATCTGGCGGCGCATTTCGGCCTTTGAGCCGAGGAGTTTACTGTATTTTTTGATAAGTCTCTCGGCTTCGGCAAGCTCCTTTCTGAGCGCCTCTATCTCAAGTCCGATGAGCTTTGAAAGTCTCATCGCAAGGATAGCATCAGTCTGTTTTTCAGTAAAATGAAGCTCTCTCGCATCCGCCTCAGATCCCTTGAATCTGAACTTTATGCCCTCTGTCTCACCGGTCATAAGGCATCTTTTTGCAACTGCAACTGTCTTGGAGCCGCGGAGTATCTCAATGATAAGGTCGATCACATCCACAGCCTCAAGAAGGCCTTCCTTGACCTCTTTTATATCCTCCTGCTCTGCAAGAAGCTTTTTGTATTTCTTATCATAAATCTCAGTTTTGAAATCAGTATAGAGCTTAAGTATCTTCTTAAGTCCCATAACCTGAGGCTTCTTATTGCTGATGCAGTTTATATTTACACTGTAAGTATCCTCAAGGCCTGCCTTTTTATAGAGGATATTAATGATATTATCTATCTCTTCATCAGTCGTGCCCTTTTTAACATCGATCGCTAGGCACTCTCCGTCCTTATCGCCTCTGTCGGCAATATCCACAACCTGCGGAAGTTCGCGGTTTCTGGCAAGTTCGGCAACTGTATTAAGGAACTTCTCGGTTCCTCCTATCATTGTAAATGGAAGCTCCGTCACGCAGATGGATTTTCTTCCGTGACCGATATCTCTTATCTCAACCTTTCCTCTTACACGAAGCTTTCCGAGACCGGTTTCATATATGGACACGAGATTCTCTCTTGAGGTATTGATGATGCCTCCTGTTGCAAAATCCGGGCCCTTAATGATGTCAACAAGCTCCTCTGTAGTGATATCAGGATTATCGAGGTAGGCGATGGTACCGTCAATCACCTCTCCGAGATTATGTGATGGTATATTTGTAGCCATACCTACAGCGATTCCCATGGATCCGCTGACAAGCAGATTCGGAACCATAAATGGAAGGTATGTCGGCTCGTTCTCTGTTCCGTCAAAGTTCGGGACAAAATCCTCCTTACAGAATTTAAGATCCTTCATGCAGGCTTCTTCTGTATATTTTGAAATTCTGGCCTCTGTATAACGCATTGCAGCGGCTCCCGAACCGGAAACATCACCGAAATTCCCATGAGGATCAACCAACGGAACCGGAAGCTTCCAGCTCTGAGCAAGGTTAACAAGTCCTTCATATATTGAACTGTCGCCATGAGGATGATATTTACCCATGGTATCACCGACGATACGGGCACATTTTCTGTGAGGCGTATCAGATGATGTAAGCTCCGAAAGTGAATATAGTATTCTTCTCTGAACCGGTTTCAGACCGTCTCTGACGTCAGGAAGAGCTCTTTCTGTTATAACTGACATTGCATAATCGACATAGGACTGGCCCATTTCGGACTCATAGTCGACTGCACTGATTTTCTCTGCCATACTTACTCCTTCATTCTTTCGTTTTTCTAAATCAGTCGGTAAGAGGGAATAATACCCCTCGGTCATTTTCCCTTTTAGGTATCAATATTAGCTTCACGACTGTGCTTTTCGATGTAGCTTCGGCGAGGTGCAACGTCATTTCCCATAAGTGTATGGGTTATGGCGGTAGCTTCAGCCATACTGTCTATAGTAACCTGCTTAAGCAAACGGTTATTTACATCCATTGTTGTCTCAAAAAGCTGGTCAGCATCCATTTCACCAAGACCTTTATAACGCTGTATAGTAAATTTCTTAGTATGAGAAGCACGGTATTTTTCAAGCTCGGCATCGGAATAAAGGTACTTTATGTTCTTGCCCTCACCGACTCTGTAAAGCGGCGGTATTGCTATATAAATGTGTCCTTCATTTATAAGATCCGGATAAAATCTGTAGAAAAATGTAAGGAGCAGGGTTGCAATATGCGCGCCGTCGACGTCGGCATCCGTCATGATGATTATCTTGCTGTAATTAAGCTTCTCTATATCAAAATCATTTCCATAGCCCTGCATGAAGCCGCAGCCGAAAGCATTTATAAGTGCTTTTATCTCTGCATTTTCAAGGACCTTGCTTACCGGAACCTTCTCAACGTTAAGTATCTTTCCTCTGAGCGGAAGGATTGCCTGATATTTACGGTCTCTAGCAGATTTTGCAGAGCCTCCTGCGGAATCACCCTCGACTATGAAAAGCTCGCATTTCGATGCGTCGTTACTCTCCTGACGAACGAGCTTGCCATTTCCCTCAAATGAAAACTTGCTGAGGTTTATCTTGGATTTTTCATTGGCTCTTCTTCTTGAAAGCGCAACAGCTCTGTCGGCAATATCCTTAAGAACCTCATAATTTCTGTCAAAATATACTGTGAGCTGTTCCTTTACGATATCCTCGATAGCCTTACTAACATCTGAATTTGAAAGCTTCGTCTTGGTCTGTCCTTCAAACTGAGGGTCCGGATGTCTTATAGAGATAACGGCTGTCATACCATTTCTGATATCTGCGCCGGAAAGATTTGCATCCTTGTCCTTCAGAAGGCCAAGTTCATTTCTCGCATACTGATTGATGACCTTTGCAAATGCAGACTTAAATCCGGTCACATGCGTACCGCCCTCAGGGTTGGTTATATTATTTGTAAAGCCGATGATGTTCTCATCACCGTCCTCTGTCATTACAAATACGATATCTGCGGAGATTCCGTCCTTCTCTCCCGATATTCCGATGACCGGTGAGGTATGTGTAAGTCCCTCAGATACATCCTCAACAAATGCAGAAAGTCCGCCCGGCTGGTGGAACACCTCCGGTTCCTCTCCATCCCTTTTATTATGGAAGGTAATGGTAAGATTCGGATTAAGATATGCAGTTTCCTTGATTCTCTGCTTTATAGCGCTGCATTTGAATTTAGTAGTCTCAAATATAGTATCATCCGGATAAAGCGTTACCGTAGTACCGGTTCTCTTCCTTGTAAGCTTCTCCTTCGGAAGCTCGCCGTCAACAAGCTCGGTCGTAGGACTTCCGTAAGCATATGTATCATGATAAACATATCCGTTTCTGTAAACGTCAACTATCAGCTTCTTGCTGAGCGCATTTACAACGGCAGAACCAACTCCGTGGAGACCGCCGCTTATCTTATATGTACTGCTGTTAAATTTTCCGCCCGCATGGAGTACTGTATATACAACTCTTTCAGCCGGCTGCTTCTCAGTCGGATGCATATCAACCGGAACTCCTCGTCCGTCATCCGAAACAGTAGCAGAACCGTCTTCATTTATTACAACCTCGATATTATTGCAGTAGCCGGCAAGGTGTTCATCCACCGAGTTGTCGATGATCTCCTGAACCAGATGGTTAAGACCGCTTCGGCCGGTATTGCCGATATACATACCCGGACGAAGTCTGACAGGTTCAAGACCTTTCAAAACCTTTATCTTTTCTGCATTATATGCCATTTTCCAAAGCACCTCATTTCTTACACTCTAATACCCGCATGACTGACGTCTCTGATCCATCCGCCTCTGCAGAGCATTCATTCATCCGGCTGTTCCTGCCGGTCCCCGGGCAAATTCTTATTCAGTATATCCGATTTAACCTGATAAAATCAATATGCTTTTTCCCTTGTTGTCCAAAGCTCTGATCACTCAAGCTCCTCGTTATATGCCGCTCTGATTCCCCCGACATATTTAGGACGATATCTTGCAGCGATTATAGTTGCGTCTCCGATAGTTTTATTATCGAGCCTGAGAGGCACAGCCACAGGATGAATATGCATTCCGATAAGTACTCCGCCTATATCCATTCCGGCAGAAGCCTTCATTTTGATATTTTCAACCAGAACCGGCTCTTTCAGATTATTATAATGAGTCACCGCAAATGCGCCGCCCGCATGATACTGCGGCACTGCATTTACCTGCTCAAGATCGTACTTTTCGGCAACACTTCTCTCCAGCACAAGTGCTCTATTGAGATGCTCGCAGCACTGAACGGCAAGATCTACTCCTTTCTCCTTAAGAAATGGAGCTATCACACTGTAAACCGCTTCTGCAGCATCCGCGCTTGAAGAGCTGCCCATATGCTTTCCAATGATCTCACTTGACGAGCAGCCGATCACAAAAAGCTGTCCTTCCTTTATCTTTGATTTGTTGTAAATCTCACTTATAACCCTTGCAGCATCATTTTTTATATTTTCAATATCTGATGCAGCAAGATCCTTCAGATCATCAACTCTTTCTATCATTTAGAACTACCTCTTTTCATATATAATAAAGGTTAATACCAAAAATTACGTATTTTTCTCCACACCGGTCTATTCTATCATAAAATGCCGCAAGCGTCAGCATTCTGCTTAATAGATTTTTAAATGTTTTCACTCTACCCCGTCACGCGATATTATGATACTATATTAATTACAGATTTTAACAGATTTCATAAGAAAGAGGGTAAAAATGAACGAACAAATGTCTTTTGATGAAATGAATCTCCTCCGGAGAAAATGCTTTTTCATGTATCTATCCGGCGGTGCAGTCATCGCATTTTCCATACTTCTTGCTGTATTTACAATGACCATGGTCTTCTGCATTCTGGGAATACTTGCCGGAGTCATCATAATCGTTATTGCATCGAAGAAGAGACAACGGACAGCGAAGGCAATACCAGCACGACCACTTATTTTAAAGGTCGTATCATTGCTATCGAATATCCTAAGGAAACCTCCTATGTACGTCTTACCTCCAAAAAGTTCCATTTTGCTCAGGGACTCAGGAAGAGAGACTACCCCGAGGTTGACACCGAAAACGTTTCCTTCAACAAAGCCTTCAAGATCGTTGCCGAAAGCCCTGTTGATGCCTTCTATCTCCTGACGCCGCCTATGATGGAAAAGCTCCAGTATATTATCAGCCGCTACGGAAACCTCGGTCTCTGCTGCTATAATCATATGCTCTACATGGCTATCAATACCAAAAGAAATGCCTTTGACACCGGCGTTGGAATAAATATGGATTACAACAAAGAGATGACAAATCTTACCGAGGACATCGCACTTATCGAAAACCTGATAGATATAATCTACAGCCAGTCTGCGAATTAAAAACCCTGCCGGATCATGATCACCATGGTCCGGCAGGGTTTATTATTTTATATATTTTATTATCCGTTAACCTTTGCAGGTGGATCCTGCTTTACGGTCTTTGCTGTCTCAGAGATTGCAGATACAAGTCCTGCAACACCTGCGATATCTGAAGGAATGATAAGCTTTGTAGCTCTTCCGTCAGCAGCCTTCATAAATGCATCCAGGCTCTTTATCGTAAGTACCTGATCTGTAGGAGAAGCCTCGTTCAGAAGCTTGATACCGTCTGCGTTTGCCTTCTGTACTTCAACGATGGCCTGTGCATTACCTTCTGCCTTTCTGATCGTAGCTTCCTTCTCAGCTTCTGCTGCAAGGATCATTGCCTGCTTCTCAGCCTCGGCACGGAGGATCTTTGCTTCCTTCTCACCTTCTGCAACAAGGATAGCTGACTTCTTCTCACCTTCTGCACGAAGGATCTGCTCACGTCTTTCACGTTCTGCCTTCATCTGCTTCTCCATTGCTTCCTGGATAGCTGCAGGAGGCATGATGTTCTTAAGCTCTACACGGTTTACCTTGATTCCCCAAGGATCTGTTGCCTCATCAAGAGTAGCTCTCATCTTTGAGTTGATCGTCTCTCTTGAAGTAAGTGTCTGGTCAAGTTCAAGATCACCGATGATATTTCTAAGTGTTGTTGCTGTAAGATTCTCGATAGCTGCGATAGGATTCTCAACGCCGTAGCAGTAAAGCTTCGGATCTGTGATCTGGAAGAAGAGAACCGTATCAATTCTCATTGTAACGTTATCCTTTGTGATAACCGGCTGAGGAGGGAAATCCGCAACCTGCTCCTTCATCGAAACAACTCTTGCAACCTTATCAAAGAGAGGCATCTTAAGGTGAAGACCTGTCTGCCAGGTTCCTGTATAGGTTCCGAGTCTCTCGATAACGTACGCCTGTGCCTGCTTTACAACTCTTACCGAGCCGCAAATGAGTACTACAACAACGACTAAAATTGCAACTAATGCCGGATTCATAGTAATTACCCCTTTCTACATATAAAACACTGTCTGAATGATAAATAAATACTGTATCAACTTACTGCTTAAAAATACTGTATCCCTGTTCCTACGGTTTCTTACAGATCAGCTTGGTTCCTGAGATCTCCTCAACCTCAAGATCATCTCCAACCTTGACCTGTCCTTCATAGCCGATACGCCATTCAACATCATTTATCCTGGTTACCGCTATACCCGGCTTATCGGTAAGCTTAAGTACCTTAACCTTAGTTCCTACAAGGCTCTGCGCATTTGTCGGAACCACATGAAGATTAAGTCTTCTCTTAGCGATAGGTCTGAGCAGAAATATCATTCCGGCGGAAACAACCATGAAAATGACAACCTGCAGCCACTCCGGTGCATCAAGTCCCGCCGCAAGCGCTGCGGCAGCAGCTCCTCCGGCAAACCATACTGTTGAAAGTCCGAGCGTAATGATCTCGATGACTATCATTATTGCAGCCAGGATAAGCCATGTCGTCGGGTTAAAACCAATATCCATCAGTCATCCCTCCTTTTAACCATTCACAAAGCTTTTTATCAGTCTCTGTAATAATTTATAAGACAGCCCTTCTTGATGATAGTTCTCTCATCGTCTGTAAGTGCTCCAAGGTGAAGAGTAAGTTCCTTCATATCCTTATTAACAACATACGCCTTGATGTCATCATTCTTTGTATCAAGCGCCTCAATGATATCAGGTACAAAAATGTAATCATCATTATCAAAGGCAAAGTCTTCATCTATAACAAATGGAAGCATACCCCAGTTGATAAGGTTTGAACGATATCTCTTGGTAGCATATTCCTTTGCGATATTTGCCCATCCGCCAAGAACCTTCTGGCATGATGCTGCCTGCTCACGAGCTGAACCGTCACCAGGCTTAACAGCAAATATTGTACTTCCTATACCAATCTCGCTGCCCTTAACGTCAGCGAACTTCTCTTTTAATGTATGAACAACTGTATGAAGCTCATCATTTATCTTGCAGAGCTTTTCGCCCTCTTCACGCTTAAGCTCTAATTCATGTATAGCCTTTGCTCTTCCAACATACTGAGGATCCTTACGTGAAAGTGTGAACTCAGCAAGTCCGAGAGGATTTGATCTGAATGATGAAGTCTCTCCTGAAGGGATAAGCTCATCTGTTGTTGTAACAGGATCATTTATAACTGATGCAACCTTAAGAAGTACGTGCTTTGTAAGCGCAGGCATTTCAGGCCAGTCCTTGATGTTCGGACCAAACTTGATCTCTGCTGATGGATCAGCCTTCTTGTATCCGTCATAAACTCTGTTATCATAGATCTTTCTGTCGAAGAAATATGTTGGTCCTGTAAACTCTACATCAAGATCTGTTGCTGCTGTAAGGAAGCCCTTATTAACAGCTGTAGCTGCGATCGAACGTGCATCCATAAGAGCAACTGATGAGATCTGACCGTTCTGTATCTTAGAACCCTCTCTGTTAGGGAAGTTTCTTGTTGAATGTCTGATACTGAGTGCATTGTTGCCAGGTGTATCTCCTGCACCGAAGCAAGGTCCGCAGAATGCTGTCTTAACGATAGCACCTGTCTCAAGGAGATCAGCGATAGTACCGTTCTTTGCAAGCTGCATCATTATCGGTGTACTTGCAGGGTAAACAGAAAGTGTGAATTCATCATTTCCAATATACTTTCCACGAAGGATATCAGCTGCATCACAGATATTCTCATATCCGCCGCCTGCGCAGCCTGCGATGATTCCCTGCTCAACATAGAGCTTTCCGTCACGAACCTTGTCTGTAAGCTTGAATTCAACCTTTCCTGTAAGCTGCTTTCTGCCCTTTTCCTCTGTCTCATGAAGGATATCCATGAGGTTTGCATTTAACTCTTCTATAGTAAATGCATTGCTTGGGTGGAATGGCATAGCGATCATAGGCTTGATCTTTGAAAGGTCAACGTAGATAACGCCGTCATAATATGCAACACTGCCAGGATTCATTTCCTTATAAGCTTCTGGTCTGTAATGAACATCGAACCATCTTCTTGTCTCTTCATCTGTTCTCCAGATTGAAGAAAGACATGTTGTCTCTGTTGTCATTACATCTATACCGATACGGTAATCTGTAGAAAGCTTAGAGATTCCAGGTCCTACAAATTCCATTACCTTATTCTTAACATATCCATTTGCAAATGTAGCTCCGATAAGTGCGATAGCTACGTCCTGAGGACCAACGCCCTTTGCAGGCTCGCCGTCAAGATATACAGCTACAACGCCCGGACGTGCTACATCGTAGGTCTTGCCGAGGAGCTGCTTTGCAAGCTCGCCGCCGCCTTCACCGATTGCCATTGTACCAAGAGCACCGTATCTTGTGTGGCTGTCTGAACCAAGTATCATGGCACCGCACTCAGCAAGCTCTTCTCTCGCGTACTGGTGAATAACTGCCTGATGAGGAGGAACATAGATTCCGCCGTACTTCTTTGCACATGAAAGACCAAACATGTGGTCATCCTCATTTATGGTTCCTCCAACTGCACAAAGTGAGTTATGACAGTTTGTAAGCACATAAGGGATAGGAAACTCCTTAAGTCCTGAAGCCCTTGCGGTCTGAATGATGCCGACAAATGTGATATCATGTGATGTCATCTTGTCAAATTTGATCTTAAGGCCTTCCATATTTCCTGAAGTATTGTGTGCCTCAAGGATTCCGTAAGCCATAGTGTTCTTTGCAGCCTCTTCCTTTGATGTGCTGATGCCCTGCTCCTTGAGAGTGTGCTCAGCTGAAGCATCATCTGCAACAAGTGTTGTTCCGTTAAGAAGATAAGCTCCGCCGTCATAAAGTTTAACCATTTTTGTTTCCTCCAAGTTATATTAAAAATATAGTTTTCATAAATATATTATGAATAGAAATAACTATTGTATTATCCGCGTCCGGAAGAGTTTTAGCCTCCTATGACGCTGTATAACATATGGATACATGTGGTTACTGCTTGTAAATATATTAACCGAATCCGTATGTTTTTTCCATACCATTATCCTTGCATTTTCTGTTATCTTTAGCATCATTTGCAACAGAAATTAGCAAAATGGCTGATGAAAATAAAGTTTAATATTCCATCGGACTGTAACGGTCCATAAATGTATTGAAATCATGCTTTCTCTTGGCATTGATTATCACATTGAATACAAAATCATGATTAGAGAGTATCAGAAGAACCTCCTCTCGGCTGATAAGAAGTCTCTCGCCCTCTACTACCGCATAAAACTGTCCGTCCTCCTTAATAAGATCTACTCCGTTATCAAGATGTCTAACAGCATTTTTTTCTTCCATCCGTCTCTCTCCCTGCTATTATTTATAACTGTAAATATAATCGAAATATCTGATGATCGTTACACTGTCTGATTCAGGAGGCTCGCAGCCCCATTTTTCAGTATAGTCTGCGATCTCTTTCTCAGCATCATCAAATCTCTTGACTATAACTGCGAAATCCTCGCCCTTTTCCTCCTTCGGCTTTGAAGGATCCTCAGGCAGTATCTGATACTCGGTTCCATTTATATTAAAATATGTATAATCCCTGTTCCTGTAGCAGTATTTTTCAACCGAAAATGAAGCATTCGACTGGCTGTAACGGCAGAGAACACGCTTTACTTCCATATTTCCGGCCTTTCCGCTGTAAGGCTCGGCGATGATATCGCAGGGATCCTTACCGTATGCAAGCACCTTCAGGCAGCCCGCAAGGTCAACTCTTCCTTCCATGCAGGTAAAGATGTAAGTGAAACCGGTACTGCTATTATATAATATAAGCTCAGGAATACCGCCGCCGTCAAGATCCTTGAAGCACATAAGATCCGGTTTGCCGGTGCTCTGATTGATATCAAGGCTGTTGCTGAATTCTCCGACAGAAACGCCTCTGCTGAGATCCATGCGGAGGTTGTCCTCCATATTTACCATGTAGTTATAATATGCAAGCTTCCAGTAATTACTGAGAAATGCTTTCTGCTCGGTCAGATTTACTTCATTTCCAAATACCTTATCAACCTTATCAAGAAGATCGGCTGCGCCGTTTATATCATTTTTCTTGATCAGGTTAAGTATCTCTGAAGGATAGAAGCCTGCCGCCATCTCCACAGCTCTTTTTCTGAGTTCCTCGAATTTGGTCAGATAATCCTTGAAAAGCCTGTCATTTCTCTTCTCTTCAACATATTTATCAAGGCCATCGACCGCTTCAACGTACTGACCGTTGTCGATCATGCTCTGAAATTTGTCAAAATTCTCATCGAAGCTTCCAAGAGCACTGTGCTCCTCTTCTATGGCACTAGCCGCACTTTCGGCATTTCCTGAAAAAAGCTCCTTCGATGTATCAATATAAGCCTGGATCATATCATTTTCTATCTTGCCATTCAGATAACTGTTGTAAAGTGAATTGATCCTTTTTTCGAAAAATGCATCTATCTCGTTTACATAATCTTTACTGAGATTTCTCTGGCTGTTTGATACAGAGCCGCCGGCAGCATATGTAAGATTATATACATTTCTGAAATCCACAAGATATCTGTCATATGAACCTTCTCTTCCATTTAAGCAAAGCTCATTGGCACAAATCTTAAATCTTCTGTCCAGCTCCTTTTTGTTGGCGCTTGTATAGCATTTGATCCAGTTGCTGCTGAACTTGCCGCCGCCCGAAAGGTCATCCTTACGAACGATCTCGTCCATGTCAAGGATTGCCTGAAGTACAACGCTTAATTCATCATAGTTTATCTTGCCGCTGATGTAATCATTTGTGAAATGAACAGCAATGTCGTTCATAATTCCCAGCGCATCTTCCTTGTCATCCCTGCTGAGTGAGCTGTAGATCCGGTTCATTCCTTCAAAATTGCCCTTTACAGCTTCATCATAGAATTCTTCCATCTTCATGCCCGGCCTGATGAATATCATAAATGCCAGAACCTCTGCGGCAATGAAGAGAAATGAAATCAAAAGTATTATGATACCCGATCTCTTCTTCATCAGTTACCACCTCCGTTCTCAGCATCGTCTTCCGGAATGTTATATTCCAGAACGCCGGCTGCGGCTTCTCCGCTGTACTGATTATAATCCGGTGATATCTTATATTTATAGGTAAAGAGAAGTATCGCGCCAAGTCCGAAGACTGTAATGGCGATCACAATGATGCAGGCTACGAGCATTCCCACGCTCTTGTCATTTACCTTCTTCTCTCTGATGTCATTTTCATTTCTTCTTACGGCCACCGGTCTCTGTACAGGAGCTGCAGGACGATTTTGTCTTGGCTGCACTGCAGGAAGCTGTGGTCCCGGCTGCTGAGCTGGTGCATTGTTTGCAGGTCTCTGCTGTCCCGGTGCTGCATTCACAGGCCTCTGCTGACCAGGTGCACTGTTTGCAGGCCTCTGCTGTCCCGGTGCTGCATTCACAGGCCTCTGCTGGCCCTGTGCATTATTCACAGGTCTTGGCTGGCCAGATGCACTGTTTGCAGGTCTCTGCTGGCCCGGTGCTGCATTCACAGGCCTCTGCTGTCCCGGTGCTGCATTCACAGGTCGGTTCACCTGTCCCTGCTGCATTCCAGCTTTCTGATTCGGATTTGCTGGCTGTACCGGCTGCTCGATAACTGCATTTTCTCCTGCAGGCGCATTTAATACATCCTCAAATGCAGAATCAAGCTTGTCCTCCTGCCTTAAGGCAACCGTCTCCATCTCTGAGTCATCATTTTTCCCTCTAAGCTCCTCTGCTATCTGCGCCATATCGATAATGACGGTCGGGCAATCAGTGATATCCTTCTCAGGGACGAAAGCACTGTCTGTGTAATTTCCAAGAGGCTTTCCGCATTTGATGCAGAAGCTTTCGCCTTTAACATATGTAATTCCACAACATGTATCGCTCATATATTTCTCCAGGATATAATATTAACGAAAAAACTTTAATCTTTATCTTACCATAGGTTATCAATATTATAAAGAAGGTTTTTTATGCAATTTTTAAACTGCAAAACCACCCCAAAAATCATTTTCGATAATTTTTTTGGTATTTGTTATTATTTTCCGCAATTTTTACTCTTTACATTTTTATTTATAGTGCTATAATTTATACATTATGCAAAACACTAAGTATTCGGATTGCCGGCCGGACTTTTCCGGGGTATTTTCGTTTCAGCACCTGTGTTTCTACTATAATAAATGTTTTGCTTTTAAACTACTATGTAAAAAATCTTCATAAATAAGGGAGTAAGATAAAATGAAAAAACACATCGAGATCAGATGGCACGGAAGAGGCGGCCAGGGTGCAAAAACCGCAGCACTTCTTCTTGCTGACGTTGCCTGGAGCACCGGCATGTATGTGCAGGGCTTCCCTGAGTACGGTCCGGAGCGTATGGGTGCTCCTATCACAGCCTATAACCGAATAGGCGACACAGAGATTCGCGCCCACTCAAACATTTACAATCCGGATTATGTTGTAGTTGTTGATGAGACACTTCTTCACGCCGTTGATGTAACAAACGGACTTTCAGAGGATGGCGCCATCGTTATCAACACTGAACATTCAAAGGAAGAGATCGTATCTCTCCTCCGAGGCTACAAGGGCAAGGTTTATACCATTGACGCCAGAAAGATCTCTATAGAAGCCCTCGGAAAATATTTTCCTAACTCTCCTATGCTTGCAGCTATCGTTAAGGTTGCAAACATCATGGATCCGGATGAATTCCTGAAGCAGATGGAAGAATCCTACAAGCATAAATTTGCCAAGAAGCCGGAAGTTATCGAAGGTAACATGAAGGCCCTCAGAATGGCATTAGAGGAGGTTAAGTAATGGCCGAGAATAAGAATAAAAATGTAAATAATCCTACTGATATAAAGAAGGTAAATGAAAAAGCCCCATTTCAGGATATGACTCTTGGAAACCAGGTTTATGGCGGCGGCGGATCACGCGAGTTCAAGACAGGTGAATGGAGAACACAGACTCCTGTAATGAACTGGGAAAAATGCGTTAACTGCCTTCTCTGCGCTCCATTCTGCCCTGACAGCTGTATTCCGGTTGTTGACGGCAAGAGACAGGATTTTGATTATGATCACTGCAAGGGCTGCGGCATCTGTGCCAAGGTCTGCAGCTTCAAGGCAATAACAATGAAGGAGGGTCTGTAAATGGTAGCTAAACGTGACAGAATGTCCGGAAATGAAGCAGTTGCACTTGCAATAAAGCAGGTTAACCCTGACGTAATGCCAGCATTTCCTATCACTCCTTCAACAGAGATTCCTCAGATGGTCTCAACCTTTATCGCAAATGGCGAGATCGATACAGAATTTATACCGGTTGAGTCAGAGCACAGCTCAATGAGTGCCGCTATCGGCGCTTCCGCTGCAGGTGCGCGTGCACTTACAGCTACCTCTTCCTGCGGTCTCGCATTCATGTGGGAGGAGCTTTACATCGCAGCATCTGACAGACTTCCTCTGGTACTCTGTGCAGTAAACAGAGCCCTCACAGGACCTATCAACATCAACTGCGACCACTCAGATACAATGGGTGCAAGAGATTCCGGATGGCTTCAGGTTTATGCTGAGACCAATCAGGAGGCTTATGATAACTTCATCATGGCTTACCGTGTAACAGAGCATCCTGACGTAATGCTTCCAATGATGGTCTGTCAGGACGGTTTCATCACCAGCCATGCTGTTATGAATATTGAAACAATGGATACCGAGTCTGTAAGGAATTTCGTTGGCGAATATGAGCCTGCAAACTTCCTCTTAAATGCAGACATGCCAATGGCTATCGGTCCATACGCAAATTCTCCATTTTATATGGAAACAAAGATGAACCAGCGTCTTGCCATGAAGAATGCCAAGAAAGTCATCCTTGATGTATGCAAGGAATTTGAGCAGCTTTCAGGAAGAAAGTACGGTCTCTTCGAGGAGTACAATATGGAAGATGCAGAATACGCTATCGTGATCATGGGTTCAGCAGCAGGTACAACCAAGGACGCAGTTGACGCTCTCCGCGAGAAAGGCATCAAGGCCGGCATGATCAAGATCAGAGTATTCAGACCATTCCCTGGTGAAGAACTTGCTGAGTCACTTAAAAATGTTAAAGCTGTCGCTATCCTCGACAGAGCAGAAAGCTTCTCTGGACAGGGAGGCCCTGTTGGTTCAGAGCTTAAGGCTGCCCTTATGGATGCAGGCGTACAGACTATCGCAGTTAACTATTTCTACGGAATCGGCGGTCGTGACTACACAGTTGAAGAAGCTGAAGCAGTTTATACACAGCTTTCAGAGTATGCCGCAGGTACAAAGCCGGTAGAACAGTTCCAGTATATAGGACTTAGAAAGTAAGGAGGGGACGAAAATGGCTTATAACTTTAAAGAAGTAATGAATAAACCGGAACGTCTTGCTCCGGGACACAGACTCTGTGCCGGATGCGGTGCAGGTATCACAGTAAGAACAGTACTCAGAGCCCTTAAGCCTGAGGACCACGCAGTTATCGGAAATGCAACCGGATGTCTCGAGGTTTCTTCATTTATGTATCCATATACAGCATATGAAGACAGCTACATCCACAATGCATTTGCCTGCGCAGGCGCTACTCTCGCAGGTGTTGAGACTGCATATAACGCACTTAAGAAGCGCGGCAAGATCGATGATACTTATAAATTCATAACCTTCGGTGGTGACGGCGGTACATACGACATCGGTATCCAGTCGCTTTCAGGAGCTATGGAGCGTAACCATGACCTCGTTTATGTCTGCTATGACAACGGTGCATACATGAACACAGGTATTCAGCGTTCATCTGCTACACCAATGTATGCAGATACAACTACAACTCCTGTAGGTAAGGTTTCAAACGGAAAAATGCAGAACCGCAAGGATCTCGCTGCTATCATCGCATCACACAACATTCCGTATGTTGCTCAGACTACATTTACAAATAACATGAAGGATCTCTATGTTAAGGCTGAGAAAGCCATCTACACACCTGGAGCAGCCTTCCTCAATGTTATGGCACCATGCCCAAGAGGCTGGAGATACGAAACATCTGATATTGCAAACATCTGCAAGCTTGCAGTTGAGACCTGCTACTGGCCTCTCTTCGAGGTTGTTGACGGTAAATGGATCCTCAACTACGAGCCTAAGAAGAAGCTTCCGATCGAAGACTTCCTCAAGACACAGGGACGTTTCAAGCATCTTTTCAAGCCTGAAAATGAAGGCCTTCTTGCACAGTACCAGGAAGAGGTCGACAGACGTTGGGAAGAACTGCAGTTTAGGTGTTCGAGATAGTTTTATATATATTATTGATTATATAATAACAGGGCGTTACCTGATGGTAACGCCCTGTTATTATGCTTTATTGCAGAAATAGCATCAATTTTTTCTATATCAGAAATCCATGTATATTTTTTCCAATCTTTATATTTTTTATCCTCGCCATCAACCCAAGACATATTATCAGTAGCAATAGCATCAATGCCACAATCGCGTAAAGTAGCAGTATATGATCCGACCCCACACATTATTTCTAATACTTTTTCACTTTTTATTATTTTTTTAATTCATAACAATTCTTTTTAGTTACAACCGAAAACCCATATGATATATTGCATATTCTCTGAGCGGAATATATTTGTCCTCTTCAAAAATATTTCGAGGTATATCACTTTCCATCTATTTGTATAAAAAAACTCAAACCATCTAAATAGATCTGAGTTTATCTTTTTTTGATGAAATTATTCCATCAATGCAACTGGCTATCATTCAAAATCAAAGTGTTTTTCCAGACCCTGTAGCTTTGCGTCGCAGGATTTCTCCTGTTTTGCTAATGTTATTAATTTATTTAATTATAGTGTTTATTACACTAAAAAGCAATATAATTCTACAGGATTTTTTATTGTAACAATAGGTATGTTTCAAAAAATTATAAAATATCAAATTATAATAAGGGAGGAACCACCTATGAAATACAACGAAAGAATCCGTGCACTCAGAGAAGATAATGACCTTAACCAGACTCAGGTAGCAGCTATCATCCATGTATCCCAAAGGACATACAGCGATTACGAAAGTGGCAGAATACGCCTGCCTGTCGACTCATTAATGGCTCTTGCAAAGTATTACGATCTTTCAATGGATTATATCTCCGGCGCTAGCAATGAGAAAAATAATTATCCCAAGAAATAACTCAAAAAAGCGGCAGATCAAAATGATCTGCCGCAGACTGTAGACAAAATCAGGGGCAACGCCCCTGACTTTGTCTACAGTCTGAGCCGATGAATTTCTTCATCAGCTGTTAGTGTCAATACCTCTACGTATTCCTTTAGCTTCTACTTAGGATATACACAGTTTTTCCATATTCCTGCCAATCCATTCAGTCATAGACTTGTTTGTCCTGTACAGTTCCTCGTACTTATCTTTCCCAGCAAAGAAAGCTGTAGACACAAACTGATTTGCCAATATCATATATGGAATAGCCTTCTTTTCCGCATCTGTCAATTTTACAACACTGTCATATCCGTACATGATCTCTTTCATGACTTCTACCCAGATAAGTAACTTATCTTCGTTTTCTTCTTCAAAAGTCTCTGACAGTATGGCTGTTGCCGCATAACATGGATCAAATATCCGGGCGTTTTCCTCGCTTAGTTCAAAATCAATAAATCCCCACTTGTCCTTCGCCAGGATAATATTGCTCGGATTCGGATCCCTATGGATCACCTGGCGCGGCAAAGCCCTATAGAGATTACAAAACTGCGCTGCATATTTCTCCATAGCTTCCGAATTCATATCGATTTTACCCTTCAAGGCCGGGACCGCCCACTCCCTGACACTCTTTCCTAAGTCCGCTTCATCCGCAATCGTGTCTATCTTGGCAAGCGTAAGATCCAATTGTCCAACGATTTCCCCGATAAAACGTGCTTTTTCTTTATAATCGTCAAGATAAAGCCCGCTCGCCATAACTCTCTCGCCTTCAACCTTTTGGGTAAGCGTAAAATAGAGTTCTCCGACTGTAACATATTCTTTACCATCAATAGTCGGAATAACCGACGGAGCAGCAAGTCCAACACTGTTAAGCGCTTTGGAAATCTGGGTTGCCTTCTTCACCGAGCCAAGATTTGCCGTAAACTTAATCACCATATTGCTTCCTACATACTTTGCAGAATCGCTGATCACTCCAGTTTCCGGAAAGACGATATCTGACACTTTCTCATCCTGTAGCCCCCAATTTACCAGCACTTCAGAAATCAACTTATTATTGACCATGATGTGTTCCTCCTGAAAAATATTAATCTTATAAGGTCTTTTTGCCTTATATTCCCGGAGGTACTGCGCCGGTGTATATCCGATCTCGCGGATAAAAGCTCTGTAGAAGCCCGAATATGTTTCGAAACCATACTCGTAAACCACTTCGTTTTTCTTTCGTTCCAAGCCTATCTCATAGATAACATACAAGAGCTTTCTCCTTAAAACGTACTGCATAACCGGTATTCCAACATCTGATTGGAACATTCTGTAAAAGTGAAAAACGGAATATCCCGCAACTTCAGCTAGTTCTTCCGCAGTAATGTCTTCTTTTATGTTGCTATCAACATAATCCAATATTTTCTGGATCATCTCCCTGACCATACGCAGTTTCCTCCTTTCTGTGATATTTCGTAGCTACACACCAATTATAGTCTTCTATCATCATAATAGTATTTCCGTTTTTGCTATTTATAAAATACCCGCGATCATCCTCATATAGCAGATAATCGCGGTATCAACATTTTCATCGGGTAGTTCACCTTAAAAGGTGTAAACGGGTGTAAATCCGTTTGATAAATCTTCAAAGTGTCTTATTATCAAGGCTTCCCGTTCTACTGAAATCTTTTGCCCCAGCAGACCATCTACTCTGCGTTTTGAATCTTTATAATCGTACGACAACTATTTCACCTCGATTTTTCACAACTTTTATTCAGCCCCCAACGCTTTAAACACCGCATCCTCTGCATTCTTACCTTTCTACATAATGTTTTTTATTTATTATTTCATCAATAATTTTGCCAATATTACTACTTGCGCTTACATACAATCCTTAGATTCCCATTTTCACCTATTGTTAATATAAAAATGTATTCCTGTCTGCTTTCTCATAATACTCACCTATTATCAAATAAATTTTGCTTTTTCATTCTCTGGAAGATATTTTGCCAGTTCCTCCACAAGCTCATAAACCTTTGTGCCCGGTGCAATATCTGCCGGTGAAAGTTTCATATTATCCTCGATAATCCTTCGTGCATATCTCGATGCCAACTTAGGATTACCCTGATTCATTAAAATATCGAATGTCGCACTGTTGTTCTTTTGATATTTTCCTATTCCAAGTTCCCTATACTTCTCATTAAGAAAGCTGATATATTCGCTTCTATGATTATTTGAAGTATAATAGGCAAAGTGAAGTAGAAACCAAAACTCAATGCATTCATTACTCCAGGCTGTGTGATATTGCAACAAAGGGTTATCCTTATTCAGCGATTCTGCTCGACTCACTACTCCATTAAAGTTCTCTGCCGGAAAGCTATCTTTATCATACACGCACCATATCTGTCCTTTTTCAATATAGTTTTCTTTGATATATCTTTCAGCCAGGTTGATAACTCTCATTGTCTCTGCTCCACAAGGTTCTATTTGAATCAAAACCATGTCTCTGTAAATTGGGTTATCTTCAATAAGCTTTTTGAATCCGCCAAAATAAAGAGGTTCCGTCTGCTCTCCTTCGCAAAAAATATAATATCTAAATTCCTTCATCTCTAGATATTCCTGACGACGTTTTTTTCTCCAGTTCTCTGTTCCAACTTTTTTAGGCATTGACAACACTCCAATCTATAATTCTCCTCAGGTACGGATCCGCGCCATATTTGCCTTCCAAATATTGTTTATCATATTTTGCATCCTTTCGGACGACCTCTCCATTTCCTGTCTTGAATTCAACAAGCGAATACAGTTTCGAGTTCTGATTATTTCCTTTTGCAACAAACCATATTTCGTCTCTTCTAAAGACTTCATTATTCATCGTAGAAAGATCATGCGATGTAAATATCAGTTGTGCTCCATGTTTATTGATTGTCATATTGTTGTATAACATGATTACATACTTTAAAAGTACCGGATGAATTTTAGCGTCCAGTTCATCAATTACCAGTGTTGTGCCAAGAACAAGACTTTTCGCTATAAATGGGAGCAAACCAAATAATTTTTTAGTTCCACTTGATTCCTCTGACAAAGTAAGCTCTGCTGTAAATCCATCAACAACATGCTGCGTAAACACTTCAATTCGACCATTCTCTCTTTCTTCCACTCTGAAATTTTCAATATTAAGATCCATTTCTCTAATCATATCTAAAACAAGCTGCTTTATCTCTTCCGAAGATGCAATTGCCATCCGTAATTCTTCAAAGGGATTTCCATAATTAAGAAAGTCTATTCCATCTTCAAACCAGTTCATAACATCAGCTACAACATCATTATCCATATAGGTAATCCCCAAATAGGAAAGCAAAGGAAGATTTCTTGAAAGGCCTTCACTAATTTTTAACTTAGCGAATACGCCCTTGAGATTTATTTCATCACCTTTACGAAGAAAAAGCGCTGACTTTCTGTTAGTCTCCAGCTTCACTCGTTCTAGGCTTTCATTCACCACTACACCATCCTTAATATGAAGAACATATTTGTATTCTGCCGTCCTAGTTCTGAAGAATATTTCAAATTCTGTAGGGCTATTCTTTCCTTCTTCTGAAAACATAAAGGGCTTAACAGGGAATCTATTGAATTTATAGTCAGCACCGTCATTCTGCTTTGTGGCGTAAACTGGTCTTAATACCATGGTTCCGAGTGTTTGAATAGCTTCTAAAACGTTTGACTTTCCTCCACCATTTGGACCATAAATAGCTGATACCGGCAGAAACAACTGATCGTCAGCATCTTTTATAACACAATCTACATGTTCAGAAATTGCAGCCGCTTGCATATCGAATATGATCTCATCCCTAATACTTTTAAAATTCTTTACTGAAAACTGACATAACATTGCATTATCCTCCATACATCCATATCTATGGTATGACCATTTTGTAGCATTATATTATCGCATTGCAGTGTTCATGTCAATATATCCGAGATTTTTTCTCGTATATTGCTACGAAAATTATTATTTGCAACTTTTCATATGTTAAACATCCTATAAAAAGCACTCTGCATAACGCAGAGTGCTCAGACTGTAGACAAAGTCAGGAGCGTTGCCCCTGACTTTGTCTACACTCTGTGGCAGATCATAATGATCTGCCGGTTTTTTACTATTTACAAGCAATAATATGCATGTTTTTGTATTATTTTTCCCTCTTCTCATAAGGGATGAATTCTCTTTCCTTCATAATACTCATATATGCAGGACGGATGATCTTATCCACATTTATTAATTCTTCGATTCTGTGGGCGCTCCAGCCAACCATTCTGGCCATCGCAAAGATCGGAGTATAAAGCTCTTCAGGGATTCCCAGCATGCTGTACACGAAACCGCTGTAGAAGTCCACATTTGCGCTTACGCCCTTGTAGATCTTACGCTTTTCCGCAATGACTTCAGGAGCAAGCTTTGCAATATTTGCATAAAGCTGATACTGCTTATCCATATTTTTATCGTGAGCAAGCTTCTCAACAAACTGCTTAAAGACTCTCGCTCTTGGATCAGATATTGAATATATCGCATGACCCATTCCGTATATCAGACCCATGTGGTCGAATGCTTCCTTATCAACGATCTTTCCAAGATATGCCTTGAGCATATCAAGATCGTCAAGGTCGCTGACATTTTTCTTGATATCCTTGATCATCTGCATAACCTTGATATTTGCGCCGCCGTGCTTCGGTCCCTTTAAAGACGAAAGTGCAGCCGCAATAACAGAATATGTATCTGAACCTGCAGAAGAAACTACTCTTGTCGTAAATGTTGAATTATTTCCTCCTCCGTGCTCCATATGAAGAACGAGCGCAGCATCAAGAACCTGAGCCTCAAGCTCGGTATATTTTTTGTCCGGTCGAAGCATTCTGAGTATATTTTCAGCCATTGAAAGCTCCGGATCCGGTCTGTGAATATACATGCTTTCGTCCTTTTCATAATGATTATATGCGCAGTATGCATACGCAGCGATCATCGGGATCTCGGAAATAAGCTTAAGGCACTGCCTCAAAACGTTCGGAATCGAAAGATCCGAAACATTACTGTCATAAGCCGCAAGCGTCAGAACTCCCTTGGTGATGGAATTCATGATATCCTTACTAGGTGCCTTCATGATAACGTCTCTGGTAAAATTCCTCGGAAGCACTCTGAGCGTAACAAGAGCATCCTTAAACTCCAGAAGCTCATCATTTGTAGGCAGATCTCCAAAGAGAAGAAGATAAGCTATATCCTCAAAACCAAAACGCTTAAATGCAAAATCATTCACAAGGTCGATAACATTATAGCCTCTGTACCAGAGCTGGCCATCGCAAGGCGTCTTTACGCCATCAACCATCTCAAATGCATCAATTCTGGAAATATTAGTTACACCTGTCAGTACTCCGCTGCCGTTCTTATCGCGAAGTCCTCTCTTCACGCCAAACTGATCATAAACCTCAATATCAACATCATCCACTTTCCTGCAGACCTGCTCATATTTAAGTGTGTAGTCCCTGATAAAATCTTTCTTTGATGTCATGCCTTCACCTTATCCTTTCAGCTAAAAATATTATGCCTGTGTGTCATCTTCTTCATCATCGCCAAGAGTGCTTATGCTGCAAATCTCAGAAATGCTTTTCCTTCCGCCTGCCTGCTCTCTTCCTGCTTCATTTTTCTCACCGGAAGCACCTTTTCTATCGGTCATAGTACTTTCCTTTTCCATATCTTCCAGAGTGATCCTTATCCTTCCGTCAGAGCTTTCCTGCTCTGCCGGACTTTTTCCTTCATTATCCTTAGAAATTACCAAGCCTCTCTTCTCAAAGTATCTGTCACGAAGCTTTGCAAAAAGATCCACCATAAGCACCATGAAGATAAAGATTGCCGTAGAGAAAATGCCGTATTTAAGATACTCTGCACCGCTGAAACTTTCGTCCTCGTGCCCTGTGAACCACATCCCCTGCTCAACAAACACTGTGATGCAGTAGCCAAGCCCAATAGAGACTATGCCCCAGAGTATAAAGCCCAGCGTTCTTCTGTATTTTCTTGTTCCTCTTTTTGATCTGTTTTTATTATCCAGAATTACATAGATATAACCCAGAATTGAAGGGAGAAGTACATTTGCGGCGGTTGTGAAGGTGCCGCTCTGATTCTTCTCATCCAGATATTCCAGGGCAATGAATATACCCCAGTTAAAAATCAATAAAATAAGTACTATAAATATTGAAAATCTGTCTTTCAAACTATCTTCCCCTGTAAAAATATCTTTTCTTAACCACCACATTAATTCTAACATAAATTTACGAAAAAAGCTGTGTAAATTTTGAAAAATCTTTCATTTTTTCTTTCATTTTTCTGTTTTTGGGACACATAACGAAATTTGCCCATACCATTTTAAATCTTTACGTAATATTCTTTAAACATGGAGGCGATGCTATGTTATTAAAAAATGATCTCAACAGAATATTGATTGAAAATGCTGTTCGTCTAAACCTGAAGAATTTTGAATATGACGAAAAGCGCTGCATTAGAAGACTTATAGATACCGGTGCGACCGTAACAAAGAGCAGTTCGGATGATGGCATATTTAGTAAGCTCCGCGAGCTTTTCAAGGACGACAACAGCCCTTACTACCCTGCTGCGGCAAGCCTTTTCAGGAACATTTCCCGCGACAGGCTTATCTGCTTCGGCGTAAATCTCGGCTATAACAGCTTCACCAAGGGAGCCAAGACCATTGCTCAGTTTGAGAAGAAAAGCGGCAAGGTCGTTCCATGGATTGCAGATATGGATGTAACAACTGAAAATGAAGCAAAATACCGCTCGGAAACTTTTGAAAAGCTTCTGACTCATTACAGCGGCTTTGGCATAAATACTTATATCATGAGATTTTCCAATGGAATCCCTGAGGAAACATATCTTGCTATATTTGAGACTCTTGAGCAGAATCCGTACATAGATGTATTGCTGATGCTTCCGGACGAGGTTCTCTCGAATAAGATCATTATGGCTATGGATAAGCTGAATAATATCATGGCCGTTATCAGTTATGATTCTGAAAACTATAATGAAATGCTTGATAAGCTTGAATCCATGAAGATAATAAACGCCTCTCGTTTCACCGTATCAAATGGTTTCTCAGAGAAGCTTAACGAAGAGAAGATCTTTTCAAAGGTATCAGACTGTCTCTGCCCGGTACTAATTTTAGAGTATGATAAGGACATTTCAGATGAAGAGAAAAAAGCCTTTAAGGCCGGTCTTTCAGCTTTGCGCGAAACCCCTCCGGCACCGCTTTTCATCATTAACCTTGAAGACGATATCCAGGCTGTTAACCGTTCGATCTCAGGCAAGGATATCAGCACTCATATAAACGTCAAGGCGTAAAACCATACGCATTTTCACCTTTTATCGTGAAATGCTTTATGCATGTATTTACTTTTCATCATAGACTTCGTCCTTGAAGTCATGAACCAGACGTTTACCAAGTCTTATCATATAACCCCTGAATTCATTTACGAATCTGTCCGGTTCCATCGGTCTGTCGTCGGTCAGCCATCTGATGATAGCCGAGATAAAAGCGTCGCACATTATCGCAGTAAAGAAATCGCTTTCAGTTCCTTCAACAACATCTGCAAGATAATATCTGATGACCGGAAAGATTGAATCGTGAAAATAATCCTTAAAGGAATTCTGCCCCTCTATCATAAGAGCCCGGGAGTAGAATTCCTTTTCTTTATAGAAATATACCGTGAGCTTTTCAAAAAGCTTCCAGAGATAAATGGTACTCTGCCCCGGCATCTCAGCTTCTCCGCCACCATCAGACACACAATCACCCACTTTCGATTGCTGCTTACCTGCTATGACATCAGCATCGTCTTCCTCCATCAGACTTTTAAATTCTACATTTTTCAGGAAGTCAATCTCAAATATCCAGTTCAGGAGATCGTATTTATCCCTGAAATGATAATAAAAGCTCTTCCTGTTCATATTACAGCCTTCACAAATATCCGAAACACTGATCTTTTCAAAATTTTTAGTTTTCATCAGCTCCTTCAGCGAAGAAGCAAGTGCATTTTTAGTGATATTCGATTCAGACATTTTCTCTCCTTTTTATACAATCGGTGCAAAGAATATAAGAAACGCATCCAGTATCCTGCCGAAGAAATTCCTGCTTATATCCTCCTCGGTCTGCAGCTTCGACTCATTGAAGGTCCTCATCATATCTTTCCTTAACTCCTCCACCGCTTCGCAGCGATACAGAAGCACCGCATCCTCAAAATGAAGGAACAGGCTTCGGTAATCCAGATTGACCGTTCCCACAACAGCCTTATCATTATCGCAGAGCATGCATTTTGAATGGATAAAGCCCGGCGTATACTCATAGATCTTAACGCCCGCTTTCATAAGCTTACCGTAATTCGACCTCGTAATCCTGAAAATGACCTTTTTATCCGGCACATGCGGCGTAACTATCCTCACATCCACCCCACGCTTTGCCGCGATCTTCAGGGCATCCATCATAGATGTACTCGGAACAAGATAAGGCGTAAAGACATAAAGGTACTTCTCCGCCTGATTGATCAGTTCAAGATAAGTATTTTCCGAAAGCGGAATATTATCAAACGGTTCATCGCCATACGGCTGGACGTAACCGTCATTTTCAAATTCCGTGTCATAGTAGAAATGAGGAAGATAGCTGCTGATCTTCTTCATTTCCTCAGGAGTCTCTATCTTACGGCTGCTTCTTCCGAGCTTCATGGACTCCCACATTTCCAGATACATAATGGTCAGGTTCTGCACGGCCTCGCCCTCAAGGCGCAGTCCCGCATCCTTCCATCTTCCGAAAGGACTGTTGACATTTATGTATCTGTCAGCCAGATTGATGCCTCCCGTAAATGCAATATAACCATCGATGATAGTCATCTTTCTGTGATCACGGTTATTGGTCAGCATCGTAAAAAGCGGCTTGACTCTGTTGAACTTTTTGCAATGGATATTTTTATGGAGCTTGTTGAGCGTTCTGTCGTAACGCTTCGGGAGCCAGGTTATACAGCCAAGGTCATCATACAAAAGTCTTACCTCGACACCCTCCTCGGCTTTTTCCTTAAGGACCTCAAGTATCCTGTTCCAGACACTGGTCCGCTCGATCATGAAATACTCCATGAATATGTAATGCTCCGCATTCTTTAATGCCTGAAGCAGGCCTTCAAACTGCGCTTCGCCGCTGTCGAGATAAGTAACCTTCGTATTCTTATACACCGGATAGCGCTGCTCATTTATCAGATATTTGCAGGTTGCATATATCCTGCTGTCACATTTATATATCTCATCAAGAATATTCATATCCTGATTATGAAGCGCGCTATATTTTGCCTTGGCATCATCCACACGCTTTGCATACCTTTTTCCCTGCCTCTGGTTGCCGCAGATCATATAAAATGGCACGCCAAAGAACGGGACCAAAAGTATTACCATGATCCAGATAGTTTCATATTCTCTTTGAGTCTTTGGAGAATTCAGAACATACACACAGTACAGGAGAGCAAGCACGGAAACCGTGGTTCTCACGTACTCATAGCCCTGGAAAAAATAAGAATATATAAGAAGGAACCAGACTACCTGCAAGAGTATCAGCATTGCTGTAATAAAAGCGCGACTGAATATTACCTTGTATATCTTACCCAGAAACCTCATCTTTAAACCTTCCCTTAACTAAAACAGCGCGTATCACTGTTTACTCACTGTCCACAATACTCTTCATCCACCTGCGGCGGCATTCGGCACCATCATGGCACCTTTTTCCAATCAGCAGCACGCAGCTTCCGTCAGCCCAGCCTCCGTCAGCTACGCAAATTTCCTTATCACAGCAAGCGACGCTTTAAGCCTTTCATCAAACTGCTCGTAAAAATCCTTATCAGGATCAAATGCCTTCACATAGAATTCTTCTATCACCGCCATAAGGAGCCCCTTCAGCTTCGTCTCATCTTCTATGGCTGCAGCCTTCTTCTCCACCATTTTAAGAAAGTTGTGCCATTTTTTAACAAATGCACTGTACCGTTCAATGTCCGGAGTATCTATCCATTTTCTGACCTTAACCTTGGTACGGTTACTTTTTATGCATTCATTTACCTGCAGAAAATATTTAAAATCCAGTCCTTCATAGATACGTCCCAGCGGGAAAAGCCTGCAGATAGACGGTCTATATGGATGTATGCTGCACCTTCCCTTTTCATTTAAGAACCGGCAGCCTTCCTTCATAAGCATATTTGGAATGATTATACCGTCTATGTAGCTAAGCTCAATCTCCCTGCCAAGCAGTTCATTAAAGCTCCGTCCTGTGGCCTGACACAGCCTGTAAATATCCAGCGGATCAAGCGTTATGGACTTACCCATGTCCGAGCTGCAGCATTTATGGCAGTTCCGGCAATCCTGGCAGTCCGCCTTGACCATATCATTCAGATCATATAATCTTCCATCGGAAATATCCTTTATATCTTCGTATCTAAGCATTTTTTTCCTCTCATTTTTGACACTTGTCACTATAAATGATTTTATCAATTGTCAGTGAAAAAAACAACCTAAAAAGGAGTCCTAAGCTCCACACATTCTGCCGCAAATGGTGAAAAAATAATGAAATAATCGTTAAACCTCCCTTTATCTATTGTATTTTCTGATCTTTCGTGTTAAATTATTATTTGTTGAGGTAAACTTAGGTTTAATAAAAGTATTTAAAATTTTATAGGAGGAGTAAATAATGCCAAACGATTATAATAACTACAATAATAATTATAATAACTATAACAATTATAATGGCGGTTCCGGGGACGGCAATTATAATCAGTATTATAATCAGAACAACTATAACAATTATTATAACCAGAACGGTTTTGATCCTTACGGAGCAAATCCGGCAGCAAGAAGCCCATATGCAGTTCAGCAGCAGGCTCGCTATTCTATCAAGGATGTAATGGCAAGAACATTCCTGTTCATGACAGTAGCTTTACTGTTAACAGCTATCACATCACTTGCAGTTTATACTACAAACCCATATTTCCTGATTCAGAACGGACTTTCAACATTCTGGATCCTGGCAATACTTGAGATCGGTATTGTTATCGGAGCAACATTTGCGATCAAAGCAAATAATGTAATGCTTTCAGGTATTCTGTTCATTGCGTATTCAATAATTAACGGACTTACACTTTCCGTTATCTTCCTTGTTTACACAGAATCATCTATAGCTACTATCTTCTTCCTTACAGCTGGTCTGTTCGGAGTAATGGCTATCGTTGGTTTCACAACAGACAGAGACCTTACATCATTCGGAAATCTCCTTCTTATCGGTCTTTTCGGAATCATTGTTGCTTCAATCATTAACTTCTTCCTGAAGTCATCAGGACTTGATTATGCTCTTACAATCCTTGGAATCGCAATCTTCCTTGGACTTACAGCATATGATACACAGAAGATCAAGAACATGGCTGCTAACAATCCAGGTTACAGCCTCACAGTTATCGCTCTTTACGGAGCACTTGAGCTTTACCTTGACTTCATCAACCTCTTCCTGAAGCTTCTCAGACTTCTTGGAAAGGCTAAGAACTAATAAAGCTAAAGAAAAAAATGTAACAAAAAACCGTACGACATCAAAATCGTACGGTTTTTTTTAATAAGAAAAATCCATCAAAAAATAACAATTCAGCAGTATTACTATTTCTCAGGATATGTGATTATGCTCCAATACTTATAGCCTTCAGCAGTCATTGTTTCAACCTTTGAAATAAAATTCTGTCCGGTCGGATTGAATACAAGATGGTAACATCCATCCTTATTTTTTTCATATTTAGAATAATTATCCTTTTCATAATTATCTCTTCCATTCATCAAAAGGGTTGCCTGACAGCAGATTGCTCCTTTTCGCACATCATTAAAATAATATGTATAATGAATGTCTGTATCCTCAAAAAGTGTCTGTACACCATACGCCAAAGCCGAAATATTAGCTGATCCGGTTGCAGAATCATCAACCTTATTAATGTAATCACCTAAGCCTTCATTGGTGAACAATGTATTAAGAGTACTCTGTACCGAAGAAAAATCGCTTGTAACAGTATCATAAACACCCTCGGTATATCCGGTCAGCCATGCTCCGAATGCTGCTCCCGCTGCTCTTCCAAGTTTGCTCCAGAATCCACCGTTAATATCATCCTTATAGTGAACATCTACTACCGTTACATCTCCATCCTCAACAACCTCGCTCTTGTATCCTTTTAATTTAGCCCACTCAACAACACCGTCTTTATCAAGCAAGGTTGCCGATCTGTATGAGTAATCATTAAGATCTCTGGTAGGATAGGTATAAGTTGCAGTATTCCATGAAGAATAATAATCTTTGCCGTTGACATTTTTTACCGCTCTGACTTTTATACTTTTCTTTTTTCCCCAATCACCTGTCAGATCATTTACGTGTGCATTCTCTACGGTCACAGTTTCCTTTGTACCATCAGCCTTTTCATATTCAACTTCATACTTGGCAGCTCCCTTTACGTCGTTCCATTTGATCAGATAAGTTTTACCATCAAGTGAATAAGTGAAATTATCCGGAGCCGAAAGATTGACCTCTACCTTATAGCTTACGCTTGCCCAGTCAGAATAATCCGCATGATTTCCGGATTCGCACACTGCTCTTACCTTAACAGTTCCGGATTCGCCCTCACTAACACCTGTAACTACACATGAGTTTTTATCTACAAAACCATTTTGTTTTTGACCGTAGTCAATCTCATATTTGGTAGCTCCTGATACAGCATTCCAATTTACGACCAGACTACCGCTGTCATAATCATATTTCCATTTTACATTAGAAGGAGCTGTCAGCTCTACCGCTGCCTCCGTTGGTTTTTCAGTCCTTGCTTCGGTAACATATGTATTTGAACCACCGTTATCCGTCTTATTTCCAAATACATCCGAACCACTGGAATCTGAGTTCCCGCAGCCTGAAAGCATCATGGTCAGTGCTATTGCTCCCACAACTAAAAGCTTCTTTTTCATACCCTTTTACCTCCCTTTTAAATGAATATAACTGCAGCAAGCCTTTAAGACTGCTGCAGCTATAAAAACTACTTATTAGTGATGGAAGAGTCTGATGCCGGTAAATGCCATAGCTATACCATACTTGTTGCAGGTATCGATAACATTATCGTCTCTTATGGATCCGCCCGGCTGAGCGATATATTTTACACCGCTTCTCTTAGCTCTCTCGATATTATCACCAAATGGGAAGAACGCATCAGAACCAAGTGATACGCCATCCATCTCCTTAAGCCATTCTTTTCTCTCTTCTCTTGTGAAAACTTCAGGCTTCTCTGTAAAGAACTGCTCCCAAATACCATCTGCAAGAACATCCTCATAATCATCGCTGATATAAACATCAATTGTATTGTCTCTGTCAGCACGCTTGATGCTCTCCTTGAAAGGAAGATTGAGAACCTTTGGTGACTGGCGAAGGAACCATTTATCAGCCTTATCACCTGCAAGACGTGTACAGTGAATACGTGACTGCTGTCCGGCGCCGATACCTATAGCCTGTCCGCCCTTAACATAGCATACAGAATTTGACTGAGTGTACTTAAGTGTGATCATTGCGATTGCAAGATCTATACGTGCTGCTTCAGGAATCTCCTTAGCATCTGTAACAACATTCGCGAAAAGCTCATCATTTATTACAAGCTCGTTTCTGCCCTGTTCAAATGTTACACCATATACATCCTTTGTTTCGATCGGAGCCGGAACATAGTCAGGATCGATCTGGATAACACAGTAATTGCCGTTCTTCTTAGACTTAAGGATCTCAAGTGCGTCATCATCATAGCCAGGAGCTACGATACCATCAGAAACCTCTCTCTTAACGAGACGTGCTGTTGCAGCATCACAGGTATCTGAAAGAGATATAAAATCACCAAATGAAGACATTCTGTCTGCGCCTCTTGCTCTTGCATATGCGCTTGCAAGCGGTGTAAGCTCACCCATATCCTCTACCCAGTAAATCTTCTTCTCAATATCTGTAAGCGGAAGTCCTACAGCTGCTCCTGCAGGTGAAACATGTTTAAATGAAGTTGCTGCAGGAAGTCCTGTAGCCTTCTTAAGCTCCTTAACGAGCTGATAACCATTGAATGCATCAAGAAGGTTGATATAGCCCGGTCTTCCTGAAAGCACTGTGAAAGGAAGCTCTCCCTCCTTCATAAATACTCTCGATGGCTTCTGATTTGGGTTGCAGCCATATTTTAATTCTAATTCTTTCATTATCCTTACTTTTCCTTTCTAACGAAAACTACTGATTCTTATTAACTATTCTTGTCTCGTACTTGCCTGTTTCAACATCGATAAATCTTGTGAACAGAGAAACCTTATTCTCTTCATTAAGGCTCTTCCAAACAATATCAGTAAATTCATCAAGACTGTCTGTAGGGATAGATACTCTTGTAGGCTCTCCCTCATAGCTTGGAAGCGGATTTCCGTCACCCATATATGTATGGATGAAATGTCCCTCTGCAGCCTTTGGATTATCATATGAGAATGTAAATCTGAGGCACTGGTCAGGATCACCGTTATCTGACTTAAGGATAGACATTTCATAGCTGTATCCTGCATCAAGATGAACTACTCCAGAGATACGTGGTGTAAAGTTAGGAGCATCCGGCTCAAACTCACGTCCTCTGAGAGATTCCTCAAATGTATCTCCCTGCTCCATATTCTCATAGATTGTATCTGTCTGGTCACCATTTGTAACTATGGTATCACTGCCCAGAACTCTTACAGGAGCATAAATGATAAGACTAGGATCCTCTAACTTAGAAGGGTCAAATGCCTCAGTCCTAATTCCTTCGCCCTCAGTAACAAAAACTCTGTTGCGGCTGTTCTGTGAACGTCCCATGATAAAATAAGCTATAGCTGCCTTCTTACCATCAGGTGTTCTTCCGATAACAATTCCTCTTCCCGGATAGCTTGTGCTACCGATCTCAGCTGACAAATCCTTTAAAATCATATCTTTACTCCTTAAAATATATTGTTAATTATTAAAAAGCTCTTACTCTTCGTGTCCCTTTGCTTTAATAACATCGATAACACTGTCAACATACTTGTCGCAGATCTCCTTGGTTGTTGCCTCAACCATTACTCTTACAACCGGCTCTGTTCCGGACTCTCTTACAAGAATTCTTCCTGAATCGCCGAGCTCATCTGCAACCTCTTTAACCTTTGCAAGTACGTCCTTATCGTTCTGTGCTTCTCTCTTATCCTTAACTCTGATATTCTTCAGAACCTGAGGATATACAGTAAAGCCTCTCTTCAGCTCTGAAAGCTTCTGCTTCTTATCCTTCATAACCTCAACCATCTTGATGGATGTAAGGATTCCGTCACCGGTTGTGGCATATTTTGAGAAGATTATATGGCCTGACTGCTCACCGCCGATGCAGCAGTCATTCTGTGTCATATATTCATAAACATATTTATCGCCTACATCAGTCTTTGCGTAGTCAATTCCTGCTTCGTCAAATGCCTTATAAAGACCGAAGTTGGACATAACTGTTGTAACAACTGTATTATTCTTAAGTGCATTCTGCTCCTTAAGATACTTACCATAAATGTATAGGATATGGTCTCCGTTAACAACCTCTCCATTTTCATCAACGGCAAGGCATCTGTCGGCATCACCATCATAAGCGAATCCAACGTCAAGACCATTCTCAACAACGAACTTCTGAAGTCCTTCAATATGTGTAGAACCTGCGTTGTTATTGATATTTGTTCCGTTTGGCTCTGCATTTATAACATAAGTCTTTGCACCGAAAGCGTCAAATACAGCCTTTGCAATATTCCATGAGCTTCCGTTAGCGCAGTCAAGACCGATCTTCATATCCTTAAGTGAATACATTCCGAGTGAGATAAGATATCCGATATATCTGTTTCTTCCTGATGCATAATCAACTGTACATCCGATCTTGTCTCCGGTTGCATAAGGGATAGTCTCCCACTTGCTGTCGAATACAACAAGACATCCGTCAATATAAGCCTCGATAAGATCGATAACATCCTCTCTCATCTTCTCGCCGGTACCGCTGATAAGCTTGATACCATTATCATAATAAGGATTGTGGCTTGCAGATATCATGATACCGCAGTCAAAATCATCTCTTCTTGTGATATATGCAACAGAAGGAGTTGTAGTAACATGAAGAAGATATGCATCGGCGCCTGAAGCAACAAGTCCGCCTACAAGTGAATACTCAAACATGTAGCTTGATCTTCTGGTATCCTTACCGATAACAACCTTTGCAGGGCTTGTATCTCCCGCTCTTCTTCTTAACTCGTTGTAATACCATCCGAGAAATCTTCCTACCTTAAATGCATGATCTGCTGTAAGGCAGATATTTGCCTCTCCTCTGAATCCGTCTGTACCAAAATATTTACCCATTTCCACTTTCCCTTTCACTATATTTTAATAAAATGACTCTTCAGTCTGACTTTATCGTATAATACATTTTCCCGCAAATGTCAACAGCTAAGTCATCGTCTATAGAGGCTTCTCGTATAGACAACATTTCCTGTTTCGAGACAAAGCGCTCCCATCGCCCTGCCGGATACACATCCGCAGTCAATATTTACTATATTTCCACACTTAAAGTACCTTCCGGTTATAGCTCCCGGAATGACCGCTGTAGGAGTATGTCCTATAACTATCATTATATTTTCATCATATGTATATTTTTCTGGTTTATCAAACTCAGGTCTTCCAAAAAGAAGCGTCATCGTTGAATACGTTCCGTCATCAATATGCTTATATGCATCCTTTTTATCCGGAAGCGAATGTATAAGAAGGTAATTGATACCCTTGATGGTTATCCTCTCATAAAGCTTAAAGCTCTGCATATACTGAAGAAGCTCCTGCTGCTCATCCGGAGGAAGCATCAGAAACTGCTGAACCGTAGTCGTTCCGCCGTTATAGTACCATTGCTTAAGTGCAGCTCTGAAGTTTGCGCCCTGCATCAGAACATTTATATCATCATTGTTTTTTCCTATTATTGCCGGAAGAACCTGCAGCGCCATCAGCTCATGATTTCCAAGAAGTGGAATGATATTCTTATGCTGCATCATGAATTTCAGTACTTCGACATTTCCTTCGCCACGGTCTGTCGTATCACCGATAACATACAGAATGTCTTTTTTATTAAAATTGATCTTATCAAGAAGAGCTATAAATTCTCTATAGCATCCGTGCACATCTGAAATTGCGTAGTGCATGAGATTACCTCCAGGTTGATTTTTTCTCCACTTATGCCCCGATCACACAGTCCGTCTTTAATGATACCATAAAAAGCCTCTTCATTCAAATGCCAGTACACTTTTTATGCGGCAAAAAATTAACAAAAATATCTGCCGGATTGAGTCTTTGATAGACATCATGCCAAATCCGGCTCTTCACAATTAATTAACACTTTGCCTTCTTTTATTCATTTGATAAAGATGTCAAAATATGATATTATGTTTTCATCGTTTCGTTGTACGAAAAACAATATGAGGAGGTTATGTATGAAGAATTATTTTGATCTTAAAGGACAGGTTGCTATCGTTACAGGATGTTCTACAGGACTTGGTGTTCAGATGGCAAAGGCTCTTGCAAGTCAGGGCGCAACAGTAGTTGCACTCGCAAGACGTAAGGATAAGATTGAGGCAGTTGCACAGGAGATCGCTGAAACATACAAGGTTGATACACTTGCTGTTCAGTGTGATATCACAGATACTGAGAAAGTAAATGCCGCAGTTGACGAAGTATTAGCTAAGTTCGGTCGTATCGACATTGTTATCAACAATGCCGGAACAGGCGGAGTAACTCCTGCTGAAGACGTTCCTGATGAAATGTTCCAGAACGAAATGAAGATTGACCTTTTCGGAACCTTTAAGGTTGCTCGTGCAGTTGCAAAGAAAGCAATGATCCCTGCAAAATACGGAAGGATCATCAATATTGCTTCAATGTATGGTCTTGTAGGCAACAAGATCTGTGGTTCAGCACCATATCATGCTGCAAAGGGCGGCGTTGTTAATCTTACCCGTGCCCTCGCATCAGAGTGGGGCAAATACGGCATCACAGTTAACTCAATCTGCCCGGGATATTTCTATACACCACTTACAAAGGAAACCCTTGATTCTGACTTCTTCCAGCAGAATGCAAAAACAATGATCCCTCTTGAGAGATACGGAAATGAAGGCGAGCTTGATACAGCAGCTATCTTCCTTTCATCTCCTGCATCTTCTTATGTAACAGGTATCGCACTTCCTGTTGATGGTGGATATACAGCAATGTAATTATTTTTTGATATAAAAATCATCAGTCCGGAGTACTGCACTTCATGTACAGTATTTCGGACTGTTATTTTTTCAGCAAAAAACTCAGAAACTGATTTTATTTTCTTAGTTTTTCGATTTTTTAACAAAAAAAACACATTTTTTATATTTTTTTAGTTGCATTATCTATAAATAATTTATATAATAAAAGCACTACGTAGGAAAACAGTATCTCATATACTGATCCCCCTTTTATAAACCCTCCTACGCAGTCAGCCCCTTTTGCTAACGCATGTGGGGCTGTTTCTAATTTAAGGAGGTTTGCTATGTATCTTATAAAAAATGGCCACATTATTGATCCCGTGACAAATACTGATGAAATAAAAGATATACTGATAGCTGGAAAAAAGATCGCTCTTGTCAAAGAATCTATCACTCCTGAAGAAGCATCAGACTTTATAAAGAAAAAGTCAGAGGATGTAAATATATCTGAAGAGTACGGTTTAAAGGAAGATGATGATCTGACCGTAAAACTGATAGATGCCTCAGGGCTTATCGTTGCACCGGGCCTGGTTGATGCTCATGTTCATTTCCGTGATCCGGGCTTCACATATAAAGAAGATATCGAAACCGGCGCAGCCGCAGCTGCAAGAGGCGGTGTTACAACCGTAATACTTATGGCAAATACCAAGCCTGCTGTTGATAATCCCGAAACTCTTCATTATATCCAGGAAAAGGGCGCAAAGACCGGAATAAATATCCTTCAGACATCAACCGTAACAAAAGGCATGCAGGGAAATGAACTTGTAGATATGGATCTTATGGCCGCAGAGGGTGCCGCAGGCTTTACTGATGACGGTCTTCCGATACTTGATGAGAAGGTTCTCTACAATGCTCTCCTTAAGGCTGCCGAACTTGATCTTCCGGTTTCTCTTCATGAAGAGGATCCGTTCTTCGTATATGAAGCAGGCGTCAACAGAGGGGCCGTTTCAGAAAAGCTTGGCTACGGCGGTGCCGACAGAGCTGCTGAAGAGATAATGACCGCAAGAGATGCCGTGCTTGCACTTACAACCGGAGCTTCTCTCTGCATCCAGCATATAAGCTCCAAGAATACCGTTGAGATAGTCAGAACCTTCAGAAAGCTTGGCGCTGATATCCATGCCGAGGCTACACCTCATCATTTCACTCTTACAGAGGATGCCGTTCTTAAATACGGCACATACGCAAGAATGAATCCACCTCTTCGAACCGAGGAGGACAGGCTTGCCATAATCGAAGGCATCAAGGACGGTACGATAGATATGATAGTTACCGACCACGCTCCACACAGTAAAGAAGAGAAGGATCGTCCTCTTGGCAAGGCTCCAAGCGGAATCACAGGCATTGAAACCTCTCTTGCTCTTGGTATTAAATCTCTTGTTCAGCCGGGATATATCAGCCTTATGAAGCTTATCTCTCTCATGAGCGATTCACCTGCAAGATTCTACCGCATGATACCGGAAGGAATCTCTGAAGGAGCTGCAGCAGATATCATTATATTCGGAGAAAATGAAAAATGGACCGTGAAAGAGGAGGAATTTGCCTCCAAGGCAGTCAACAGTCCATTTATCGGATGGGAACTCCCGGGCCGCATGCATTATACGATCTGCGGCGGAAGAATAGTTTACAGTATATAATATTTTTTCAGCCGGAGCTTTCCGGCAGGTTATTTCCAACCGGTCAATCCCGGCAGGTACTTAGCAATCTGTCCGGTTAATCCCGGCAGGTACTTAGTGATCTGTCCGGTTAATTCCGGCAGGTTATATCCCGACAGCCTCCTTGGCGAGTCTGTCAGCTTCCTCATTCCCTTCAACACCGGAATGACCTTTAACTTTAACAAATCTAACATTTACAAGACCGGCGGCCTTCTGCATGAAATCATGATATTCGGCTGTTCCGGTCTTGTTTCTTTTCCATTTACCGGTAGCCCACATTTCAATGCCCATATAATCATAATATATCTTAATCTCTTTGATGCCCAGCTCTATGGCTTTCTCTACCGCTGCCACGCAGCCGCAGATCTCTCCTGCAACATTTCGCATTTCAGCCATTTCAGGATCGCTTCCGGCTCCCTGAAGTATGTGCTTCTGCCCGCCATCAACAAGAAAACCGCCGTAGCCATATACCTTAGTTACAGCATTAAAGCTTCCATCAACAAATGCAAAGCATTCATCGGAAGCTTCTTTCTCTCCATTCGCACCTGCTTTCAGAGCTGCTGAAGCATTCACACCACAAGCGCTCCTGCCGGCTGCAGAACGCACCGCTGTGCTGCTCATACTGCCGGCTGCAGAACGAACCTCTGTACTGCTCACACTGCCTGCTGCTGACTCTCTCACAGCATTCTCACCTGCACCGGTAGCTGAAGAACTGCCCATATATTCCTCAGCCTCTTCCAGAGTCTTGAAGCCTTTAAACTCTGCGCCCGAAAAGCCGGTCACATTTTGCTGGCACTCTTCCCAGCTTTTATATATTCCGGGACAAACGCCCTTCTTAACTGCATAAAAATTTTTCTGATTCTTTGCCATGCGGTTATGACTCCTTTAGTCCAGCTGCTTATTCTCGATAGCATCATAGATTGCTCTGAAGATTATAAAGTCCTTTGGAGTCGTAACCTTTATATTATAGTCAGGTCCAATGACAGTATGCAGCTCGTATCCGTAATTCTTCATCAGTGTGCAGGAATCGATCATATTTGTCTTTCCTTCACTGATCGATCTTCTCTCAGCCGAAAGTATATCATTCAGGTAGAAGCTCTGCGGTGCCTTCGCAAATCTGCTCTTCTCCCTGTCAGGTACAGCCGTTACAAGATCATCCTCAAAAATGACTACAGTTTCTCCAGCCGGTGAACAGGTGATAGCCGAGCCGTATTTTTTAACTGCGGCTATATTATCACTTATGGTCTCAGCCTTGATAAGCGGTCTCACGCCGTCATGGATCAGAACAACCGTATCCTTATCCTTTCCGTAAAGCCTCTCCGCCGCCTCAAGTCCTTTAAATATAGACATCTGGCCGGTAGCCCCGCCCGGAACTATATCCTTTATCTTATCGAGGTTATACCTGAGTTTCATATCCTTCATATAATCGATCCAGCCTTCAAGGCATACGACAACTATACCATCGATCATTTCATGCTTCTGAAAATGTTCAATGGTATGAACGATTATAGGCTTTCCGTGAACCAGCAGAAACTGCTTCGGAATATCAGAATTTGTCATTCTTGTGCCGGAGCCTCCGGCAAATATAACAGCTACATTCATTTTATCATCCTAAAATGCTGTCTGCGGTCTTAAGAGCCGCTGCTACTACAGCATCCATGTCATAATATTTATATTCAGCAAGTCTTCCGCCAAAGATAACATTTTTCTCTGCGTCTGCAAGCTTCTTGTATTCAGCATATAACTTTCCATTCTGCTCATCATTTACCGGATAGTAAGGCTCATCGCCCAGCTTCCACTCAGAGCTGTACTCACGGCTGATCACTGTCTTCGGAAGATCATTTCCATCCTTATCCTTGCCGAACTCAAACCATTTATGCTCAATGATCCTTGTCCAAGGAGTCTCAGAATCAGTATAGTTTACTGCTGCATTTCCCTGGAAGGAAGGAATATCAAGTATCTCATTCTCAAAACGTACCGAACGATACTGCAGAGTACCGAGCTTATAATTGAAATATGCATCGATAGGACCGGTATACACCAGTGTCTCCGACTCCTCGTCCAGGTCTTCCTTGTTCTCAAAATATTCAACGCCTGTCCTTACCTCGATATTCTCATGGTTGAGGATATTTTCAACCATAGCAGTATATCCGCCGATCGGGATACCCTGATAGAGCGCATTGAAATAGTTATTGTCAAATGTAAGTCTTACAGGAAGTCTCTTAATGATAAATGCAGGAAGCGCTGTACATGGTCTTCCCCACTGCTTCTCTGTATAGCCCTTAACGAGCTTCTCGTAAATATCCTTACCAACGAGGAGAATTGCCTGCTCCTCAAGATTTCTTGGTTCGGTAACGCCTTCCTTCTCCATAGCCTTCTTAGCTTCAAGACGCTGCTCCTCTATCTTGTCGGCAGCCTCCTTAGGAGTGGTAACGCCCCACATTTTATTAAAGGTATACATATTGAAAGGAAGTGAATAAAGCTCTCCCTTGTAGTTAGCTACAGGTGCATTTGTGAATCGGTTAAAATCAGCAAAACGCTGAAGGAAATTCCACACTCTCTTATCATTGGTATGGAAGATGTGAGCGCCGTATTTATGCACCTCTATCCCCTCAACCTTTTCTGTATATACGTTTCCTGCTATATGGTTTCTCTTGTCGATAACAAGAACCTTCTTACCTGCTTCAGCAGCACATCTTGCGAAAGTTGCACCATAAAGTCCCGATCCTACTACCAAATAATTATACTTTTTCACCTTTTATCCTCCCGTATATACTACCCGTATACTAGTATAACGTATCTTAAATAACTGGACCAAATGCTTGCCTGCTCACCTGATAGCACGCGCCGAAAAAGCCTCGGCGTAGCCCGCTACGCCTACGTTTTTTGACACGCACTCTCAGGCAAGCATTCGTCGCATTAGGCCAGTTATTTTACGAACGTTATACTAGATTACCCTAAATTATTTATGCTTTCTTTCTCAGCTTCTTAAAAAATGATCCCGCAATCTCTCTCGAAAGCTGCTCTCCCGAGATATAGAGCGTAAGACCATACACTCCGAAGAAGAGAACGCCTGAGACTGCTATCTTTATGAAGCAGTGAAGTTCGGAATTCCCAAGCGGCAGCAGCTTTACCCAGAAGCATGACGCCGCTGCAAAAAGCATTCCGATAAATATCTTTATATAGCTTATATTTCTAAATGCGTATCCGACTTCCTTCCTGAGAGCCATATACTGATATATAAATACCACCATCTCGGCAACCAGCGTACCTATCGCAGCTCCCGACGATTTAAATTCCGGTATAAGTATAAGATTCAGTACCACATCCGTTATGGCTCCTGCTATCTCCGAATGAAGCACTACCTTCTCTCTTCCTAACGGTACGAGTATCTCTATTCCGAGGATATTCGTGATTCCTATAAGAAGCAGAGTTGGCATGATGATTATCATCGGCATGATAGCATTTTTATAAGCCGAACCCGAGAGGAAATATATTCCCTCAGACGCAAATATCATGAAATATAACATGAGCGGCGTTGCAAAGATAAGTACAAAATTCAGTCCCTTGCCGCTTATCCTTCTGAAATCATCCATCATTTTATGCTCTACATAATAAGAAGCTCTTGGAAGGATGACCGTTCCGAGTGATGTGACTATACCTACAAGTATCTGCTTTATCTTTACAGATGCATTATAATATCCAACCTCGGTATCGCCCTTCATGAAGCTGAGCATAACCGCATCAAGATTGGTATATATAGTCGTTGCGCAGCTCATTGCGAAGAATATTGCTACCGCCTTGAAATGCGGACGGAACTCATAAGGTCCCTTCTTCTTGAAGCTGACGTATTTTCTGACATTTATAAAATTCATCACTCCTGATGCAGAGGATGCAAATATCGTAATACCGCCATAGATCAAATAATCCTCCTGCTTATGTATCAGAAGGAACATCGCTACAAGCGCAATGAATTTAAAAATGATCGATCTAATGGTTATATATCTGTATTTCTCAAGTCCCTTGTAGAGCCATTCCATACCCACAAGGTTGAAGAAAATGATCAGACTGCTAACAAGATAAAGCTCTCTCTCGACCTGAAGCTTCGGTATAAGTGAGATGCAGATGAAAAGCGCTGCATATGATACCACCGACATAACGGCATTTATTATAAAAAGCTCCTGTACGACGCGCGACAGTTTATCCTTATCATCTCTCGCCTTTGCGCAGACTCTTACGCCATATGTAGGTATCCCGAGTCCCGCAATCATGGAAAAATATGCGACAAATGAAGTTGCCGTCTGAACCTTTCCGGTACCTATAGGCTGAAGTACTCGTGATACATACGGAAATGATATCAGCGGAAAGAGAAATCCGGATATCGTAAGTATGGCGTTCAATATAAAATTAACCTTTAGTGAAGACTGCTTCTTCACTTCATTTTGTTCAGTCATACCGTCTTATCCCCGATCGAATAAATCTATTTAGATCCCTTCATGCCGAAAACTGCACCAAAGGTCTTAATGATTATCTTCACATCAAGCAGCAGACTGAAGTTTCGTATATATTCATTATCAAGCTTAACTACCTCTTCAAAATCAGTAATGTCAGATCTTCCCGAGGTCTGCCACATTCCTGTAAGTCCCGGCTTTATCGCAAGTCTGCTCATATGATGAAGATGGTACATTTCCACCTCATCAACCGTTGGCGGTCTTGTACCCACAAGACTCATATCGCCCTTAAGTATATTAAGGAACTGTGGAAATTCATCTATCGATGACTTTCTCAGGAATTTACCGATTGGTGTTATTCTCGGATCATCATCCATCTTGAACATAAGTCCCTGCATCTGGTTCTGATCCATAAGATCCTTCTTCCTCTCCTCTGCATCCATGTACATTGAGCGGAATTTATACATTTTGAAACGTCTGCCGTTCTTACCTACTCTCTCCTGCTTGAAGAATACCGGTCCCGGAGACTGCTTCTTGATGATAGGCGCTATAAAAAGTGTTAATATTCCTGTAAATATAAGTCCTATTATCGAAACGACGATGTCGAAGAATCTCTTGACAAGCTGCTGTCCGAGCGTGATAGGGTTGATGTCTGTTCTGATAAATGTACTGTCCCCGATAGTCTCAATAGACGCATTCTCTATATCACTAAGGAACACATTCAGTCCAACATGAACTGTTACGCCCATTGAAAGGAAACGGTTTGTGATTGCACCTGTCTCACTCTTCTTTGACTTTATGTAAACCTCATCAACTACATTCTGTCTGAAATACTCAAGCATATTATATCTTGTAATGACAGGTATGCCATCGATCATCATTTCATCATCGCTTATATCATCATCCAGAAGAAGAATTCCCACAACGTGATAAAAACCATGATTGTTGCTGTTGACAAGCTTAAGGAAATCTTCCAGAAATCTCCTGTAGGTGACAACCATTATCTTGCTCTGATTAGCATAAGCAGAATATTTCCTGATAAGTATCTTCTTCCATATTGCATGGGTAATGGTCATAAGTGTTATATCAAACAGGAAGAAGAGACCGAAAACCATACGTGAGTAAATGTACGTGATCTTTACAACGAAGAGATAACTTAGGAGAACGCCCAGAATGAACGCGTTCATTATTATGATCTTCTCTAATTCTCTCAGAAAATGTCTTCTTAAGATTCCACTGTGTACCGGCAGGAAAAGTACGCCAAAAAAATAAGCCAGCGTCATTACAAGCGATAAAGCCTGATAATTGTTGAGGAACAGCTTCTTCTCGTTTTCAGGTATCCAGATAAGATACGCCAGCCACATTGATCCGAGTACGCAGATAAGATCTATTATGATAAAATCTATATGTTTAGCTCTGGTGCTTCCGTTATTCATATTTTACCTTTCGCATATGATCATCCGCTGCAGAGAAGTTCCCGGCAGCAGTTTTTGTCTGTTAGAATCATAATCTATATTTCAACAGTTTAACTCTTAATGAATTTTCGGTCAATAGCAGATTAAAGCTGCAGCCAAATAATTGGTTACAGCTTTATCCTATAATAAACTATTTTATTGAACTTTTCCGTTTACCACATTGTAGGTAACACCCTTATAGGTTACCTTTCCGGTGAAAGAAAAATTAACCTGGCCGTTCTTACAATACCATTTTCCGTAAATATTTTCGCCGATACCTGTAAAGCTGAAATCAACCTTACCATTTAAAAGCTTGTACCAGCCCTTATCATTCTTCTCTACGGTATTGCAGGTGAAGTCTACCTTTCCGTTCTTGATCCTCCACCAGCCGCCGGAAGATTTCTTGGCGATAGTATCGGTAAAGATTACCTGGCTTGCGCTTACATACCAGTATGCGGTAGTGCCGTTAACCTTACCCTTGATGATATCACTCTTCGCAAATGTTACTCTGCCGTTTTCTACATACCACCAGCCGTTTTCATTTGATGCAAAGCCTGTATAAGCAGCATCTACATTTCCGTTCTTTACATACCACCAGCCGGTCACGCCTTTATAGGTTGTTTTAATAATTGTATCATTTCCGACAGTCACGGTTACTGACTTTGAATACGAGCCGATAGTAGCTGTGATAGTAGCCGTTCCTGCGCCAACGCCTGTTACAAGTCCTGTACTGTCAACCTTTGCCACCTTGGAATTTGATGTCTTCCATTTAAGTCCATGATAAACGATAGCACCTGTTGTAGTTGTAGGCCATACACCACTGAAGGACAGATTACTTGTAGCCTTAAGTCTTGAGGTTCCTCCGATCTTAAGCGCTGTCACGCCTGAAAGTGAAAGCGATGTAACAGTTCCTGCATCTATCTCCATCTTCTGGATATAATCTCCGGATGTTCCAAGAGCCTTGCCGTCTCCGGTTTCACGACCAAACTCTCCCACATAGCATCCGAGCTCATAAGTTGAAGCGGTCTGCGATGAAGAGAAGCCTCCGAGACCGATACTCTTATAATTCGGATTGATCATTGAAGCATAGTGACCGATGTTGTTTGTTGTTGATGTAGGATCCTGTATGTATAAATCCTTCTCACTGTACCAGGCCTCTATACCTCTAAGCAGACTGTAATTCCACGCAATGACCTCACTGCATGAGCTTTTACCATTATATGAAAGCGTAAATGTAGAAGTATAATCCGGTCTCGTATGTGACATATAAACATCAGCCTCTGCCGCTCTAAGCTGGGCGATGTACTCAAGAGATGAATCCCAGGTTATAGCTACATAATCGGACTTAGTAAGTGCTCTTCCCAAACCTGTACTGTATATGCCTTCGATACACGCTTCATATCTTATCTCATTTATTCTTTTAAGAAGAGCTGCTGTATCAGCCTTCTCATAATCTCCTCTTACTCCCACTAGCAGCTTGCCGGTTCCGGCCTTGGTGGTGTCTGTCGCTCTGACTGTTACTGCACTTGCATAAGAACCAAAGAAGAAAATAACAGCAAGAAATGAAGCAAGAATCATTTTTAAACTTTTTTTCGCGGTATTGATCATCCACATCCCTCCTAATCTTTTTTGCCGCCCGGAATATCCTATACTACCTTACCGTCTTTGATCGTATAGGTTCTTCCGTTAAATTTAACTTTTCCTGAAAAACCGAACTGTACCTTGCCCCCTTTACAATACCATTTACCATAACTGTTGGATGAGATTCCCTCGAATGTAAAGTCTACCTTTCCATCCCTTACATACCACCAGTCATCACCATGTTTTACGAGTCCCCTGCAATTAAAGTTTACCTTGCCTTTAACGATTCTCCACCAACCATTCTCATTTTTTGCAAGTCCCGTATATGTTAGATCGATCATACCCTTCTTGATGTACCACCAGCCCTTGGAATTCTTGGCAACTGTATCGACAAACTGTACCTTACTGTCCTTTACGTACCACCAGCCTGTCTTGCCCTTTACCTTTCCATGGATGACATCAGTAACCTTGAAGGATACCTTTCCGTTTTCAAGATACCACCAGCCGCTCTTATTTGAAGCAAAGCCGTTAAATGTAGGAATTACCTTTCCTTCCGGTGCATAATACCATCCGGTAACTCCCTTATATGTCATTTTTCTTACATCATAGAGCTTCTCTGGTTCAGGATCGCTGTTATCCTTATAATACTTTGAATCAACAGTCTGTCCCGACTCACCGATATGTCCTGAATATATAGCCGCTGCCGATGCAACGAGTGTTGCGTTGTAATCTATTGCAACTTCATTATAGATATAGTCATCTGCCGTGTCTGCATAGGTTCCGTCTGACTTAGGTCCGCCAACCAGAGCACCGATCAGACTGTACTTCATAGGATATGTACCCTGGTCAAGCTCTGAGAAGCCATAGCCTGAAGCCGCCTCATGATGAGGATACTGCGGTGAATATGCATTATATCCGACAACGAAGCACTGCTTCTGTGAGTTATTTCCGAGAAGGAACTTCATCTGTGCTTCCTCAGTATTTCTGTAGGTTGAAGTCTTTGAAACCTTATCATAGAGAAGACCTACATACTGAAGAGCTGTATTATATCTTGCCGAGCCCCAGTCAAGAAGACATACATAGCCTTCATTTGAGATATGGCTTCCGGCAACATCAGCAGAGCTTTTAAGCTTTCCGGCGTCATTTTTAAAGTAAGCAATGACCGGTGCTGTATTGTCCCAGCTGAGTGCCCAGTAAATGTTGTTTCCCTTGGTTGTATTACAGTATTTATTATATTCTGTGTTATAGCTTTCTGTTCCTGTTATCTGGTAAAGGATAGCCGCTGCGAGGCAGTAATCATCCTCCCAGCCTGATGATGCATAGAAGCTTCCTGCAGTTGTATTAACAGCCTTCGGATTATTCTTGGCAAATGTAAAAAGCTTTCTTGCTGCTGTAAGGCTTGAAGTATCCTTATAATTAAGATAATGCAGAGCAAGAGCCGCAGCCGAAAGAGCTACGATATCTGTAGAATAATTACCCTTGGCATCTGCAAAATATATCTTTCTTCCACTTGACTGTGGCTGCTTCTCAGGCGCGCCCCAGTATGTATTATGGTCATCATTTCCTTCGCCAACCTGAACTACAAAGGCTTCAATCCTGCCATCATCGTTAAGTACCATACATTTCTTCAGGTACTCTGCGTAATGATCAGCGATGGTCTTCATATGTCCGGTCTGTCCGGCAGCCTCATAAGCCGCCTTATCTGTGTAGTAACTCATCTCGAGCACCATTGCCGAATACGCCTCTGTGATACCGAACTTTACATGATCTCCGGCATCGTGGAAGCCGCCGGTTACATCAACATCTATTGTCTTTCCGCTCTTTAATGTATATTTTGCCTTATCATAGGTGTGACAGTTGCCTCTCCAGCTGAGAAGGCTTCTGTTTCCAACATTGGTTCCGCACATATTTGCGTCATACAGATACAGAGAATATTGAAGAAGCTTTGCATAATTGTATGAAATATCCGAATATTTATAATCCGTAATAGTCCTTGAATCATTAAATCTTATGGTCTCTCCTGAAACCGATCTTGCCTCTGCCGTACTGCTTACCGGCCCTAATGCCGAAAATGCTACAGCAGCAGCCATTATGAAGCTTTTTATCCTTTTTCCTATACCCTTTTTCAATGCTGTATTCCCCTTTCCCATATTTTTAATAACGTCTGATCAGCGCATTCAAGACTTTTTTTGGATATCTCAGCCGTTTTCCTGAAGCCATATTCCTACCGGTATTTAAAAAAACACCATACTACTTGATTATACAACAAAAAAAGCAAAAATCACACAAAAAACTTAAGGTATTTTTGTATGATTTTTGCTTTTAATTTTGTTATAAGTGCCTTATTTGGTACGCCTTAATGAAATAAGCTTTATGACCAGCATAACGATCAGGAAAACCACAATATCCGTAAGACATCTCACTATACCATTAGCAAACTGATTGCTGAAAATATCCCAAAAGACCTTCCACGCAACATCCACGCAGTGAACCAGGAAAAATATCATCGAATTCCTTCCGAAGAAAGCAAGAGGCTTTCTGATGATCCCGGCTCTCTCAATAAAAGCGCTCACCGAAAATACAACCATCGAGCCAGCCACCGCACAGAGGATAGAGATCGGAACGATCGAATAATCCTTAGTTGCAAATTCAAAATATGTAATCTCATAGAGATTCGGGAAGCATATTCTGAGCAGTATATACCATATGATTCCAAATATGATCGCCTTAACAATCACAAGACGTTTATAGTCAAACTTTATAAGGAGCTGTCCGATCAGAAGAAAAAGCACTGCGACCATTGCAGTATCGATGGAAAATGCCATCTTTACATTCTTGCAGCACATTCCGAGTATCGCAGTAAATATACATACCACCGGAAACTGTTCCTTACTGAAAACCAGATGCAGATAATCAAATATCTCTTTTGAGATAAAATATGCGAAGAAGAACCACGGCATACCCATGGCAGCCGCATAAATCCCTCCGTAATTCATCTCTAACCCTCTTGCAAAGATAAGCGTATAAAGATTGGATTTCCAGAAATTCACCGAACCCATAACGCTCAGATCATCGATATTATAAACAAATATCCTGATGACTATGATAAATACTACCGGGATCATAAGATGCTTCGCAGAATGCTTCATTCTCCTTATGAAATCTTCCTTATCCTTAGAGAATTTAAAGGTCATTCCTCCTACGATAAAGAAAAGAGGCATGTGAAATGAATACACCCCGCCGCGAAATGCCCTGCCAAGCCGGTCAAGAGTCAGTGTATGCCCCATGACCACCAGCATAGCCGCAAAGAACTTCGCTATATCTATCCAGTCTATTCTGTTGGAATTTTTAACATTTGTCTCCATCAGACAAGATCTCCTCTTTGTTAATCCTTTGTTCCTTCTCTTTTATCATTCCTGCACAGGCAAGAAGGATAAACGGATTATATAAAAGATTTAAAAGTCTCGGCTCTGTCATACCAAACATAAGAATTATAGCCAGTATCCAGACCGCATAATATTTATTACTTTTATAAGCCTTATAGATTATAAAGCTGTATATGACAAGTATCAGTAAAAGGAACAGAACACCATACTCCAGAAGTATCTGAAGATACGAGCAGTCAACAAAGTTGTACCCTCCGGCCTTTACCTCATCTGTTTCACCGATTGAATATCCAACCCATTTGATCTTATTTCCAAAGAGGTGGATACCGTATTCTTTAATACCTCTGTTTCCGAGATAAAGTCTGTTTGAAAGCTTCGCATTAAGCTTTACCAGAAAAGCACTGTCCTCAGTATATATCTTGTGAAGATATATCGAAAAAACTGCAAAAAGCCACGGAAGCGCTATAAATATCCATTTCAGCGTTCTGGCGAAGCTGCCCTTTTTCATCAGATGTCCAAAGCATAAAAAATGCAGCGTCGTAACGAAAGTAACAAGAAATGCCATCCTGCTGTCCGTAAGGATGAAGAGGAATACGTTAACAACATTTATCAGAACCGCTCCTATAAGACTCAGCCGTCCTCTATTCAGGTAAATGCCGCCAAACACGATAAAAAGGAAGAGTATAGGAGCCGTTGTCGCCCACTGAAAGCCTAAGAACTCCCTGACACGGCCCTTCCGGTCGATATTGACTGCATTTTCGATCACATTTACCATAGAAAGGCTGACTGTGATAAAAAGCATAAGGCTCTGCGCAATTATCGTTGATAAAAGTACCGTTCTGTCACTGATGCCTATCGCTGCTATCATGATCAGAAGATAGAATACCAGCACAGAATTTCTGCTTGCAATAAACGAAAGTCCTGTTATCCCTGCCGCTGCATATAAGAAAAGTATATTTTTCTTTCCCACGCCGCAGTCATAGATGATCTTAAGAAGCATCACCCCGTATGCGGTAAAACGGATTATCTTTGCAAAAAAGCCGAGCGGCGTCATGCTTTCATTTGCAGAATATGCAAACATGGATGTATCGATGATGACCGATAATTCATGCAGAAAAAAACCTGCAAAGAAAAGTATTGTAGGTACGTCATAAGACAGATTATTCTGAAATATTTTCTTTCTGATAAGTACCCTGCCGCGCATAGAAATCCCTCTATTTACTAATCCTTAAGCCACTCTGACCTCTTGGCCATTAGAAGCGCCTTGAAAATGTCAATATCCTCAACCGTAGTAAGCTTGATATTCTTCTCAGAACCCTTTGAGAAGTATACCGGGCGTCCCAGTTCTATCATAAGTGTACATGAGGCCACCGAATTGGTAACTCCCTTCTCAAGCGCCTCTCTGTGAAGATCACAGATATCGCCTATTCTGAAGCCCTGAGGAGTCTGTGTTCTCTTCAGATTATCTCTTGGATAGCTTCCGGTCGAAACCATTCCGTCGGTTGTCTGAAGCATAGCCTCCGCACAAGGTATAGTTGTGATACCGCAGCCGTGCTCCTCTGTAACTCTGATACAGTCGGAAATGATATCCGCAGACACCATAGGTCTTATGGCATCATGTATGAGCACTATATCATCCTTGGAGAAATGCTTCTCCAGCTCATAAACTCCGTTTCTTATAGAGCCCTGTCCGTTCTCACCGCCCGGGATAACGTACTGAAGCTTTGTTATATCAAACTGCTTTGCATATGCACGAAGCACATTCTCCCAGCCTGCTATACATACAACCGCGATCGCATCTATCTGCGGATGTGACTGAAAAGCCTCAAGTGTATAGACAATAACAGGCTTTTCATTTACGGTGATAAACTGCTTAGGAATATCCTGATGCATTCTCGCACCCGAACCACCTGCTATAAGTAATCCAATATTCATGTTATTACCTGCCTTTCGATCTGCCGCCGTCTGATATCTTCTACCACCGGTCAGCAGCAAATGTATAAAATGAGTTCTGCAAACTATGACCTCGTATATAACCTCTTAAGCTTCTCAGCCGAAGAAGTTATGTCATAGCCTTTATCTCTTACCATATCCGCTCTGTTTCTGTCAACCAGAGCCGGGCTTTCAATGACTTTTTCCAAAGCCTCTGCCCATTTATCCTCTCCCTCCGAAAGTGCAAGGAAGGAAACCTTATCGCTTATCAAAAGCTCTCTTGTAATAGCATCCGAGAATACACAGCTGAGTCCAGCAGCCTGTGCCTCAACACCTACAAGAGGAAGTCCCTCATGAATGCTTGTCATTACAAAGAGATCCATAGCAGAATAATATTCATTTGCATTATCGGTCTTCTCGATAAGGATGACTCTGTCGCCGATACCAAGCTCTGCTATCTCTGCCTTAATATCCGGAAGAAGCGGTCCCTCACCTATTATAAGCAGCTTCGCCTTAGGGCACTTCTCTGTAAGAGCTGCAAAGCTCTTTATTAAAAATGCATGATTCTTCTGTTCCGAAAGTCTTCCGATATTTCCGAGAAGCACTTCATTATCGGCAACTCCAAGCTGATGCCTGATATTTTTACGCCACTCTTCATTGTAGCGGTATTTCTCAACGTCTATACCATTATTAAGCACAACCGCTCTTTTTGCGCCCTTTTTGGTATACATCCATTTTGCTGCCGACTCAGAGCAGGCAACAAGCTCAGTCGCATTATGCTCAACAAGCACCTTTGCCGCCTTCTGAAGGAATTTCTTTCCTCTGATACCCTTCATATTCTCTCCCTGCGAATTGTGGGAATGAATTATCCTTACAGGCACCCCGGCAATCCTTGCCGCAATCAGAAGATCAAACCTGAACATATCGTCGGTATTTATATGGATCACATCATATTTCTGCTTTTTAAGGAATTTAATTATCTTTATATATTTTGTAGCAAAATACAGAAGCTTTGACTTCTTCTTACGTTCCTTCTGAGTCTTGTCAAGAAATATCCTGCAGCCCATTTCCCTGAAACGCTTCACATTATCGTGTCCGTCAGGGCTGTAGAGAAACCAGTCGAAGCTTATATCATCCGTTTCCTTATCCATCTCATGGATCAGGTCATATACTATCTTCGTGGCTCCGTCCATGGTCAGAAGATTTTTGGTAAGCAGTACTTTTTTCTTATTCATAGCTTGTCACCCGTTACATATTCTCCCTCAGAAGGTTCACAGTATGAATTGCGCCCTTCTTCATGTCAAATTCTGCCTTCCAACCAAGTCCCGTCAGTCTGTCCGAATTAAGTGCGGAGCATGGCATCGCATTGTAGCTCTTAAGTTCTGTATCCGTAGGTACGTCAAAAATTATCTTAACATTTCCTGCCTCGGCAAATGCCTCAGCCATCTCCCTAATGGTAACTATCGCATTTGGATTCGATACATTGTATGCAGTACTCTTCTCGCCCTTAAGAAGCACAGCGAGTATAGCGGAAGCGCAGTCCAGCACATGACAGTACGAGCGAAGCTGTTCGCCCCTGCTCTTCATAACTATCTCCTCACCTCTCGCAGCCTTAAGCGAGAAAAGTGCCGAAGCCCTGCTGTCACTCTCCTTAATAGTCGGTCCGTAAATATGTCCCGGTCTGACTATCGCTGTATCTATTCCGTATTCCTCGGAATAAGCTATACAGAGAGTTTCTGCCGCACGCTTTGAAGAAGGATAAGAGGATCTCGGATTAAGAATATCTACATATCCAAGCTGCTCCTCCATGTAAGGCTCTCTTCTCTCATTCACACCATAAATCTCGCTTGAAGATATATACAGCAGTCTCTTTATCTTATCCCTGTCAACCGCCTCGAAAAGGCTGTTAAGTCCCATGATATTTGCGAGCATGGTCTCCACCGGCTCGGATGATATCTTCTTCGGGTCTGCATTTCCTGCTCCGTGAATTATATAATCCGCAGAGATGAGCCCTGTCTGCTGCTTTGTGGCATCATATTTGAAGAAATGATAATCTCTTCCCTCTTCAAATATTGAATACCTTCTCAGAATACCCTCCGGATCACGTCCGGCAAGATATATCTTCATTCCAAAATTTCTCTCTTTATTAAGCAGAAGAAGGATATCTGCAGCCGCCGAGCATATAAGTCCCGATGCGCCGGTTATCAGTATTTCTTTACCGGAAAGCTCTGCACAGTCCGGTATATTTTCAGTTACGATCCTAAGATCTTCCAAATATTCACTGGTATATTTCACTTTATCTTCCCTTTACATATCGGAGTATTTTCCGAAATCAAGCACCATGATCGGGTGCTGCTCTCTCTTCTCAGGCGGAGGAGGAGTCATATAATCCTCTCCGTAAAGTCTTCTCATATATGCATCCGCGCCGGTAGCAACGTAAGTCTTAAATCCTGCAAACAAAGTCTCTTTAGGGAAAGCTATCTGCTCTCTCGGACACATTTCCTTGAAGAAATGGCCTCTTCCCGAAGGAATAGTTACATATTTTGAGTTATTGTTCTTGCAGAGACCAAACCATTTTACTGTCCACCTTGCAGCGGTATCAAGCTTAATGAATGAAAGGAATCTTCCAATTCTTGCTTTCTTGTTAAAAGCCTTTGCAGTAGTCTTATCCGTAAGATACGGTCTCAGATACTCTATATCATGATATGTCTTGATGCATGTCAGAACATATCCAAAGCCGAATGCTCCGATACCGTGGATAGTGCGGAGCAGCTTATTGTCAAATGTATTCTCTATAACAAATATATCCAGACAGATTCCGCAGTCCTTATCTTCTTTGGAAAGCTCGATAAATGATTTATAAACCGTATCACTGAGCTTTATCTGAGGGAGCGACATTCCATGTCCCGGATCCTCCTCCGGAAGATAAAGCTTATACTTGTTTCCTCTGTAGCTTCTGAACGCCTTCTTGATCTTCTCATAATTCTCTCTGGTAACATTTATATCTATATCATCATCCCAAGGAATAAATCCCTGATGACGAAGCGCTCCTATTACCGATCCGCCGCTTAATGTATACTCTATGCCGTACTTTTTTGCTATAGCATCAAAATCCTTAAGCATCATAAGAAGTATACGCTGCATTTTCTTAAGATCGTCATCATGAAGCTTTATAACCTTATCATTTGAGTCAAATCCTTTTTTAAGAATATTTCTTCTATCTTTCATAAAACACCTCCGGTCCGACTATCTTACGATAACTCCAAGACTCTTTGCTGAGCGGCTGAGTATTTCCTCCGCCTCCTTCAGGGTTCTGAGCCTTGTCTTTCCGTATTTTACAAGATAAATGACTGAGTCATACTCCTTAACCTTTGCAAGAGCATCTGTATCATCAAGAAAGCTTCCGGTACCTGTCAGCTTAACGCCTGAACCAAGCGCCTTGAGCTCCTTACTGATCTCCTCAGCATCCTTTTTGGCATCAGTCTTTCCATCCACCGATACAAGAAGCACCTTCTCAGCATCATAAAGATTAATGCTTCCCGCAAGTCTCTTATAATCAATATTTTTCCTGCGTATGCCTGATGTAAGCTTAAGGCCTGCATCATTTATATCCGCTTCCGAATAAATCTTATCTGTAAATGCATATAAAACGAAGAGAACGGCTGCGGCAAGTATGATGCCTATCATCATTCCAACGATTCCGAACTTTACAAGCTTTTTCTTATCGATACTGTTTCCGCCGGTACTTATAGTATAATATCCGTTTTCCGGAAGAGTACCCTCACTGATTATCTCAGAGCTCTTAACAAATGGATATTCTACAATCTTTTTATTTACCTTCTCGATAACCTTATCACATATTTTCTTGGCTCTCTCAGGATTTACATCCGATATCACAACATTCATTACGTGCGCACCGGTAAAATTTCTGTTGATGAGCCACTGCAGGTTATCAGGAGTGATATCCTTCATGTCCTCATCGTTCCTGAGTCCGAGCTCTTCTATTACCTCTGAAAGAAGCTTTCCGTCCTTAATGATAGTGCAGACATCATTTTCATAGCTCTTTGAAATTTCCTGGAAACTAAGATTGTCAACGTCCTCATTTATAAGAAGATCACTGTAATCAAATTCTACATAAAGCTTTGCAGAAGAATTATAAACCTTCTCAGGCTTCTCAGCATCCGAATACTTTACATTTGTGAAGAAGAAAGCATCGTGATTCTGCTTCATAACACTCTTCAATATCTCCTGTTCGGATTTATTAACCGAGCCCTTCTGTTTCTTATAACTATAGCTTGCGATAAGGCCTGCAAATACGATTGCAGAAACAAGAAGTATAACAGCCTTACTGCGGAGATATCTTAAAAAATACACAATATCGATAGTTTTTGTATTATTTTCCATTTATCTGTCTCCCTTCCTAAAAACTGCTGTCATATCCCTTATGAAGGAATTTTGCCTTAAGGAAGGCTGTTCCCTTCTTGATCTTATTAACCTTTTCCATATAAATGAACGGAAGCTCAGCGATCTCGTCCTCCTGTATATCTCCCTCGGCGATCTTATGATCAAGCCATACGTTGAAGATTATCTCACTGACTCTTCCCGGATATCTCTTCTCAAAATCTGTCATGGACTCTGAATCCGTTTTTTCAACCAGTTCATCAAGAATACTGAAAAGCCATTCACAGTATTCAGAAAGAAGCTGCTTCTCCATGATCATCATATTGAACATATATCCTGAGGTTTCTTTCATCACCTTATCGTATGAATCTATATATTCAGGATATTTCTCTTCTATGATCTCTCTCGTCTTATCCATCTCATCTGCACGATATGTATGCACATAGTGTGAATAAAGACTCTCGATATAATATTTTCTCTTGCGCGGAAGTATGACTCTGTAGCCTTTATTTATAAGGAATCTGAGCTCTTTGCCTCTAAGAACCTTATCAAAACGGTCTTCTCCCTTGCCCTTTCCCATGAAATGTCTTCTGTAATGAGCAAGTCCTATATAATCGGAATCCAGATTCTTCCATGCCCAGTAAAGTCCTGTAAGTTCAGAATACATTGGATTTTTGGCAGAAATATTATCTCCGGTATTATCCTTCTGATATCCCAGATCAAGAGGATTGCCCTCTTCATCAGTCTTACCCTCTGCTCCGACATGAAGCGGCAGATATATGCTGTCCTCAGGCATTTGATACTGCTTATGTGCAGCAATGATGATACTCGCACTTGTTTTCTTCATTATTCTTCTCCCATACGGTCTGCAGGTTTTTTGATCATTTCTCTCTTATTATAGGTTCTCTTACTTATGATATATCTTGGTCTTGCTTTAGTTTCCATATAGATCTTGCCGACATATTCACCGACAACTCCAAGTGATATCATCTGAATACCGCTGAGGAAGCAGATGATACATACAAGGCTGGTCCAGCCTGATACACTGACTCCCACAAATTTACATACTATAGCCCAGATAGAAGCAACAAGGCTAAGAAATGCAACCAGAAATCCAAGTCCTGCAATCATTCTGAGCGGTTTTACCGAAAGGCTGGTAACTCCGTCCGTCGCAAGTCCCAGCATTTTTGAAAGAGGATAATGCGACTTTCCGCCCATTCTGTTATTTCTCTCATAGCTTACTGTAGTGCTGTCAAAACCTACAAGCGGAACAAGTCCTCTAAGGAAAAGATTTACCTCATGGAAATTCTCCAATTCATGCAGAACTCTTGCTGAGATAAGCCTGTAGTCTGCGTGATTATATACTACTTCGGCTCCAAGCTTGTTGAGTATCTTATAGAAGCTCTGAGCTGTAAATCTCTTGAAGAAGGTATCCTTCTCTCTCTTGCTTCTGACACCGTAAACCACGTCAAAGCCCTCGTGATATCTGTCAACCATCTCTTCCATAGCCTTGATATCATCCTGCCCGTCGCAGTCGATTGAGATAGTCATATCCGCATAATCCTTAGCCTCCATAAGACCTGCAAGTACTGCATTCTGGTGTCCTCTGTTGCGGCTCTGGCTTATGCCCATAAAATGCTCATCCTTCTCTGAAAGTCCCTTTATGATATCCCAGGTTTTATCCTTACTGCCGTCATTTACGAAAAGTATACGGCTGTCATCAGATATCTTCCCCTTATAGATCAGTTCTCTGATCTCCTCTAAGAAAAGCTCTGAAGTTATTGGAAGAACCTCTTCCTCGTTGTAGCACGGTATGATGATCCACAATGTATCATTCATTTTTTGCTCCTCATGATCATTTAATATTAAATACTTTGTTAAGCTTCTTATTAATAACCAGCTTTATCTGAATCTTTCCGTCAGTAAAGCCATAAGAATAAAGTGCATCCCTCATTGTCCATTCCATATCTCCGAAGAATGGCCAGTTGCCCACGCCATCTGTCTTCGGTACCGGAAGCTCTATATTTGTTTTGCCTTTTTTCTCCGCATCGATCACCTTATTTATCATATATTCATTGATCTCGCGGCATTTTTCACTGCTGATATTAAGGACATTTGCCTCAAGATATATCCTCTCACCCTTGCAGAGGCTGAGCGGCAGAACTATCGCAGCTATTACAAGCACAGTCTCGATCCTGCTGAATCTCTTACTGAGAAATGCTGTCGATACAGTTCCCCACACGATTCCGAAGAAAAATACCGAGAAGAGCAGATCTCCTCTGGTTATATCCTGCGGCTTTGTTCTTGAACACATCACAAAGCAGAAAAGAGCGCATATCACAGCACATTCAAAAAAGCAGATAACCATCTTTTTAAATGCTGCCGCCTCTTCGTCCTGCACCTTCTTCTTTTTCAGTACTATAAGATAAATGACAGCTGCAATGATAGCCGTAAGTATCACGGCTGCACAGACAGCATTTAACTCGCTTCTTCCATGATAGAGCAGTCTTGCAGTCTCGTAAAACTCAAAGCCTGTTGAAAAGCTTCCTGCTCTTCCGCCTGAGGATTCATATATCAGTGAGATTATCCAAAGCACGAAGCATAAGAAATATACCCACCTTATTAACATAATATTTTTAAGCTTTGTCTTCCTTCTGATAAGAAGAATAAGCTGATCCAGAAGCTCCTTTCCCACAAATGCCATAAGTATCACTGCAGGATAAAGATTTGAGAAGATGCACATATAGATCAGAACAAGGCCTATACCCTTCTGAATCGGCTTGCCCTTCTCATTGTAAATCTCCAAAAAATCCTCTGAAATGATGTACATAACAAAGCTTCCTGTAAGGAGATTTGGTATCGTATAGAAGAAATATCTTGTAACATCAAGCGAAAAGAAAAGATGCTGATTACCATTTTCATGTCCGCGAAGGATCCAGAAATGGAACACTAAGAAAAGAACTGTACAGAGATTCTCTGACAGATATCCCATTCCAAGCTTCTTTCTGATCATTCTCTTAAAACATAAAGCGTATATAACGACAAGCACGCTGAAGAATAGACCGTAGCTAAGCTCCAGCGACCTGAAGAAATCGTTGTTAAACGGCATGATCACATATCTTCCTACCGCTGATAAAAATGGCATCAGCACCTCAGGGAGAACTCTCGAAGGGTTCCATATCCCCCACTCAGGAAAAAGTGATCTCCTGCACACAAGAAATGCCCAGTCATCCGAATCAAGTATTGAAAGCGGGTGAATATAGCAAAAGAAGATCATCATAACGATGAAGATCAAAGCTCCTACTATAATATCCCTTTTTATATTATAATGAAACTTCACAACTGTTTCCTCCGGAAAGCAAAACTTTATAATTAAACCTGCAACAGGTCATAATTATTCTTATTATCACACAAATCATTTTCAGTGTCTATACTTTATTTTTATAAAGCTACGGCATTAAGTTGACTTAAAGATCAGTAAATGAGGAAACCCCTATATAACCAAAAAAAGCCCGTATAAACGGACTTTTTTCAGCTTTTTACTTGTATTGTTACTATTTTGATAAATATTCATCAATAGCCTTAGCAGCTCTCTTACCGGCTCCCATCGCACTGATAACCGTCTTCGGTCCTGTTACGGTATCTCCTCCGGCAAAAATGCCTTCTCTTGAGCTTTCACAGGTTTCAGGATCTGCAATGATATATCCTTTCTTTTCAGACACCTCTATACCCTTGATACCGCTGTTATCACTCTTTGTTCCGATAGCTTCTATGATAAGATCTGCTTCAATTATGAATTCACTGTCCGGTACAGGTACAGGACTCCTTCTTCCGGATTCATCCGGCTCTGAAAGACTCATTTTCTGACATTTCAGTCCAACGGCCTTTCCGTCTGCTGCTTCGATTGCAACCGGGCCTGTGAGATATGAAACCTGAACGCCTTCCTCGATAGCCTCCTCAAGCTCCTTCGGATCAGCTGGCATTTCAGCAAGAGATCTTCTGTATACTATAGTAACCTTCTTTGCCGACGGTATTCGGGCAGCACATCTGCAGGCATCCATAGCTACATTTCCTCCGCCCACAATAATGATATTCTCCGCCTTAGGCATTTCATTTTCAAGATTTGCCTTTGCCAGGAAATCTGCTGCAGCTACAACGCCTTGAGATTCCTGTCCCGGAATGCCGAGATGTATTGGTCTTCCTGCTCCGTTTCCAACGAAAACTGCCGAGAATCCATCTCTGTCAAGTAATTCATCAAGTGAAAACTCCTTACCGACAGCCTTTCCAAGTTCTATTTTTACTCCCTTTTTCTTAAGTCCGTCTATTTCATTCCTCACTATCTCCTTAGGAAGACGGAACTCAGGAATACCATAGGTAAGAACTCCTCCGAGAACATTTTCCTTCTCAAAGATGGTTACCTTATAGCCGAGATTCAGAAGATCACCTGCACACGCAAGGCTGGCAGGACCGGATCCGATAACAGCCACCTTCTTCTGCGAGTCTGCGCTTGTCTCAGCATCCTTATTTTCTTCTGCAGCTGCACTGTTATTTCTGTGCCAGTCTGCCACAAAACGTTCAAGAGCACCGATAGCTACTGGTCTTCCGCCATTTTTACCTCTTACACAGTTACCTTCACACTGAAGATACTGAGGGCAGACTCTGCCGCATACAGCAGGCAGAGAGGTTGTCTCTGTAAGTACCTGATAAGCTTCTTCAAAATCACCCTCTGTGATTTTTGCTATAAATTCCGGAATATGATTGTGTACAGGACATCCACTGGTCATACATGGATGTTTTCTGCAGCGAAGACATCTCATTGCCTCAAGGATTGCCTGTTCAGGAGTATATCCAAGCGATACTTCATCAAAATTCTGATTTCTTGTCTCAGGATCCTGCATAGGCATCCTGGTCTGTTTTTTACTCATATTGATCATAAGATCAACCCTCCAAAATAATATACTCTATATAAACTATATTTACTTTCTTGACATGCTGACCAGAGTCTCATAACGTTCCTTTGCAGTTTCCTCAGACTTATTAAACAGATTCTCTGCTTCCTCTGGGAACTTAAGCTTAAGCGAATTGTAACGAACCTCGCCCATAAGGAAATCACGATAATTCTCTGTAGGTCTTCCGCTGTCAACAGAAAGTGGATTAAGTCCCTTTTCTGCAAGCTCCGGATTATATCTGAGAAGATTCCAGTAACCTGAACGTACTGCATTACGCATTTCATTCATTGCCTTGTTCATACCAGCCTTTACTCCGTGATTGATACAAGGTGCATAAGCGATAATAAGTGAAGGTCCGTCATAGCTCTCTGCCTCCTTCAGTGCCTGAAGGGTCTGAGCCGGATTTGCTCCCATAGCGATCTGTGCAACATATACATAGCCATATGCCATTGCAATCTGTGCAAGATCCTTCTTCTTAACCTTCTTGCCGGAAGCAGCAAATTTAGCTACCGCACCGATCGGAGTAGCCTTTGAAGACTGTCCGCCGGTATTTGAATATACCTCTGTATCAAATACCAGTACATTTACGTTTTCACCTGATGCAAGAACATGATCAAGTCCGCCGTATCCGATATCGTAAGCCCATCCGTCACCACCGAAGATCCACATAGATGGCTTTGTAAGAAGATCAGCATTCTCTACAACATAGTTTGCATCTTCATTTGAAGCTGAAAGCTCCTTACATTTTTCAAGAAGAACATCTCCCGCTATCTTTGATGCTTTCGAATCATCCATGTAATCAAGCCAGTTTTCAGCCGGTGAGCCAACCTGTTCCTTTAATCTTTCAACCACTGTGCGCAGTTCATTTCTTCGTGCCTTAACAGCTGTAGCCATTCCGTAGCCAAACTCTGCATTATCCTCAAAGAGAGAGTTTGCCCATGCCGGACCCTTACCCTCTTTATTTACTGTATAAGGTGTTGAAGGAGCCGAGCATCCCCAGATCATAGAACAGCCTGTTGCATTTGCAACAAACATTCTCTCACCGAAAAGCTGTGTTACAAGCTTTGCATACGGAGACTCTCCGCATCCCGGACATGCGCCTGAGAACTCAAGCAGCGGCTGCTTGAACTGGCTTCCTTTTATCGTATCTGTATTAAATGGAATCTTACGATCCTCATTATGTACTGCTGCAAAGAGCTTATCATATTTAGCCTGCTGCTCTTCCATGTAAGAGGTATCCGTAGCAGCCATTTCCAAGGCTTTCTTACGGGCAGGGCAGACACTTGCACATGAACCGCAGCCTGTACAGTCCTTTGCTGAGAATCCCAGTACAAAATACATGTTATTCATACCCTTCATCGGCTGAGCCTCAGGATAATCCTTTGCCTCCTCAGCAGTAAGAACAAATGGTCTGATCGCGCCATGAGGGCATACAAGTGAGCACATATTACACTGCATACAGTTACCTGAGCACCAATGTGGAAGATCCGCTGCAATACCACGCTTTTCATAAGCAGCTGTTCCTGACGGAAGCATACCGTTTGCTGTTTCCATAAATACCGATACCGGACAATTATCACCGGTCAGTGTATTTGTAGGAACCAGAATATCATTTAAGTATTTTGTATGGAAAGCATCCCTTCCGACAAGCTTAGCCGGTACAGGATCATCCGGTGCATTTTTCCAGCTTTCCGGAACCTTAACCTCATGAACACTTTCAACACCGCCATCAATGGCTGCGCAGTTCATATCTACTATATTCTGGCCCTTCTTCGAATATGTCTTCACGATAGCATCCTTCATATAGGAAACAGCATCATTTATATCAATGATCTCAGCTATCTTGAAATAAGCCGCCTGAAGAACCGAGTTAGTTCTTCTTGCACCGAGACCTACCTTTTTGGCAAGATCTACGGCATCACATGTATAGAATTTAATATTATTATTTGCAATATAACGCTTAACAGCAGCAGGAAGATGCTCCTCCAGCTCCTCATCCGACCATACACAGTTAAGCAGGAAGGATCCGCCCGGCTTAACATCCTGTACCATTTCGTACTTGGTAAGGTATGCACTGTTGTGGCAGGCAACGAAATCAGCCTGTTTTACGTAATATGAAGATTTGATAGGCTTATCGCCGAAACGCAGGTGCGAAATGGTCACACCGCCCGACTTCTTGGAATCATACTGGAAATAAGCCTGAACATACTTATCGGTATGATCACCGATGATCTTAACTGAGTTCTTGTTGGCACCAACCGTACCGTCTGCACCGAGGCCCCAGAACTTGCATGCCTTTGTACCCTCAGGAGCAACATCAGGATTTGATGTAACAGGGAGTGAAAGATAAGTAACATCATCTGTGATGGAAAGTGTGAACTCTCTCTTAGGATTCTCACTCCAGAGATTTTCATAAGCAGCCTGGATATCGCCCGGCTGAACATCCTTGGAACCGAGTCCGTAACGGCCTCCTGCTATAAAGCAGTGTTCCCACTTTGTGCCTCTTAAAGCTGAGCATACATCAAGGAACAGAGGCTCACCAACTCCTCCCGGTTCCTTTGTTCTATCCAGAACAGCAATCTTTTCAACTGTTTCAGGAAGTACAGCGGTAAGATGCTTTGCAGAAAATGGTCTGTAAAGATGAACCTCAACTATACCAACCTTTCTGCCGCGTGCATTAAGATAATCAATCAGCTCTTCTGCCGCATCGCAGACACTGCCCATTGCAACAAGTACTTCTGTTGCATCCGGTGCGCCATAATAATTAAATGGTTTATATGAGGTTCCTATCTTCTCATTAACCATATCCATATATTTTACAATGATATCTGTAGTTTCAAGATATGCCTTGTTGCAGGCCTCTCTGTGCTGGAAAAATGTTTCCGGCTGCTCAGCACTACCTATAAGATGAGGGTGATTCGGATTAAGGGCTCCTGCACGAAATGCCTTTACAGCATCCCAGTCAACCATTGATTTTAATTCATCATAATCCCAAACCTCTATCTTCTGATACTCATGAGAAGTACGGAAGCCATCGAAGAAATGCATCATCGGAAGCTTTCCTGCTATTGTCGAAAGATGTGCGACTGCAGAAAGGTCCATAACCTGCTGTACGTTATTTGAACACAGCATTACAAAGCCTGTCTGTCTGCAGCCCATTACATCGGAATGATCTCCGAAAATTGAAAGAGCATGTGTGGCAAGCGCTCTTGCTGCTACATGAAATACAGTTGGCGTCTGCTCTCCTGCCAGCTTATACATATTAGGGATCATAAGAAGAAGTCCCTGTGAAGCGGTAAATGTGGTTGTATAGGCACCGGCTGTTATAGAGCCGTGAACAGCTCCTGCAGCACCGCCTTCAGATTCCATTTCTATTATTTTAACCTGTTCACCAAATATATTCTTACGATCTGTCGCTCCCCACTCATCCATATTTTCAGCCATAGGTGAGGACGGTGTGATCGGATAAATTGCGGATACTTCGGAAAAAGCATATGCAACATGAGCTGCCGCAGTATTTCCATCCATTGTTTTAAGTTTTCTCATCGTCTGATTCTCCTTTTTGATGAATTCGTATTACGAGTGCAAGTCAGTCTTTTTCTGCCTGGGCAAGAGCTTCGCGCTGTTTATAAATGTATTCCGGAACACTCATAGCCTTAATGCAGTTATTTCTGCAGACATACTGGCACATACTGCAGTCTTCGCAGCGGCTGTGATCTATTACCGCATGCTTGTCTTCCATGTATATCGCATTGTTCGGGCAGTTCTTTACACAGTCCTCACAACCGATACATGCACTATCGCAAACCTTTAATTTATCCTCATAATCATCTGTCGACATACAAGGAACCATTTTCTGTCCCTTATATGGTACTATCGTAATCAGACCCTTCGGACAGGCAAATGTACAGTCACGGCAGCCTACACATTTCTCTGAATCAACAACTGCGGTGCCATTAACTATACTGATTGCTCCATATCTGCAGACAGCTGTACAGCTTCCAAGTCCGCAGCAGCCTGTTGTACAAAGTCCAAGCTCCTTAGCATCCATCTTTGCTGCTTTCCGGCAATCCTCTACACCTAATTCCTTAAATTTTTCTGCTGCTCTGTTTCCGCCGCTGCAGCGCACAAAAGCGACCTTATCTTTGAGCACTGTCAGATCATGAAGTGTATCAACAATAATCTTTTTCTTGCATTTTACTGTACAGGCGCTGCATCCCACGCATTTTTCATAATCTATAACAGCATGATTATCTACTATAGACACAGCTCCCTGTGGACACGCCCTGACACATTCTCCGCAAGCGATGCATCCATGTCCGCAGGTTTTTCTTACAGTATCCTCATCCTCCTCTTTTGATGAACAAGGAATGAAATTCGTTGCTTCCGCTGGAATCATACGAATCAAACGCTGAGGACATACACCCTCCGCTGCACAATCTCCGCATCCATCACATTTTTCACGATCGACGACAACCTTTCCGTCCTGTATGCTCATTGCTCCCTTTTTGCATACAGCTATACATGAGCCGGCACCGACGCATCCATTTTTACATTCTCCTCTGTCAAATCCTGCAGCAACCGCTTCAGCGCAGCTTATACCACTGTCCGCAAAACGTTTTTTTCCTGCCGCACATCCCGCACATGCGACAAATGCCACCATGGGTTCTGCCTGATTTACCTGATTTTTTTCCTCCCTCATGTTGTTTTCCTCCGTTATAGTTTTCCTTTTAGTACACTTTCGGTTATAGACAATGATAATACTTTTTGGTATGATTGTAATAGCCAATTTATAGATATTTTTACAGGTCAGATTTGTGACCGGAAATTGTATTTTTTTAGAGGAGATCTTATGCTTACCTATGATTTAGAGGCCCGCGGAAAGCTGTCAAAATATGAATATTTATATAAATGTATCAAAGAGGATATTCTGCAGGGACATATCCGGGCAGGTGCCAGACTTCCTTCAAAAAGAACTCTGGCAAAACATCTCGGAATCAGTACTGCCACTGTTGAAAACACCTATTCCCAGCTGCTTCTTGAGGGATATGTTACAAGCATCAAGCGCAGTGGTTTTTACGTCACAAGTCTGGATATCCATAAAAAAAGCTCTGATCTGAAGGAGATAAAAAATCTTGAAGAGGAATTTGAATATTCCTTTTTCTCAGATTTACGTTCAAACCGTATCAGACGTGCAAATTTTCCTTTCGCCACATGGGCAAGTCTGATGCGCAACACCATTTCGTTCCACAACGAAGCACTCCTTAAAACAGTCCCTTATAACGGCATTTATGAACTTCGAGAGGCTCTGTCTATATATCTTCGTGAAAGCAAGGGAATGAAGGTCGAGCCGTACCAGATCTATGTAGGCTCCGGAACTGAATATCTATACAGCCGACTGATCCAGCTCTTTGGTACGGATAATAAATGGGCGATTGAGAATATCGGAAACCAGAAGATTGCAAATATTTATGATATGTATAATGCACGCTGGTCCTTTGTCGATACCGACGATAAGGGACCTCTTGTCAGCAGTCTTATAAAAGAAAACTCAAATATCGTTCATATCTCTCCTGCAAATAATTTTCCTCTCGGAAATGTCATGCAGGTAAAACGCCGACAGGAGTTTCTGATGTGGGCGGCAGATGCTCCGGACCGATTTATACTTGAGGATGACTATGATAGTGAATTTCATTATAAAGGTGTTCCATTCTCTCCACTTTTTGCTATGGACACCGCGCAAAAGGTTATATATATGAACACCTTCTCAAAGACACTCATTCCTTCCCTTCGTATAAGCTATATGGTCCTGCCGCCCGCACTGGTAGAGCGTTATCAGAAGAAACTCAGCTTTTATTCCGGAACAGTATCGAGCATGGAGCAATATACACTTGCTACCTTTATCAAGGAAGGCTACTTTGAGAGACATATCAATCGTATGAGAAACTATTTCCGTTCGATCAGGTCCGAGCTTATGAATGCTTTGGAACACTCGCCTCTTATGGAAATCTCCACTATCATAGAGCCAAGCTCGGGAACCCATTTTCTTCTTAAGCTTGATACCGATAAGAGTGATGAGGAACTGACCAAAAGCATACGGAATAAAAATATTGAGGTTGCTGCTCTTTCTGAATATCTGCTTACCAGATCAAATGATACTCACACGCTTGTCATCAACTATTGCGGAATTCATAAGGAAAGGATTGAAGAGACTGTAAAAAGACTTACCGAAGCAATACTCTTATAGATAATACAGCAAAAACGAAGGTGTAGATAATGTCAACATATGTTATAATACAGCTACAGGGGCGTTGCAAAAAACTGTTTTATTTAAATGGGAGGGTTTTCATATGTTAAAGGAATGGGTAAAAGAAGAAAAACCTGATGACGCAGAGCTTTCCGAAAGGCTCGAAAAAGCCAGACTTGCACTTGCTGTAAGACAGATACAGATTAAAGAGAAGAATCTGCCGGTACTCGTTGTTATAGACGGATGGGGTGCTGCCGGCAAAGGAAGTGTCCTTGGAAGGATCATCAAGAATCTCGATCCAAGATTTTTTAATTGCGAAACCATGAAAAAACCTACCGAAGAGGAACTACGCCGCCCGTTTCTTTACAGATATTTCGTGAAGATACCGAAGGCAGGCAAGATAAGCTTCTTCGACGGAAGCTGGATGGGCGAGGTTACATACTCGAAGCTTACAGGAAATATTGATGACCAGAAGTATAAATCTTACCTTACCAGCATAAAAAGATTTGAAAGGCAGCTCAATGACAACGGTTATCTCGTTGTAAAATTCTTCTTCCATATCGATGAGAAGACCCAAAGAAAGCGCCTTAAGGATCTTGAAAGCGATACATACACCAGATGGCGCGTTTCAGAAAAAGACAAATGGCAGAACAAGCACTACGACAAATGCCGTGATGTCTATGACGAATATATAGAAGCTACCAACCAGTTTGTTGCGCCGTGGTACTTTATCGATTCATCAAGTAAAAAATGGGCAGAGCTTCAGATGACGGAAATACTCATTTCCAGCATTGATACAGCCCTTGACAATGCAGAGCTGCACCAGAAGGCGCCGCTCCTGCAGAATACATTTCCTCTTAAGAGCATACCGCATCTTAAGGATATTCCTCTGGACAAATCCATTCCGGAGGCTGAATACAGAGTCGAGCTTGATAAGCTTCAGAAAAGGCTCAGCGAGCTTCATAACGAGCTTTACCACAAGAAGATTCCTGTTATCATAGCCTATGAAGGCTGGGATGCTGCCGGAAAGGGCGGAAATATCAAGCGTATCGCTGCTGCTCTCGATCCTCGAGGCTACACCGTGCATCCGATTGCAAGTCCGGAGCCGGCGGAGAAAGCAAGGCATTATCTGTGGAGATTCTGGAACAGACTACCGAAGGACGGCCACATAGCAATCTTCGACAGGACCTGGTACGGTAGAGTCATGGTAGAACGTCTTGAAGGCTTCTGCTCTGAAAACGACTGGCAGCGCGCCTATAATGAGATAAATGAATTTGAGAAGGAGCTTGCAGACTGGAATGCTGTCATCATCAAGTTCTGGGTTCAGATTGACAAGGATACCCAGCTTGCCCGCTTCACCGAGCGTCAGAATACCCCTGAAAAACAGTGGAAGATCACCGATGAAGACTGGCGCAACAGAGAAAAATGGGATCTATACGAGACAGCTATCGATGAGATGCTGCAGAAAACCAATACAAAATACGCACCATGGCATATCTTGGAATCAAATGACAAGAAATATGCCAGGATTAAGGCTTTAAAGACAGTAATTAAAGCCATCGAGAAGAAACTGGAGGACATAAAATGAATTACTATACCAGAGAGATACCGGATGAAAAATATTTATACAAAACGGCCGGCGTAAAGGCCAGAGATGATATCGAGGCCATCCTCGGCGGCCAGGGCTACGAGGAACTCCTTATACCAATGCTTGGCTACGACCGCCGCACAGCCGGAAAAGTCAAGAAGGTTTCGGCCCATTTTAAGGTAAGGAGTGTCTGGCACGAGAAGACCAAACACATCGGAAAGGGCGATACTATCTTCATCCAGTATCCAACCATTGAGCACAGCCTTTTTCTTGCGTCTGTCTTAAGAGATATAAGGAAAAGAGGCGCGCGTATAGTATTTCTGATTCACGATCTTGACTACCTGAGATATGCCGCAGGCGGTTATGAAAATATGAACAAAATGAAGAAGAAAAGAATCGAGATTGAGCAGAAGGCCCTTCATTTTGGCAACAGGATCATCGTTCACAACAAATCGATGCTTGAGAAGATGGTTGAACTCGGATACGACAGCCGAAAGCTTGTCTCCCTTGACATTTTCGACTATATAATTCCGGATCAGGCGCCTGACGGAGTTCCTGAAAGAAAAAATGAAAGGACCATGCCGGTAATCATTGCAGGAAACCTCAGCAGGCTTAAGGCAAGCTATGTTTATAACCTTCCTGATGATGTTCAGTTCAATCTTTATGGTCTAAATTATGAAGACAGCCCGAAGGATAATATCTTCTACAAGGGCTCATTCATGCCGGATGAGCTTCCATTTAATCTTAACGGAAGCTTCGGTCTCGTGTGGGACGGTGAATCTGCTGACGAGTGCAGCGGTGCCTTCGGTAATTACCTCAGGATCAACAACCCTCACAAGACTTCTCTCTATCTTGCCTCCGGAATACCGGTCATCATATGGAAGGAAGCCGCCCTCGCTGATTTCGTCAAAGAAAACAACGTCGGAATCCTTATAGGTTCCATGAGAGAAATTCCGGGAATTATCGCTTCAATGTCAGATGAAGAGTACCAGACAATGAAATCAAATGCAGCTTCTCTCTCTGAAAAGCTGAAGAAAGGATACTTCACACTGACCGCCGCTAAGAAATGTGGGGTAAAATAATGAATTAAAAAGGGAAGATGCATTTATGTTTAGTGCATCTTCCCTTTTTGGCTAGCGCCTTGATGTATTATGTCAACTATATATAGCTTATATCTGTTGTTTCCATATACTTTTTTTATAACGCTCCGCTATCTCTGAAATACTGAAGCAACCCTTCACAGCCTTCAACTACATCGCGGTAGGTTGTTGCAAAATCTCTCGTATACCATGGATCTGCAACACTTTCCGGCCGATCAGTATAATCCATCAAAAGAGAAATCTTCTCCCCTCTTCTATCCAGATAATCCTTCGGGGTCTTTTCACCAGAAGCCTTCTCCCTATGTTCAGTTTTAAATATCCTGTGCATCCACCTGAGATTCTCTGCATCCATTCCGATGATATAATCATACTCATCATAATCACTCTCTGTCAGAAGCATCGCCCTCTTCCCCTCGCAGGAAATGCCATGCTCCATAAGAATCTTCTTCGCCGGCGGATATACCGGATTTCCTCTGTCTCCCCAGATTTCATCCGTATGCGTTGCCCTTGATTCAATATAAAATTCTTTTGAAAGTCCCGCCTTAATTACCATATCTTTAAATACAAACTCCGCCATAGGCGATCGACATATATTGCCGTGGCAGACAAATAGTACTTTTATCATTAGCTTTTTCCTCGATTTTCCTTGATTTATAAAGGCTTGTACAACAGATTTACAACACGTATTTTTGCAAATATTGGCAAATATCTACATATTTTTGCCGGCAAAAGGTGCATAAAAAGGTGCAAATCCCATTCGCGTGCACCTCTGGTTTTGAACACATGGCATGCAGTCATTATATTGCTTGCACCGAAGATAATCTTTCCATCTTGTTCTGAGCATCCTCAAAATTCACATGCGTATATGTATTAAGCGTAACACTTATATCAGCATGTCCCATAATGTACTGAAGTGTCTTAGGATTCATTCCTGACTTTCCCTTACTATTCTCGTACTATTTTCGTACTCTCATTATATTCCACAAGTAAAAGATCACCCCCTATCCGGAGTGATCCTCATCGTCAACTTCTGTCATTGTAACTCTATCATATTTTTATGTGGCCAGATGTTCTAAAACAGAACCGATATGGTCGTCCCTACTCCCGGGGCGCTATATAATTCAATTTTTGCATCATGAATTTCAACAATATGTTTTACAATTGCTAGTCCCAACCCGGTTCCTCCGGTAGCCTTCGAACGACTCTTATCCACCCTATAAAACCGCTCAAATATTCTTTGTTGCTCTGATGCAGGTATTCCAATACCATTATCCTTTACCGTAAGAACACTTC
>Ga0247611_10000122_pt1 | contig 157641 bp, 119 predicted proteins | sample 177DNAGHGhighgp2_FD_192422 | JGI IMG/M metagenome (GOLD analysis project Ga0247611, IMG submission 192422) | Sheep rumen microbial communities from Palmerston North, Manawatu-Wanganui, New Zealand - 1770 DNA GHGhigh gp2 | ecosystem: Host-associated > Mammals > Digestive system > Stomach >...
CCATTTGCAGAATAGCAGTATCAACAGAGCCGAAGGTGCACCCAAACACCAAGTGAATCTCTACTACACGGGAAAGATAGGAAAGTTTTGCATCGACTTCAATGCAGACTATACCTATCGTAACCAGTGCAACCGCAACCAGCAACAGGAACTGAGCGATGAGTATGATGACCGTGACGTAAACACCTACGCCATGACGCGCAGCCGACTGATGGCAGAGAAACTCTTCGTGACGCATCCGATAGGGAAAGGACTGATTGAAGTGGGCGAGGAGTACACCAATACCCGCTGGAACAGCAGTTTTGAAAACAAAGAAGGCTATATTGCCAACAGCAACAACGAGCAGCATGAGCAAGCCATTGCCCCCTTCATAGAGCTACGCCAACAGATTGGCCGTTTTCAGTTGGCTGCGGGTTTGCGCTATGAGCATGTGACATCGGAATACTTCGTTGGCGGTATCCGCCGCGACGATCAAAGCCGTACCTACGACGACTTCTTTCCATCGGTTTCCTTATCAACTTCTGTGAAGAATGTACAACTGTCGTTCAGCTATGCCAAGCGCACTAGACGCCCGTCTTACTGGCAACTGAGCAGTGATGTCATCTATGAGAACCGTCTGAACATGCAAACGGGTAATCCCTACCTGAAGCCTATCAAGTATCATAATGTGAATGCTATGGTTATGTGGAAGTGGCTTTATCTGAATACAAATTTCTCTCATTGTGTAGACCCCATCCTCTACACGGCAGAAAGTTTGGAGAGCGATAGTAAGGTGAACCTTGTGACCTATAAGAACTACAACCATGCCGACTGGCTTACCATTACGCTGGGAGCACAGAAGAATATCAAATTGGGGCATGAGGTAACATGGACACCCCAGTACAATATCTCATTGATGAAACCGTGGTTCAAAGCGGACTTTTTGGGTGAACAGAAGAGTTTCAGTCAGCCCATGTTATCCTTGCAATTAGGCAACATCGTCTCGTTTCCATACGACTGGCTGGTGCAGGCCGACTTCAATATGCACACCCACGGCAACAGTGGTGCTAATGCCAATTTCGATTGCACCAACCCCATATTCTCACTTAGTGTCAGCAAGGACTTCTTCAAGCGTCGCCTAAACATCAAACTCTCAGGCAATGACCTTTTCAATGGTGCCATCAACCGCTTCACGCTCTATAGCAACCGCATGATGTTCCGCAAGATGGAGGACAACGATTCCCGTTGTGTCACCCTCTCCTTGCGTTACCGTTTCAACGTCACTCCGTCGAAGTATAAAGGTACTGGTGCTGGTAATGCGGAAAAGAACCGACTATAATTGAAAAGAATAATATTATGTAAGAGTCAAGCCCTCAAATAAAGAAAAAAGCAATGAGTCCATAAGATATTTTTCAAAAATGTGTTGGAATGTGAAGGAAAAATCGTACCTTTGCACCGAATACATATAAGAAGGAAGAGCATCCGACAGCTTTCTTGAAAGTCTCTCGAATTAGCCATTCACCAAGACATTCGCAAGAAAAGACGGCTGCCTGCTCACGCATCCTACAACGGAGGCGTGGGCATTTGGCAGTATCAACGATTGCGAATGGGTAGGCTAAACCCGAGAGATTTTTGTTGAGACACCAAATAAACCCACCCACGTCTTCCGTTGTTTTCTCTCTTTCGCCTCACGGCGTATTATATGTGTTTATTATCAGAAATTTAACGGAAAACGTGAATATGAATCACAATGAAGAAGTCCCAGACTTTCTAGGAGGACTCGGCGACATGCTGCCCGCCGATGTCCTGAAGAAGTTGAATGAACTTCTGGAGCAAATGCACCGGAAAGACAAAGATCACCAAGGCAGCACCGTGTTCATCTATGCCCCTGGCAGCCAGTATGTGGATAAACAGTTTATTTTGGGGAAGACCCTCCCCGACCCTCCCAGTGTAGGGAGGGAGAAAGGAACGAGTGACTTGCCGGAAGTTCTCGCCACCGATGAAGCGATGGCGTTATGGCAGAAGGCCCAGCAGGCGGGCTACGTGGATGAACACTACCAGCCATTGCTCTCGCGGACGCAGGCAGCACTGTTGGCCGATGCGATGGCCGAGCGTCTGGGCATCAAGGAGAAGTGGAAGGTGTTCGGTGAGTTATAGCACAGGAAAAACATGTATAATGATTATTATAGAGCCATGGAACAACACCAATCCCTGAGATTCCAAGACAAGCTAAAACAGCTTTTTGACTAGCAATATACCCCCCATATATACATGCAATATGGGGGGTAATTGTTTTTTCTTTTTCGTATCTTTGCGGCGAGAAATAAACGACAACATGGACAACAAAGACAACAAGAAAAAAAGTAAAGGGGAAGAAAAGGAGCATAAGGTGCCGTGGCAGGAGAAGTATGCCTCGCCGGAGGAAATCAAGGCGTTCCTCAGCGACCACATCTACCTACGGTACAATACGGTGAAATACCGTGTGGAGGCGCGGCTGCCGGAGGACGACACCTTCTGCCAGAACAGCGAACTCGCACAGTTCGCCAGCGACGACTGGCAGCCGATGAGCGACCGTCTCAAAAACACCCTGCTGACGGCCCTCTATGGCATCAAGCCCACGAGGAAGTGCGACCTGGAGACAGTACTCGACTCCAGGTATGTGCCGACCTTCCAGCCGTTCCTGCACTACCTGAACCGCCTGCCGCCGTGGGACGGACAGGACCATATCCTCGCCATGTCGGTGTCGGTGACGGTCAAGGGCGGGGTGGAGAAGCAGATGCTCTTCTACGAGTACCTGAAACGGTGGCTCGTGGCGATGGTGACCAGCTGGCTCGACGAGGGGGAGGTGAACCAGGCGGTGCTGGCCTACGACGCACGGCCCGAGGGTGACGACGGCGAGGAGGGGGACAGGGGTGACACCTAAGGAACGGGATTCCTCCTGCGTACCGCATACATACACGGTACGCATGAGAATTCATGTATTTCTACTGTCACCCCTGACACCCGAGAGAATTAAGAATTTAGAATTAAGAGCATTAAGAAGATGAAAGCAATGTCGAAACAACAGCTGGCGGATGCCGCCGGCGTGAGCGTGAAGGTGCTGATGAGCTGGTGTAAGCAATATCACGCCGAGTTGGAGGCCATGGGAGTAAAACCCATGGCAAGGGTACTGCCGCCAAACGCGGTACGCTTCATCGCCGAGAAATACTGCATCGATATCGACGATTAGCCTGACTTATCCTGCCTAATGTATCATATCGTACCTAAAGCGACCTAAACGGAAAACGTGCCTACAAAAAGTATTACCTTTGCATTGTCGGAAGTGACCAGGCGGATGGGCCCAAGAAAGGTGCCACCTTTCTGCCGGAAAGGTACTACCTTTCTCGGAGTTTGCAGCCACCTTTCTCCCGCTTACCTCACCACGACACCGCGAACTTTCAACTCTCAACTCTCAACTCTCAACTCTCAACTAAAAAAACTATGGCTCGTTCAAACATTCCCATGACGATCAACCTTCGTCAGAACACCAATGACGATTCAACCGCCTATGGCAAGTACTTCGCCGAGGTGGAGCGTAAGGAACCTATTAACCTCAAGGGTTTCTGCCGGCACATGACCGAACACGGCAAGATTGCCAGCTACCAGATGTGTGAGCTGGTGGTGAAGCAGGTGGTCGAGTGTCTCAAGGAGCTCATCACCCAGGGCCAGCCCGTGAAGATCGACGGTCTCGGCACGTTCTATCCCTCGGTCGATGGTGGCAAACTCGGCAAGGCCAACATCACCGATGCCATCGCCGGCGGTCCGGCTGCGATGATCAACGGCATCTACCTGAACTTCCAGCCCGAGAACACCAAGGGTGAGAAGCTCACCTCGAAGGCCCTGAAGGACGATTGCATCTTCGAGTGGGGCTACGTCATCAAGTCGATGAAGAAGACGATCGAAGGCAAGGAGCGCCGTTATCAGGAGAAGATTCCCATCTCCACCTACGGCATCGCCACTGCCCAGGGTGACGCTCCCGCCGGTGGCAACGGTTAAACCTTAACCTCTGAGAGGTCGTGAGCTCTGAGTCCGGGACCGTGCTATGGTACCTCAGGCAGCCGCTGCGCGCTGCAACAAGTCCACATCACCGCCATCAAGCCAGTCTGCTCACCTCACACCTCTTTTCTCTCGCTCCCTGATTTTATGTCACACAGAAATTCACAGAAAATTACATCATTATGAAACTCTTTAAGAAAGACATCCCCGTCAAGAAGATCCTTCAGATCATCGTCACCGTCATCACCACGATCCTCGGTACCAACATCATCCAATCCTGCATGAACCTCTAAATCCTGACAGCCATGAGAAGAATAGATTTAATCGTGATTCACTGCACGGCATCGAGACCTGACCAGCACATCCCCATGGAACAGCTCGACCAGATGCACAAAGCCAAAGGCTGGAAGTGCTGCGGCTACCACTACTACATCACCCGCGACGGACAGCTGCACTTCGGTCGTTCTGAAAAGATGGTCGGCGCCCACGCCAGGCATTATAATGCCCACTCCATCGGCATCTGCTACGAGGGTGGCCTTGATGAGAAAGGCCGCGCCGCCGACACCCGTACGCCTGCCCAGAAGCTCACCCTCTACACGCTGCTCGTCTCGTTGAAACAGGACTATCCTGATGCTGAGATTGTCGGACATTGTGAACTGCCGGAGCAGCGAATGCCAATCGAACTCGTTCGTTCTTGGCTGAGTCGCGACGGCAGTCGACCAAGTCAATTGGAGGGTGTCCACAAGGCCTGCCCCTCGTTCCCCGTTAGCACCATCCGAGAGCAGATGAAACAACTCGGGTATTAGCAGCCCCCATTTTTACCCTACTAAAAAAAATCCCGATAGTCACGCGAACTATCGGGATTTTATGATTTGTTACTTGATGTTATCCCAAGTATTTCATCAGGATGCGGGCATGACCACTGTCGTGGAGCTTGGTGATGCTCTTCTCACGAATCTGACGGACACGCTCACGGGTGAGTCCCATCTCAGCACCGATCTCTTCGAGGCCACGCTCCTGACAGCCGATGCCGAAGCACTCACGGACAATCTTCAGCTCGCGGTCCTTAAGCACACTACGCAGCACATTCTCGAGGTCTGAGGTCAGAGACTCGTAATCGACCTGCTTATCGGTGCGGGAGTCGTCGCCGGAGCTCAGAAGGTCGGCCATCGAGTTGTCATCGTCCTCGCCGAAGGGGGCATCGATACTCATGTGGTGGCTGTCGGCCTTGGCAGTCTGCTCGATCTTGGCCTCATCAATCTGCGTGAGTTCAGCCAACTCGGTCACTGACGGACGGCGCTGATGGATCTGTTCGAAACGGTTGATCTCCTGATTGATCTTGCTCAGGGCTCCGCTCTGGTTCAGCGGCAGGCGCACGATACGGCTCTGCTCGGCAATGGCCTGCAGGATGCTCTGGCGAATCCACCATACGGCATAGGAAATGAACTTGAAGCCTCGTGTCTCATCAAACTTTTCAGCGGCCTTTACCAGTCCGATGTTACCTTCGTCAATCAAATCGGTGAGTGTCAGGCCCTGATGCTGGTACTGTTTGGCTACAGAAACGACGAAACGGAGGTTGGCAGTCACCAGACGCTCCTTCGCACGCTCACCCTCACGGCCTCCCTTACGGATGGCCTGTGCCAGTTCAATCTCCTCCTCGATGGTTACAAGGGGCTGACGACCGATCTCGACGAGGTATTTGTCAAGTGCCTCACTCGAACGGTTGGTAATGCTCTTTTGAATCTTTAATTGCCTCATAAATATCTTGTTACTCTGAAAAAGCGTGCAAAGGTACTAAAATATTGTGTAACTTGCACGCTTTTGAGCAAAAAAAGTGCCTATATTTATAAAAGTTTAACTTACCGCAACTTATTTCGCGCCTTTTTCGTAGCAGAATTCGTCAATATCGACAAAACCGCCTGCTTTTTTCGTGGCATAACAGAAGATGCCGAACTTGGTGCCCATGAAGAATCGGCGCCAGTCGAATCCGAGGCGATAGTTCTCGGTTCCGATCTTTGTCCACTGCTCACCGTCGAGGCTATAAGAGAAGTTGGCGCAGTCAGCCCCGCCAAAGCGACGCGCACCCTGACCGGGACGGAAGTCGGCATCGATGCGGAGCCAGATCTTTGAGGAATTAAGAGGGATTTCTTCGATGACTTTCTCTTCGAAACTGGTCACTTCCTTGTCGCGGTCGGAGAGCTGACAGGTCATCTCCACCATCTGGAGGAAGAGTTTCTTGCCCTTCTTCTTGATGACGAGGGCGCCCGTGTCGCTGTTGAAGGCGGCCAGACCGGCACAGTCGCCATCCTTCATCCTGACACAGTCGATAACGATAGAGCCTCTGCACTGCGGACCCTCCATGCGCTGGGTAAGCGTGTTGGGGGCGAGGTAGAGCGTATTGACGACACGGTTGGTCTTCAGACGAAGGAATCCCGGACGCTCCGTGAGACTCCATGCGGCATCGATGGGGTTATGGTTCCACTGCCAATGGAGACCAAGTTTCGACTCGGCGAAATCATCGGCCTTGACAATAGCGGTCTCGGGCTGTCCACTGACGAAAGGACGCACGGTGTCGGGCACCTTACCGTTCTCGTCGCCGAGCATCGGCCAGCCGTTGATCCATCGACAGGGCATGACAGTCAGCACGCGCCCTACTCCACCACGATCCTGGAAGATGATGCCATACCAGTCGCCCGAGGGACTGTCGACGATGGTACCCTGCGCCTCATAGCTGAAGCCGCCGAACTCACTCTCAAGGATCACCTGCTTCTCGTAGGGACCATGGATGTCGTCGGCACGGTAGCACACCTCACGACGGTGCTTGCCTGGAGCATAGACGTGGGAGATCATGAGGAGGTAGTATTTGCCGTCTTTCTTGATGACGCGCGAGCCTTCGAGAAGTCCTTTCTCGTCTTCCTCACGTTGGAAGATCTTCATGTAGGTGCCTTCGATGACATCACTGAGGTCGGGCTTGAGTTCCATCAGTTCGCCCGTACCGTAGATAACGAACACACGGCCGTCATCGTCGAAGAACAGCGAACAATCGTGGAAGTGGCGCATGCGGGAGACGAGTTCCCAAGGTCCCTCGGCCTTCTCGGCAGAGAAGATGTATGTGTCGCCCATGGCACCCTGTTCGTTGGGTGCGAGGAGAGCATAGAAACGGCCATTATGGTATTTCAGCGAAGTGGCCCACTGGCCTCGGCCATAGGCGGTTCCCTGTTGCAGGTCGTACTTCGGCGAGTCGGTGAGGCGGTCGAAGATGTAGCCCACGGTCTCCCAGTTCTTCAGGTCCTTCGAGGCCATAACGGGAGCGCCTGGCATGAGGTGCATGGTGGTAGAGACGAGGTAGAAAGTGTCGCCCACGCGGATCACGTCAGGGTCAGGGACGTCGGCCCAAAGCATAGGGTTCTGGATGGGTGGGGTGTTGAGGGTCTCGTAGTCTTCAGCAAGGGCCGAAGAGGAAAGTGGAAAGAAGAAAGAGAATACCAGGATCCTCAAGAATGAATTTCTGTTCATAACGATAGTATTTATATCATGAATTTGAGAATTAGAGAATTATTATAGTTGGATGGTCTGAGCGGAGCCATCGTAGGTGACTGTTTTCGATGTGCCGTCGGGAAGGATGACGGTGAACTGGCGGGATGTCAGCATACCGGGATATTCGCCCTGACGCTGACCGATGGTGAGGGTACGGCTGCGGTCGTTCCAGAGGAACGTGATGGTGCTGTAGACACCACGCTCGTAGTTGTAGTTGTCACCCTCATCCTCATAGAAGGTGAAGCTGCCGTCGGCACCGGGATAGAGGCGCAATTCGAGGTTGTCCCAAGCCTTCTCACCGACATACTGCATCTCTGGTCCAAGAGGCAGGATACTGCCTGCACGTACGAACATCGGCACACGGTCAAGCGTGGTCACGAGCGTAACAGTCTGTCCGCCCTTATATTTCTGGTTCGTCCAGAAGTCATACCAGGTAGTGCCCTTCGGCAGATATTTCACGGCAGACTTGCTCTCAGAGAAATCAACTGTCGACTGCAAACTGTCAACTGTCAACTCCCTGTTCCAGCCAGTCATGGCGTTCGTACGGATGACCTTCTCTTCCGTGTACTGAGGATCGAGGATGGGGGCTGCGAGGATGCTGCGACCGAACATGAACTCATCGGCGATATCCCACACACGGCGATCCTTGACGAAGTCACTGAACAGCGGACGGAGATAGCTCTCGTTGGCAGACGTCACCTGCCAGGCCGTACTATATAAATAAGGAATAAGGCGGTAGCGCAGGCGGATCTGCTGCTCGATGGCATCATAGACAGGTTCGCCCTTCTGACCGAACTGCCAGATCTCACGCGGGGCATCGGCACCGTGACTGCGGAAAACAGGACAGAACAGGCCGTACTGCATCCAGCGCACATAGAGTTCCTGGAACTGCGGGTTCTTGGGTGCCGAACCCGAACCACGGGTATTGTAGGCATTACAGAAGAAGCCGCCGATGTCGGTATTGAAATTGGGATTGCCCGTCAGCGAGAAACTCAGTCCGGCAGGCACCTGCTTGCGGAGCATGTCCCAAGAAGAGTTCACGTCGCCACTCCACATATTCGAACCATAGTGCTGTTGCCCGGCGAAGGCAGAGCGGGTCATGATGAAGACTCGTTTGACCTCTCCCGAACCCTCCAAAGGAGGGGCGCTGCTGCGCTGGGAGTTATAGACACCACGGACGGTCTCGAGGGGGAAGGCGTTTCTCATCTCCCTCCAGGTCGCGGTTGGAGTTTCCCCGCCTTCGGAGGGGGCCAGGGGGAGGTTATAGTCATAGTCGCTCTCACGGGGATTGAAGAAGTCGGGATCCGTCGAGTCCATCCACCAGGCATCACAACCATAGTCATAGAGCGTCTTCAGATATTTCCAGTAGATATCGCGAGCCACAGGACTGAAGGCATCATAGACCTTCACACCCGAAGGATACTTCATGACGGGCGGCCAGATGTGCGAGATACCACTCTGCGGCCACGTCTCGATGGGCAGCAGCAGACCTTTTTCATTCAGTTCGCGGAACTGCTGCGTCTGCGGACCGAAGCTCGCCCAGATGGAGATCATGAAATGGGCGTGCTTCTCATGGACATTCTTGATGAGCTGCGGACCGGTGGCGAAGTCCTCAGAGAGGAAATCCATCGCGTTCCACAAGTAGTTCGAACCCCAGTACTGCCAGTCCTGGATGATACCATCGAGAGGCACTTGCAGGGCACGGTACTGATCAACGATGCCTTCCGTCTCGGCAGCGGTCTTATAACGCTCCTTCGACTGCCAAAAGCCATAGGTCCAGAGCGGGAACATAGGCACATCGCCGGAAAGGTGACGCATCTGGGCAATCACACCGTCGGCAGAGCCACCATACATGAAGTAGTAGTCGACACCCCCACCCGCTTCAGAGGTGAAGGTCATACCATCGGCATCGTCATCGAACTGTGTGGGTGAATAGTTATCCCAAAAGAGGCCCCACCCCTTGATGCTCTGGAGGACGTTCTGGAAGTCTTCGAGGTTCGACTGTTCCATGCGCTTATGCTCCCCACGACGGTTCATCTTACCGTTCTGGATGGTACCAAGACCGTAGATGGCCTCATCCTTGTCGAGCCGGAATGTCTGACTCACCTTGAAGTCATTTATGTTCTGTCGGATGGTACTCCACCCCTCTTCACGCAGAAGCACACGACCGCCGGCGGTGTAGAATGTAAAACTCATCATGTCTGGATCAAGTTTGACGATAAGTTCGCTGCTTTTCCAGGTATTACCCTGTCGGGTGACCTCCACCTGCTCTGGCTTGGCGGTAACCACCAGACTCTTCGTGGGCTGTCCCTTCACGATGTGTACGATACTCGGCGTAAAGAACTCAACTTTCACGTCCTGCGCCAGGCCTGCGACAGTCGTCAGACAGGCTGTTAATAACCATAATGTCCTGCGAAACATGCTCTTTAATGATTTAGGATTGATTTCCGGTGCAAAGTTAGCCAATAATCCCGAGACTCAGGCCACAGATTGTATCTATTTATTTGCGATTTGTATCAATTTGCGAGGAAAGAATGACAGATTCTTACACTTTATCCAAAAATATGTCTACCTTTGCAACAGTTTATATAATTATAATATGGTATACAACGAAATTGGCAAGACTGGCATGCTGGTGTCGAACCTGAGCCTGGGCGCTTCGTCGCTGGGTGGTGTGTTCCACGGCATCCGTGAGGAGGAGGGCATCCGTGCCGTCCATGTGGCCGTGGACAACGGCATCAACTTTATCGACGTGTCGCCCTATTACGGTCATCTGAAGGCAGAGACCGTTCTGGGAAAGGCCTTGAAGGAGATTCCCCGTGACAAATATTTCCTCTCCACAAAAGTGGGACGATACGGGAAAGACGGTGTGAACACTTGGGACTACAGCGCCAAGCGGGCCACAGAGAGTGTGTATGAGAGCATGGAGCGCCTGAACGTGGACTATATCGACCTGATCAACGTCCACGACATCGAGTTCCAGGCCGGCATGGAGGGTGGTCTGCAGAAGATCTGCGACGAGACCCTGCCTGCCCTCGTCGAACTGAAACGGAAAGGTGTGGTGGGCCATGTGGGCATCACCGACCTGCAGCCAGAGAACCTGAAGTGGGTCATCGAGCATTGCGAAGAGGGAACAGTGGAGAGCATCCTGAACTTCTGCCACTACTCGCTGAACGACACGCTACTGGCCGACTATCTTGGATTCTTCGAACAGCAGGGAGTGGGTGTCATCAACGCCTCACCTTTATCTATGGGTCTGCTCTCGCAGCGGGGAGCTCCGCTGTGGCATCCCGCAGGCAGAGACCTGCGTAACGCCTGTGCCAAGGCCGCGGCCTATTGTCAGGAGAAAGGCTATCCCATCGAGAAGCTGGCCATCCAGTTCTCCACAAGTCTGAATCCCCGGATTGCCACGACGCTGTTCAGCAGTGCCAACCCCGAGAATGTGCTGAAGAACATCAACTATGTGAACGAGCCGTTGGACGAACAGCTTGTGAGCGAAGTACAAGCCATCATCGGCGATCAGATGTTCGTCAGGTGGAAGAACTCGTAAGATTCTGATTATCTCACTTTAGGAAGTTCGATGATGAACCGGCAGCCGGCGCGGTAGTTGGTGTCGAGGATCAGGTCGCTGCCGAGATTCTGGATATGGCGCCTGCTGAGTGCGAGACCCAGCCCCAAGCCCTCGGAGATATCATTGACCTTGGTGAACATCTCAAACAGTCGGGCAATGTCTTCCTCCGCAATGCCGGGACCCGTATCCTGAACGATGAAGCGCACCATCGACCCCATCTCGCTGACCCGTAGATACACATTCTGCCCGTCGGAATACTTAGCGGCATTGAAGAGCAGCTCACACACACTGAGCACCAGATAGTGGCGGTTGGTGTTGATGCAGAAGTCGTCAGGCAAGTCGGTGGCATACTTGATCACCAGTTCCGGGAAATGCCTCAGGACGTAAGCCATGCTCTCATGGGCCACCTCATTACACGACACCTCTTCATCCCTGTTCGCATAGAGTTCCTCGGTAGTCCCTCTTACAGAACTGTCAAAGAGCATCATGACCATCCGGTTAAGAATCTGGGCATTGTGCCACATCATGTCGGTGATGCCTTTCGTCTCTTCCTCCGGAAGGCAGCCTTTACTCTCCTTCAATACCTGCGCAAAGCCCATGATGATATTCAGCGGTGTACGGATCTGGTGGGACACATTCTGGATGAACAACGATTTCTGCCGGTCTGACTCCTTGGCCAGTTCACTGGTATGCACCAACTCCTCATTACGGCGAGCAGCCTCAGCATTCATCTGCTCGATATCGTTCACATGATGGAACAACGAGTCCTGCATCATGGCAAAGCTGTTCTGCATACGACCCACGACATCCTTGTAATGGGTGGTGGAAATCCGCTCATCGTAATGTCCGTCGGCAATGCGCTGCAGTTTGCCCGTCAGCTTGTAGAGCGGCAGGATGGCATGAGCGACGGTGAAACTGCTGAAGACAAGGATCATCAGCAGACCGATGATGATGAGAGGAGTGATGATAAAGCCCAGTCGGTTATAACTCTGTAGCACACTCCGTTCCGGACAGACAAGTGCCAGGCTGCAAGGTGCTCCAGGTACAGGCTGATAGCATACCAGACAACGTTCACCATTGATCATGACGCTCATGCTGCCTTGCTTGCCTGTGGTCATCTCATGACCCAGTGCTACGATGTCCGGATTCTGCTGTGGGTCGACATCACTGAAGATGGTCTTTTTAAACAGCAGCGCCGTATCGGGATGCAGGTAATAACGTCCCTCATCACCAACCATCATATAATAAGAGTCGGTATAGAGTTTCTCCGCCGCGATGAGCTTCGAGAGCCGAAGCAGCGAGAGATCGGTGGAGATGACACCTACGAATTGCTTGTTGGCATTATAGATGGGCTTTGAGTAAGAGGCCAGCATACCTTCGATAATGAGATCCAGGTCCTGGTCATCGAAGTAGATGACCCAGCAGGGCTTCCCCTGCTCACGGGGCTTCTTATACCATTTTCTGTCGAAGTATTCATACGGCTCTTCCACAACGGTCTTGACGGTGTCATTCTCCCTGACGGTGTAAGCCGAGAAATACTTGCCGTATTTCGGGAACACGTTCGGCTCGGCACTGATGGAACAGCCGTCGATATTAGGATTGAGCATGACAATATATCGTGACAGGGCCAGAATAGAGTCGGGGTTCATGTATTCTGTGATTTCCCAGTCATTGACATCGGTTGCCGTCTCCACGACATTCATGTACTGACGTATGCCCTGCATCGTGGTGTTGAGCACGCTGCTGGCATGCTTCGTCGCTTCCTGTTTCACCTGGTATCTCGACTGGATGAAGAGAATGCCTATTGCCAGCATGAAGATAGGCGCAGCCATCAGCAGGATGCCGAGACTGAGCTTTCTGGAAAGCGACTGGCGGATATATCTGACAATATTACGCATCTCTAATTATCCATTATCATTTGTCCATGATCTTTTCCGAGTCTTTGATCAGCTGATTGAGCAGGGCTGTGACCTTTCCACCCTGTTTTTGTATCTCATCCACCAAGAGACAGGTCTCTTCCTCCGTCAATTTGTCAGGATGGTCACTGATCGTCTTGACACTCTTGAAGATGCCGCCCACAGGCGCCATCATCTGATCCGACATATTATACAGGAAATTTGTCTTCATAAGGTTAGCTGCCTGAGCTTGCTCGTAGGTAGCCTGCAGTTCCTCGCCTCGCTGCTTGAGGGTGTCCGACAACTGCTGCATCTCAGCCATACGGGTAGAGAGCGACTGCTGCATTTTCTGGAAGTGTCGCTGCAGCCGTCCCACCTCGTCCTGCTGCCGACTGTCAGGGATAGGTTCGTTGTAGTGGCCTTCTGCTATACGATGCGCCGACCTCTCAAGCAGCCTCAGCGGCAGAAGCTGACGGTGGATGAAGAGATAGCATGAAACGAGCAGCAGCAACAGTCCGACAACAGCAATGACAAGCACGACATAATGCAGTTGGATATAATCGCCGAAGATATCATCCTCAGGAAGTACGACGGCAGCGCTCCATCCCAGTTTCATCATGTCGCGCCCCGGCACATTGGCACGCTCAAAAGGTTTGTAGAACGCATAGTAGTCCACCCCGTCCAGCCTCACCTTATGATATCCCGTACCCCCACTGAGCATCGACCGTGCCGTCTCCCGCATGGATTGGTCGTCATCCCTTGCAAGCACCAGCAGGTTCTTGTTCAACACACTGCTGTCAGGATGTATGATTACCGTCCCGTCTTTCCTCAGCAGCGTACAGAAGGAATGAGGCGACGGTTTGGCCCCAAGCACGATTTTCGACAACAGCGCCTGCGACACGCCCACCACCATCGTAGCCACTTTCCGTCGTCCCTTGAATAATGGCAATTGATATGAGGTGATGGCCTCCCCCCCTGTTTTGGGGTCTGTCCAGCCTATAGCCTCTGTCGTGTCAGTATTCCAGACGATGTCACAACCGGTGATATAGGGATTGGTCTCACGGAGCCGGCGGGTATATTTCTCTAACTTTTCCGGATCATCAACATAGGGCATCATCTTCCAATAGACATTGCCTGCCGCCTGTTCCACACTCAGCAGGATATTGTCGATCTGCTCTACCGTAGCCTCCAAGGTCTGTCCAGCATCCTGCAAAGTCTCCTCCTTGACGGCCTTGCGCGAAAACCAGAACATCACCAGCAGAGCCGCAATCAGCAAAATTGCCAAGGCAAGTATGACCCTCAGAGTTAGTCTGAAGGACAAGGTCCTGTTGATTAATTTTGAAAGCCTAGTCATACCAGCGGCAAATATACGAATAAATTCCGAAAACCATGTAAAAAATTCCGAAAAACAACGCAATAATAATTATTTTTAGTAACTTTGCACCCATCAAACTAATTATTCACTCATGACGGACCCATATTTTATCATCGATGCCCATAGTCACCTGTGGCTGAAGCAAGACACAAGTTGGGACGGCAAGCCCATCCGTTCGCTGAAGAACGGGCGCTCCATATTCTTGGGCGAGGAGGTGCAAATGATACCCCCATTTATGATTGACGGCCAGAATTCTGCAGAGGTATTCTTGTCGAACATGGACTATGCACAGGTATCGGCTGCCGTTGTCGTACAGGAGTTCATCGACGGTCTGCAAAACGATTATCTGTCAAAGGTATCGCGCCAGCATTCTGACCGTTTTTTCTGTTTCGGCATGGCCGACTATCTGAAAGACGGGTTCTACGCCCAGGCTGAGACTCTGTTGGATCATGGCTTCAAGGGCCTGGCTATCCCCGCCCACCGATTGTTAGGGCGCCCTCTGAACAGCGAGGAGATGATGCGGATGTTCCGGCTGATGGAACAGCGCGGTGCCCTGCTCTCCATCACCCTGGCCGACGGCATCCGCCAGGTAGAGGAGATGGAAGAGGTGATCAGCGAGTGTCCGCAATTGAAGATTGCCCTCGGCCACTTGTGTATGGCCAATCCTCCACAGACACCCTGCTGGGACGTTGAAAGCTGGCGCAAACAAGTATTGCTGGCCCGGCACGAGAACGTCATGATCGAGACGGGTGGCATCACCTGGCTCTACAATTCCGAGTTCTACCCCTTCCCCAGTGCCGTGCGTGCCATTCGCGAGGCTGCCGGTCTGGTAGGCATGGAGAAACTCATGTGGGGCAGCGACTATCCACGAACCATCACTGCCATCACTTACCGCATGTCATACAACTTCATCACCAAGTCGCCCGAGATGACGGATAACGAGAAACGTCTCTTTTTAGGTGATAATGCCCGCCGTTTCTACGGCTTTGGGACTCTGAAAGAATTACCTTACATTAAAAATATGTCCGAATAAGATGAAAGCAATACAGATTTCTGGTCTGCGCCAGATGCAGATCGTGAGTATTCCCGAACAGGAGTTGCATGCCGACGAGGTGCTCCTGCGTTTGCAGTATGTCGGTTTTTGCGGTTCCGACCTCAGCACCTGGCTGGGCAGGAATCCGATGGTAAAGATGCCCGTGATACCAGGCCATGAGATCGGGGCGGTCATTGAGAAGGTGGGCAGTAACGTGCCTGAGGGTCTGAAACCAGGCATGGTCGTCACCTGTAACCCCTATACCAACTGTGGCAAGTGTGCCTCGTGCCGCAACTCGCGTGTCAATGCCTGCCAGCATAACGAGACGTTAGGCGTGCAGCGAAATGGTGCCATGCGGGAGTATCTCGTGCTGCCTTGGGAGAAAGTGATTCCCGCCGGACTGCTCACACCCCGCACCTGTGCCCTGATAGAGCCGATGAGCGTGGGTTTCCATGCAGTGAGTCGTGCTCAGGTGACGGATATCGACGTGGTACTGGTCATCGGCTGTGGTATGGTAGGTATGGGAGCCATCGTGCGCAGTGCACAGCGCGGTGCCACGGTGGTGGCAGCCGACATCGACGACGAAAAACTGGCTCTGGCCCGTGGGATGGGCGCTAGCTACACCATCAACACGAAAACCGACGATGTGCATGCCCGTCTGCTGGAGATGACCTCCGGCTTCGGCCCCGATGTGGTCATCGAAGCCGTAGGCAGCAGCGCAACCTATCAGATGGCCGTCGACGAGGTGGCCTTCACGGGACGCGTCATCTGCATCGGCTACGCCAAGACCGAAGTGTCGTTCCAGACGAAATACTTCGTGCAGAAAGAGCTCGACATCCGCGGTTCCCGCAATGCCCAGCCCAGCGACTTCCGTGCCGTCATCCACTACTTGGAGCGTGGCACCTGCCCCATCGACCGTCTCATCAGTCGTGAGGTGACACCCGAAGAGGCACCGGAGGCCATGCAGCAGTGGGCTGATAATCCAGGAAAGGTATTCCGTATCCTTGTGAAGTTTTAATTGGTTTACAGTTTACGGTTTACAGTTTACAGATGATTACTTATGAGCATGAAAAAGAATTCCTACCTGATACCATTTATTCTCGTGACGTTCTGCTTCGCCCTGTGGGGCTTTGCCAACGATATCACGAATCCGATGGTGAAGGCCTTCTCAAAGATCTTCCGCATGAGCGTTACCGACGGGGCTTTGGTCCAGATGGCCTTCTACGGCGGCTATTTCTGCATGGCTCTGCCGGCTGCCATCTTCATCCGCAAGTACAGTTACAAGGCTGGCGTACTCATGGGCCTCGGGCTCTATGCCGCCGGCGCCCTGCTGTTCTTCCCATCGAAGAGCATCGGACTCTACGGCTGTTTTCTGGTTGCCTATTTCATCATGACCTGCGGATTGTCGTTCCTCGAGACCTCCTGCAATCCATACATCCTCTCGATGGGAGCGCCCGAAACAGCCACCCGCCGACTGAACCTCGCACAGTGCTTCAACCCCTGTGGCTCGATCATCGGCATGTTCGTGGCAATGAACTTCATCCAAGCCCGTCTGAATCCGATGAGCAGTGCCGAGCGCACCCTGCTGAACGACACGGAATTTGAGGCGATAAAGAATGCCGACCTCGACGTGCTGATCTCGCCTTACCTCGCCATCGGACTCGTTATCATCGTGATGTTTCTCATCATCCTGTTCACAAAGATGCCGAAGAATGGTGATCAGAGCCACGACTTGCATCTCCAGGCCACCCTCCGCCGCCTCATCACGCTGAAGCGATACCGTGAAGGCGTCGTTGCACAGTTCTTCTATGTGGGGGCGCAGATCATGTGCTGGACCTTCATCATCCAGTATGGTACCCGTGTGTTCATGGCCGAGGGTATGGAGGAACAGGCTGCCGAGGTGCTGTCGCAACAGTTCAACATCTTCGCGATGATGCTGTTTATCTGCTCCCGCTTCATCGCCACCTGGCTGATGCGCTGGGTGAAGCCCGCCCGCCTGCTGGCAGCCTTCGCCGTGATAGCCATGATTCTGACGTTGGGCGTGATTATCTTCCAGAACCGCATGGGGCTCTATTGTCTCGTGGGTGTCAGCGGATGTATGTCTCTGATGTTCCCCACCATCTACGGTATCGCGCTCGACGGTCTCGGCGACGATGCGAAGTTTGGTGCTGCAGGCCTCATCATGGCCATTCTCGGCGGTTCGGTACTGCCTCCCCTTCAGGCCATGATTATCGACCGCGGCACGGTATTGGGTGATTTCCCCGCCACGAACTTCTCGTTTATACTACCGTTCGTCTGCTTCTTAGTGGTATTCCTCTACGGGCGTCGGACCGAAGCCTAAGCATCGCCCACCATCACGATGGCATCGACATCGGTATAGATGGTGGGCTCGCTGCCCTTGACAAAGAACTCGTCAAGGCCGAACAGGCTCTTCTTCCCTACCCTCAGTTTTCCTTTCTCATATTTCATCGGGGTGCCATCCGAGGTCACTCCGACCACATACCACTTGCTGCCACTACGGCGGGCCATGATGCAGTACTTGCCGGGATAGCCATCGATGAAGCGGGTCTCATCCCAAAGGGTGGGAACATCCTTCATGAACTGCACAGCCCAGTCCGGAGCATCCGTCAGATTATTGGGAGCCAGAGCGAAGTGCTGAACGCTGCTCTGGAAGAGTACGGCTGTAGCCATAGCGAACACATCGCTGGTCTTACGGGTGGTACCGTGCTGGTTATCCACATTGTAATGCTTGTTGAGGGTTGAGCCACCAAAGTCCATCGAGCCTACGGTATTGCGGATAAACGGATGGGTGCAGGCATTCATCGCCTCAGCATCGCAAGCGCCCTGTCCGAAGTGCAGGTTCTCTGAAGCCAGAACGGCCTCGGCAGCCACGAAGTTAGGATACATACGTTCCCAGCCTCTGGGCAGCGTACACCCGTGGAAGATCACCTGCAGTCCGAAGTCGTTGGCATCAGTAAGGATATCCTCGTAGAGCTGCATCATCGGCTGCTTGTCGCCTCCGAAGAAGTCGACCTTGATACCGAGGATGCCATTCTTCTGCATCCAGGCCATCTCCTGACGGCGGGGCCCACTCTTGTCCATCTTGCCACGAGGTCCCTGCGGAGCATCGTTCCAGTTGCCGTTCGAATTATACCAGAGGAACAGACCTACGCCCTTTTCCTTGCCATAACGGGCCAGTTCTTCCATTTTCTCATAGCCGATCTGCGTGTCCCAAAGGGCATCGACGAGCACCGAACGATAGCCCATGGCAGCCGAGAAATCGATGTAGCGTTTCTGCTCGTCGAAGTTACAGCTGGGGTCCATGCCGATGATCCACGACCAGGAGCCCTTGCCGTAAGTATAGTCCTTCGATGCCTTGTATTTCGGTTGCACGAGGTCGTTGGTGACGGTGGTCTCCACGATAGGCTTCAGCGTCTCGCCGAGGGTGATGGTGCGCCAAGGGGTCACTGCGGGCAGCGATACGGCAGGGGTCACAGAGCCGACGCCGTTCATCTCCTCTGCCAACGGGAAACCGATGCGATACAGAGCCCCACCATCATTCTGCAGGCGGCAGCCGACATAGTTGCCATCCGTACCAGCCTCTGAAAGGAGCACCCAACCGCCAGGCGTCTTAAACAGGCAGGGGAAGGTATAGCCAGATCCCCAGCCGTTCTTGCCCATCGCGTCGTCGAGGGTATAGCCCGTCTCGTAGCTCGGAGCCGTGCGGGCAAAGCCTGTCATCGGCTTCATCTGCGGACAGAGGAACGTAGTGGTTCCCTCAGGCATCACGAAACTGCTGGCTTCGCTTTCTACAACTCCTGCCAGCGTCTCGCCGCCACGCACCTTCTTGGGATAGACCTTGTAACGATAGGCCACGTCACGACCCGTCACCCTAAAGATGACATCCAATGCCTGGCGCCCGTCTTTCTCGAAACGGCACACGGCCTCTGTGGCCTCTACCTTCACATGACTCTGCTTCGTGGTCTTCAGCCAGTACTCATCCTCAAACTTGCTCACGTCACAGGCCGTCATCGTCAGACCCTGCGTCAGATCATCGAAGTTCATTTTCAGACCCAACGCCGATGGTTGGATGAACACCAAGCCGCCGAGGCTCACCTGATACTTGGGACTTCCGCCCTCGTCACTCACCTTGACAGTCACCTGACCGTCAGGACTGACGATTTCCTTCTCCTCCGCCGAGACGGAAGCTGTGGCTGCCATCATGCTCAGGACAGCCATGTATAGAAACTTTTTCGTCATATTCGTCGTAGACAATATTTATTCAGACAGCATCGTAACCTCAATACAACGTTTGGCGGCCAGCAGCTTCCGTGCCATCTGTTGTATGTTCTCAGCCTTCATCTGCTCAACCATCTTACAATAGTCGAGGTCGAAATCGGTATCATCGTCGATCTCATGCCAGATGACGTAACTCCAGTAGTCGTTGGTGATGGCCACCTGGGCATACTGCTTCACCAGATACTCCTTGACCTTCTGCATCGATGTGGCCGACGGGCCTCGGTCGGCGATGTTCTGCAGCTGCTGGTAGATGATGGGATTCAGCTCCTCATAGCGCTGCGGATCGGCATTATAGGAGATCTTCATCGTGGCGTTGGGTTGATCGTCGCGATCGAGCTCGAAGTCGACACTGACACCATAGGTACCGCCCTTCTCCTCACGTACGGAATCGGTATAAGCGATGGAGAGGCAGCGCTTCAGGAAGTCGAGTTCCAGGTCACTCTGTGGCGTGAAGGGCACGTCGGCCGTCAGGAAGATACTGACATTGGCCAATGGCGTGGCCTGCTTCTTGGAGAATTTCACCACCTTCTGACCGTCTACGATGCGCGGGATGTTACGATAGTCGGTCTGCTCATGCTTGCCGGTAGCGGGAAGCGGCGCCAGATACTGGCAAAGCAGCTGGCGCAGTTGCTGCTCGTCGTAATTGCCGATAATGACGGTCTTGAAGTTGGAGGCATCGGCAAACCGCTCCTTGTAGATCTCGAAGATGCGGTCATAGCTCACCTTGTCGAGCGTCTTCTGGGTGACGGGTTCCACACGCGGATGGTGTCCATAGAGGACAGCACGGATAGAGTCGCTATAGTCCACCTTGGGCGAGGCATTGCGGTTGGCGAGGAACGCATAGTTACGGTTCATCAGTGCGGCAAAGGCAACTGTGTCCTTGCGTGGCTGTGTGAAATAGAGCCAAGCCAGCTGGAACATCGCTTCCATATCCTTAGTCGACGAGCTGGCACTGATGGACTGTCCCTTGCTGCCCACTGAGGGGGATACGCGGACGCTCTTACCGGTCAGCATCTTGCGCAGGGTGACGGCATCGAACTGTCCGACACCTGCCTCCGTGACGGCACTGGCGATCAGGCTGAAGTTGGGGATATCTTCATCGCCGTAGAGTGATGTTCCTCCGTCAGCCTGCATACGCATCGAGACGGCATCTGCCTCATAGTCGGTCTTCTTGGTGTACACCTTCATACCATTGGAGAGGGTCAGTTCGGTAAAGCCATGTCGCCAGGGCTTCTCGCTGACGATGCTGCCTGGTGCCGGCAACTGACTCACCAGTGTCTCTGCCACCTGTGCTTCGGTGTAGGGCGCATAAGCCTGCTGCTGGGTGGCCAGGATCACCTGCTCAATCTGTCGCTCCGTCGGAATCTCAAAGCCCTCTTTGTCGGCTGCATACATCACAACGACCTGGTTCTTGTCGGTGATCATTTCCTTGACCGCTGCATTCACCTCTGCCAGCGTCACCTCTTGGTCGAGCTTGCGGGTGTTCTCCAGTTTATACTCAACAGTCAGCAGGGGCTCCCCTTCGAGGAAGTTGTTCACGCACTCATTCACAAAGTGCGAGTTACGGTAGTCGTCCTTCATGTTCGCCCGGCGTTCGGCCGCATTCAGCACGAGTTTTTTGGCCCGGTCGAGCTCCGACTGGGTAAAGCCGTGCTGACGGGCACGCTCTGCCACACCCACGGCAGCGATGATACCGCCGAGGATATTATCCTGTTTGCAGCTGATACTGATGGAGAAGGCATCCTTCGTGCGGCTGAGGAAGAACTGTGAAGCCCGTCCGGTAGCACTCTGATAAGGTGGAACGGGCAACTGGCGCAGTTCCGAGAGACGGTCGTTGAGCATCGAACGGATTAGTCCGTCCACATAGTTGTCGCGCAGATATTTGACCGTATTCTTTTCACTGTCGGGTGTGGCATCCCGCTTCTGGTAGATGTGACAGAGCACGATAGGCTGCTCGACATCCCGCTCAATATCCACGATCATCGAATCATTGTCATTCACGGGGTAGTAGATACGCTCGGCCGCATTCTTGGGCATGGGGATGGATGAGAAGGTCTTCTTGATCTTCTTCTCCATCTTATCGACGTCGAAGTCACCCACTACGATGATGGCCTGCAGGTCGGGACGATACCACTTCTGATAATAGTCGCGCAGATCCTGATAGGGGAAGTTGTCTACGATGTCCATCGATCCGATCGGCATGCAGTCCTCATATTTCGTACCTTTATAGATCTTCGGCATGGCCTGTTCCATCAGTCGCTGTACGGCCATCCCGGCGCGTCGTGTACGCCATTCCTCGTGGATGACGCCCCGCTCCTTGTCGATCTCCTCATCCTCCAACAGCAGGTAGTGGCTCCAGTCGTGCAGCACCAGCAGACAAGAGTCGATGATGCCCTCCCGTCGCAACGGGGCAGAGCCGATGTGATAGACGGTCTGGTCGATAGAGGTATAGGCATTCAGGTTAGCTCCGAATTTTACGCCGATGGTCTCACACCAGGGCACGATGCCGAGGCGCTTGCCCTTGCCGGGAAAGTTCTTCGTACCGTTGAAGGCCATGTGCTCCAGGAAATGGGCCAGTCCGCGCTGGCGGGGCTCCTCCAGGATACTACCCACGCGCTGGGCTATATAGAAGTCCGCCAAACCAGCTTCCTTCGCATGATGACGAATGTAATAGGTCATGCCGTTCTTCAGCTTGCCCTTACGGATGGTTGGATCTTGTGGCAACGTCTGTGCCACCATGGTTAGCGCGACTGTCAGCACGCATAAACAGGATAAAAATCTTCTCATATCTGATGAATTAAATTAGTTTCCGCGGACAAAGGTACAAAAAAAACAGGAAACCCCAATAAAAAAACGATGAAACTCAAACAAAAAAAATGAAAATACCTATCATTAGGTATTGGATAACTCAAAAAAAAGGCGTACCTTTGCACCCGATCATGAACAGAGCCAGAACTATTGTCTCGATCGTACTTTTTCTCTGGGCGGCGTTGCCAGTCAGAGGTCAGTTGGTTGTGATCTCCGGTAAGGTTCAGGACTACGACAACGGCAAGTCTGTGGAGTATGCCAGCATCCTGCTGGCAGAGAACGGTCTCTGGGCCATCACCGACGGCGACGGCAAGTTCACGATCAAAGACGTGCCAAAGGGGAAGGTGACGCTGACCGTGCAATGCTTAGGATACAGGAAAAACACGTGGCCAATGACCATCACCCGCTCGGTGAACGACATGGTGCTGCGACTGAAGCAGGAGACGCTGAAGCTCGACGAGGTGACCGTGACGGCCAAGCGAAAGCAAAACGAGAGCACAACCAGTTACACCATCGACCGGACGGCACTCGACAACCAGCAGATACTGAATTTAGGAGATATCTCCACCCTGTTGCCGGGCGGGAAGACCGAGAACGCCACGCTGATGAGCGACGAGCGTCTGAGTCTGCGCAGCGGCACGCAGGAGAAGGGCAATGCCTCCTTCGGTACGGCCATCGAGATTGACGGGGTGCGTCTCGACAACAATGCCTCGACAGGCGAGACAATGGCGGCATCGACACGTACGGTGAGCGCCTCGAACATCGAGAGTGTGGAGGTGATCACGGGCATCCCCTCCGTGGAATATGGCGACCTCTCAAACGGCGTGGTCAAGGTGAACACCCGCAAGGGAAAGTCGCCCTTCATCGTAGAAGGAAAGGTGAACCAGCATACCCGGATGATAGCCGTGAACCGTGGTTTCGACCTGGGGACGAGCCTCGGCGTGCTGAACACCTCGTTAGAGCACGCCCGATCGTTCTCTGATGCGGCCTCACCCCATACAGCCTACCAACGGAACATCCTGTCGCTGCACTACATGAACATCTTCTTCCGCAACGAGATGCCGTTGACGCTGAACGTCGGACTGACCGGCAATATCGGGGGCTACAACTCGGAGGCCGACCCCGACGAGGAGATGGATGACTATGCCAAGACGCGCGACAATGCCTTCAGGGGAAACTTCGAACTACAGTGGCTGCTCAACAGACGCTGGCTGACGAACATCCACCTCTGCGGCTCACTCTCGTATGCCGACAGAAAAAGCGAAAGCTACCAGAACACCAGCAGTGCCTCGACACAACCCTACATCCACAGCCGTGAGGAAGGCTATTTCATGGCCGAGGATTACAACGAGGGGAGTCCGACACTGCAGAACATCATCCTCGGACCCACGGGCTACTGGTATGTGAAGAGCTACAACGACCAGAAGCCGATGACCTGGACACTGAAACTGAAGGCCAACCGCCACGCCCGGCTGACGGTCGGGAAGAAGCAGTGGCTGACGAGTCTGCTACTGGGAGCGGAATATACGGGCAGCCACAACCAAGGGCGCGGCACGTACTACGACGACATGCGCTATGCCCCCACCTGGCGGGAATACCGTTACGACGAACTACCCGCGATGAACAACTTGGCGCTCTATGCCGAGGAGAAGCTCAGCATAGCCACCAGCAAACTGGCGACACTGGAACTGACGGCTGGACTGCGCAACGATATCACCATTATCGGCGGCTCGGACTACGGTACGGTCAGCAGCCTCTCGCCACGCGTCAACGCCCGCTACGTGTTCTGGCGCAACCAGCGAAAACGGGTGGTCAACCAGCTGATGGTACATGCCGGCTGGGGAAAGAGCGTCAAACTGCCATCGTTCCAGGTGCTCTATCCCTCGCCCACCTATGCCGACCGTCTGGCCTTCGCATCGACCAGCAGCAGCGACAATAAATCGTACTACGCCTATCACACCTTCCCCTCGAAGGCGATGTACAACCCCGACCTCCGCTGGCAATACACGCACCAGACAGACCTAGGCATCGAGATGAACATCCGAGGGACGCAGGTGAGCCTCTCGGCCTTCCACCATCGGACGTACCAACCCTACATGGCACGCGACATCTTCACGCCCATTAGCTATAAGTACACGCCGCCCTCCTCGCTAAACGGCATCGCCATCGAGCCAGAACACCGACAGTTCACCATCGACAGGCAGACGGGTATCGTCAGCGTCAGCGATGCCACAGGCAGACAGGCCGGCAGACAACTGATTTATATAGAACGGAACACGTATGCCGTCACAAGCCAATATATCAACGCCACCCCCGTCAGCCGCTACGGACTGGAGTGGATCATCGACTTCGCACAGATCAAGGCGCTGCGCACCTCGTTGCGACTCGACGGCAACTACTATCATTATAAAGGTATTGACGATGTGCTCTTTGCCGACATTCCCCTGGGCGTGAACTCCACGATGACGGGCAACAAGCTCTACCAATATGTGGGCTACTATCGGGGCTCGAGTGTGACGAGTACCGGCTATTCGGCCAGTGCAGCCGTCAGCAACGGCAGCATCAGCCGTCAGGCCAACCTGAACGCCACCCTGACGACCCATGTCCCCAAGATACGACTGATCGTGACGCTCCGCATCGAGGCCTCGCTCTACAACTACCGCCGACAGCTGAGCGAATTCAGCGACGGCACGCGCGGCATCGTGCTGGAAAGCAATGCCGACTACTTCGGCGAGCCCTACGACGGCACGAGCGAGAACAAATACATCGCCGTCTACCCCGACTACTATTCGACCTGGGAACAGCCCGACAAACTGATCCCCTTCGCCGAGACATTCGCCTGGGCCAAGGACAACGACCAGACACTCTACAACGACCTGGCCAAACTCGTGGTCAGATCCAACTACCCCTATGTGATGAACCCCAACAGGCTGAGCAGCTACTATTCCGCCAACATGAGCGTGACCAAGGAGATCGGCGACCATGTGAGCATCTCGTTCTATGCGAACAACTTCTTCAACACCATGAAGAAAGTGCACTCCTCGCAGACAGATCTCGAGACATCGCTCTTCGGCAGCAGCTATGTGCCCAGCTTTTATTACGGACTGTCATTAAGACTGAAGATATGAGACGAAAGCTATGGATCATCATGGCCGCACTGTTGACGGCCTGCAGCTACGACGAGGTGATGGACACCTGGCCGCTCAGCGTGGAACTGGTGTATCCCGAGGATTCCACCGGGCCCTACGCGGGAGCCAGGGTGGAGCTGAAGGATGCCACAGCCAGCATCTTCGTGGCAGAGACCGACGCCTCGGGCACGGCCCGTTTTCAGGTGCCGCCGGGCATTTATGAAGCCAGCAGCAGCACACAACTGCTCGACACGCTGGGCACCACCTGGTGGCGCTACAACTACAACGGCGTCAAAAGCATGATCATCGTCTCGCCCGACAGTATCAATCGGGTCAAGATGCCGCTGACGATGTCAAGGAAGAGAATTGTTCATTAACAGATATGTTGTACATAAAAAGTAGTTTAACATGAAGAAAAGATTAGTAATCCTATGGACACTCATGGCACTGTTCCTGCCTCAGACGGTGTGGGCAGAGACCGTGAAGTGCCTGGTGTTGACAGAGGCCAATGGCACTGTCAACAAGTTTGCGCTCGCCGATGCGCCCGTAGTCACATTCAGTGAGGGCGACCTGGTGGTAGCCTGTGGCAGTCAGACGCTGACCGTCGGTCTGGAAGGTCTGACGCTGACTTACGGCGAGATGGAGTCAACCCGCATCGACGAGGTGGCGGGACGAGCAGACGCGACGGACAGACCGGTGTTCTCGTTTGACGAAGCCCGGATTGAGGGTCTGCGCCCGGGGGCTGCCGTGAGCGTGTATTCCCTCGACGGAAAGTGTATCGACACGGTAAAGGCCGGTGATGACGGACGGGTGAGCGTCGCTCTGGGACACCTGCCCAAAGGCGTCTATATCCTCCGCACCCCCACCCGCTCGTTTAAAATCAAGCATTAACAACAAACAAAAACAACAAGGAATATGAAAAAGATTTTACTTTCGATGGTGGCCCTGCTGGCAGTGGCAACCAGTGCCCAGGCACAGGAGAACTGGAAAATGGTGATCACCCATGCCGACGGGACAAAGACCGAGATCCTGACGAGTGAGGTACAGAACGTCAGCTTTGTGGAGAACATCCCCTATGTGGCAGATGCCAACGTGGACCAGATCGTCATCAAGGAGCTCTACAACGGCGGATGCCCGAAAGACGAGGGTTCTGGCGCATTCTCAAACGACAAGTGTATTGTACTCTACAACAACTGCGGACAGCAGGCCGTCGTCAACAACCTCTGCATCGCCTTCACATCGCCCTATAACGGACACGCCAGCAATAAGAACTATGGCGAGGACGGCAGGCTGACCTACGAGGCCGAGAAGTTCACACCTGCCTTTGGCGGCATGTGGTGGTATCCCTACAGCCTGATTATAGAGCCCTACTCACAGGTGGTCATCAACGTCAGTGGCGCCATCGACAACACGCAGACCTACAGCCAGTCGGTGAACTACGCCAACCCGGCCTACTACTGTATGTACGCCCCCGAGAGCGGATTCAACATCGCCTCCTGGTATCCGACACCCGCCGCTGCCATTCCCACCTCCCACTATCTGAAGGCCAAGCGTCTGGGAACGGCCACCTCATGGCCCCTCAGCAACAGTTCGCCCGCACTCTTCATCTTCCAGGTGAGCGACGAGACGCCTGCCGCATTTGCCGACAATGCCGACAACCTGTGGTACGACGGTGGTGTGGCCAAGGATATCAATGCCTGTCTGAAGGTAAAGAACGAGTGGATCATCGATGGCATCGAGGTGTTCCAGAAGACCAAGATTGCAGACAGTCAGAAGCGACTGACCGCCGACGTGGATGCCGGCTATGTAGGCCTGACCAACCAGAAGGGACATACCCTCTACCGCAATGTGGACAAGGAGGCTACCGAGGCTCTGGCAGAGAATGCCGGCAAGCTAGTGTATGACTATGCACTCGGCGTTGATGACTCCACCGACCCCAGCGGCATCGATGCCGAGGCCAGTATTAAGAACGGTGCCCACATCATCTACCTGGACACCAACAACTCCAGTCAAGACTTCCACGAGCGTCAGAAGTGCTCACTGCGCGACTAATCATAACAACGGGTGTATTGGGCATGGCCCTGAGCGGCCATGCCCAGGACACGCTGTTGCTTCGCGACTACCAGTTCGTGAAGCGCACTGACGCTTGGCTGACCAGCCAGAACGCAGCGGGACTGGCCCGCCTAGCCACAGCCAGCATCGCCGAGGCAGAGCTGTCGCTGACGAAAGGCCGGGGAGGGCTGACGAACTACGACCAGTCGCCCGACATGCTGCAAGCCGATGTCAGCGTGGAGGCTTTCTCACGGCTCAGTCGGCGGGCGGTCGCCTATGGAGGCATCACCTACGGGAACTTCTCCGGCGACGACATGGCAGGTTCGGCCTTCATCTATCCCGACAGAAGACCCTTCGACATCGTGGAAGACTCGTTGACGAACACCGGCACCAAGCACCGCGACACCTATCACCTGACGGGAGCCGTGGGCATAGACCTCTGGCACGGTATGGCCATAGGACTGAAAATGGACTATACGGCAGCCAACTACGCGAAGTACAAAGACCTGCGCCACAAGAACAAACTGATGGACATGACGCTGACCGCCGGCTTCTATGCCCCTGTCAACAGCTGGCTCAGTCTGGGGGCCAACTACATGTACCGGCGCAACACGGAGAGTCTCACCTTCAGTCTCTACGGACGGACTGACAAGGTGTACCAGTCGCTCATCGACTACGGCTGCTTCATGGGGCGCGTAGAACAGTTCGGCGGCAGTGGCTATACCGACAAGAGCTGGGAAATGCCCCTGGCAGAAGACTACAATGGCGCCAGCGTGCAACTATCAGCCGAGTACCATGGACTGGCCTTCTATCAGGCGCTGACCTATGCCCGAAGGAATGGCTATTACGGTCGGAAGTCGCCCTATACCATTACCTATACCAGTCACCAGGCCGACCTCTTAGGCTATGAGGCCCGGCTAACGTGGAAGACTCGACGGGCCATGATACAGGCCGACTTCTCGCTCAGCAGCGAAAACCTGGAGAACCTAGCCAACAACTACCGCGAACTGCGGAATGAGTCGGGCGCCAGCCACTATGAATACTATGAACCCGTGAAGGCCGCCAATAAGCTGTGGGAAAACGGCCAACTGGCTTTGACGGCCGACCTAGACATCAGACACGAACTGCCGCTATGGACCGTCATGGCGAGCCTCCAGTGGATGCACCGCCGGCAGACAGCCTACCTCTATCCCTATTATCGCAGACAAGACCTCAAAAATACCGAGGCCCTGCTCTCTGCCACCCACAGACTGCTCACGGCCAAGGGCGTATGGACGCTTTCGCTGACGGCAGCCTTCCTGGAGGGCAGCGGCGAACCCTATGAAGACCTCACCTTCGCCACACCCTCTGACAAACAATCCCCTCCAGCCTCAATGGATGCCTGGCTATGGCGGGAATACCAGTATCTGACAGCCCCACAGTATCGGCTGGGAGGCAGCGTCGGCTATGCATTCCTGTTTCCGAAGACCCGGCTGAAAACCCATGTACGCCTCTCAGCCACCCATCGTAAGGCCAATCAGACCTATGAATACAGCCATGGCAAAGACCACACACAAGTAGTCGTTGCCATGGGGTGCACATTCTAAGATTTACGCAAAAAAGAGTAACACAATATGAGCGGAAATGCGCTGAAAGTGATTGCCATCATCACCATGACGATTGACCATCTGGCATGGGTGGGCATCGAGACCTACGAGCAGGCAGAAACGCCAGCGCAAATTATCCTGCACTGCATAGGGCGGCTGACAGCTCCAATCATGATCTTCTTCGTGGCCGAGGGCTATCACCATACGCACAACTTCCGCCGCTACCTGTGCCGTCTGCTCATGCTGGCCGTGGTGAGCCACTTCGCCTTCTGCTACTTCAACATGTCGGGCTACAATCCGCTGAACAACCTGCTCTTCAATGCCACAAGTATCGCCTGGCCGCTCCTGTGGGGCCTGATACTACTGAAGGTATGGGACATGGAAAGGCTGGCACGATGGCAGAAGATGGCCGTCACCATCGTGGCCTGTCTGCTCACCTGCACATCCGACTGGAGTTGTGCTGCCCCACTGGCCATACTTATGATTGGGCGCAGTCGGGGTGATTTCTACAAGCAGATGCTCTGGATGATGCTGATTATCTCGCTCTACGCCGTGGCCTTCTTCATCTTCCACAGCCCGACTTACGGCATGGTCCATCTGGCCTGCTGGCTGGCAGTACCACTGCTGGCAATGTATAACGGTCAGCGAGGCCACTACCGCTGGCTCGGAAAGTTCTTCTACTATTATTATCCCGCCCACATGGCACTCATCGGCCTGCTGGCCCGAATACTATCTGCCTTATTCTGAAGTTTCTCTGCCTTAGCGCTGTTTCTCGACCTCCTCGCGCTTGGCGCGGTAATAGCTGTCCACGAAATCCACCTGTTCGCGGTTGGGGCGCATAATCAGTGAGGCACCGTTGGAGAACTGCATCGTCGTGGCCTTGGCATCGTCGAAGGTCGGCCAGAAGGGAAGGCCCTTACCATTGGGATTGCCCGTCTTGGCGAAGTTCACCCAGTACTGCTGGATGATCTCGGCGACGGCTGACTCCACGGGGAACTTATCGGGCTGTGTCAGGAAATGGCCGTTGAGGTAGAGGATGTCATCGGCATGGGCCACGCCACGACGACGGGGATCCTGAGAGAAGCTCATCGTTGAGGGCTGTGCGAGGAAGGCGGCATAGGCCGGACTCTTGCCCGTCTTGGCCTGCAGGCTGACCCAGGCGTAGGAAGGCCAGGCAAAGCCCATATCACGGAAGGCATCGCCGAAGCCATGCCAGGCCTCATCATTATCGTTGCCAGGATAGACCTTCAAGGCCTTGCCTGCCCAGTCGCCGAAGATACTTTGGACGGTCTTCTGGTAGTTTTCTGCCGTCATGTTGCCTGGTGCGAAGAGGGCTCCCTCGTCGCTGTTGGTCATCACAATCACGGGTACATCATTATACTCGCCACGCTCGTAGAGACGGTATTGGTCGTCGGTGATCACATAGCCGTCGACACAGGGCCAGAAGCCGGCGAAGCCCACGTTGCCGTCACAGAGCGACATGGCGTCCATCTTCCGCAGCTGCTTGAGGTTCTTTTTCTTCAGGTGCTTCTGGAAGGCCAGGCCCTGCTGCTCAGCACCCTTCTGCGAGGCGTCCATACCCAGCGAACGGGGCTGGTCACTCCATGGGGCAAACGAGCCTCCACTCTGACTGATGCAGGCACGGAAGAGCCCCTTTGCCAGGGGCGAGGCACAGAGCATACTACAGCTGATGGCTCCAGCACTCTCGCCGAAGATGGTGACCTTCGAGGGGTCGCCGCCAAAGTTGGCAATGTTGCGCTGCACCCATTTGAGGGCGAAGATCTGGTCGAGCAGACCATAGTTGCCGGAGTGGCCGTCTTTCGACTCTTTCGTCAGCTCAGGATGGGCCATGAAGCCCAGGGCACCCGTACGGTACTCAATGCTCACGATGACCACACCCCTCATGGCAAGGTGCTTCCACAGGTCACCGCCATACCACTCCGTCTGGAAACCACCGCCATGGATCCATACCATCACGGGCAACTTGTCGTTGACAGAGGTGGCAGGCGTCGCAATGCCGAGATAGAGACAATCCTCGCTCATCATGTCTGCTGTACGACCAGGACGTGTCGGCTGCGGAGGCATGAGCCCGAACTGGTCGCACACTCTCACGCCCTCCCACGAGGCGGCTGGCTGCGGTTCACGCCAACGCAGATCACCCACTGGCGGTGCGGCGTATGGAATAGCTTTGTACACAGCGAGTGTTTCGTCGAGGACACCCTCTACGTCACCCGTTTCCACATGAGTCTTCAACAGGGGCTGAGCCTGAACACTCATCGCTACCAGAATCTGGCAGCAGATCATCATCATAGATCTTAACACTTTCATATTCGTCATTGTTTATCGTTAACGTCCATTTGGTCTGATTGCATACAGATAGCCGAGGAGGGCCATCTTGCCACGCATGGTCTCACGGGGTGTGAACTCACCGTTCACCCAGAAGTAGCGCTGATTGAAGAACGATTCCTGACGCGGCCAGGTGGTGTTTTGGACACCGTTCTCGACTGTCCAGGCTGGATAGCAGTACTTCAGGAACACACGTGCATCGCCGCCATTATGACCTGGCGACCAGGTCTCGGTACCGTTGAAGGGAGTCTGTCCCGGATGGCACTCTGGGGCACCATCGTTACGGCCTGTGGTGTAGCAGTCGGTAATATGGCGCTCACCAAGACCCGTCATCTCAACGACATTGCCGGGGTTACGGCCCAGACTCCAACTGGCCTCCGTGAACATCACGTGCTCCAACTGCTTCTTACGACTCTTATCGGCAATATAATGGGCCAACATCACGAGCTGCAGGTTCTGCGACACCTGCCAGCGGCTGTCGTTGGCACTACGGCGCGAGGGGCGCTCTGCCATGTGGGAGATATTATAACTCTCGGCCTGGGCATTCACACTCGCCTTCAGATTCTCATAGAGGTCGGCATAATGGCGGGGCTGGGGACAGGTGAGATAGGCCGCTGCTGCCCATATCTGACAGAAGGGCACGATCTGCTGGTTCTCAGCATGCATCACACCCACGCCGAAGAAGCCGTGGTCGCGCTTGCTGAACACCTGTGACTGAACATCCTTGATCATGCTCTCCTCAGCAAAAATCTTCTCCCACTCGGTATCGCCTGTAAGGTTATAAAGGAAAGCAGCGCCCATCTGACGGAAGTCACGGCCCCGCATCTGCATGCTGCCGATGTCCTGCAGGTCGTCGAGTTGGCTACACTCCTGCTTTTCCGCATAACGGAAGGCCTTGATAGCCTCATCCGTATAGTACTGTCTCAATGAATCCGCAGCATGGTAATCATCATTACTTGTTCCAAATTTCTCATTACTCATTAAACGGAACGCCTCTGCGGTAATGGCACAGTTGGCGGCATTGGCCCAGGCGGCCATCGTCGTACAGCCTGCCTGGAACATCACAGTCCAACTGAGATCGGGATTGGTGACACCCTGAGAATAGCCCTCACCGTCGCGGATAGAGAGGAAGAAATCCACCTCATTACGGGCCTCGTCGATAATATCGGGAATGCCGTTGCCACTCTCACGGATGCCCAGATTATCGTCAGCCAGCCGTCCGCCAGAGAGGATATAGGGCAACAGCATATCATAGATGTTGCTGACATGGGCCAGATGACGGTCCCAGTCGAAAGCATCAGAGTGACCACCCCTCACGTCGAGAGCCACAGGATTGCCTGGCAGACGATGCTGCCAAAAGCGGGAGGCCATGACAGGTTTGAAATGGGGTTCATCCCACACATCAGTACGCAGGTCGCGCCACTCCTTCATGAAGGGATGGAAGTCGGTCTTATAAATGGTGAAGCCCTTGGGATCAGTTTCGGGGATGAACTGCGGCTGACGGGGAACGGGCCATACGTGTTCAGGGTCTTTTGGTTCTCCAAGACGCATATAGTAGTAGCCTCGCACGGAATAACGGAAGGGCTGGTAGTAGACATCAGCGGCAATGTCAAAATCCATTGAGCATCCCACATCTTCGACCACGAGACGATAGCGTCCAGGCTGTGTGCCTTTGAAATCGATATTCCACACATCGGTGCCTACGAGGTTCTTCCCACCTGCCTCCAGCTTGGCATCGGCAGCGTGTTTCCAGGACTTCACCACACCAACACTCTGTTTCTTCTTCGTGTTCACATTGTAAAGCCACACCTTACGACCCTCCCACGTCGAGTAGTCACGCTGTCCGCCATCGCCCAGCCACTGGTAGAGGTCGGCGGCATGGGTCTGTTCCATAGGCGTGTAGCCGATGATGTTCACGTGGACAGCCTCCGACTGTGTGTTCCATACATCGAAGCGCACAGAGACCTCTCTGTTTCCTGTAAACTGTAAACCGTCAACTGTCAGCATATCCCCTATACCATCAGGGATACTGACGGTATAGCAGCATCCCTGTCGCATCGGCTGTGATAGTTCAAGGAAAAGCCAGTGGTCGCATTCGCCGGTGAGCGTATGGTCGATGTTCATCGGCTTCGACTTACGCCAAACTGCTTTGGGTTGCGAAGCCACGAAAGTCTTGTCGTCGGTAGAACTCACCCGCCAGAGAGCAACCTGCTGTGCCTCAGCCACCTTCAGTCGCTCGCCAAAGACCACAAGCGTATCGTCACCTTCGGAGAACGAATGGCCAAGATAGGCACTTGGGCCCGTCCCGTTGTCACGATAATGCACCTCACCGTCACGGAAGTGTACCATGAGGTAGTTTTTGTCAATCACGCGGAGTCCCATGACCTTGGTAGCCATAACGGGAAGTGAGGCGAGCATAAGCAGGCCCGCCAACACGACGATAAGTCTGTTTCTATTCATCATTATTGTGTTATTGGTTCTATTTGGGCACAAAGATACAAAAAAAAGTAAAAAGTGAACCGCGAATCATAAAAAAAATTGTATCTTTGCACGCAAATGTGCTAATTATGCCAAACTCAAGACACTCCGTGAGCATGACAATGAGAAAAATAGCGACCACTTTGCTTGCCTTGACACTCTGCGTGGCAGCATTCCCTCAGAAGACCGAATCCCTCTACAAAGAGGGTAAGGCCTTATACGATGCCAAGAACTATCAACAGGCATTCCCCAAGTTGAAGGCTGCTGCGGAAAAAGGACACAAGAAGGCCCAGTACCGTGTCGGACTCAGCTATGACAAGGGAAAGGGCGTGGCCGAAGACGATGCTATGGCAGTCAAGTGGTACGAGAAGTCAGCCAAACAGGGTTATGCCAAAGCCCAATATGAACTGGCCAAGTGCTATGTGAAGGGTGAAGGTGTGGCAAAGGACGAGGCCAAAGCCAAGTCGTGGCTGAAGAAGGCTGTGAAGGACGAGAAGCACGGTCAGGAAATCAAGGAGAAGATCAAGCAGGATGCCAAGGACGGCAAAGAGAGTGCAAAAATCATGCTGACGATGCTGAAGTAAGAATTCATAATCATCAAAACCAACATATTTATGAGAAAAAATCTGTTTACTCTGGCCCTCATCGCGGCCGCCATGTTTCTAACCACGTCATGCCAGAACAAGAGTCAGGATCAGGCTCAGGATCAGGCAGGACAAGTGAATAACTTCCGCATCAAGCGTGGCACCAACATCAGCCACTGGCTCTCCCAGTCGGAACAGCGTGGCGAGGCCCGCAGGCTGCATATCCAAGAGGACGATTTCGCCCGTCTGGAAGAGCTGGGCTTCGACTTCGTGCGCATCCCCATCGACGAGGTGCAGTTCTGGGATGAGAACGGGCAGAAGCTCCCCGAGGCCTGGGATCTGCTGAACAACGCCCTCGACTGGAGCAAGAAGCACAACCTGCGTGCCATCGTCGACCTGCACATCATCCGTGCACACTATTTTAATGCCGTGAACGAGGACGACAAGGCCGCCAATACCCTCTTCACCTCTGAGGAGTCGCAGGAAGGTCTCATCAACCTCTGGCGCCAGCTCTCCGAGTTCCTGAAGGACCGCAGCTGTGACTGGGTGGCATACGAGTTCATGAACGAGCCCGTAGCCCCAGAGCACGAGCAGTGGAACCAGTTGGTAGCCAAGGTTCACAAGGCTCTGCGCGAACTGGAGCCTCAGCGTACACTTGTCATCGGCTCGAATATGTGGCAGGGACACGAGACAATGAAGTACCTAAAGGTGCCCGAGGGCGACAAGAACATCATCCTCTCCTTCCACTACTACAACCCGATGCTCCTGACGCACTACGGTGCCTGGTGGTCGCCGCTGTGTGCTGCCTACAAGGGTAAGGTGAACTATCCCGGTGTGCTCGTGTCGAAGGAGGACTACGATGCCGCTCCTGCTGCCATCAAGGAACAGCTGAAGCCCTTTACCGAGGAAGTGTGGAACATCGACAAGATCCGTGAGCAGTTCAAGGATGCTATCGAGGCTGCGAAGAAATACGACCTGCAGCTCTTCTGTGGCGAGTGGGGTGTCTACGAGCCTGTGGACCGTGAACTGGCCTACAACTGGTATCGTGACGTGCTGACGGTGTTCGACGAGTTCAACATCGCCTGGACCACTTGGTGCTACGATGCCGACTTCGGCTTCTGGGATCAGCAGCGCCACTGCTACAAGGACTACCCGCTGGTAGAACTCCTCATGTCTGGCAAGAAGCTGGGAGAGTAATTTTATCCTGCATAACATAAAGAAAGTCGGGCTATTGCTCGACTTTCTTTATTTCCTTATCTCCTGGCTTAAATAGCAGGCCTGTGCATTTTGGTGCTTCGGCCTTGTATGCCTTCAGTTCTATCCTGTTCCAATCTATCTGGTCAGTACGCTGGGCAAGTGGTGCGTGAGGAATCAACGAACCGTCCTTCACCAATATCACAGCTGGTATCTTACCGGCCTCGATGGTCTGATAACCACCCTCATACACTTTCCCTGTCTGATAGTCGATCCACTTACCACGGGGAAGATACACCATCCGTTCGTTGCCACTCTCCAACAGCGGGGCCACCAGCATCTGCGAGCCGAACATATACTCATCCTCCACAAGCCAGGCACCCGGATCCTGCGGGAACTCCACCAGCAGGGCACGCACCATCGGCAGACCGCGCTCCGAACAGTCCTTCGCCTGAGCATAGACATAAGGCATCAGCTTGTACTTCATCTCTGCACAATCGCGGAAGGCATCGGTGAAACTCTCGCTGATGAGCCAGGGCTCCGTGGGAGGAGCACCGTGGGCTCTCGTATGACTGCTCATGAATCCAAAGGGCAGCCAACGACGATAGATATCCTCTGGCGAGGCGGTCACGAAACCGCCCATGTCGTGACTCCAGAACGAGAAGCCGCTGAGTCCAAACGACAGTCCACCTCTCAGGTCGCCCAACATACCTATATTATTGGTAGCCGCATCACCACCCCAATGCAGGGCATAGCGCTGCGAGCCGGCCCAGGCCGAGCGCGCCCAGATGATACCCTCGCCAGGATACTGCCGTTCGACAGCCTCCCAAAGGGCCTTGTTATAGCGCAGCGGATAGAGGTTGTGCTCGTAGAGTCCACCCTTGCCACTATGGTAGAAGCCGTTATAGGGGGCAGCCTCGCCGAAGTCGCACTTGATGGTGCTCACGCCCTGCTTCAGCAGGCCCTCGATCTTCGACTGATACCAGCCGACGGTCTCGGGGTTCGAGAAGTCGAGGATGGCATCCTCCACGGGCATACCACCCGTAGCGTTCACCACATGCAACCCTTTCTCGATGATCTCAGGGAAGAAACGGTTTTTGGGTGTGAAGTAAGGCAACTGCCACAGACAGGTGTGGAAGCCGTCCTTCGCCAACTGCTTCAACATACCCACAGGATCCTTGAAGCGGTCCTTCGCAAACTGATAGTCACACTGCCAGTCCACACCGAACCAGCCAGTATCGAAGTGAATGACATCCGACGGAATCTTGTGGGCCCGCAACTGACGGGCAATCTCCAAGCCCTCCTCCTGCGAGAAATAGGTAATGCGACTCATCCACGTGCCGAAGCTCCACAGGGGCAGCATCGGACTCTTGCCAGTGATGTCGGTATACTCATTCAGGATATCCTTGGGCTCACCGAAGAACACGAAGAAGTCCATCTGCTCGTCGGCCATAAACAGACGGTCTGCACCAATGTATGAAGCGCCAAAATCGCAGGTCACCGGAGCCGAGGTGTGCATAAAGATGCCATAGCCGCGGTTCGAGAAGAAGAACGGCACGGGCTTGTACTGGCCGTCGCTCTCAGGCCCCTGAGGGTCTGTCACGGAGAGGTGCACCTTCTGTCCCACCTTATTTAAAGAGGTAAACGACTCGCCACAGCCGTAGATCCTTTCACCAGGTGCCAATGCAAAGACGGGATTGATGCTACGCGAGTTGTCGCTGCCACGCTTGATAAACGAGAACGGCAGCAGTTTGATCTGCGTCGAGTCGTTATCAATGATGTGTCTCGTCTGCGTCAGCACCTTCCCCTTCGCATCCTTAATCACAATCCGCCACGGATACTTCTGGATCTCGATGCTGCCATAGGGCGATGAATATATAATGGTCTCTTGCGAAACAATCGGGGACTGTCCATCGCGTGTCGCCCTGCTTTTGAATCCATCGCAGAACATCACATCGTCCTGATCCGTATTCTTCGGCTCCACGGGTGTCGTCAGCATCCTGATCCTCGCCGTCCGCTCGCTCACCCACTCTATCTTGATCTTCAGCGCTGGGTCATTCTCATACGCCGCATCGGGGAAGTCCAACATCTGCATCCTCACAGGCCAGTAGCCATTCAGGTTAAATGCCTGTCGCGGACTCAGCCGATAACGTTTCCACTGCACCAGACCCTCACCTTTCGCCACGTCGAAGCTCACCAACGAGTCAGCGAGGAAATACGTGTTCGACAGGTCGCTGAAGTCTGTCGACATGTCCTTTTGCATACACTGCAGGTACTGCACGCCTGCGTTCGTCTGAATCTGCGCTTGAGAAGTGAAGAGCGAAGCGTGAAGAGTGAAGAATGCCGCGCATGCCATCCTAACCCATTGTCTTCTGTTTATTTCTGTCATCATCATTCCTAATTCCTGATTCCTAATTATTTCCAAACTCTATCCACGTAGGCTCTAACGTGGCTGACTTAGCGGTGATGGAGCCGCGACCTGACACAACCACCATACACTTGCCGAAGAAGGCCTTGCGCTGTGGAGCCTTGAAGTTCTCCATCGATGTCTGGCTGCCATTGTCGGTACCAAGCACCTTGCCTTCGCCCTCGTAGATGAAGTAAATCATGTCTTCGGCCCACGGACAGAGGTTTCCGTCCTTATCCACCACCTCGGCAGTGATGAAGGTTGTCTCCTTGCCTACATAGTCCTTCGTCAGACGGATCTTCTGAGGGGCTCCAGCGGTTCGGATGGTCTGCTCACCGACTTCCTTGCCGTCCTTGCGTGCGACAACCTTCACCTCGCCCGGATCGAAGATCACATGCCACATGACGTGATACTCGTGTTCTCCTTTACGCCTTACACCCTGGCTCTTGCCGTTGACAAACAGTTCCACCTCGTCGGCATTGTTGTAGTAGCACCACATGTCGATCTCGTCGCCTGGGATCCAGTTCCAATGGGGGAAAAGGTGCAGCACGGGCTTCTGCGTCCACTCGCTCTGATACATATAATAGCTGTCCTTGGGGAAGCCCGCAAGGTCGAGGATGCCGAAGTAGCTGCTGCGTGCAGGGAAGCCGTAGGGTGTAGGCTCGCCGAGGTAGTCGAAGCCTGTCCAGATATACTGTCCGCCCACATATGGCGTATGTTTCACCACGTCCCAAGTCTCCTCGTGGGTAGAACTCCAGGAGGCATGGAAATTGTCATAGGCCGAGCACATGTAGGTGGGGTCTGTATAGGGGAGCCACCACTGCTTAGGAGCTATATAGACAGAATCGGAGGGCATCATGTAATTGCCCCTCGTCTGCAGGGCCGACACGCTCTCAGAGAAGATGAAAGGCTTGCCAGGGAAGTTCTTGGGCACATCCTTCACCCACTGATGGTGGTAGTTGAAGCCGATGATGTCGATGGCCCCGCTCTTGAAGAGGTGGTTGCCAGGCGACGGCTCGTTACAGCCTGCGGTGACGGGGCGCGAGGTGTCGTAGCGCTTCACGATCTCTGCCAGATGCTGTGTCAGCAACGACTGCACGGAGAGTTCACCGTCCTTCGCCAATGTCGAAGCATCGTGGCCTGCGTTGAGGATGAGGTTGGCCTGTTCGAGCGTCAGGGTGTCGGCCTCAGCAGACGACCACTGTTCCAACACTTCATTACCGATGGACCACATCAGGATAGAAGGATGGTTACGGTCGCGGAGTATGAGGTCAGTGAGGTCACGCTCATGCCACTCGTCGAAGAATCGGGCATAGTCGTTCTGTGTCTTCTTGCGTCGCCACATATCGAAACTCTCGTCCATGACGATGAGACCCATCGTGTCGCACATGTTCAATAATTCCGGAGCGGGGGGGTTATGCGAGCTCCTGATCGAGTTCACGCCCATCTCCTTCAGCTTCCAAAGCTTGCGGTGGAGGGCATCTTCATTCAGCGCAGCACCCAGACAGCCGAAGTCGTGATGCTCGCAGACACCATTCAGCTTCATGTTCTTGCCGTTGAGCCAAAAGCCCGTTTCAGGATCGAAACGGAACGAGCGGAAGCCAGTCGTTGTCTCGTAGGTGTCCACCACCTTACCGTCTTGGATCACCTCCGTACGTACCTTATATATATTCGGCTGCTCGCACGACCAGAGCAAGGGCTTCGCTACATTGATGGTCGACTTCAGCCCCTTCGACTGTCCGATGACTTTTCCATTGGGATCGATGAGCATATTTCTCACAATGGGGACTGTCCCTTTTGTGAGATTCTCGAGTGTCACCTCGATGGCGAGGCGACCTTTGCCCTTCTCCACTCGGGCATCGGCATAGACTCCCCAATGGGCGACATGTGTCTGGGCCGTCTTCGTCAGCCACACATGCCGGTAGATGCCGCAGCCACTGTACCATCTGGAGTTCGGCTGGTCAGAATTGTCCACACGCACGGCCACCACATTCTCACCCTCATGCACAAACGGTGTGATGTCGTACTCGAAGCTCGAATAGCCATAGGGACGATATCCAACCTTCTCGCCATTCACATAGACCGTAGAGTTCATATACACCCCGTCGAACTCCAGAAAATATTTTTGTTTACAGTTTACAGTTGACGGTTTACAGTTGATTACCTTGCCGGCAGTCATTTCATCTGTAAACTGTAAACTGTCCGCTCGACCCGAAGGGGCGCTTGCCTCAGCAAGAACTGTAAACTTCTTCCTATACCATCCAATACCTCCAGGCAGGGCTCCCCCACCCGCTCCGCTGGGATTGCCGACATAGAAGTCGCCTTCTATCGCCCAGTCGTGGGGTACGTCGAGCTGTCGCCACCTAGAGTCGTCATAGTCCACCTTCGACATCTGCACGGAGTCGCCAAGCACGAACCGCCAGTTCTTGTCGAAACACTGACGTTCCCGCGCCTGTGCTGTCATACCTATCAGCATGACGGCCACTATCAGCAACAGGCTTCTTTTCATTTTACCAGTCGTCATCGTCAGCACCAGTGATTCCGTTCTTGATGGCTTCTTCCACCTTGTCGATGATGGCATTGGAGTAGGCATGAGTCATTACGAGTGCCTTCGAGCAGGTACGCTTCTGAGCGTCTTTCTCTACAAAGGGATAGTGCTTGGCAATCTCCCACTGCTCGTCGTAGAGCCGACGGTCTGTCTTGTCGGCCTTCATGCGCTTGCCGTCGCTGTAGATATTCTGGTCTTTCTGCTTGTCGTTATCACTACCCAGACCACCCAGCCAGCCACCGTCTTCCACTCTCAGGACATCATAGTTCTGCACGGTATAGGTGATGCGCACCTTCCCATCCTTGATGTCAAGTTTGATGACAGGCGTGATGCTCACCACATAACGGAAAAGCGTACCCGTATGGTCGGCGATGGCATCGATAGTCGACGAAATGATGATACAGCCAGCTTCCTTGTCGTTCAGCGCGATGGCCTGCTTGTCCTTAAAGGTAGCCGTTGCCCAATAGTTCAGAGCCACGTAGAGCTGTTGCTTCGTCTTGCCAGGGGCATCGATCACCTGCTGGTAGGTCAGTGATTCGTTCTTGTCAAGTGTCAGTCCACTGGCCAGGTTGGCAGCAGCATCGAGCCACTTGTCACCATACTTGCTCTTGGCATACTTCTCCAGGTCGGCAGCTTTCATAGCCTGCGCCTGAACATTCATTGTGCCGCAGAGGATAAAGATGGCGGCCAACATCCATGTCATGATTCGTTTAGTCATAATTATCATTAGTTGATTTATTTGCCTGCAAAGTTAATCAAATAACTGGGATTTTCGAAACTTTTGCCCACTTTTTTGGGTATTGCCCCGACTTTTAGTAACTTTGGATGATTTCGCAGGATTTCTTTGTATAAAGGCGATGCAGAGGATTGAGAAAATTTAGGGTTACGATATAGAGACCGTTCTCTATTCAATGTTCTGCTATAAATTGCCTAAAAGAGCACCCGACTCTGAGCCACCGCCTGTTTCGTGGCTCGTTGTCGGGTACAAAGGTACAACTTTATTTTGAAACAGCCAAGAACTATTCACAAATAATAACGGGTACGTTTTCATTGGATTTACTCCCAATTTACCAAGTCGCGTGGCAATGCTATTTTCTTAGCCTCCCCACGCTCACCTGTTACGAAATAGTTTTTAGCAAGTGACTCATCAAATTCTTTCACGAATGCTGAGCGGATGCGGGCACACTTCTCGTTAATCGAATTGAGCAATGGATTTGTCACGTCTTCTATACTCTGAATCGTCCTTTTGTTCAATCCCATTGGCTTCAGTTTTTTATAGATGTCCAACATCTCCTCTCTGTAGTCTGTCAATCCCTTGAACAAAATACCTTCCGGATGCTTCAAGAACAGCAAATATACTGCTTTCACAAGCGGTTCCATCTTTACCTCAATGTTATTGTAATCTGGCAATAGGATTCGATAGTCTTTAGTTATAATCAGCCTACTCAGTTGAGCCTTTGTCTTAAACAAGCCTCTGAACGACCATTCGTTGAGGCCCTTGTTTCTTAACTTCTGCACTCTTACGTCCATGTCCTCCAGCAGCGTCAGACTCACAAATTCCTGATCCTCGTTGAGTGCTAAAATGCAGGGTATATGGTCGTTCTCCTTGCATTCTGCTATCAGTCCTTTGTATTCCGAGTACATCACGAAGCGGCACTTGTTGTCATCAAAGCTATGAATCTCCACTAAAACATCATACGATAGCCCGTCACAGGAGAACGACAATTGGCAACACGAATTCCTTAATTCATATTGCGTAGCCCATATTATAGGTTTATCACCCAGTTCTGTCTTCACATAATTCTCTATGGCTGCCACAGCGGCTGCTTGCTCATGCTGCGATGTCTGGTGCACGACTCCAAAAGGCGAAGAACCACCGAACTGTTTTGACCACCAGTACCCAGAAGGTGTTACCTCAATTTCCTTGATAAGACCATCCACTATTTTCAAGCGATGCATCATATCTTGATACTCACCATCGACAATAATAATAGCAACAGAGCGGTCGCCACTTCCATCAACGTCTGCCCTATAACTTCGCTTTGAGTATTGAAGAGAATCGAAAACTTGGCTCATCAGTTTCAGGAAATTGTCCTTTCCGTTAATGACTCTGTGAGGTACACCACCTTTCCAAACCATATCCTCATCGAGATAGGGTTCAACGAAGCTCATATCCAGCCTGTTCCAACACAAACAGATTAGTTCTGCGGCCTGTCTGTATGAGTACAGCTTACCAGAATTCTTTTCCTGAGCAGCGTTTCTGTTGATGATGTAATCATAAAAATCCATAGACTACCACTATTCTTATCAACCAATTCATCCCACTTCTGCCTCTATCTCTTTCTGAGCATAGATTACAGCACCATGTTTTACCTCGTCTTCACCATCAACGGTATCAAGTACCTTGTCTGCCAACCAGATAGTCAGTAGTTCTTTCTCGTCGATTTCCAGTAATTTAGCCATAATAGGTATATGACTCCGTTTGGCCTTTCTTTCTCCACGCTCTATCTTGCTATACATTGGCGTGTCTATATCCAGTGCAGCCGCAAGTTTCCGTTGCACCATCCCATGCTCTTCTCTGAGTTCTTTTATTTTCTTACCGAATATCATACGCTTCCTTTTAGTCTTTTCTAACTTTCCGATACTTCTGATTCTTACTGTTAAGTTTTTCAGGCTCTGTCATTTCAATAAAACCATACTCAACTAGGGGCTTGATTTGATTGGCTATGTTTGTTGAGTTGTAAGCATATCCAACATGCTCAAGGATTTCTCTTGCGCTTCTGGGGATACTACAGAATTGAATAACATTCTTTTGCACCCCACTGAGAGACTTATAAGAAACGTGTTGTTTCTCTGTCTGGTTATTTCTGTCTTCTCTGTCTATTTCAAGACTATGGCTATTTTTCAAGTCATTGTTTTCCAACGTTTTATCTCTGTCTTCTCTGTCTATTTTATCTCTATCATCTCTGTCATTATCTCTATCATTTTTAGCATCGGTTTCTCCTACATTTCTACGCTCCACCGTCACGACAAACTCATTGAGAGTCTCGTCGTTCACAAACTTGATATCAGGAGTAAACTTCAAGGCTCTGGTGATGCCACTTCCTGCACCAGTGTAGGGCAATAAGTTGATACCATGATTGAACAGCAACTTGTTTCTTGGTACCGATGCGCCATGCTTAATGCTTTCCATGCTGACACCTTTTGGCAATAGCCCCGGACTGTGAATCTCAATCCTGTTGTCGAAGATGAACACCCGCAATGGTGCTTCTATTACATACGAGCGATGTAGGATGCCGTTCGTGACAATCTCTGACAGACTGGCGATTGAGACCTCCAATTCGCCCTGACTGTTAAAGTCCTTTTCCACTTGCTTCTTGCGAAGATTCCTGGTCAGGAATGAGATGATATAGTTGTACAGGTGTACGGCATTGCCGTCAGCATCATTACCACTCTTATCTCGGAACTCGGTGCCACCGATGCTGTTTCCTATAAAACTGACACATCTCACGGTGAAGGCTGGCAACCAGCGTTGAGGGTAACTTCCCATCAGCATTAAAGCAGCCACTGTTAACGTACCATCCTCCAATATCAGACCATTGTTCTTCAAGATGCCCTCTGGCGTTTGACTAAGAACACCAGCAATCTCGTCAAGACTCCTATGCCTCATTTCTGTTATGGATAACTGCTGTCGTTCAAAATCACTGCGGAATCTGTTGAGCAGATAGTCACGCAAAGTATTCTCATCCAAATCCTTGATACTGGTGCCATTCACAGGCATACTGTCAGGATGCAACTGTCCATTCTCCATCAGCATAGCTATCAGTTCGGCATTGTCAAACACCTTGCGTTTGTCAGCACCCTGTTTCACCCACACTATTCCCTTGCTGTCACGATAAGGTTTGTTCTTTCCTTGTTTGACGGTAGCCACCACAATGATACCGCCCTCCATCTGAACATTCTCGATGTCAAGCAAAATTTGTGGAACGACACCTTCCGATGCCAGACTCCCCAACAAGTTCGTCGTCTCTTGCACCTCAACAAACGAGAGCGGATTGATGCGCCCCGTCTTGTCATCAATACCCACTACAATCATTCCGCCACGAGAATTGCTCTGTGCCACCATCTCGCAACTCACGTCATACTTGTTGTCGCGAGTCACACGCTCCTTGAACTGTACTCGCGTCTGTTCTGCCGTATCTCTTAGTCTCAGAATATCTTCTTTTGTCATTACGCCTTATTTTGATTGTATAACGTCTTTGTCCATTACATTATTATTGCTTCAATCTCTTCAAACAGCCTTTATCCTGCTTCCTGGCTTCTTCTACCCTGCTTCTTACCATATTCAAGAGTAAGCCTAGAAGCAGCATTTTGTTTATGTGTTATTCTATCCTAACAATTTCCCATACATCTTTATTATGTTCCTCATTAACTCCAACTTTCTTGAGTTCTATCTCTTTCCCTTTATAGGTCTTATCAAGAGTTATACCTCTGAAATTGCTTCTGTGAACATATAATGTACTTCTATCAGGGAGTCTTACAATGGCACTTCCATATTGTACCCAGTTGATAATGCCTTTAACTGTTTCATGTATTGGGATTTCTCTTTGTTTATAAGATTTCTTCTCTTGTTGACAGTATGGCTTTGCATAAACATGCAATTGTGTATTTCTAAGCCATCCTCTCCCACTTGTTTCCTTATGAAAGTTTTTGATGATAAGATCTGCATATTCTGGTACGTTGCCATTCCAGTACTGAGTAGAAATGTCTCTAGGTACAAGGAAGTCCTTGCCTGCCACATTAAATACTATAGTTTTATCTGATTCCCTTGTTTTTACCCCTTTAACTGGAACTATATTTGTTGTCTTCCAATTGGTTTTTGTTATCTTCTTGTCAGCAATTACATAATAATAACCATGATAAGTTGTAATCTCATCATATAAACAATCCAAAGTAGTTTGGCCTTTAGAGTTACGGATTCCCCATTTTCCCATGAAAAGGTATTTTATACTGCCGTTAGATAATTGTATCTCCTTCTCGGCAACGTGTTTTCCATTTTTATCAATATAACCGAGGCAATTGTTCAATAGAACTTTTGCCTTGTCGTTTTCTAATGCACATATTTGTCTGTAGCTAGAGCTTACACGTTTACCAGAAAAATCAACTAAGTACTCGCAACTAACATCTTCAACCTTAATGATACTTTCAGCCCATAAACTAATAGACTTGTGATTGCATGGAATAATTATCCCATTTGCATCAACTAAGCCAGAGTTGAAATGCCGATGAATGACAATAAGATTCTCGATAAGTTGTTCTATTTCCGTTATTCTTTCTTTTCGACTCAGAATGATTTTTCCTTCTTGATTGAATAATTCCCAATAACCTAACAACTTCGATGCCTTTATATTGTCAGATAACTGTATTTCTATTTCTGGAACAAGATGGCCTTTTGCATCAATATCCGCATTTTTCCCTTCAATGACAACTTTCGCTTTTCCTTTATTCAACCCGCCAATAGAAGACAAGCCACCTGTAATAATATTTCCTTCAGTATCAATGACATCGAAATATGTCCTTTCTGGTTGTAGCCAGCTCCCTTCTTTACGAACTCTGCCTATTCGAAGCCCTTCGCCCCATTCATTTAATTCTTCATAGATGGTCCAATCGGAAAGGTAATTACCATCAAAATCCAAATCGTTCCACTTTCCATCCTCTTTTCGTTGTACATGCATCAGATTCCGATCAAGGATGAGTTTCATCTTGGAGAAATCTTCTTCTACAATTTTATTTCCTTCGAGGTCAATAAAAACAGTGCTGTAACTTAAACGAACAAAAAACTTTGTTCCATCTATTACATAGAATGAAGAGAATGGTTCGGCATCATCTTTATGACATAGGCTAACTTTCTCTACTCTTCCAGTCATTGAAATAGAGTTGACCCTATCTCCAGCTCTACGTTCACGAAACGTACTATTTATATTACCTAACCAAAAAGAATCTCGTCCCTCTGCTATATATGCACTTCCAGAAAGAGGATGGATTTTGATGTACTCGCATTCACGAGTCATTTCGCCATATTGATTTACTATACCTTCTTTCCTATTGAAACCAACAATAAAAGTCCCATCAGAACGTGAATCACATGAAGTAAAGTGAGGTTCTATAATATGTGTGGTTCCATATTTGAAACCTATTTTTTTCTTTTCTTCAAATGGTATCACGTGTCCGCCATCTCTCATCATTTGTTCAATCGCTTCCTGTTTCCTGATTTCTTTTTCTTGTGCTCTCTGCTCTAGTTCCTTGATGTATTCCTCCTTAGTTTTCTGTTCAGCAGCGAGACGCTTCGCTATATCTGGATATTGCTCATAATAAGGTGTTTCCGCATCATAAAAATAGAGCTTATGTGTGTCATGATCGAACTTCAACATCTCGAGAGTGACCCGTTCTCCCCCAAAACGCTCTTCTGTGTTGGAAAAATGCCATGATGAATCTGGCTCAACCCAATTGCATTTTAGGACAAGTTGTCCATTTTCTCTGCTCCATTTTCTTGCCTCGTCATCGAAGATAAAAGCATTACGTTTGTTGGCAAAATAGATGTCCTTCATGGCAAGATTATTCAAGTCAACGTATTTTCTGTTATCATCAAAGTTGAATATCCAGATGATATAATAGTCATTTAAACGGTAGAAGATGTCACGTTCTGTAATGACACTAAGAAATGTTGTGGATAGTTGTATTTCGAATACGATTTTATGCCCTTGATAATCTATTTGAATATCAGGCTGTCGCCAACTAAAGAAAGGTAGTGTGCTATAAACTCGTTTCTCCATTTCTACGTTACTAATACCCAGCGAAAGACTATTTCCGTCACAAAGTCTGTCATAGAGTTCCTGCTTCAAATCTTTATGTCGTTGACTTTGGCCAAATAATCCATATTTCTTTCTGTTGATATTCTCTACGGATTGTCCTGTAGTTGTTCTCTTACAAGAAACACTGTCATTCTTATGGGTAAAGATAGCGGGCACACCACGTTCATCGCCACGTCCAGATATGCGAATCATCTCAAGACATTTAGGACAAACAAAACGCCTATTATTTTGTGATATACATTGCTGGAAAATAGCACGCCACTTCTGCAACTCATTTATGGGCTTTTTAAAGAAATCTTCTGCATACAAGGTCTCACCTGTTTCTATATCAAAGACTTCTTTAATTTTGTGGTCGCGTTTTTTTCGAGTTGGTGGTTCTACAGTTTCATTTCTTTTACCTTCATCTGGCTCTTTCTTGTCAGTTGGTTCTTCATTGGTCGTATCATCTTTTGATTCTTTTTCTGCCTCTTCAGCATCTTCCTTTATGTCTTCTTGCGGTGTCTCTATAGGCTTATCATCTTCCAATGCATGAATAAGTTCTGTAATTTCACTCTCTAATAGCGTTAAATCAGCGCTATGAATCCGTAACCATTCTTGAAGATTAACAATCTCTGAATTAATGACCTGTAAATCATCAGACATTGTATCTTCAATGTTTATTTCTCCTTCAATTTTTCTTTTTTCAGCTTCAAGCAATGATCTATGACTCTTCAAGTCGTCTATTTCCTTTTGGAGAGGAATAACAGATTGTTGCGATTCTCTAATCTTTGATGAACAATCACATATTTCCTTCTCTTTACTTATAATATCTTCCTCTGTCTGTATTATTTGTTCTGCAACTTTTCGTAATGGTTGCTTTTCATCAACATCATTTTTCAAAGCTGCTATTTGCCTATCACAGTCTTTCTTTTGTTTTTCCAAATCAGAAAACTGCTGATTGAGTTCTTGCTTTCTCAGCAACAACTTCTTCAACCTAAACAGATAATCAGAAGTCTCGTCCTGATGTAATCGTATTTTGTCGAGAATAGATTTGACATTCTCGCCCAAAAGCATGCTAGCAATTTTAATCTTCATTTTACAGATATTTCAATAGCGTTATTAACACGTCTCTCGTAATGCTCAAGTTCACGTTTCAATTCTTTAAAGGATTTCAGACTATCAGCATCATTTATCCTTGCCTTAAAATCATCCAAAGTCTTTTGCCAGTCATTTTTTAGTGTTAAGAGATTATCTCTGATTCCTCTCCGCTGAGAAAGAAATTCTTCTCTCTTTGCTTTCTGTTCATCTCTATGCTTAGATTTCTCTTTCAACAATTCTATCTCATGAGTTTTATTGTCAACATCATGCTCTAAAGAAGTTTTTTCCACCTTCAATTTCTTTAATTGATCTAGAATCAAATCAAACTCTTTCTGCGAGGAGCGCAGATTTTCTATTAAGTTGCTAAGTAGTACTTTTTTGTTATCAAGCCTTCCGGCAAGTATAGTCTTCGCATTACTAAATTCGTCTTCGGCTAATAATTGAGAAAGCAAAACATATATGGAATTCTTCTCACTTTGTAACGAGATCATATTTTGTTTAGATGCATCCAAAGATTTGCTTAATTCTCTATTCTTTTCTTCAAGTACACTAATTGTCTGGCAAGCATTATTATACTTGCCATGTACCTCACGGTTTCCCTTCTCAGCCATAGTTAAGTCTTCGTTTATGTCTCTACCAAGAAGTAGTTTTGCAAGAAAGTGTTTTGCTGCCATAATACTATAGTGTTTTCGTTGTTTGCTACAAAACAACTTTAAATGTTTTAATAAGCTTTGTCCAATTGTTAGTCCACTCGCCTCGACGAGCTACATCTTGGAATATAATGTCGAATTGAGGCATTGCACTAAAACTATTGACGAAAGAATCAAACCTTGCGGTCTTAATATCGCCGATATACGGACTTACACATATCATATAATTATTGCCCTTAACTCCTTGCTTCATTATTTCAATTAAGTGTCGCATAGAATAAGCCTCAACGTCTAGTATGTTGGAAAACAAATGAATCTTTACGCGTTCATCTATGCCGTTAACATCTGCAATGTTCAAGGAGTCCATATCTTTTAGAACAGTTCTAATTCTAACTTCAGAGTCAAAATGCTTGACATGAAGTGAAGCTCGTTTTAAGGCGATTTCTGAAGGTTCAATGAGGGTTACTCGATCTATCTTCAAAACAACACCCTTTTCCTCCAGGTATTCTAATAAGACTATGCTGGCAAGTCCCTGCCCACAACTCCAATCATAGATTTCTATATTATTATCCTTGATTTCATTAAACGGAAAATTAGAAAAGGCTGATAATAGTTTTGCTTTATGCATTAAACCATAACTCTTCAAATACGAGAAAAGCTGTTCTTCTTGTTCAAGGATGGCAACACCTCTCCCAAGAGAACGAAATATCTCATCGCTATTTTGGATTTCTTGTAGCTGGGATACAGCGATCTCTCTAATGGCATTAAAACGTTTAGGACAATTTGCTAATAATTGAACGTAGTTGGTGTTGGCTTCTATTAGGAATCCAGCATCATTTATTACTGTAAATTTTATCTGTTTGCCTAACAGCTTGTCAATAGTTGCTTGAACGGAAGAATAAACCATCTCTGCTTGGGTAATGTCAAGCGAGAGGGTTTCCGTGATCTCATCTTTATGTAAGAATGAGTATGTATCTGCTGAAGCATTTACCCTGTAGATTAGCTCTTGAACAAATTGAAGATGAGGGGAAGTGTTGTAAACTACTGACGAGTAGTAATTAAGGAATGTTGCAATTGCCCTATTGTCATCATCATCTTCTTCATCTATCGCTATTTGGAGTTTAGAGCATATTTCATCGAATCTGTCAACATAAACTTGATTATTAGGAACATTATATAAATATAGCATAGTAGCTTCTAGGCGCGAGCCAACACCAAGATTATGCTTCTGGATAATTTGATACAGCTGAACTGCAGCAGCAACAGCATTAACTCTTTCTGCATAATCAAACAAAATTGCAATAAATGCACGATTAGTGCTCTTAGTAAAATCGAGTGCATTCATTATTTGTACTCTAGAATTTAGAAGTACAAATTGTTGGAATAAATCCTCTTCTCGCCTTTGGTCTTCAATACAGGAATTAGCAAATTCATCTATCAGTAGTTGACTACTACTGATATAGTCACCTAAAGATTGGGCATTGCTACTATTGGCAATCAGTTGTTCAAACATACAATTCTATTTATTGTCAGGGTCAAAAGGAATATCAAATGTAGTTGATTGTTGACTTGTCAGTAACTTTATCAAATCCTCCTTTTTAGGCTTATTAGGTACATTTAGCCCTTTTTGTTTTGCCAATTCTTTTAGCTTACCAACTGTTAGGCTTCTTAAATTCTCCTTCTCATAATCTTTATCAGAATTATCCACAACGCTCATTGAGGATTTTTTTAATTGATGCTGTAGAGATATATTCTCTTCTGTTCTTTGCTCCAACTGTTTTGTTAAATCATCTATCCTTTTCTTGCACTCGTTTAGCTTATTCTCATATTGTGAAATGAGTTCTCTTTGCTCATCTTCAATATCATCTTTCATTTCACTACCTATCTCCTGAAAAAAACGAAAGTTTTCCTGAGCAAAACGTCCGAACTCCTTATTAAAAATTTGAAACAAGCCACTCCACCATTCATCGGAAAAAACTTTTGCTTTTCTTTTACCGATTATTACTTCATCTAATATCATGTAATCTGTTTTACGTTGTGGTTTACAATTAGCTTTTTTAGGACACCATTCATCTAAATATGGAAATATGCGAGAAACTACACCATTGAAGACATACTGATACACAGACTCAATAGTGTAATAATCTAGTTCGCTTTCTAATTTGTACTTATATGACACCTTTTCATCTATTCCATAGTCTTTTGTAAATGCAGAATAGCCCCTATTATAGCCATAACAAAGGGCAATACCTTCTGCTTTCCCATTATGTATTTCTTTGAAATGAGATTGGATTAGGCCGTCAATTCTTTTTCTTCTGGATTCATCGCCAACGCCATATGCATTTAAAATAGCAATAGTATAAGTCCAAGTATTTTCACTTATACTATTTATGTCTATCACACGAGTAATCTTATCTTTTTTTATCTCTTGCTTCTCCTCATTTGCAATCATATAGAGGACATGTTCATCAATATGCTTGTTAAGATAAGGTAGAACTTTCTCAAAACCTTTTGAACTTGTAAAGATGCCTTGATAGCTATTCTTGAAAGTAAGATTCTTACAGTTACTTGCTTGGTCTTTTATTAAAGAATTAAATAAGGATAACGTTACTATATAGTTCGGAGAATAATTCATATAAGTTTCTCCTGCCGTTTTCATCAATGCTAGAGCTCCCAAAAATTTATCAAATCTATCAATTCTTTCTTCTTGATCAACACCATTACAGTCTGGCGGAAGCTGAATATAAGCAGATGAATTGTCATCAAAACAGTGTAGCCCTACCAGATATTCTGGTATATATGCAGTACTCATTCTGATGTTAGTTATTGTGACGTTCTTTTTCTCCATGTCGGAGAAATAAATTTTCTTAATCCTAGAAATTGGTAATGGTTTCACATCAAATAGGAACCAGCCATTCTTTACATCAATTAAGTCTTTTTCTTCCTCAGCAGTTAACACGACTTCTAAACAGCAATCCGTTTCGGTGGTTCCAAATTTGGTTGTGAACAACAAAAACTGATTATATCTGTCTTGAATGTCATAGGGTTTATTCGTGAAATACTTGGCTGGCTTAATTATGGCAGTGCCAAAATAATGTGCCAACGAAGTTGGTTGGATTGGGAAAAAAAACGTTTTCATATTTATAATATTACTTTTTCTGTTACAGTATTAAGATGGGATAAATCATAATTACTAATTAAGTAGAGATTGCTTCTTGGGCGAGTGCAAGCGACAAATATATCTTCCCAAGAACACATTAGTTTCCTATACGTTACTTCAATTAGGCCATCTGGGCTATTAGTCTCTGATAATATTATATCATGGTCTTTTTGTAAACGAGCAAGTCTATCTATGGTTTTCTTCATCGAAGAAAGATTCTCTTCCGTCATCAATTCCACTCTCTGAATATGAATCGGAGTTCTTTCGATGATATTAAAGTTTGGAATGATTACTGTGTCAAATTCTAATCCTTTTGCAGATTTAAATGTGGTAATGTGAACATTTTGTATTTCTTTAGCACCCAAAGGAAACCTACTATCATCTTCATAATAAATGCTATAATCAATATTTTTGTTTTTTAAAACATTCTCAAAATATTGAGCATCCTTTTTCCAAGGTACTAACACTGCTATGTTGTGGTCATCAGCACGGAACGAATTAATAATACTTTCGATAGCATTATCTTGTTTCTCATTGCTTCGCTCATACTTGTTGCCATAAGAAATCTGTAAAACAGGCCACTCCCCAACATTTCCGGATAGCCCTTCTATTATAGACATAGGAATATTAGCATTCGGAAAAGCAAGTTTTACAAATTTCATTATTCTTTGCGTGTTACGGAAATTCTTATCTAATACATGGCTAATATTATTAGGGAATAAAGAGTTTAATTCTGTTTGATGAGAGCAATGGTCTGGATAAAGTATTTGAGAATCATCAGCCCCATACGAGACCGGGGAAACTATACCATCGTAAAAATCATTAGACAAATCCTGAGCCTCATCAATAATCACTTCTGTAAATCTAGTATTGTGAATTTTGTATGAATTCTTAAGCGATGTTCCTACATTCTTAGACGAAAGATCTCCAGCATCAGGAAAGTCCTCATTTCGCACAACTTTACAGCATGCTGCTAAATACATTTTTAACGTTGTTGTATATGTAAGTAACATACTTTTTTTTACAGGATTAGATTGAAAGTTCCTAATATGCCTCCATAAAGAAACTACGCTTTTCCCTGTACCTGGGCCTCCTGACAATGCAATTTGTTGGGACTCTCCTACTGCCGCTTGTTGCGGAATTGTCAACTGCGTTATTGCAGGTAATCTAAAATAATATCCAGCCATATCATTTGATATTAAAATGTTTCACCATCACTTATACCATCCAAATGTAGTTCATCTAAACTATCATAACAAGAATAATTGTCAACACTCCGTGGATAAATGGCCAAGTCACAAGTTTCGCTATATAACCCTAATCTAATCAGTGCATCTATTGCCATATTCACGCCATGCTCAGCTGCCATTTGATAATATTTAATAGCCTTATCCATGTCTTGGGGAGTGCCATTTCCGTTCTCACATGCAACAGCAAGGTTGTACATTCCAAAAGGATGTCTCTTTGCTGCTGCCCTTTGATAATATTGAACTGCTTTCTTGTAATCTTGACATACGCCATTACCATAATAGTAGGAAACACCTAAATTAGAATAAGCCTCAGCAGTACCATGACCATTATCAATAACATATTGCCAGCATGCTACCGCATATTCCATCATCTCGGAACGAGCGAAGTCTGTACCTATATTTACAATACTGTCAATATCGCCTTCAATGGCAAGCCTATGCCATTCTTCGTTATAAAACAAACTATTATGATAATTTGATAATGCTTCTTGTATGCTCATACGCCATTCAACCTTTTATTGTTTCTCCAAATGGATTATTTTTATGCTCTTTCCAGTTCCTCACAGCAATTTCCTTACTGGAGTTTGCATAGCAGTATTCACACAAGTGTGGACAAGTATTGTATTCTCCAACATCTTTGCTCATAATACACCCACAAAATAGTCGCTGCCCTTTGTCGCGATTATCGCCATGTGTTGCGTATGTATTATTGGGTAGAAGAATTGCATCCTCAGGTAAAGATTCCGATTCTCCAAAAAGATTTTGTACAGGCATTGGGAAAGTCTTGACTTTAAGAAAGTCCATAAGATCCTTGTCTTTGTATGCAAATCGGATAATAAGAGCATCGTCAACACAGTGGTTGTGCTCTATGCCAAACTGCTGCAAGTCCACTTTCTCGCCACAGGTTGCAAGCGTATATCCCCATTTCTTATTTAGTTCTGCAAGTCGTTCTGCAAACTCCAGCATCTGCGGCTCTGTCCATTCATGATAGGGAATATGATTTTTTTCAAGATTGGCCTTAACCTTCCGGTAACTCAGAATGTCGGCATAGCTGAATACAAGTTTCTCCGTATAGCCTTGTAACAGGTCTCCAATATGTTCTATTTTAGATAGCAGTGCATCAAGAGAAATATCATCCGTCAACAGTAATGGGTCAAAACGCCAAATCACCCGTCCCTTTCCCAACTTATCTACTAGTTGCTTGAACGTGTCTATGCGTTCCGAGAGTTTTGGGACTCCACGTTCCAGTCCTTCCTTTTCGTAGTCATTGAGCGTATATTGGATATAGCAACCTATATTTTGCTCTCTCAGATAGTCCAAATGTGGAAATAATGGACGAGGGTTCTTTGACCAGAAAACGATAAAGCGTGTGTTCTCATACGAGACATACGACTTTACACCATTGAACGGATTTGTCCATGCAGAATAACCCACCTTCAAACGATGGAAAAACCAGTCAGCATAGAAGGCAGGAATGTCCGTACTCCTGCTTGCAGAGACTATCACGGGAGCCTGAGCTTTAGCAGTCTCTCCGTTTTCTCGTTGTATTTGAATCTGTTGCCATTGAGCCATAAATCTTTCATTTTAGGTGTCCTTGTTCCGTATTGCCAATTTTTGACCACAAAGATACGAATATTTTTCTTATGAGATGCACAATTATTAAAAAAGTTACTTCCACAAGCCTTGTGAAGGCCATTTTATTTGGATAAATCGAGGAATTTGCCTTCTTTTGCAAAATAATTAGGAACATATGGCTACACAAGAACAAATTGAAGCACTGAAGATTGACGAGAACATCTTCGAAGTGGCTGAGGACACAGAGCTGGAGTATCTGGTTCATTTTGCAGCTCCATTTACGGGAGCGGACAAATGTGTTATCCCAAAGGGAACTGCTTTTGCGCCACATTCGCCCATGCGAGGTGATGCCCTATATATGCATTTTGTTGATGGAGATAGAGATGCGTTGTTCGCAAGGATGGAGGCCCATGTGAAAGACAAGTATGAAGATCTTTTCACCCGACTGCAAGGTTTCTCCTTCTTCATTACTGAGGAGCAACTCAAAACACTTCCACTCAAATTTCGCAATGGTAGTGCTGAACGACTTCTGGAAATCATGTGCCAGTTGCGTTCTCCTGTTTATCCTATTTTCCCGTAGAGGCAAATCGCCAGTCTTTCTGGCGAACTTCTAATGCGATTGATGGGGAGTCTGTCATCAATTGGGCAGGCTCCCATAATCATCATTTGGGTGAGTTTCTGTTATCATTACAGTCTGGGACCACGCTTCTTTTTTTTCTTCTGCATCCGTCTTCTGAACTCTTCCTCGGCAGGGTCATAGACGGGATTCGTAGTGTCGAACAATCCCAAAGAAGGGATTCCTATTGACGGCTCATTACGTTCCTGTCGCTCAGTACGAGATGACGGATATGGAAGAAAGAGAACTGAAAGCGGAAGATATTCCAATGAGGTATCCTTTGTGTTTCAACGGTGAGTGTGCGGATAAGGACAAGTGCATGCACTATCAGGCTCGCCAGTGTGTGCATGCATTGTTCAGTGGCGGAAACGGGCCGTACTATCGAGTGCATCACGGAGAGAATATGCTCTCACCCCAGAAGCAGGAGGAGATTTTAGCGGTTCTTGCCAAGTTTGGCAGCATAGAGGGCATTAGGTTTGATCATTATGTAACGGATTGGAACTTTGAATAAAACGTGTTTTTGCATTTTGCCTCTACTAAAATTCATACAAATCGCAGAATATTAGCGGTTTAGATTCGTATTTTACATCTACTTTCTTTCTACTCATCCTCTACTTATCCTCTACCTTTCCTCTACTAATTGTCTGCATAATAGCAAGAGGGTGCGACATTGTTTTCATGAAGGTGATTGTGGATTACCATAGGGTAACAACATTGTTCCCGGAGTGGGAATATGATATTCCCAGTGTGGGAATATAGTATTCCCAGCGTGGGAATGTAGTTTGAAGAGGCGGGATAGATGGTCGGCAAAAGCAGGAAAGATAGTTGGTAGAGGATAAGTAGAGGATAAGTAGAGAGTAAGTAGAGGAAAAGTAGAGGTTAAATTTCACAGAAGAATTGCAAAACGTATTCAAAAACAACAACTTAGAGAGCAAAATCGATTTATTTAGTAGAGGAAAAATAAAAAAATGTTGAATCGACAAAGATTTGGTTAAAATACTGCGTCTTATACTTAGTAGTTTTCTTAAATCCTGTCCCAAACATGTCATGTTGAAAAATGCCCGCTCCTGCAGCAAACACTGCGGAAGCGGGCTTTTCTTTCTGATCTGGTGGAAGAGCCAGATGGACTTGACATCGGCGGGATCGTCCTCAAAGGCGGCCCGATACAACTTCGTATAGACGTAGAGACCGTTGACCTTTAAAACTGCACGGTGACAGACTTGCCGTTGTAGTCGACCATCTTGCCCTCGGGATTGTCGAGGTTGAGGGGCTTCGGGGCATTCTTGGTGATGAGCACGACATTGAAGCGGCGCTGCTTCAGCATGCCCGGGAACTGACCCTTGCGGGCGCCAAAGGATACCGTTTTGGAGGCATCGTCGTAGGTAATGTCGATGGTGGCATACTTACCCTTCTCATAGTTGTAGTTCGTGCCCTCGTCCTCGTAAAGCTGGAACGTGCCGTTCTGGCCTGCATAGACATAAAGGTTGATGAGCTCGGCGGGTTTCTCGTCGCTCCACTCCATCTCAGGACCGAAGGGGATGATGGCTCCCTCACGCACGAAGACGGGAATCTGCTCGTAAGGTGCATCGACCACGAGGCGCTGGCCTCCCTCGACATACTCGTTGGTGTAGAGGTTGTACCAGCCGCACTGCTCCGGGAAGTAGACAGAGCGGTTGCGGGCCTTGTAGTAACCTACGGGACAAGCCATCAGCGCAGGACCGAGCATCCATTGGTTGCCGATATTCTCCACTTCACGGTCGCCGTTGAAGTCCATCACCAGGGCGCGCATCAGCGTGTAGTCCTTGAAGTGGGCCCAGCCGGCCAGCGAATAGAGATAAGGCATGAGGCGGTAGCGCAGACGGTCGTAATAAACGAACGACTTGTAGGCGGGATGATTGTCGGGGGCGATGTTCCAGATCTCACGCAGCGGCCACTGTCCGTGACTGCGGAAGAGAGGAATAAACGTTCCGAACTGGTTCCAGCGAGTCTGCAATTCACGCCACTCTTTCAGGTCCTCGTTCTCAACCTTGGTACGATCGTATATCTGCTGGGCAGCCACATAACGGTTCTCCACACAGAAGCCGCCCTGATCCATACCCCAGAAGGGAAGGCCGGAAATGGAGTAGTTGAGTCCGGCGGTCATCTGTGCCCGCATATCCTCCCAACGGGTGCCGATATCTCCGCTCCAGGTGGCAGTGCTATAGCGCTGCTCTCCGGCAAAGCCGCTGCGCGTCAAGAGGAACACGCGGGGCTCGCCGGACTTGCCTTGCCAGACAGAGCGCTGGCCGTTGTAGATGGCATCGGCATTGACGGTAGAGTAGGCATTGAAATATTCCGTAGAGGTGCCGAGGGCCGTAGGGCCGCTGAGAGCCTTGCGATACCACATCGGCGTACAGTCGCGCACATTGGGCTCAGAGGCATCCATCCACCAGGCATCGACACCAGGCACGCCATTCTTGTTATACTTCGTGTAGAGATTCTCGTCCATCTGGCGCCAGAACATCTTGCGGGCATCAGGATCGTAGGCATCGTAGAAACCGTTCTTGTAGCCGGGACCTACCCAGTCGTGGATATCGTCAGTGGGCGACTGGACGTACATCCAGCCCTTCGCGTCGAGCTCCTTGTAGTTGTCGGTATTGCAGTAGAACTTCGGCCAGACAGAGATCATGAAACGTCCGTGCATGGCGTGCACGCTGTCGAGCATGGCCTGCGGATCAGGATAGCGCGAAGCCTCGAACTGATGCGAACCCCATTGGTTCTCGGGCCAGTAGTTCCAGTCCTGCACGATGTTGTCGATGGGGATATGACGCTTGCGGAACTCGGCCAGCGTCTCCTCGATCTCTCCGGAGGTCTTGTAGCGCTCACGGCTCTGCCAGAAGCCGAGCACCCACTTGGGATAGAGCGAGGCCTTTCCCGTCAGGGTACGATAGCCTGAGATGACCTGGTCGAAGGTCTTGCCGGCAATGAAGTAGTAGTCCATATCCTTGGCCATCTCGCTCCATACGGACAGCTGCTCGCGCTCCTCCTTGCTACGGGGTTTGGAGACACGCAGGCCACAGTAGGCCTCTCCGCCATCGGGGGTCCACTCTATGCGCAAGTGGTTCTTGACACCCTTACGCACGCTGGCTGTGAACTTATAGGTGTTAGGATTCCAGGCTGTACGCCAACGCTCGGGCACCACCTCGCGACCGTCGATATAGACCTTCACATAGCCGGAATAATAGAGGATGAACTGATAGTCCTGACTCTTCCCCTTACATTTGCCGCAGCACTCAGGCTCGATAAAGCCTTCGTAGGTGACACTGGCACCCATCAGGCTGATCTCCTTCGGGAAGTTCTTGATGCCGCCGTTGTCGGTCTTCAGGGCAATCTCAGACTTCTCGGGCGTACCATATTCATAATATATGCTGTCCTCGTCGCGGACGAGCTTCTTACCCATACGATCTACATAAGTACCTGTGAGATGTCCTTCCTTGCCACTCCTGTCGTATAGTTTGAAGGCACGGTTCAGCTGGAGGTAGTCATCCGGACTGCCGAAGCGACAGTAGCTGTAAGAATCCCACAACAGGCCATAGCCCTTGTTGGAGAGGACGAACGGGATGCTGACCTTGGTATTGTACTGGAACAGGTCCTCGTTCTTGCCCTTCATATTGAACTCCTCACTCTGATGCTGTCCGAGGCCATAGAAAGCCTCATCCTCAGGTGAGTCGAACTTCATCTGCCAGGTGAGGCCGTGTTTCTGTTCCTCAGGCACGGTATAGCCTGTCTTCATGCCCAGTTCGCGCTCGGGAACGGTGAAATCCCAGAATTGTTTGCCGTCCTTGGCCTCTTTTAAGAGCTGGTTGCCATCACCGTCGAAGAACGTCACCTCACCAGTGGCCTTAGAGACCACCGCCTTCACGTTCCTGGCCTTCACCACGACTGTTTCGCCCTCATCACTCACGGTATAGGAGCCCTTGGCGGGAGCTGCCTGAGGTACGATCATCAGCGAGGCAGGTTTCTCAGGCAAGGCATCCTTCGACGTGGCACGCACGCGGATGATGTTGTCGTTCATCACTTCAAGACAGACCACCTTGGCCTGACCACCGTCAGGACAGATGGTCACCCGGTTACCACTCGTCTGTACGTCTGCCGCCAGCGACGTCATCGCCGCCATCAGCACAGACCCTAACAAAAAGATTCTCTTCATAAAAATGTTCTAGTTTATATTTTTTTACAACGAATTTCACAAATAACACGAATTTATTCTTCATCCATCAGGACTGCTTCTTCCACTTCCTCGGGCTGTTCCAAAGGCAGGGTAATGGTATAGACTGAGCCGCCTCCGGCATTGTTATCACCCGTGACCGTTCCACCATGGGCTGTCACAATGTCCTTCACGATGGAGAGGCACACACCGGGATCGTCATCGCTCACCACGGGGTCGAACATGTGTTCCTTGGCTCCCTCGGGCAGTCCGATGCCATTGTCGGAAATGCGGATAGTACCTCCAGAAGGTGTCTTGTCGACGAACACCTTGATGACGCAGTTGCTGGGCGAGAACATTACCGAGTTGTTGAGCAGGATCTGGACGGCCTGTCCCATGAGATCACGGTCGAAGGGCATCACAAGGTCATTGGCTAGGGGGAAGAAAGAGAACTTCAGTTTCTTGCCCTCTGGTGCCTTAAATTGTGCACACTGCTCCTTCATGAACTCCTGAAGGTCGGCAGGTTGACGGTTCAAATCTGTAATCTCCCACTCCGGTGCAGCAGGCTTGGGTTTCTGGACTTGTTCCGTAGCAGGACCGCTGTTCAGCATCTGGGTCTTTATCTCGTTCATCCACTGCTTTTTCTCCACCTCACGGCGCAAATCCTCAAGCTCGGCACGCTCAGACTGTTTCTTTATGAAGAGCCTGCGCCAGTACCAGACACCTAAGGCGACACAGGTCAAGAAGAGCAACATGAGCCAACGGTTTCGCAACAACGGAGGTGTGATGGTAAGTTTCAGGACAGCCTCTTCCGTTCCCATCGTTCCGTCGTCGTTCAACATGCGTACATGCAGAATATAGTTGCCGTGGTGCAATGACATATAGGTAATATTCGGGTCGTTCTCCTCCGTCTTCATCCACTTGTCGCTGAAGCCCTCCAGCTGGTAGATGAAACGCGAGGGGTTGTGCATCTCACCCTTGTTGGTGGCCAACTGAATGGTGAACTGGTTGTCGTCGTGTCTCAACACAAGCTCTTTCAGTTCGTCCAGCGATTTCTCAAGGATCACACGACCCTCGTATTTCTGGCCGACACCCATCTGCTGTCCGAAGAGTTTCAGACCACTGAAGATCGGACGTTCGTCATTATTGACGTTCGTAATCAGTTGGGGGTTGATGACATCGACACCGCCCAGTCCTCCCACGAGGATCAGACCGTCATGCGTACGACACACAGAGCGCTGGTTGTAAGGTCCCTGCTGCAAGCCGTCCTTGCTGCTGAAGCTGCGCACCAGGAACGACCACTCACCGTTCTCCTCCTTCTTCGGCACGACGTTCGAGATTCCGTGCTCCGTCACCACCCACATTGTGTGGAGGTTGTCCTCAACGATACCCACGACACTCGATCCAAAGAGGCCGCTGTTCATATCGAGCAACTTCTGACGTTTGGTCTTGGGATCGAAGATGCAGCATCCTGCCGTAGACCCTTGCCAGATCAACTGACGACTGTCTTCCACCACACAGACCGTATTGGCTACTGCCACCGTCTGTCCAGGCACAGCGGGAATGGTGAAATTCATCACCTTACCACTCACGGGGTTGATCAGCGAATAGTAGTTCGAATGACCTACCAACAGCCAGCCCTTCTGGGTCCACGAGGCTGAGGTCATGAAGTTTTCTGGCATCTTCCCGTTGTAAGAGTTCCATGTCAGGAACTTCCCCGTCTTCGTCTGCAGCTTCTGCACACCGCTGCCGAGGGTTCCGATCCAGATGTCACCCCACTTGTCTTCCGTCACTGACCACACATTATTATTCAACAAGGCACCGTCGGCGTTCTGAGCCGTGTAGTTCTTCACCCGTCCGTTGGCAATCTGGATAAGACCACCGTTATAGGTACCGAACCACACAGAACCGTCCTTCGCCCCGTGGCTCGCCACCATGATATTTGATGCGAAGCCGTTACGGGCCTTGTCGTAGGTCTCCATCTCACCTGTCTTGGGCGAGTATCTGATCACACCCCGGTTGTCGGTTCCGAACCAGTAGTTACCCTGTGTATCCTCCGTGGTGGTGTTGATATCACCCAACTCCAGCGTCCTAAAGCCCGAGAGGTTCTCGATATACTGGTTCAGACCATTCCGATAGCCCGATATCCACACGTTTCCGCTATGATCGGTCATCAGGTGTCTCACGGTGTTATCGCTCAGCGAAGTCGCATCGAACTTATTGTTAAGCAACTGCTTCACCTCCTTGCTCTTCGGGTCAATCACAAATACGCCCTCATGGTCGGTACCGATCCAGATCCAGCCACGCTTGTCGGCCATCACGTCCCAGATCTGCAGCGGGTCGGGCAGCGGGGCGATGCCATGCGCCTCGAGGAAGCTGTTCACTGAGGAATGCCACTTCTTCGCCTTCTGGTCATACACAAACGTCATCAGGTTCGAGAGCACCCAGTAGTTGCCGTCAGGGTCTACGATGATGTTATAGGCCTCGCTGGTCTTTCCGCCGTGCTCGATCATGTATCTGTCTTTCCACCTCACCTTGCCCGTCTCCGGATCCACGCCGATGAGCTCACCGTCGCTCGATGCCACGAGTAGCATACCGTCCCATTCGGCCATCGACGAGAAATAGAACTCCTTGGGCAGCATGCCGTCCTCATAGCCGTACTTGGTCAGCGTGTGTTTCTTCCTGCCGTAGACATTGCAGTAGAGTCCCTCGTCGTAGGTCTTCACCCACATGTTCTTTTTGGAATCGATATAGAAACGGTCGATACCGCCGACGACACCATATTCCGCCAACTGCTTGGATGGGTTCCTCACCGTGCGCTCGGTGACAGGGTCGAAGAGCGAATAGTTCATGCCCTGCCTCAGCCAGAGTCGTCCGGCAGCGTCCTCGAAGATCTGGTCTACGTAGTTGCTACGCAGTGTCGTCGTATCGTTCGGGTCCGAATAGTAGGTGCGGAATCGGTAGCCGTCATAGCGGTTCAGACCGTAAGAGGTGCCGATCCACACGAATCCCTTCGAATCCTGGTAGATACAGTTGATCGTCGAGTTTGATAGTCCGTCACGCGTATCCAGGCGCCGGAACTTCATATCGGGGATGGAGGTCTCTGCCCCTGCGCAAAGACACGTCAACAGCAATGTCAGGCCTATTAGTCTTTTCATATCATTATTGGTTTAGTTTCTTTTCACTCTATTATTTTTCGTCATCATCCATCAAGACAGCCTCCTCGACATCGTCTTCCTCTGGGGCTTCAGCAATGCTCTCGGTCTCCTCCTGGAGCCTGCGACGGTGTTTCCTCTTCCTTTTGAGCCACTTGTGCCTCATGGGTCTCAGGCTCACCAGGACACCTACCAGCAACAGGATGTAAAGCATGATAGCCCACCACGAGCGATACCACGGAGCATCGATGGTGATGTCGAGCCGGCTCTCCACCTCACCCATTGTACCGTCGTCCTTCAGCATGCGCACGCAAAGCGTATAGCTGCCAGGAGGCAATGACATATAGGTAATGTCGGGGTTGTTGGCCGATGTCTTGATCCACTTGTCGTTAAAGCCCTCCAGCTGGTACACGAAGCGCGTGGCATTGTTGATGCCGCCGTTGTCGGAAGCCATGTGGACGGTAAACTGGTTCTGGTCGTATGACAGTCGGATGCTGCCCTGCATATCGAGTGCCTGCTCGAGAATCACCCGGCCGTCGTATGCCTGCCCCACCTCGACCTCCTGGTCGAAGAGCACAAGCCCGCTGAACACAGGCCGCTCCTTCGTGTTGCCGTCGCCCAGTTTCAGGGTACTGATGATATCGAGACCTTCCTGACCACCGATAAGCAGTTCACCCGTACGGGAACAGAAGATGGCCCGCTGGTTGAAGGGGCCGGGCTGCAAGCCGTCGCGGCTGTTGAAATTGCGGATGGTAAAGGTCCATGTACCATCGTCTTGCTTCTGTGGCGTAATGTTCGACACACCATGGTCTGTAGCCACCCACATCGTGTGCCGCGTATCCTCCGTCACGGAGACGGCATTCGAGCCGAAGAGACCGGACTTCATGTCGAGCAACGTCTTTTGCTTCGTCTTCAGGTCGTAGATCACCACGCCTGAGGGTGAGCACTGCCACAGCAGTCCTCGGCTGTCGATGACTGCCTGCGTAGTGGCCGTCGAGACGGTGATGGCCTTACGGTCGTTGTCTGTAGGGAATGAGCCGTTGATGATCTTGAAATTACCAGGATTGACCAATGCCCAATATTCAGAGTTACCCAGCACGATCCAGCCGTTGCTGCCCGTCGAGATACTGTTCGTCCAGACGGTATTCAAGACGGAGTTGTCGGCTGTGAAGGCACGCTGACTACCGGTTTTCTTGTCGATGCGCACGACACCGCCGCCTAGTACACCTACCCAGATGTTGCCCCAGCGGTCTTCGGTGATGCCCCAGATATTATTCGTGACAAGTGCACTGCCCGGATCCGTCGTGCGATAATTCTTCCACTGACCGTCCTTATAGTGCAGGATACCACCCTCATAGGTACCGAACCACAGGCTGCCGTCTTTCGCAGCATAACTGCCCACGATGATGTCGCTGGGCACGCCAAGGCTTTGCTTCGTGAACTGCTCCACTGGCTCCAGCGTCTTGGGATCCATCTTAATGATACCACCGTCATTACGGCCGATCCAGTAGTAGCCCTCCTTGTCTTCCGTGATGGTGTTGATGTCGCCGATGGGCATGCTCTTGAAGTTCGTCATCGACTCGAGACACATCGCCACACCATTCTTGTAGCTGGCGAGCCACATACGGCCCAGCTGGTCAAGATAGAGATGCTTGATGGTATTGTCGGGCAAAGAGGTTTCATCACCTTTCACGTTCACGAACTGACGCCACTGACGGTTCTCCTCATCGAGCACGAACACGCCTTGGTGGTCGGTAGCCACCCACAAGAACCCCTTTGCGTCGTAGCGCACCTCCCAGACCTGCACGTAATCCGGCACGTTCTCATAGCCCTGCGCCCGCATCCAATCGGTCAAAGATGAATACCAGCGCTTCTCCTTCTTCACATAGATATAGGTACCCACCGAGTGCGTGATCACCCAGAGGTTCTGCTGCTTGTCCGTGGTCACCCAGTAGTCGTTATAGGCATTCATGGCATTCTTCACGTAGGGTTCCTTCCACAACACTTTGCCACGCTCGCCGTCAATGCACATCAGCTCACCGAAAGTCGACACAAGCACCATACCCTCCTCCGTCTCGGTATAGGCCGACACACCAAAATCCTTCGAGAACTCATACGGTCCATAGCCGAAAGCGAAATGCTTGAGGTTCTTCGTCACGGGGTTGAAATAGTAGAACCCTTCCTCATAGCTCTTCACCCAGTAGTTCATCTTCGAGTCGAGATGAATGCTCTCCATACTGCCAAGCATGCCCTGCTGGTTCAGCCAGCGCGTCGGATTACGGTCCACCTTCTCCGTTGTAGGGTCGTACATCGTATAATTCATGCGCTGCTTCAGCCACAACCGTCCGCCGTAGCCTTCCTGAATCTCATCGATGCGGTTATTACGCAGCGAGGTCGTATCCTTGTCATAGCTAAAGAAATTGCGGATGCGATAACCGTCATAGCGGTTCAAACCATAGTTCGTACCGAACCACACGTAGCCATAGGAGTCACGGAGGATGGTGAAAACTTCTGAGTTCGACAAGCCCTCGCGTGTATCGACGCGACGGAATTTCATGTCAGGAATGACTGCGGCAGTCACGGCAATCCCGATGCACAGGACTGTCAGTAGAACGGAAAGGCGTTTAGCTGTTTTTTGAATCATGATAGGTCACTCGTAATTTATAATGTACAAAGGTACACATTTTTTCGCACATACGCAAATAAATCGTCAAAAAATTTATTTTTTTCTTCTTTTTTCTTTTGATTGAGGTATTTCGAAGTCTTTTCAGTATCCTGACGCCGTATCACCGTATCACCGTAACATCTGCTTTCTGCGAAAATGAGAAAAAAAACAAATGGTATTAATATTATATTATATATAATTATAATTATATATAATATAATATTAATATGATTATTTTCCCCTATCCGAAACCCACTAAATGTTACGGTGATACGGTGATACGGCGTCAAGACAGGGAAAGAATGAATTTTGTTTACACTCAAAACAAAACCAAACAGCATCATACGAAAGGCCAAGGAAGCTAAAAGTTTCATGGCATGAAACTGGGAGTCTCAAGGTAGGAAAGTCTGAGTTTCCTGCCATGAAAGTCCGAGAGGCCTAAATGCGCTGAAAAGCAACATTTAAAACCGTTCAGACAGATAATGAATTTTATTGACAGACGTAACTATAACTTATCCACATCGACGGACAAACCTACACAGAAGGAAGTCCCTGTGGTCAACGGCGAAGAATAGTAATAGGACTTAGGTTTGAAGTTGAAGAGGTTGTCGATGGCGGTGTTGAGATGGATACCACGCCAGAGATGGTGCTGAAGCATCAGCTTCCAGATGGTATAGCCCTGGTCAACATCCTGACGACCAGACTGTGGTTTCCCCAGGAAGCGTCCAGACAGGGCAGCATCGAGGGCATAACGGCGCGTGAAGCGATGGTTGTAGCCGAAGCGCCAGGTCATGGAGTGAGAACGAGGCTGGGAGAACTGCGAGAAGTAGACGTTGCCCGTCTCATGCATCCACGAGTAGTTGAACTTGATTGACATGCCCCAGTCGAAGACATGGCCGACGCTGAGATCGACGCCCCAGACGGTGATGCCGTCTTCGTTGCAGTAGAGGGCACCAGGCAGCCGGTCATCACCTGTCTCATAATCGATGGTGGTGATGCGCTTGTCAAATATATTACAATAGCCCACAAGGGTGAAGTTGTAGATACCATCGAGGCATCCACTCTCTCGGACACGGTTCTGACGCTCGACGGCGATGTTGATGTTGTGACTCTTCTCCGGCTCCAGGTCTGGGTTTCCGATGAGCATATAGCCCATGTTACCCATGTCGAAGTGCATATACATCTCCTTGAGTGTAGGCGCGCGAAAGCCACTGGCATAATTGGCGCGGAAGGTCATCCAGGGCTGTTTGTAGACAACGGCGAGTCGCTCGGTGAAGGCCTTCTGCGAGGAGGCGGAGAAGTAGTCGTAGCGCACACTGCCCACGATGTTGAGCTGCGGGGTGATGTTCCAGTCGAACTGGGCATAGCCGTCAATATTGTCCTGAGCATGGCTGGCATTGTCGAGGAACTGATAGGTGGTGAGATAGTCGTGCAGGTAGTCGGCACCGAGAATCAGGCTGTTCTTGCCCAAAGAATGGCTGTACAGGGCATGCACTACATGTTGTCTGTTACTATAGTCATGATCGTGGGTTCGCGTGCCGTTGGGCTGGAAATTGGCCTTATCGTACTGGTCGTAGGCGTATGACAGTTCGAGATGGCGGGCGTGGTCCCATGCATACCGTCCTTTGAGTCCTGCACTATAGCCATGGAAATGGTAGTCGTGGGTATCGCGCTCGCTGGTGCGGAAGAAATAGCCTCCTCGGCCGACGAGCGTCAGCTGGTCTGTGGCGCGCCACGTCAGCCGTTCCTTGACGTTGTAGGTCTTTTGTCCGTAGAGACGGTTCAGATTGGAATCGTCATTCAGCACAGATTCGTCGTAAGGCAGTCCCTGCGCCTTCTTCATCAGCTCGAGGGCGACCTCTTCCGATGTATGTGCTTTGGGCAGATCGACAGGATCGATCATCGTGTGTTGAAAACTCGTCTGGGAATTCCATTTCTCCGTGTTGAAGGAGAAGCTGACACCGTTGCGCCACTCATGGCCGAAGGTGTTATATCGTGTGTTTGCGTTGGCTGTCCAGGGTTCAAGGTTCTCGCGGCTGATGATGTTGACAACCCCACCCACGGCATTCGAGCCGTAGAGGGCCGACGAGGCGCCTTTCACGATCTCGATGCGTCCGACGTTGTCGAGGTTCAGACGGTTGTAGTCCGTGTTGTCCATGGTCTCTCCCGCCAGACGCTCACCGTCGATGAGAAAGAGCACGGCATTACCACCAAAACCGCTCATGTTGAGCGAGGTCTCCTGACTCATGGCGAAGCCGAACTCCAGTCCTGGCAGCTCCTGAATCAGCATGTCCTGAATATTGGTGGCATCGACGATCTTGATGTCACGGAGCGTGATCAGACGGGTGACGACAGGGGCGTCCTTCAGGGTCTTAGGCGTATGCGATGCCGTGACCACGATGGGGTTCAGCTCTACTGAGTCGCGAAAAGCGGTCTGGGCAGAAAGATTAATAGCAGGCATCGCCAAGGCCATGCCTGCCAAAAAAGAATGTACGAATTTTCTCAACAACTTTTCTGTCACGACTTACTTTCTTTTCCCTGTAAACTGGCCTTCAAAGGCAAAGGGCATATTGCCGTACTTCTGTGTGAACGTCACGACAACGGTATTGTCGCTGAAGATAACGGTGACGTTACTCACGGTATAAGCCTTCTCTGAGCCATCGGCACTTTTCACAGTACCCTCATACTGGGCGAGCTTGCCGGTAATGGTATTGCCACTCTTGGTCAGCATGATACCCTTCACAGGAAGTGCCGGGACTGTCATCATACCCTCACCGTATTTGGGAAGGGTCACGTCAACAGACACGTCTGTGGCCTTGGTAAACTCAAATGTCTCAGTACTTTCATCAGCCTCTCCCATCACGGTGAGAACCTCTGTACCTGTATAAGAACCAACTACCTGATTAGCGACGGGTGCCTCAGGCTCATCGTTGTCGTCGCTACCACATGAACTCATACCAAACACGATGGCCACTGCGACCAACGACATTGTCATAAAACTTTTGAACTTCATCATTTTAATCTTTTATTTTTTTAATTGTTGTGTTGTATAATCATATTCCGATCCATAGGCACTGTGAGGGATGCTGAAAATGGCTATCATGACCAGTACCGCCAGGGCAACAACCCACTTGTTATATTTCCACTTCAAGGTAGCAAGGGCTACCAAGAAGAACAGGAAGGAGATGAGGGTCTTGTTGTCTGTCAGGTCTGTACCATAGGGGAATCCAGCCCACCAAGGACCAAATGCCGCATGTTGCACGAGAGGGCCGAGGATAAAACCGCCGACAAACAACGTACCCACCGTGATCCAAAGCCACTTCATGTAAGGCTTGCGCGTGATCACCAACAAGAGCGTGTAGACTGCGAAGAGCATCGCGCCAAACATCAGCAGGATATGGGGTATCAGGATATAGGCAGGCACATCATTACGGAATCGTATCACCACGGGCTCATCAGCCTGATAGTCCTTGTCGCCGACGGTGAGATAATACTGCAACTTTCCAGCCACAGGCTGTACAGGCAGTGCAGCCTGCCACACGTTGTCTTTCCAAACAAAATCCACGGTGGTATAATCGTTCGTTGTTGGATACTGACGATAGTGTAGGCTCATGTTCCCCTGAGTCTGAGGGATGCCCTTCAGCTTCACGATCTCATCCTGTTGCACACCACTTCTGGGCAGCTTCACCTTATAACTCTCCCCATTCAGTTCAACAGTCACTTTTTGGGGATAGGTAGGACCCGTCATGCGTTGGTAGATACTCAATACCAATGTGATGACAACCGCTAACAGCCAATAGACAGATTCCTTCATTTTCACCTCTTCAGTTTTTCACCTTTTCCTCAGCTGAACCTGGAAGGTTATGATCTCTTCACCACGCAGCACTTTCACAGGAATAGTGGTGTCAGGTTCCAGTTCTGACAGACGCTGCATGTACTCATCCATATTCTTCACAGGTTTCCCGTCGATCTCCTGGATGACGTCACCACTACGGATACCGGCCTGATGAGCGGGTTTCCCTGCCACTACGATATCAGCACGAAGACCAGGGATGCGGCTTTGTCCCATGACATCGGGCATCAGGCCTAACGTCACCTTGAACTTCGCATGCTTCATGGTGTTGCTGCTGGGCACACTGATATAATCGGGGGTTTCTGGCATATTGGCCAGACACGCAATGAGTTCCCGAGAAAAATCCAACGTCTGTTGCATTCCCTCATAATTCAGGGTTGAAGGCACGTCGTCAGGGGTATGATACTCCATGTGACCACCTGTCGTGAGGAAGAGCACAGGGATATCTTGTGCCACGAACGACGCATGATCGCTGGGGCCATAGCCGTCGGGGGTACAGGAGATATTCAGGTTTGTCTGTTCAGCCACGCTCTCTGCCATTGCCTTGAATGAAGAACTCGTACCTGTACCTGAGACACTCAGAGCATGGTCGCGCATACGTCCCACCATATCCAGATTCACCATAGCTACGATACCCTTCTTGTCGGCAGGGAGGTTGATGCGCTGAGCATCGGTCTGCTTCATCCACTCGAGGAAGTTCTTGGAGCCAATCAGACCCTGTTCCTCTGCACCGAAGAAGGCGAAGATGATACTTCTTTTCGCGCGTACCTTTTTAAAATACTTGGCCAGTTCAAGTACCACGGCATCGCCACTAGCATTGTCGTCGGCGCCAGGGTGTACTGCTACCGTGTCAGGACGACGCGAACCAGAATCCTTGCCGCCCAAGCCCAGATGGTCGTAATGCGAACCTACGACGACGTATTCGTGTTTAAGCTGTTTGTCTTTTCCAGGAAGCACAGCGATGATGTTATGCGTCTTTCGCTCCACGCCTGTGCTGTCTGCCCTATTAGTGTAGGAGAAATCATGATAGTATCCGATGGACTTTTTCCCCTTAACCACAGGTTTAAGCTTCAGACTGCGAAGCTGGCCGACAATATATTCCGAGGCGAGGGTATCGCCGGCAGTGGCAGGGTATCGGCCTCCGAGCTCCTGCGAAGCCAAGTATTCCACCGTCTGCCGCATGTCATCCTGCCTTTGAGCCTGTGCTTGCAGGACAAAGGCAAAAGCCAATGATAATATAATCTGTCTTTTTCTCATTTCGGGTGCAAAGGTATATCTTTTTGATGAAATATGCAATCCCTATTTATAATGATTTTGGCCAAACACTGACGAAAAGGCAGAGATTTCCGACAAATTGTCGGTTATCATTTCCTCGGCACATGCTTTGAAGGGGTAATTGTAGATTAAAAAATCAGGAGGACAAAGCTATGACATTAGACAAGTTTACAATCAAAGCACAGGAAGCTGTTCAGGCTGCTGTAAACACCGCCCAAATGAACGGCCAGCAGGTCATCGAGCCTGTACATATACTCAAAGGAGTATTGGAGAAGGCGAAGGACGTATGCACCTTCATCTTCCAGAAACTCGGCGTGAACGCCCAGCAGATCGAATTGCTCACAGAGCAGGAGATCAAGCATCTGCCAAAGGTGCAGGGCGGACAGCCGTATCTCTCTAATGATTCTAATAATGTACTCGTGCGCGCCCAGGAGATTGCCACGAAACAAGGCGACGAGTTCGTGGCATGTGAGCCTGTGTTACAGGCGCTTCTCACCGTCAGCTCCACCGCCTCGCGTATCATGAAGGACGCAGGCTGTACAGAGAAAGACATGCAGAAGGCCATTCAGGAACTGCGCCAGGGACAGAAGGTACAGTCACAGTCGGCTGATGACAACTACCAGAGTCTGGAGAAGTATGCCAAGAATCTTGTAGACCTCGCCCGCAAGGGGAAGCTCGACCCAGTCATCGGACGTGATGACGAAATCCGTCGTCTGTTGCAGATACTGAGCCGACGCACGAAGAACAACCCCATTCTGATTGGTGAGCCTGGTACGGGTAAGACCGCTATCGTCGAGGGCCTCGCAGGCCGTATTGTGCGTGGCGACGTGCCTGAGAACCTGAAAGACAAACAGCTCTACTCGCTCGATATGGGTGCGCTGGTGGCTGGTGCGAAGTATAAGGGTGAGTTTGAGGAGCGTCTGAAGAGCGTCATCAACGAGGTGACGAAGGCCGAAGGGCGAATCATCCTCTTCATCGATGAGATCCACACACTGGTAGGTGCCGGTGGTGGTGAGGGTGCGATGGATGCTGCCAACATCCTGAAACCAGCCTTGGCACGTGGTGAACTGCGCGCCATTGGTGCCACCACACTCAACGAATACCAGAAGTACTTCGAGAAGGATAAGGCCCTCGAGCGCCGTTTCCAGACGGTGATGGTGGATGAGCCCGATGAACTCTCGGCCATCTCGATTCTGCGAGGTCTGAAGGAGCGCTACGAGAACCATCACAAAGTGCGTATTCAGGACGATGCCTGCATCGCTGCCGTACAGCTCTCAGAGCGTTATATCTCTGAGCGATTCCTGCCCGACAAGGCTATCGACCTGATGGACGAAGCTGCCGCAAAACTAAGGATGGAGCGCGACTCCGTACCTGAGGAGCTCGATGAGATCACCCGTCGCCTGGCACAGCTTGAGATTGAGCGCGAGGCCATCAAACGCGAAGGCGATGAGCCGAAGATTGCCCAACTGGACAAGGAGATTGCAGAACTCCGCGAACAGGAAACCCAGTTCCGTGCCAAGTGGGAGGGTGAGCGCCAGTTGGTGAATAAGATCCAGCAGGATAAGCAGGAGATGGAGAACCTGAAATACGAGGCCGAGCGTGCTGAGCGTGAGGGTGATTATGGGAAGGTGGCAGAAATCCGCTACTCTAAGCTGAAAGCCCTCGAAGATGATATCAAGAGCATCCAAGCCCAACTCGCCAATGCCCAAGACGGCAACTCGCTGGTTCGCGAGGAGGTCACCGCTGATGATATCGCAGAAGTAGTGAGCCGCTGGACAGGTATCCCTGTCACGCGAATGATGCAGAGTGAGCGCGAAAAGCTGCTGCATCTGGAAGAGGAACTGCACAAGCGCGTGATTGGTCAGGATGAAGCCATCACGGCTGTCTCTGATGCCGTGAGACGTTCAAGGGCTGGTCTGCAGGATCCCAAGCGTCCTATAGCCTCGTTCATCTTCCTCGGCACCACAGGTGTGGGTAAGACTGAACTCGCCAAGACCTTAGCAGATTATCTGTTTAACGACGAGACAATGATGACACGTATCGACATGAGTGAGTATCAGGAGAAATACAGCGTCTCCCGTCTGATCGGTGCACCTCCGGGCTATATAGGCTATGATGAGGGCGGACAGCTGACAGAGGCTGTACGTCGTAAGCCCTACTCCGTTGTGCTCTTCGACGAGATCGAGAAGGCCCACCCCGACGTGTTCAATATCCTCCTGCAGGTACTCGACGATGGACGTCTGACTGACAACAAGGGACGAACGGCGAATTTCAAGAACACCATCATCATCATGACCTCGAATGCGACACGTGAACAGCTGAGGGCCACGATGCGTCCGGAGTTCCTGAACCGTATCGACGAGATCATCACCTTCACGCCGCTGACGAAGGAACAGATAGCTGACGTAGTGCGCCTGCAGATGAAGAAGGTGACGGAGATGCTGGAGCCTCAGGGTATCCGTCTGGAATGCACGCCTCAGGCCATCGCCTTCCTCGCAGAGGAGGGTTATGATCCTGACTTCGGAGCCCGTCCCGTGAAGCGTGCCATCCAGCAGTACGTTCTCAACGACCTCTCGAAGAAGCTTCTGGCCGATGAGGTGGATCGCACGAAACCTATCATCATCGATGACTTCGGCGACGGACTCGTCTTCCGCAACTAACTCGTCTTGAAAGACTAAGCAAAAAGCATCCGCAATCAGCGGATGCTTTCTTTTTGTCCATTATGGATATAAAGGCCTTTTCTCTGAGGTCTGCCTTGCAGTCGCCTACCCTGAAGGTCGTACCAGCCATCAGCCGTCTTATTTCCTCCATCCACCATCCTGGTTTCCATCCCCCACGGATCCATCATAAAGTCGAACGAGACTATGCCGTCATCATCCATCTGGATACCAGTGATCGGCTTCGACATATACTTCAGGCCGTCCGTATTCTCATAATATAGGGTTGCAGCAGGATCAGATTCATTCATCAGGGCATCGTTGGTAATTCCCGTCGAGTCATTGCGATAGGGATAGGGAGAGGTGCTCAGGTAACGGTTACGCACCCATCCCTCCATGGTGTACTTCCCAAAGTCCTGTCCGTTTTCCAGAGGATCCCAGTCCTTATAGTTTTTGCCGTCAGCATGGAACAAATCATAACGGTAATGGCTTCTGGAGGTGTTTACCGTATTGTTGCTCCACACTTCCTTATCGTAGTCCACATAGATGATCAGCAGGCCCTTGCCTGGAGTAGCATAGTCCCAGCCGTTCTGCTGACGGTTCTCCAACAGGTAGAACTCATTCTCATGCCCGGGGTTACGGATGATAAAGGTCTCTCCACCATCGTTCAAGCTCATCATACCTGCGACATTTCTGGCTTCCGTCAGTTCTGTAGGAGAGCTCCAGCCCATCAGCATCCGCTCGAGTGCCGAGTAGTTCGGTGGGCACCACCCCTTGGCCGTATAGTTGCCGCCGTCCATCAGATCCCACTCATCAACGACAGAGAAGCCGGCACCTCCTGATGTGGGATAGATATCAGGCAATCCCAAACAGTGTGTGAACTCATGGCAGATGGTGCCGATACCGCACGACGTCCCGTCCTTCCAAAGCTCGCAGCTGACAGAAAATTGATCTACAGTCACACCGCCAGGCATCCTGACGTAAGGATAAAGGGTACTCGTATTAGGCCAGATATATCCCCCCTTCACCTGGTTACCGCAAAAGCCTGCAGCGATGTAGATGACCTGGTCCACATAGCCATCCCCATTCCAGTCGTAGGGAGAGAAGTCGACACCCTCTTGCTCCGATAGCATCTGAGTGGCTTTCTTGACAGAATAATCACCATAGTTGGTCCACCCATTACCTTTGACGAGGGTATCAACCTGGATGGGGCCGTAGATATCAAATTCAATATTGAAAAGTCCCCCCGACTGCTCGCGGAAATAGTCTGCCAGACAGCCTGGACCGCCCCCCTCGTTATATCCTGGCTCATTCAGTATGCGCCTGTAGAATTCCACAGGGTCTGGCATGCTGAACGCGCAGTCCTTGAAGGAAATCAGGATGACTGGCTGATGATACACACGATTGGGATCCCATGTGGTCATAGGATATTCCAAGATACCGCGCGTCATCGGCCTCGCCAACCCATGCGTACATGAATAGCGCTGTTGACTATAGGCAGAAAGCCAACAGCCAACAGCACATACCAATATCGTCAGGAATCTTCTCACTTCGCAGCGGGACACCAAGGCTTCAGAGTCTTGAAGAAGTCATTACCCTTGTCATCAACGAGGATAAAGGCGGGGAAGTCCTCCACCTCAATCTTCCATACTGCCTCCATACCCAACTCGGGATACTCTACGCACTCGATGCTCTTGATAGAGCTCTGAGAGAGGACTGCAGCCACACCGCCGATAGTACCCAGATAGAAGCCACCATGCTTCTTACAAGCCTCTGTGACCACATCCGAGCGGTTACCCTTGGCAATCATCACCAACGATGCGCCGTTAGCCTGGAACTCATCCACATAGGGATCCATACGGTTAGCCGTCGTCGGCCCCATAGATCCGCAAGGATATCCCTCCGGCGTCTTAGCGGGTCCGGCATAGAGCACAGGATACTTCTTGAAATAATCAGGCATACCCTCGCCGGCATCCAGACGAGCCTTCAGCTTGGCATGAGCAATATCACGAGCCACGATGATAGTACCCTTCAGGTTGACACGAGTGGAGACAGGATACTTGCTCAACTCAGCACGAACGGCATCGATACCCTCGTTCAGGTCAATCTCGATACCCTTGCCACCCTCACCCGGCTTGCGCAGTTCCTCAGGAATTAACTCTGTGGGGTTGCAGTCCATCTTCTCCAGCCAGATACCATCGGCATTGATCTTTGCCTTGATGTTTCTATCAGCAGAACAACTAACGCCCATACCAATCGGACAACTGGCACCATGACGAGGCAGACGAACCACACGGATGTCATGAGCCAGATACTTACCGCCGAACTGAGCACCGAGTCCAATCTTCTGAGCCTCCTTAATTAACTTCTGCTCGAGATCTACATCACGGAAGGCACGGCCTGTCTCATCACCTGTAGTAGGCAGACCGTCATAGAACTTAATAGAAGCGAGCTTCACGGTGAGCAGGTTCTTCTCTGCCGACGTACCACCAATCACGAATGCGATGTGGTATGGCGGACAGGCTGCCGTACCTAAGCTCTTCATCTTCTCCACAAGGAATGGAATGAGGGTTCCCTCGTTCTGGATGGTTGCCTTGGTCATCGGATAGAAGTAGGTCTTGTTGGCAGAGCCACCACCCTTAGCTACCATCACGAACTTATACTCAGCGCCCTCGGTAGCCTCAATATCAATCTGTGCAGGCAGATTACAACGGGTGTTCACCTCGTCGTACATATTCAGAGGTGCATTCTGCGAGTAGCGCAGGTTATCCTGGGTAAAGGTATTGAACACACCCAGACTCAAAGCCTCTTCATCCTCAAAGCCCGTCCATATCTGCTGTCCCTTCTCGCCGTGGATAATGGCGGTACCCGTATCCTGACAGAAAGGTAGGATACCACGTGCAGCCACCTCGGCATTACGCAGGAACTGCAGGGCTACGTACTTATCATTCTCCGAAGCCTCAGGATCGGTGAGGATCTTGGCCACCTGCTCATTATGTTCACGACGCAGCATGAACTCCACATCGTGGAAAGCCTGCTGGGCCAACAGCGTCAGAGCCTCTTTGCTGACCTTCACGATCTGCTTACCTTCAAACTCGGCGGTCGTTACGCCTTCCTTACTCAACAAGCGGTACTCCGTCTTGTCCTCACCCACCTGAAACATGGGGGCATACTTGAATTCTACTGTCTTAGCCATAAATCTATTGTAAATTAGTTATTGATTAATATCCAAACACTTCTTCCGTTGTCAGACGGCGGATGGGACCAATCTTGCCCAAGGCCTCCATATCGAGTTCCTTCTCATCACCGAGGATGAGATAACGGAGAGGTTTGTTGGCCATGTTCGCCTTCTCAAAGTTTACCATATCCTGAAGCGTCACCTTCTCCAGATCCTCGTAGATCTTCTTATTGAGGTCGAAGTCGATACCAAGTTCCGTCACCGAGTGGTGCCACTTGGAGATGATGTTCATCTTCGTACAACGCATGCTGGCGAGCTGCTTGGTGAGTGCCTCCTTGGCAATATTAAAGGCGGTCTCACTGGCAGGCAGTTCATTGGTAATCTCCTTGAAGTGGTTGATGCAGTCCATCATCTTGTCGTTCTGCGTGATGATATGGGTATAGAAGCTCTCCTTCTCACCCTTTCTGCTGGCACGACTATAATTAGCCGAGGCATTATAGGCCAGACCACGGGCCTCACGCATCTCCTGGAACACAATACCATTCATGCCACCACCGAAATACTCACTGAACACAGCTTGTATAGCTATCTCGTTAATATTCCAGTCGCGCCCCTCGTTATGGTAAGCACGCATATAGATGTTCTTGGCATCGTAGGGTGCAATCCACACTTCGTTCTGATTAGCCTCCTGCTTCTCGTAGTAATTATTCTGGGGCACTTGCTGGAGTTTCTTGGCCGTCTGATGGGTCTTGTCGATGATACTTGTCAGTTCCTTCATACTCAGCGGACCATAATAGTTCACGCTATGCTCGTAACTGCTAAGCTTCTTCGCCAGATCTACAAACACCTGCGGATCGGTCTCCTTCAACTCCTGCTCGCTGACGAGGTCGGTATAGGAGTTGCGGGGACCATAGATGCCAAAATTGCAAAGCGTATAATAATAGTTACGCTGGTTCTTCTTGGCATCTTCACGACCCTTCAAGATTCTCTTCACTAGGGCATCATAAGCCTCCTTGTCAACCTTGGCATTGTTCATCAGATCCTCAAGCAGAGCCAAGGCAGGCTGCATATTCTCATTCAGACCACTGAGGCTGACAGTGATGACATTTTCACCTACCATAGCCGAGAAGCTGCAAGCTAATTCATAAAACTTCTGCTTCACCTCTGCAGCGCTCATTTTATCAGTTCCTAAGAAGTTCAGGTACTGGTTGGTCACGTCGTAGCGCTTATCGGCACTCTGTCCGAACTCATAGCGGTATCTCAGTTGGAACAGTTCGTTCTCATTGTTCTTCACATAGTAAAGCGGCAGACCTTTCTTGGTCTTGGCAATGGTGAGGTCTTTCTGGAAATCCACGAACTTAGGCTGAATAGGCTCCACCTTGGCATCCTGGATAGCCTGAACGAAGGCACTCTTCTGGTCACGGTTGGCCTGGATTGGTGTGATGGCAGGCTTGTCGATCTTCTTCTGGAGACTGTCCACACCCTGGCGCTTATACACCACAGCATAGCCATCGGTAAAGAACTTGTTGGCGAAGTCGACGATTTCCTGCTTTGTGATCTTCGAGATACGCTCAATCTTGCCAACCTCCTGTTTCCAGTCCACTTCGTTGATAAAGGCATCCACAAACATGTCGGCACGTCCTTCATTGCTTTCTAAAAGCTGGTAGTGGTTACGCTTCATATTGTTGATGATGCTAGGTAGCAGATTATCGGAGAAATCACCTTTCTTCAACTTGTCAAGTTCTTCAAACATGAGGGTCTTCACCTCATCGAGGCTCTGTCCCTGCTTGGATGTTCCCATCATAAGGAAGGCGCCGTGATCATGCATCATCTGAGCCCCACCGCCAGCACGCTGCACCTTCATGGTCTGGTTCAGGTCGAGGTCAAAGAGGCCTGCACGGCCGTTACTCAACACTTGCTCCATCAGCTCAAGGGTATCAGCCTGAAGGGTATTTGCCTGTTTGGCACGCCAAGCCACCCACACCTGCTCAGCCTCCTGACCGACAACTGTCGTGTCCATAGGCTGTGTCAGCGGGGGCAGTGGTGCAAACCTAGGCTGAGAGACATTTGCACCCGGTTTCCAACCAGAGAAATACTGATCGATGATGGCGATGGTCTTGTCCGGATCGAAATCACCAGCCATACAGATGGCGACGTTATTGGGCACGTACCACTTCTTGAAATAATTCTTGATATTCGTGATCGAAGGATTCTTCAAATGCTCCTGAGTACCGATAGTGGTCTGCAAACCATAAGGATGATTCGGGAAGAGCAGCTTCAAAAAGCCAGACAAGACTTTACGCACGTCGGCTGTCAGACTGATATTATATTCCTCGTACACAGCCTCCAGTTCCGTATGGAAACCACGGATCACCATATTCTGGAAACGGTCGCTCTGAATCTTCGCCCAATTCTCGATCTCGTTCGAGGGGATATCCTCTGTATAGCAAGTCACATCATATGAGGTATAAGCATTTGTACCCTCTGCACCAATAGCGGCCATCAGCTTGTCGTACTCATTGGGAATGAAATACTGGGCTGCAACCTGCGACACAGAATCGATCTCATGATAAGCCAACTTGCGGGCCTCAGAATCCGTCAGCTTACGATACGCCTCGTAACGCTGCTCAATCTCTGCCAGCAACGGAGCCTCAGCCTCGGGGTTATTAGTACCGAACTTATTGGTACCCTTAAACATCAGGTGCTCCAGATAGTGTGCCAACCCCGTCGTCTCTGCAGGATCGTTCTTACTACCCGTCCTCACGGCAATGTATGTCTGGATACGAGGCTTCTCCTGATTCACCGAGAGATACACCTTCAATCCGTTATCCAGCGTATAGATGCGCGTTTTCATCAGATCGCCCTCTACCGTCTCATAATTATACTCCTTGGCCTGCATGCCCATTCCTAGCATCAAAAGCCCCAAAAACACTAATACCTTCTTCATCTTTATATCTAAATGTCAAATTGTCTCAATCAGTTCTCGTAGTCAATCTCGTGGTCGAGTTTCTCAAGGAAGTCATCCAACACCTCCCTCTCCACATCGCCCATAGCAAACTCCTTCTCAGCATCCTTACGGATCTCGGCAATCCAGGCCCGACGAGCTTTCACATAGTCTTCGTGGATACGTTCACACGCCTCGGCATCCAGCTCCTCGAGTTTGTAGTAGTCGAGAATCATCTCATAACTCCAAGCCCAACGATAGTCAGAATAATGATTGCTGATCTCCACAAAACGGTCAAGCACCTGTTGGATATTGTCAATCGTACCAGCCTTGACATCGTCAATCAGACGCTGCTCCTCACTCTCTGGCAGCAACAGTCCGCTCAGGTCCGTCCATCTACCCTTACCCACGCTGCTCACCGGTTTGCCGATATACCCTTCCTTCTGGGCGCGTTTCAGTACCGCCCCCATATAGATCCTCAGCGCGATATCATAGTACTTCAGACCTTTCGTCAACGAAGAGCATGCAATCACATATTCATGGAAATTATACCTCGACACATTGTCACCCGAGGCCTGTCGTAGATCCTTCAAGATCTGTATACCTTCGATGATCTCACCCACGGTGAAGGGTGACAGCCAGTCGAAGTTGATGATACTCTTCTTCGACAGTTTTGAGCGTTTGTCACGCTTGGGCCATTTCTTGATATCACGATAGAGTCCCACGGTGGTAATATTCCGGCCAGGCACCAGCACCATCTCGTCACCATATGCGATCAGATAAGAGAAGGGCAGGTTACGCGTATCAGGGTGGTGCATCAGTTTACCGAAGCACACGCTGAAGGCACCGATGGTAGCGGGCATCAGGATATAGGCACCTGAGGCCGTCTTGGTACCACGCTCTAGCGTTCCCCAATGCAAAGGTCCCATCTTATAGGCATGGTTCGAGAAGTTGGTGTTCGATCCTGCATTATAAAATGAGAACTCTCCACCTATCAACAATGAGCTTTTATGGTGCGAGGCGCAGAAGGGGCCGCAGAAAGCAGCACAGGCCTCACCATTAGCCATAAACGAATTGGCGAAGAACAAGCTCGCCTCTGCCGTAAACCCATTGGTAATCTGACAAGCCTCACCCACGAAACAATCCTGCATCTTCACGGAATTATTAATCGAGCAACCATCACAGATAATCGAATTCTCACAGATCACGCCTGTTCCGATAAACACTGGAGCGTCCATCGAACTCATCACGGTACACTCCGACAGTCTCGCGGCGCCACTGATTTCGCAGTCACCCTTGATGATTGTATTGGTAATATCTTTCGCGTTGATGATTTTCACGTTGTTACCGATAGTTCCCCTTTCAGGTCTCGACACCCGCAACTCATCTTCTATCATCTGCTGCAGCCTCTGCTTCAGGCCTCTGTCACCGTCGTGTTTCACCATCAGCGCAGCCAGTTGCGAGTTCAGCTCCCTGAAGATCGTCACGTTACCGTCGCCCATCTCGTTCAGCACCGAAATCACAGATCCCTCACCATAGGTGGCGTCGTCCGTCGTCTCTAAGGTGCAAATATTTGAGATATAGCAGTCGTTACCAATCGTGTAGTTATTGATGTAGTTACCCACTTTCTCTATCAGGCAGTCGTTGCCAACAGTCACGTTCCTCAGCGTGGCGTCGTTGATACCTGAGTGTTTCGTGAAGCCCTTGCTCACCTCCACGCTCTTATTAAACTCACCCAGCCGGATGTCACCATAGAAAACCACACGGTGGAAGTTATAAGGTTTGAACCCTTCGGCCACCAATACGCGTTGCCAGTCTTCTGCCCAGCACATGTTGTTCTCTAACACATCTAACTCCTGTTGTGTCAATTGTCTGTATTCAGTCATAGTCTTGATATAAAAAATCGTTATACGGATATTTCTGTACGTGGAGTTCGCGAACCCTTTTATATAAAGTGTCGCGCAACTCGTCTATATTCTCCTTCTCGCGTGCCGAAATGAAAAGACACTCCAGATAGCGTTGGTTTTCTCCCATTCTGGCCATCCAGGTCATCTTTAAATCGTCGAGTGTGTAATTCTCCTTCTGCATGGGAGTCAGATCGTCTTCGTCCTTCTCCACCCATGTGTAGGCATCTATCTTGTTGAACACGAGCATGGCAGGCTTGTCGGCACAGCCCAATTCCTTGAGGGTTTCCTCCACCACCCGAATCTGTTCCTCAAAGTCCGGATGCGAGATATCCACCACATGCACCAAAAGATCTGCCTCCCTCACCTCGTCGAGCGTGCTCTTGAAGCTTTCAACAAGATCTGAGGGCAGTTTACGGATAAAGCCCACCGTATCAGCCAGCAAGAATGGCAGGTTCTCAATCGTCATCTTCCTGACTGTCGTATCCAGTGTGGCAAAAAGCTTGTTCTCAGCAAACACCTCACTCTTGGCCAGCAGATTCATCATCGTCGATTTCCCCACATTCGTATAGCCCACCAGAGCTACACGAATCAATCTTCCACGATTCTTCCTTTGGGTGGTCTTTTGCTTGTCGATCTCTGCCAGACGTTGCTTCAAGAGCGTGATGCGCTGCAGGATGATACGACGGTCCATCTCCAGCTGAGTCTCACCAGGCCCACGCAATCCTACAGAGCCTTTTCCGCCTCCGCTTCCAGATCCGCCGCCCTGTCTTTCCAAGTGTGTCCAGAGCCGTTGCAGTCTCGGCAACATATAACGGTGCTGTGCCAGCTCCACCTGAGCCTTCGCCTCAGCCGTCTGGGCTCGCATGGCAAAAATATCCAAAATAAGAGAGGTACGATCCAAGATCTTCACCCCCAGTTCCTTCTCGATATTCCGTATCTGCTTGGCGCTCAGCTCATCGTCGAAGATTACCATTCCCACAGGCTGTGGAGCATTCGATTCATCCAGCAGGCCTTCGGCAAACAGCGCGGCATCCTGAGCATCGAGCCACTCGTCGTAGGCATCCTGACATTGTTTGATGTATTGTTTAATCTCCTGCAGTTTGCCACTGCCCACATAGGTTGTCTGACTCGGCCCACCCACTTTCTGGGTAAACCGTTTCACAGTCACAGCCCCTGCCGTATCTGTCAGGAACTCCAGCTCGTCAAGGTATTCTTTAGTCTTGGCCTCGTCCTGTTCCTTGGTGATGAGTCCTACCAACACCGCCGTCTCAGCTTTGGCCTCCGATATTACAAATTCTTTCAATCCTTCATTAATTTGTGCACAAAGATACGGCTTTTCCGTTAAAGTATATGCATATTAACACAGATTAATAAAAAAAATAGTCCAATTCTATTTCACTTTTTCAGAAAATTTGTACTTTTGCAGCAAAATTACAAACCAATTAAACAACAAAATTATGAGAGTTATTATCCAATCTGACTATCAGAAACTGTCCCAGTGGGCAGCTAATCATGTGATTAAGAGAATCACAGAGTTCAACCCTACCCCCGACCACAAGTTCGTTCTGGGCCTTCCCACAGGCTCTTCACCTGTCGGCATGTACAACGCCCTCGTAGAGGCAAACCGTGCAGGCAAAATTTCCTTCAAGAACGTTATTACCTTCAATATGGATGAATATGTTGGTCTGCCCGAGACTCATCCTGAGAGCTACCATGCTTTCATGGCCCGTAACCTCTTCGACCACATTGACTGTCCAAAGGAGAATATCCATATCCTCAACGGTAATGCCGCCGACCTGAATGCCGAGTGCCGCCACTATGAGGAGATGATCCAGGAAGCAGGAGGTATCGACCTTTTCATCGGAGGTATTGGCCCTGATGGCCATATTGCCTTCAACGAGCCAGGCAGTTCTCTGAGCAGTCGTACCCGCATGAAGACCCTCACCACAGACACCCGCATTGCCAACTCACGTTTCTTTGGCGGCAAGCCCGAGAATGTGCCTGCCCATGCTCTGACTGTTGGTGTAGGCACCGTGATGGATGCCCGCGAGGTGATGATTCTGGTCAACGGACATGGCAAGGCGCGTGCCCTTCAGGCTGCTGTCGAAGGAGCCGTCAACCACATGTGGACCATCAGCGCCCTGCAGATGCACGAGCACGGTATCATCGTCAGCGACGAAGAGGCTGCCGATGAGCTCAAAGTCAGCACCTACAAGTATTTCAAGGATATTGAGAGCGACAACTTGTTGTAAAGAAATGAGACGATTACTCTTATCAATATTACTGACGTCATCAGTCCTAGCTTGGGCTGATGACGTTATTGTTTTCTCCCCTGACGGCCAATTGCAACTCACCGTCAGCAACGACAACGGGAGAGCTTACTACAGCGCATCCCTTCAAGGACTGCCTATGATGGAGAAGTCGGCCCTCGGCCTGAAGACCAGCATCGGCGACTTCACCAAGGGTCTGACGCTGAAAGGAAACCAGACAGATAGTGTCAAAAATAGTTATGACATGCGTGGCACGAAGGCCTCAAGGGCTGATTATCAAGCCACTCGGCTCAAGCTTGACTATCAGAACACGGAAGGTATGGTGTTCTGTATCATCTTCCAGGTGAGTAACAACGACATTGCCTTCCGTTACGAGATTCCTCGCCAGAAATGGCAGCGCAAGGAGCCGAAGCGGTTGCGCATCAAGAGTGAGCTCAGCAGCTTCAACTTCCCTGAAGGCACCACAACGTTCATCTCACCACAAATACACCCTGAAAGTGGTTGGGAACAGACGAAACCCAGTTATGAGGAAGGCTATAGTGCCGATGCTGCGATGGACAAACCCTCGCAATACGGCCAAGGATACATCTTCCCTGCCCTCTTCCATCTGCCACAAGGTTGGGCACTTGTCAGCGAGACAGGTGTGGGCAGTAACTACTGCGGCAGCCATCTCTCTGATTACCAGGCCGGAACGGGCTATACTGTGGCTTACCCTGATGCAGGAGAGAATAACGGCTACGGCACCGACTTCGCTGCCATTCCCCTGCCAGGCAAGACTCCTTGGCGTACTATCACCCTTGGCACCACTCTGAAACCTATTGCAGAAACCACCATCAGCTACGACCTCGTGGAGCCCCTCTACCAGCCTTCCACCAACTACAAGCCTGGGCGCTATACCTGGAGCTGGCTGCTCTGGCAGGATAATTCAGTCAACTACGACGATCAGGTGAAGTTCATCGACCTTGCCTCGACGATGGGATTCGAATACTGCCTCGTCGACAACTGGTGGGACACGCAGATTGGCCGCGACCGCATGGTTGAGCTTTCCAAATATGCGCAGTCGAAGGGCGTACACCTATTATTATGGTATAATAGCAACGGCTTTTGGAACGACGCGCCTCAGACACCTCGTGACTGCATGAGTACAGCGATTGCCAGAGAACGCGAGATGAAGTGGCTGCAGAGCATTGGAGTAAAGGGCATCAAGGTTGATTTCTTCGGAGGTGACAAGCAGGAGACGATGCGCCTCTATGAGGATATCCTCAGCGATGCGAACCGTTATGGCCTGCAAGTCGTGTTTCATGGTTGTACCATCCCTCGCGGCTGGGAGAGGATGTACCCCAATTACGTCGCCTCGGAGGCTGTGTTGGCCTCAGAGAACCTGTTCTTCGGCGAAGGCGCCACATTCAGCGAGCCCTTTGACCTCACCCTCCATCCCTTCTGCCGCAATGCGACGGCCTCGATGGACTGGGGAGGTATCATTATGAACAAATATATGTCTCGTGACAACAAGAGCCGCCATACCCGCAAGACTACAGACATCTTCGAGATGGCCTCAGGCATCACGATGCAGACCTCCGTGCAATGTGTGGCCATGCAGCCGAATAACCTCACGGAACTGCCACAGTTCGAAATGGATTTCCTCCGTCAGCTGCCAACCACTTGGGAAGAGACCCGCTTCATCGACGGCTATCCTGGACGTTATGTCATCCTCGCCCGCAAAGCCACGAATGGGAAATGGTACGTCGCAGGCCTCAACGCCCTCAAGGAGCCGCTGACACTCACCCTCGACCTGCCAATGTTCGCCCCAGGTGAGACGCTCCAATACTATGTCGACTCCAAACTCGGCGAGCCCATGCTCACCTCGCTTAAGATCGACAAAAAGGGTCGAGCCAAGGTCACCATCCAACCCAATGGCGGACTGATTATCCAGCAGTAACAAAGAAAAAGAGCATCCGATATGGATGCTCTTTTTGTATTTGTGTAATAAAAATTCAAACCTACAAGCTTCAATCAGGCACGTTTGATATCTGTTTGATTTACAAACAGTTACGAAAACCCGGATTTTAGGCTAAGTAAAACCTGACTTTAGATAGGGTAAAGTCGGAGTTTAGGCTAAGTAAACTCGGACTTTCCTTAGCCTAAAGTCCGAGAAAGGATAAGGGAAAATCCAACTGTAAAACATTTTGACTTCCTACTCACCCAGCATATACCTCGCTGTGTACTTATTCAAAGAGACAACCTTGCAGATAAGGAAGCTACCGCCTATGACCACTAAGCTGACCAAAGCCACAGTCAAAGGCTTGGGCAGATCCAGATGAATGGCCAAAAGCTTGTTCAGTATAATGCAATGGATGAGATAAATGCCCAAAGACTGTTTCCCAATTTCTTTAAATGGACTCAGGCTGAAGCAAGACAGCAACTTGTGGGACAGGCCATACAACAGAATACATGAATTCAGGGCAATGACAAATCGATAAACAAAGGCATAGAGGTCATACCAATAATCAGCATTGTAGATAAACAACTGCAGACGGCTGAAATCCTGTGACATCGACCCATGCCAAAAACTCAGCAGGAAGACTTCAAGAACAGAACAAACGATGATGCAGTTCGTGGTGTGCTTGTTCAGCCACGAAAGCCAATCCTGACGCCCTGCGGCCAGTCCCAGACAGAAGAAAGGATACATATAGGGGATATTCCATACGATAGGGATTAGCCAGGTGATGAGCATGCACACAAGAATACAATGAAGCCAAGGCTTAAAGACTCTCGAGACGACCACCGTCAGGCAAATACAGAAGAAGAGACACTTCAAGTACCAGAATTCATTAAAGATGGCCGTCTTGTCGAATGAATAGATCAGCAGACAAGTGACAACCTGCCAGACTAGACAAGGAATCACAATCCGTCGGATTTTTGAGACAATCGTACTGACAGCAGGCCGCTCAAACAGCTTTGCGCTCAGCAGGCCGCTGATGGTCATGAACAAAGGCATGTGGAACGAATAGATGACCTTGTATGTCCAATCTTCCGGATCTCCCTGCGGCGGAGCAAACAGGTGAACGTGGCCTATGACCACGCAGATGATGGCAACGCCCTTCAGCACGTCGAGTTCCTCTATTCTCCTGGAAATCATTTGATTGTCAATCCTCCGTCAATGACCAGATTGGTACCTGTAACCCAGCTTGAAGCATCAGAAATCAAGTAAATGATGGCAAGTGCAATATCCTTAGGCTGACCATAACGGCCCAATGGATAGTTTGCCAAATCTGGATTATCAGTTGCATCAAGCTCATAAGCATCCAACAACTCCGTTTGAACGACGCCAGGACAAACGGCATTCACACGAATTCCCTTTTTCGACAATTCCAATGCAGCCCCTTTCACAAATGCACTAACAGCCCCTTTGCTGGCCATATAGGCGGTTTCTCCAACGGCTGCTGCTCCAAGAGCGGCTATAGAACTGGTAAAAACGACAGAAGAATACTTCTGAAGTTTGCGCTTCTTGGCCAATTTCTGCAGCGTTATGATGGGAGACTTCGTGTTTAGAGACAGCGTTGCATCAAGATCTTTCTCTTTAAGGAAACTGACGGGAGAAAGAATACTGATGCCCGCATTCAAAACGACGCCATCCAACAATGGCAGACGATCAACCATTTCAGAGATTTGCTCACTAGAAGACAAATCGCACGAAATGTATGAATGGCCTTCACCTTCCAATTCCCCCATAACACTCTTAAGCCGCTCTTCATTCCTAGCCACTAAGATGACGCAGGCCCCAAGCTTGGAACACTCGATTGCAGTAGCACGACCAATTCCGGATGATGCTCCTGTAATCAAGATCGTCTTCCCTTCTAACGAATATGGATTATACATCATGTGTTGTATTAATATTATGCCCAGGTTGGACGATTAATTGTTCTTTTTCCACCAAACCTTTTATCATTTCCAGACTCTCCGCAGCCCTTATCTTGTCTGACCCAGGGAGTTTAGTCACCACAGCAAGAGGCGGGATATAAGCATCACCAGTAAACAGCCATTTCCCTACGCGATATATCATAGAATCTATCGAATGGCCATCAGCCTGGAATGCGGTCAACTCCGTATCAGGAAAAAGCTGCAATTTATCACCATCTTTCAATTCAACAAAGTGATTGGAGAATATCTGAAAGGGTTCAGAAGTATAACGCGAAAGATTCAGCCTGATATTCTGCACACATCTGATCCCTTCATGAGCAGACAGGTAGATCTTAACCTCAGGTTGCTGCTGGATTATTCTACGCAAACCACGAATATGGTCATCATGGCAATGTGTAAGAAAGACGCCTTTGAGCGTTTTGTTGTTATCCCTAAGCCATGCTTCAACAGCCTCAGCTCCGCCACAGTCTACCAACCAGACATACTCACAATCCTCTTCGTATAGAATATACGTACACGAGTGCTGGTAATCGTTAACAATCTGGTGGATGTTGAACATCAAAGACTACGACTGATGAGGATAATCAATCATATTGCAATAGTTGAGGGCAGGCAGATCGATGAGCACTCCGCCTAACGCCAAACCAGAGCCGAACGATGCAAACATCAGCTTATTCTGTTGCTTACCCTCGTACATCTCCTGATAGTGATGGCAAAGCGTCACAGGGATAGTGGCACTGTTGGAGTTGCCATAAATAGAGACAATGTCATTAGGCATCTTAGCTTGCTCTACTTCGACTTTCTCAGCCAATTTCTTCAGCATAAAGGCATTAGGCTGGTGGCATACGAAGTAATCAATATCCTCTTTCTTTGTTTGGGCAAATGCCAACAACTCATCTATCATGACTGGCGTGTCGTTGATAACGAAATTGAAGACAAGGTCGCCCTCCATGAAAAATTGTTCTTGACTACGCCAGTTTCCTGCTTCATCCTCAGTTTCAATAGCGGTTTCCTCAGAATGAGGCAGTTTATTGCCACCCGCTGGGATTGAGATAGCTAACCCATTCTCGCCCTCGTTCTTCAAGCAACAATACACCTCTCTTCCGTTTTCACAGTTTTCTACCACAGAAATCGTGACAGCATCTCCAATAATCGGACGGCTGGCACGATCGCGAGTTCCGATCTTCTGTGACATCATATCACCGCAAACAAGCAGAACCTTCTTGTCACCAAGATGCTCCAATGTCATAAATGAATAGGTTAAACCCACAGAATAGCCACAGCAACCCTGAGAAATATCAATGCAGACGCAATCGTGGCTGATACCAAAATGGCCTTGAATCAGATTGCTAGTTGGTGGAATGAAATAATCCGGAGAGGTAGAGGTTACGATAACTGCTCCAATTTCATCAATCTTGATCACTTTCTGATCTATCAGATGCTGAATACCATAAATAGCATAGTCAGAAACGCCCTCGCCCTTCTTACAGCAGCGACGAGTATTATACCCCATCAGTTTCTTGAGTTTCTTCATCTTGAGTTCTGAATAATTGTAGTTATTCATCTCGTCCATGAAGTCTATCTCCTGCTGAGGAAATACTGTCAGGATACTACTGATAGTCTTATTCTTGAACTTTGTAATCATAAAGGTTACTTGTATTTTTCAATCAACTCAACAATGGAGTCCAAATTACCGAAATATTTGGCGGAAATGGCTGTACCAGGAATAGTTATTCCGTACTCCTCTTCCACAGAGTCAACAAGTGCTACGATATCCATTGAATCGAGCAATCCGTCCTCAATGTAGTTATCACTATTTTCAAAATCACATTCCGGACGCAGTCCAGAGAGGATTTCCATGATATTTTCTCTCATATTACTACTTATTTATCTGTTTGTTATAATAAGCTCTGTCTATCTTGCCGTTCTGGTTACGTTTCAAAGACTCTTCCCAAAGATAGTCTGAAGGGAGCATGTACTTCGGAACGTGAGAAGAAATGGCCTTACGGAAATCAACGAGTTTAATCTCACCCTTTGCTTCGTAGAAAAGGATGATTTTCTTGTTACTGTGGTCATAAACGACGCAACAGTTGTCTACAATCTTGGAAGCCAATACTGCGTTCTCTATTTCTCCCAGCTCAATACGATATCCATTGTGCTTGATTTGGGAGTCCTTACGACCACAATACATAATCTCACCTCTCTCATTCTTGTAGCACACATCGCCTGTGAGGTAAATAAACTCACGATACTTGTCATTCAACGGATTCTGGACGAAAACCTTATTTGTCTTTTCCCAATCTCCGTAATATCCAAGACCCAGACAGGTTCCTGCAATGGCAAGCTCACCTTTTTCGTTGATTTCAGCTTCACGCTTTCCGTCCACCAAAATTAGATTATCACAATTATTGCAAGGATAGCCAATTGGCAGCGATTCGTCATCAGCGAACTCCCTGTCTACCTCGTAATAGGTGCTGATAACCGTTATCTCAGTTGGTCCATATAAATTGACATACCTGCATTGAGGCAAGTACTTTCTCCAGTAATTCAGATGACGGTTGGACATTACTTCTCCAGCAAAGAACACATCTTCAAGATACTTTGGCAACTTCTCGCTGAAAATATCCACATTGGCAGCATTGATTAATACAAATGGAACCCAGAACACGAAATTAATCTTCTTTTCATTGATAAAGTCAATTAAATCCGTTGGGAAAGAGAAATACAATTCTGGAATAATCACCAATGTGGAACCTGTTGCATACATCAAGTAGATATCAGATACCGACACATCAAAATAGAAGGGAACCTGATTTCCCATGATTCTATTTCCGTCTATGCCGAAACGGTCAATCATCCAGTCAATGTAATCAATGGCTGAACGATGAGATATTACAACACCCTTTGGTGTTCCTGTTGAGCCGGAGGTAAAGATGGAGTAAACAGGATCAAGGTCTGTTTGATGACTAATATATTGTTTCAAGTCAATCTCTTGTGCCTCCTTATCAAGCAGATCCTCCATCACAAGAACCTGAAAATCCCCCAGATTCTCTACCTTACCTTTCAGAGCTGCAGTTGTTATCACAACTTTTGCGCCAAGCACCTCAAGAATAGACTGTATGCGAGCATCAGGTGATTTCGTATCCAGAGGAACATAGAAATTACAGCTCAGGCTTACTCCAGCAAAGGCCTGAACCATTTTAGCACTCTTTGGCACATAGACACCTATTGGGCTTTTCCTTAACCCCAACTCTCTGATGCCGGCAGCAACTTTTATCGCAGACTGCTGTAACTGTGCAAACGTCACCTGTTCCTTATTATCGTCAATAGCGATCTTATCAGGAACACGCTCAACAGTTTCCCACAGATACTCTATTACATTTTTCTGCATGATTACTTGACTCTTGAAACGATCATATCATATAACTCACCAACAGTCTCCACACTTCTTAGATCCTTGTTGTTGATGGTAACCCCAAACTCATCATCTACCATTGAGATGGTTGATAACGCTGCCAATGAATCCCACTCATCAAGTTCACGGAATGGTGTATTCTCATTCACATCCTCGTTCTCCAGAATATCAATAAGTCCCTGGACTAATTCTTCTTTTCTCATGATTTAAAATATCGGTTTAGCGGGTGCCCCGAAAACAGAGATACCCGGTTTAACATTCCTGATAACGAAACTACAAGCACCAACGACAGCATCTTCGCCTACCGTAACGTTATGACTAATCATCGAGTGCGTATATATGGTTGCCCTGTCTTTAACAACTGTCCCTCCAACGAGAGAACATTGAGTATCAACACGGACATAATTCCCAATGATACTATCGTGACCAATGATGGCTTGTGCCTGAATTAGGCAATCTGTACCAATGGTCACGTCGGGATCGATATGGACACTTTCATCTATGATGGAGCCTTGTCCTATCTTTGCATTCTTTCCTATGATCGAAGTCTTATGGATGAGGGTATAAAATATACCCCCTTTTTCTTTAATACCTTCACAAATCTCTAACTTAGTCTGTACTTCACCTATTGAGCAGATAAACACATCATCCTTCTCAATCTTATAATCTGCTATGGTTGAAAGAACAGGCTTATACCCTTCAAAGCCATCCAGAGCATGAATGTTATCATCCAAAAAACCTTTGATTTGGAATTCTTCATCAAATCCAACACTTTGTTCTGCGATGCAATAGGTACAACGCCCCATACCGCCTGCACCAATGATAATTAGCTGTTTCATATTTTAGTAGAAAGATTGTATCGTTGTTACTGTTTCTTATAAACTAACCCTCGTTAGTAAGCCCCCGTCAGAAGAACTGACGGGGGAATTACAAAAAAACGATTCCTATATAAATATCTCACGACATTTTCACTTTCTCGTCCTCTTGCGGGACATCAAGATCCTCATAGACAGAGTTGTTTGATTTATACTCCGGAACTATCTGCTTCATCTTGCGAACGGTTTCCATATCGTCATATTTCATGGAGACTGCAATCAGTTCGTCTATATCCTGGCGCACTTGTTCATAGTCATAGGAGCGCACCTCGGCAATACGGATTTTCTTATGGAATGTAGGTTTGGTGGTCTCTTTATCTCCCAACACCTCTTCAAACAGTTTCTCACCCTCACGCAAACCCGTGTACTCAATCTTTACGTTCTGGGCACCAGAGAGGCTGATCATACGTTTCGCCAAGTCGGCAATCTTTACAGGACGTCCCATATCGAAAACAAAAATCTCACCTCCATTTCCTTTCGTTCCTGCTTCGAGAACCAACCTACAAGCCTCTGGAATCAGCATGAAATAACGGATGATATCAGGATGGGTGACAGTGACAGGACCACCATTGCGAATCTGTTCACGGAATAGGGGAATGACGGAGCCGTTGGAACCCAACACATTACCAAAACGAGTGGTGACGAACTGTGTGACGGGCTTGAAATCGGCTGCAAGTTGCAAACCGGGACCACCATACTGCGTGGTCTTGATAGCGCGGTCGAGCGACTGAACATAGATTTCACAGATGCGTTTCGAGCATCCCATCACATTAGTAGGATTGACTGCCTTATCGGTGGAAACCATCACGAACTTACGCGTACCATATTTAACTGAGAGATCGGCCACAATCTTGGTGCCGTAAATATTGTTGATGACGGCCTCCGAGGGATTGTCCTCCATCATGGGCACATGCTTATAAGCAGCTGCATGGAACACATACTCTGGACGGAACTGGCTAAAGATGGCCTCCATTCGGGACTGACTACAGACGGAGGTGACGATGACACTCACCTGAATGTCGGGAAAATCTTTCGCCATCATCAGACGGATGTCGTGCTGAGGCGTTTCCGCCTGATCGATCAACACCATGGAGTCTGGACGGCAAGAGGCTATCTGACGGACCATCTCTGAGCCGATAGAACCCGCAGAACCTGTAATGAGCACCCGACGTCCACTCAGCAACTCACCTACCGACTTCATGTCGACCTTAATCTCGGCACGGGGGAGAAGGTCTTCGACCGAGACCTCCTGCAACTGTATCTCACCAAACTCAGACTTATCGCCATCTTCGCCAATCTTCTCAACCTCAACAGCATTCTGGGCCATAAAGATCTTAACACCCATGCCTATCAGCAAGTCCTGAAGAATCTGGTTTTTACGGAAATCGTTGGTACGATAAGGCGACACGAGGACTGCACCGATATGATAGTCAGCTACCACCTGACGCAAGTCGTCTTCCATCGTGAACACTTTCTCGCCAACGAGTTCGTTATGACGCAGACGACGGTTGTGGGAGATGAAACCCTTCAACTCAAAACGACGAGGAGTCTGTGTACGAATGCTCTCGGCCAGTCCGACGCCTCCACTCTGTGCACCGTAGATCAGCACACGCAGCGCATTATTGTCGGCAGTAGATACATCGTAGACCGTCTTCACCAACACACGCATGCTCCACATGGTCAATGTGGCGATAATGAACATCAGCACGATCTGGCGGCCTGTGATAGGTAAAAACAGCGAATCAGGTGCTGAAAACAACAGATAATGAGCCCCTAAAGACAACGCTGCAGACAACATGTTGGCATAGGCTACACGCATCAGGTCGATAAACGACGAATAACGTACGATACCCGCATAGGTATGGAAATAACGAATGCCAATAATACTCAACGCCACATACACCAGGAGGGAGGATACCAACGGCCCCATGTGAGTGGTGACAACAGTCCAACTGGTAAAGATCCAATAACTGACGATGCCCGACATGAGCAGGATGAGCATATCAAGTGCCAAAATGCTCCAATAGGGAAGGGAATTACGGCGAAAATACCAATTGGCAAGTTTTCTAAAGAAGTTCACGACAAAATACTTTATGATGATCAGATACTATTCGATAGTCGAGAGAATGGTCTGGATGGTGCGCTGGACATCAGCGTCGGAGACCATCGGACCGGATGGGAGGCAGAGACCTTGTTTAAAAAGGCTCTCACTGACACCATTGACATAGGCTGGAGCATCGCGATAGACGGGCTGGCGGTGCATGGGCTTCCAAAGAGGACGCGACTCAATACCGGCCTTATCGAGAGCCATACGCATGGCTTCGACATTGCGATTCGGCTCGCAATCAGTATGTACAGGGCCTCCGCCATGCACCATCCCGGCTGCACCACCAACGGCGCCACAGACGGGTTGACCATAGGCGTTTTCCTCACCCTTGACGCACAGCTTAGGGTCAATCAGGATGGTGCTAAGCCAGAAATTCGACTCCATGCCTTGTGGTTCATCGTGGAAAGTGATACCATCGACGGCAGCAAACGCATCACGATACATGGCGGCTACACGGCGATGATGGGCAATATGTTCGTCGAGGACTTTCATCTGTCCACGACCAATGCCTGCACAGATATTACTCATACGATAATTGTAGCCCACAGCTTCGTGATGATAGTAAGGATAAGCCTCGCGAGCCTGAGTGGCATACCACATGACACGATCGCGGGCTTTGCTATCCGGACAGATCAGCGCACCTCCACCAGACGTGGTAATGATCTTGTTGCCATTGAACGACAAGACACCGTAACGACCAAATGTACCGACGACACGCCCTTTGAACTTCGAGCCGAATCCCTCGGCAGCGTCCTCAACTACCGGAATGCCATAACGGTTGGCTATGGCCATAATCTCGTCAATTCTGGCAGGCATACCATAGAGATAAACAGGTACAATGGCCTTCGGCTTACGTCCCGTCAAGGCTATTCTGTCCTCAATAGCATGTTCAAGAAGCTCAGGATCCATATTCCACGTCTCGCTTTCGGAGTCGATCATTACAGGCGTTGCCCCCAGGTACTTGATGGGATGTGTAGAGGCGCAGAACGTGAAGCTCTGAACCAGCACATCGTCGCCAGGACCTACGCCACAAGCCAACAGTCCCAGATGGACGGCAGCCGTACCAGAAGAGAGAGCCACCACCTCACGGGAAAAATCCGGTTGGCCTTCCGGGATCTGCTCAACATACTGTTTCAGTGCCTCCTCAAAGGCATTCACGTTGGGACCAAGAGGCACGACCCAATTCGTATCAAAGGCCTCCTGAATATATTTCTTTTCCCAGCCAGCCTCACTCATGTGGGCCAGACACAAATAGACTCTATTTGCCATTATATCTTGATGATTTCAAATTCTCATTCAGTTCTTTCCATTAAAGGATTCCATCGTTGCGAAGCCCTGCTCTGAAATATCGGCACGCCGGAGGACCTTACGTATGGTAATCCATACAATCTCCGCATCGGTTTTCAACGACACATGGTCGACATACCAGACATCGAGCCGAAACTTCTCATTCCACGATATAGCATTACGCCCATGGCACTGTGCCCACCCGCTGATACCCGGTCGAACCTCATGGCGACGAGCCTGCTCCTTAGAGTAAAGAGGGAGATACTCTACCAATAACGGGCGTGGACCTATCAACGACATATCGCCTTTCAACACATTGAACAGCTGAGGGAGTTCATCTATGGATGTCGACCGCACCCAACTTCCGACTTTCGTAAGCCGCTGTTCGTCAGGTAGGAGATTCCCATCAGCGTCACGCTCATCCGTCATCGTCTTGAACTTGATAATCTTGAATATCCGAGCATTCTTCCCTGGTCTCTCCTGCGTAAAAAACACGCCTGCCCCTTGATTGGCAAAGTGGAGCCATATCGTCACCACAAGCAGCAAAGGAGAGATAGCTATCAACACGATCAATGCTATCCAGAAGTCCAAGAATCTTTTCAAACAGTTTCTATACATCATCTGACGTTTCAGGCATGACCGCCTCATAGAAATCTAAAAGGCACTGACGCACATATCCCTGTTCATAACGACAGCCAATCATGTTTCTGGCATTAGATGCCATATAAGACCAAGCTTTTTTATCTGTCAACATACGCTGCATCGCCTCAAACAGGGCATCTGTATCATGAGATGGAATGATCACACCGTTCTCGTTTTCAACGATAATCTCACGAGAGCCATTAATATCGGTCACGATGCTCGGCAGTCCCATGGCCCCGGCCTCAAGCACTGTATTGGGGAATCCCTCACGATAGCTAGGAAACACGAAACAGTCGGCTGCAGCATAATAAGCCAATAAAGCTTCTGACTGCTTCTCACCTACATATTCTATCGCTGGATTCGTCGACATCAGCATAAGAGCGTGTTCAGAAACGGGGTCAAGTTCGTCCTCACGAGGTCCGACAAGCAAGAGCCGCACTTGTTGATAGGCTTTTGAGAGCCGGTCGAAAGCCTCACACAATTCGTTGATACCCTTATCACCCAACACACGACCTACAAACAGAAAGGTAAAACAGTTGGCATCGCGCAAGGCTTCGGCCATATCCAGAATCTCCTTCCTACGACTATAGAAATGCATGTCAACACCTCGGACATTACCGAAGCCCAACACCTTCAGATTCTTGCTTGTGATCCCATAGTCGAGCAGATCCCTTTTCACCCCCTCCCCTTCTGGTATGACGTGTGTTGCACACCGGCAGGTGATCGCATCAGTCAACATCAGCAGTCTGCGCAGCAACCCCTTCGAGGTAGGGAATACCAGTCCAGTGAAAGTATGAACCCGCACCGGCACATGTGTCAACCATGCCGCAACCATACACAGCAGGCCAGCCTTCGGAGTCATAGAATGAACCATATCAGGCCGTTCCCGACGGAACACCCCTATCATCAGCCACAGCGCCCTGATATCCTTCCACGGCGAGATGTGTCGTTCCATAGGAACCGAGATGGTGCGCACACCTTCTCTCTCAGCAATGGTCTGCATCTCTATCCCCGGGGATGAGAGCGCCACCACCTCATACTTTTCGCTCAGCATTTTCAACATGCCCCGACAAAAGGAGTCGAGCGATTCTGGAACGGTTGTTGCGCGAATAATTTTCATAAATCTATCAAGCGCTTTAGGAAACGATTATGCTGAATCCTGAACTTGAGATTGCTGCCAAACAGACAATATCCCAACTGAATGAGATGATACTTGAGTACAGCCCGAAACCAAATCCAGCGGAAATCCCACGATGACCCGCCAAAACTTTGGACAAAGATACGATAGTCCTCTTTTTTCTTATAAATAGGGTCATTTGTAGCGCCACCGATTCGGAACTGCGCCAATGGTGCATCCACTAACGCGAACTTGGCCCCCTGCTTATAGAAGCGGCAAAGCAGTTCGATATCCATCATATAGCGGAGATCTTCCCGATACAATCCAAAACGCAGATAAGCATCTTTACGAATCAGCCGGGCAGGATGGGCCACCCCATATTGCAGCCGCAGACGATCGAAGGTCATATCAGGACGGCTAGGAAAGGTCTCACCTGAAGCCTCATCCCAAAACAGGATAAGCCCGCTGTACACATCCGTCTGCGGATCATAGTGCTCCGCCACCTTCTGCAAAGCGTCTGGGAGAAGAATGTCATCAGAGTTGATAATACCGACAATCTCACCCGTAGCATGAGCAATACCCTTATTAAAGGCATCACTAATACCATTGTCTGGTTCTGAGATGACAATGGGTATTCGATCCCTATATTTTTGTATGATATCGAGTGTTCCATCTGTAGACCCGCCATCTATAATCACATATTCCAAAGCTGGATAATCCTGAGTCGTTACGCTACAAATGGTATCCTCAATTGTAGCAGCACTATTATAGGTAATTGTAACAATGGAAATCCGGGGTAACTGTTTCACCTTTTTACTTTTAATATATGTTCATCAGAACGGCCATCTGGAAATTACGATAAGTATCCGTGTCGGAGCATCGGAAACGACGATCTCTGATAAGTTGAAAACGTTTCTTCAGGTGAGTCTTACCTTCAATGAAATCCGTCAGTATTTGCTGATTCTCCTTAGGCATCATTTCATAATAGCCATTATAAATCTCCCGTGCCAACTTCCAACGGGAATGCAAATCACGTTTAACCAAACGGCCTGTTCGGTGTTTCCATTCAGTCATCACAGACGTAGATTGTCCAGTCACATTTCCCCCATGCTGACGGTAGAGGATATGAGGTGTTTCATCGAACACTACATGAGCCCCGACTGCCTGGGCAATGTCGTAGATCCACACATCGTGCATGCTCAGATAATTTGGTACATATCTGTTGATGATGTCACGGAGCGCCCTGTTCATCACCATCGTGCACCCACCAACGAACTGATATACCAACGACTCCCCAAAAGTCAGTCGCGGATGAATAATGACGCTGTCAATACGATTCAGATCCTTATCCACCAATTCTGTCTGGCAAAAATATAGCGCAGGTCGCCCCTCGTAAGATTCCAGTTTACCGACCGCCGTCTGCATCTTGTCAGGAAGCCAGAAATCGTCCTGGTCCGAAAAGGCATAATAACAGGAGTCTTCTGCATCCCGGAGCAAACACATGAAGCTCTGTGCTGGACCGACATTCTCGCCTCGATACCAAGCAAGGGCCGACCTATCTTTCCATGCGTCCAAGATATCACAGGTACGGTCACTCGACCCATCGTCGCGCACAACCACCTTCGTCGACACACCCTTCTGCGCTGCAATCGACTCCAGTTGCTCCTCCAGATACCTCTCTCCGTTATAAGCAGAAAGCAATATGGTCACCTCCTTCATCTCAACACCATGTTATCAATGACTAACAGTTCGCCGCCACTCGTTCTTTCCACCTCCACGGCCTCCGGTTGCCGACCCTTTGTCCATTCCATCCACAACGATTTATTCACGATAGTCATCATCAGCGTGAGTGCCGTGAGTCCGACAGACCCTAACAGTAGCGGGTTTGTACCCGACAAGACCAGAAAGAGCGCATAGCCCAAACAATAACGCTTCAGGAACAGCGATCGGGCGTAATACTTCCAAAGCCAGAAGCATGGCGCAAAAAACAAGAAGATCATACATCCCCCTACAGGGATACCATACATTCGGATCACGTCCATATAAGAGAGTTCCGAATAGGAGAGTTTTTGCCCATAGCCTTTCCCATAGAACTGACTGCCCAAGCCAGCCCCCCATATCAGGTGACCCTTATGATCCATTTCGTTAACATACGACTCGTAGTTCTCATATTTTATATCATTGGCATTTTCCTGAGTGGCCAGCAGATATGTCACAATGACCAGCATCCCGATAAGCGCGATAGTAGCCACCCTCGTCATAAATTTTCCAATGACATTCCTATCATAAAGATACACAAAGAGTATCAACGTCTGTACAAGCATCGGGGTACGAGAGCCGGCAACCATCAGCGACAGATACAGAATGACCGACAAAACCAACTTAAACGGCCCATTATACTGATACAGATTATATATAAACGAGAAGATAATCAGCGCCCCCGTCTTATAATATAAGCCGTTGACCGAGAAGCCGATAAAGTCGCGGTTGTATGCCATCATATAATTCCCAGAAGTATTGCAATAATCATAGATGGCAGCCAGAAACACTCCCCCAAGTTCCGACAAGAAGAATAGCACCAGCGTCAAAACCGCCAGGACGATACCATTAGCCCATACCATCTTTAGCAGGACGTCAAGCCGCATTGTCACTACAAAAAAGAAAATAGTAATATAGAACATCGATCGCAACTGCCCCATAGCATAGGAGTCATCTGTCAGGTTGTTCGTGACATAGGCAATAAACATCCCCCATAGTGGAATCAGAAGAAGTCCCAAGACCGTCACTCTGTTGATGCTTGCAAGATACTGTTGGCGTTTCAAGCAATAGATTACCCCATATATTACCAACACTACAAACAGAAGGTCTTTCAGCCTGGTGTGGAAACCTGTTGGGTCTATCGACAAAGTCAGTAGGAATAGGAAATATAATATATCTATATATCGCATAGATAGTGATAAGTATCTGACAACTGTTTTTTTATCCGAAAGGCATTATGACGCTCATGGGCTACCTTCCAATTCTCCTCTGACAGGAATTGAGCCTTCTCTGGAGCTTCACGCAGTTCCATAACCTTCGAGGCCAAATAAAAAGGATCGTTCATCGGAACAAGCATGTCTTTATCATAATGCTCACTGAAAAGAGAGGGCACACCGCCTGTAGAAGTCGCTATCACTGGCAGACCAAGATACTGAGCCTCACATACCGCATTAGGACTATTGTCTGAGTAAGATGTATGCACATACATATCGGATGACATCAGTTCGTCAATCATCTGTGAAGCACTCAAAGTACCCATCATCCGAACTCCAACCTCCTGTGCATTTATCTTCGTCAGTTTCTCAAATTCTTTGATATCCTTATCTGTTCCACCAATCCACTTCCATTCCACTTCATAATCAGTATTCTCGCGGATCAGTTGGGCGGTCTTGAGGACAACATCTGGACCTTTGATAGAATAACATGCCCCTATCATGGTTATTATGAGCTTATTTCCTTGGGCATGGTAAGTCCACCTGCGGCTACATGTCGTAAAGTCACTGCGCAAAGCTTCATCCACATGAAAGATTTGGGCCCCCTTATTATAAAACCTTACGACCGATTTATCCCAACGAGTACGGCACATGAAGTAATGACCATGTCGAAGTATTTCCTCTTCCCTTTGGTGTCGTTCAAGAGAGAGGTTATAATACTGATATCTGGCAAAGAATCCAAGCGGATGTGTCAACAACTCAGGCTTCAGCCGATCGAAAAGAGAACTTTGTCCTGGCAACAGTAGACTGTTTCGAATCTGAGACCAAAGTCCCTGAATGTGAATTACCACAGGGATATCAACCCGACTAGACAAGAGTCCAAATGGCCATTCTGAGCCAAAGACATGAATAAGATCAGGTTTGTTCTCTTCAACAATCTTCAGTGACTCAGACAGGATAAAATCATCTACTTCCTGATAGGTCATCATGTCTTTAATAATCTGCCTTTTCGTATAACGGCAGATATTAATGGGAACTATCTTGAGTCTACCAGACTCCTCTACCTCTTTTTTCTGAGGGGAATAATTACCATAGGCGACCACCAGTTCCAATCCTTCAATATCAAGAGCAATTTGAAGAAGCGACGAAATCCACCCTTTGCCCTCAATACCTGTATTCTCCCTCGCAACCAAAGATAGAGGAGTGACTGAAAACCACAGAACCTTCATTTTTATATTGGCAAATTCAATCTCAATCTCGCCAAACACCAATTGTGGACTTTCTTACGGAAGAGTCGCCAACGAATTTGATGATACGATAACTCTGGGACCTTATGAACCAGATCGAGAATTATCTCCCGTCGTTCCGATGACTGTGGGAATACACTGATAATACAATCAATAGCATAGTTAAGAAACACCGACACGTTATTCCGCACCTGAAGAAGTACCTGATCCGGAAGATTTCTCATTTTTAGTAATGCCCATGAGTTTGCTATGGCCGTATTGTAATCCAAAGCATTCTTCATGGTAAAAGAATAAGTACAAGAACGGGGACGGATTCTATATATATAATATAAGAGGTGTAGTCCTAAAACCCTATCTGCTTTCAGATAACACTCCTGCAGAAATGGGATATCCTCATAATAAACACCCGGAACCAAACGAATATTATTCTTATTCAAGAAAGACCTCTTGTAAAGGATACGCCAAATGAAACTGCCCTCTGCGGGATTATAGATGTTCACGTAATAGTTGTATCCCGACATATCTACAACGTCTGGACTGATCAGTTTAGCATCAAATGTTTTTGTGATGTCTTCATCATTCATCCTCAAATAATCAGGAACCACCATATCAGCAGCTGTTTCCATTGCCTTCGGCAACAACATCGACAGACCACCATCCATCAACAGGTCATCCGAGTCAACAAACAGCACATAGTCCCCCGTTGCAATCTCCATACCTGAGTTCCGAGATACAGAAGGACCGGCGTTTTCCTGATGGATAACAGAAATATTGTGATGAGAGCCTCTAATACCCTCAACAATCTGCATACTGCCATCGGCAGAACCGTCATCTATGACAATGACCTCAAAGTCTTCCTCATCTAGTCCCTGTCTGTAGATGCTTTCCAAGCAAGCTCCAATGTATTTTTCAACATTGCAGACAGGAATAATGATGCTTAATTTAATACTATTCATATTTCAAAAATGCTGATTAAAAAGTCTCTTATATCTTGTTAAACAGCAATAGAACATCCTTCCGCACTCTCTCTCGCCAATTTGAAGCGCGTTGATACTCTGATGACACCATGATTTTCCACTTGTTTCTGAATGAATCCTTATAGTGAATAAAAATATTCACAATATCCTGATCTTCCATACTCAAACGCGTATTGAATGCATGATAGAATTCTTCCACCATCTGTGAATTCTTGGCATCGGAAGTAAAGAAAAACTTCACATCATCCACAATGCGATCCCATAGTTTCTGCTTTTTTCCAATCATGTTTCCTGCATGAATACGGTAATAGAACAGCGGAGTCTGGCAATAGGTACTCTCTCCAAAGAAATTGCAAATGAGACACATCCAACGGTCATGCCAAGCATTTTTCGGAGGACAGCTATCGTATAGCTCAAGTGCACTTCTATTAAATACCATGCTACAACCTTGTTCCGTCGGATAAATCATCACATTCTGCTTTGTAAAATGAGGAGTCTCCTTATGAAAAGGCCCCAATACACTCATATTATCATCCACAAACAGAGAATTTGAAGAAAACAACAAGGGGGTACTCTGGTTGGAATCAGCTAAATAGTGGCATGCTGTCTTTAGTTTATTCGACATCCAAATGTCATCCTGATCAGAAAAAGCATAAAAGTCCACTCTTTCTGGATATGCTAGTGCTTTTTCTGCTAAGATGGAAAAACTTCTAACAAAGCCTACATTTTCCGAAGTACTCCATGATATATTCGGATACTTCTCGGCATACTCTGCCAAAATCTGACAGGTGCCATCAGTAGAACCATCATCTCGAATCAGTAAATGTACCTTCACCTTATCTTGATGCAGAATACTCTCTAACTGTTTCCTCAGATAAGGTTCACCATTATATGTAGACATCAACACCAATACGTTCATCTCCTTTTTCAAACTGACAATACCAAGATTTCTAAGCTCATCATTCTTACTGCGTAGCCCTGAGATGATACCTCGAAAAATTGCAAATGTCTTGCTGAATCTTTGTTCTTCAAGCAAAAGTACCAATACGATGGCTTTCAACCAATACTGAAAGAAGTTTTTGCGGAGATAATCTATTTTCGGATACTTCCGGATTAAGATGATATTATTCCTATAAATATCAAAGAGTCGCTGAGGTCCATAGTTCCTCAATTCCAATTTATGTCCGAATACGGAAACGACTTGAGTAATACCGAACCGTTGGATCAACGAGGCATCACGGACTTTATATTTTTTTATTTTACATTGGTGAGCCTGTAGAAAGAATTCGTCATCGACAGATGCAATTGTATATGATTCATTCCATCCACCTATCATATTGACGATCTTTACTGAAGCCAACATTCCAGAGGTTATGGGGAGATCTATCTCTTCATAATCCTCAGAAACCTCCTCACCATTCATTTGCGGAGTCCAAATTCCCTCTGGAGCTTCCTGACAATAGATAGTCTTATCAACATAATAGTCAAAATTCTCAAAAAAAGAATCCTGATCCATCGTCAGCAAATAGTCGTACTCATATTCATTAGCATACTCCCAAGCATAATTAAGCGCTCTTGAGATGCTATTGATACCATCGCCATAGTACTCCACTTTCTCATGAGAGATAAAACGATAGCTCATCTTGTCAGGCGAAGGAGTGTTCTCCCAGATAAGGACTTTATCTACCCGATTGATAAATGCCTGAACATTTCTCTCTAATAGTTCCTTCTCTGGATAATATGTAACAACTATTGCAAGTATTTTAGGTGTCTTCATTCTGTCTCTATTTAGAGTCTTCCTGCTATAATCAACCATTTAAGGAGTCTGCCTTCATTCACGTCATAATAAGGATAAATGAAATGACGTGAAAACAACATATATATTTTAGAAAAAATACTCTTCCTACATTTTACGAACCTTTTGAAGAGAATACGATCCTCCTTATTGAGTTGAGATGAGAAACAATCATAAAACTCATGAGCCATCTCCACATGTTTTGTAATAGGAGGCTCTACACATAAGATACGGAAAGCCCTCACAATCTTGTTTGTATCTTCCTTAAGACTTCCTGCAACATAGTTAGCCAACGCATTGTTATCATGTCTGCGATAATAGAAAAGAGGTTGGTGATCATAAGTTACGCTACCCATAAAAAAACAAATATGGTATAGCCAGCGGTCATGCCATGTCAGACTTGGTACATGTGCCGAATAAATCTCCAACGCTTTTCTATTGAACACCATGCTACAGCCTTGTTCCGTACCGAACACCAACACATTGCCTTTTCTGAACTTGGGCTCCGGTCCCTTGTGAAAAAGACCAAGTTGGTGACCCGTAGCATCAATCTGCATGGAATTTGAGGTAAAAAGATGAGGCTCGGCAGCATTCTTCGATGCCAAAGCCGTGCATGCCGTGATTAGTTTTTGTGGCATCCAGATATCATCCTGGTCAGCAAAGGCATAGAAATCGGTACTAACAGCGGATTTCATAGCCATCCTAACCAATAAGGAGAAACTATTTACAAAACCGACATTTTCAGCATGTTCCCATTCTATGTTTTGATATTTCGAAACATATTCCGATATAATTTGACAAGTTCGATCCTTTGAACCATCGTCACGAATAAGCAGATAGACCTCAACACTTTTTTGATTTAAGATACTATCGAGTTGCTCACGAAGAAACCGTTCTCCATTATAGGTAGACATCAAAACCATAACAAATGGTTGCCTCATTCTTCAGTCCTCCTCAACATCTTTGTTTTAATAAACCATGCGAAGAATGTTCTATCACTTTTCTCTATCATAATATAGACCATGGTTGAGAAAAGGACAACAAACAGCGTCTCCTTCACCAACAACTGGATTAGATGGGAATCACTCACGTCAAACAACCTGAGCAAAAATGTTATAGAAAGTCCCATTGTCATAAAAGGTAACAGATCCTTAAAAAAGATGTATCTGGAGTTAACATGTAGCTTTTTTGGCCAATAATAGAAATAATAGAACGACATCTGCATGATATTACAGAGAGTGCCTGATATAGCAATGCTCCTAGCACCATAATAAGGTATCAGAAACCAGAACACAATAACCATGGTTATATAGGAAAAAGCCGAATACCTCGTAATCAACCTAATATCTGTTCCAGCATAGATGATGGCCGACATGCCTGCATTATGACTTCCCAAGAGGTTGATAAAATAAAAGTCCATCCAAGGTACCAGATACATGAACGATTCACCGAGATATAGCTGCATGATTTCTGGCGAGACACAGATATAGCCAAAGGCCACAAAACTGATAACAATCACCAAATATTTGGTTCCTTGATAGGCGACGCGTTCAATGACTTCCCTATTGTTCAGAGCCACAGCCTTAGTGACAGATGGGAAAATGGCCGAATTAAAAGCACCTCCAACAAATCCAAGGAATGTATATATTGAGAATATCACGTTATAATCTGTAACCTCGCTCGAATTACATCTGATTCCCAATAATATAGGCTGGAGTTCAAGGGCCCCCCATGTTAGCAGCGATACTGAGAATATATTCATGCTATAAGGTAGCGTTTCACGGAAAAGAGCCTTGTCGAAATGCGGTTTAAAAGAAATGTCTGGAATGATGGTTTTAATCTTATGGATACTCAATACCGTCCTATATATTAGTCCAAGGAACACAAGTCCGGCATAATATTCCACAATAGAATATTTAAAAATCAAAGTCAGTACTAGCACTACAATATTCAGTAAATTACCAATAAAACTGATCTTACTGAAGAAGTCGACATACTCCGCACCCTGAATCAACTGCCCAAAGCAACTTGTATACCAGTTGAATAGTGAATTTAATGCAATGATATATAAGAGACTTCTCAGGATGACGACTTGCTCAGGCGTCACCTGAAAGATGTCGCCCACAAACAACGATATAACAAAAATAATCAGCGCATTGATGATGCCGATAGTACCATAGAATGTAATACTAGTACCGAATAATCTCCTGACATTCTCAATATCGTTCTTCGCAAGGTAATTAGAGAAGTACCTGAGGTTGGTATTTGAAAAGCCAAGATCCAACAAAGTCATATAAACATTAATGGACAAAGCCAATCCAATTAGTCCATAGTCGGCCTTACCATATAGGCCAATGAGTATAGGCACTGCCACAAAAGAATAGGCTGCGCTGACAAACTTACTGGCAATGGTCCATATAACACCATCAGCAATTTTATTGATTGTACTCATTTTATGATTTCGGGAATGAAACGGTATCTTTAAAGAATCTGGTACAATGGGCCACAAATCTTGGATAAAGAATTCTGAACAGCACGCTTGACCCAAACAGTTTCAAATATTCAATCACACCTGTAATCTTCTTTCCCAGGAAGCTGCAGGTATAAAGATTAAAATTCACTTCATTATCTGTCTGTGCTCTTTCATCAAGAGCCATGTAATAATACCCATATAGCAAAGCCCCTTTCTTGCCTTTTGGTTCAAGGTGCCCTTCGAGCATACTTACCAGTTCATCTTTCGACTTCGGAATATATGCAACATCTAAATAATAATATTCTGATTTGTGAAGGGTGATCACGGGTTTCCCCCAATAGCAACTTTCCACGCCCATCGTCGATCCCATCACCAGAACCTTCTCAGCCGCATCCATCAGAGCATACGAACTAACAGGACTTTCCGGCGGAATAATTGTCAAGCGCTTGTCATGCAGCTTATACAAATTGGTGTGATACTCCGCATTTAGACCTTTTAAGTTAGGATGAATTCGTAAAAACAAATGGGAATTCTCTGGAAGATGTTGAAGAACAAATCCTACGGCCTCCAACTGTGATTCAAACAAGTTGTCTTCATCCCAATCACCCCCCAACGAAACAATCTCGTCCTCCGATGAGTTGAATATAACGAAATTTCGCTGTTTTTCATCATACCCTTCCGGCAACAAGTCTTTTACCTGTTTATCAATGTATATAAAGTCGTTGGTGGGCTTCCCGTTTCTTCTATTGAGGAAGAACGACGATCCTATCTTTATTTTCTCTTCCTCAGAACGTTCCGATTTGTTCCACAAATCTTCAGACATCCGAGTAAGCTGTTTAATATCCAAAGGTAACCCACCATGATACTCGACACGAATCGAAGGCTGGTTGATCCTCCAATATACCTCCTCAGATTCAAATGCGATTCCACGGTTGACCGCTATCTCATAGAAAAGACGATTCTCAAACATACGACCATTGTAGATGGTAATCATGTCTGGATTAATTCTATCGACCATGTCATATGCATAGTCAACAAAGCGACAAAGGGATGACAAAATCTGATTGAAGTACTGTCTCTCGTCAGGAGATACTTTTCCGGAAGGTTTTCTTGTGATTGTTACATAATAGGAATGAAGCGAAAGGCCTATATTGATATTACGATAAACGACTTTCTTCAAATCATAAATATCATCAAAGGAGAATGTCGTTTCATTGCGACCAAACAGACTATCTGAAATTGCTATAACCTGTATATCAGACAAATAGTTCTTGATTATCTGGCTGTGCATGTGTTTGCAGACAGCACATATCCCTTTATTACCATGAATATTAGTAATACATGAGGGGAGAGCCCGGTCACAATAAGTCATTACCACCTCAATTCCTTTTCGCTTATCAGATAACATTTTATTAAGCATAACCCCGGCATGGGGATTATGTAAGGAACTGGTGCAGTAAAACAATTTCTTCATTCTTCGTCTTCTGTCTTATCCGATATTCCCAACAAGGGCTTTATCTCGTTTTCTTTATACAGTACCCAAATGGTCGTAAAGAACAGGGCGACAATTGTAAACAGCATAACCAATCGACTTCTTTTAGGACCTTCTGGCCAAAGGGGAACTGTGGCTGGCTGCAACGTAGTGAAGGCTGGCGTCACTTCTTGGACACGAACTTTTGCAGCCAACAGTTGAGTACTGATGGCATTATAATTATTATAAAGCAACTGCATTTCGTTTTCAAGGTCAGTTTGCTTCTGACGCACGCTTTCTAAAACCACATCGTGATTGGCATCCATGTAGTCAGCATACAACTGTCGAGCACGCTCATAGCTCCGCTTTGCATCTTTATAAAGTTTCTCTGTAAACTCTAAGTCATAGCGTGCTTTATTTGTCTTATAGTCCGTGATATAATTTTGAAGATGCTTCTTTACCGAATCTGCCATCTGAGCAGCTACATGTGGGTCTTGATCGGTAACCTCTATGGTGATAAGCGATGTCAGCTTAGAAACACTCGAACCGATATCGCATACAATCTTTGAGTTGATGACGCCTGATATGCCAGCTTGTTCTGGTGTCAACTCATAGGAATCCACGGCATTATCGACTTTCTTTTCTTCCTTTTTCCCAAATACAGTATCAAATAACCATTCTCTTGCAGTAAGCCACCATGCCTCTTTCTGTTCATTCTTCAAATATTCATAATAGGTGATAGGAACCTTATCGGTAGGACGCTGAACTTTTATATTAAACAGGGTTGTTTTGAAGTCTGTACTGTTCATCAGGTCTGGATAAAGAAACACAGAGATGGCATCGTTACCCTGAGATCCACCGCCAAGATTCACGCCAAAGGAACTGGCCAGCATGGCCAAGGTACCTGCACCACTATTTGAGTTGTCTTCAGGCACCACTTGAATCTTGCATTTGTAATAATCAGGCAAACCAAGAGTAATAATCCACACAGCTATGAAAACTATAGGAATAACTATAAAATAAGTCTGTTTACGACGCACAATAGCAGCCCACAGCCGTGAAAAATCTATGACCGTATTTTTGCCTTTATTCTTCATATTTTCTACTACTTCAATTGTTCGTATTATTGTATATTACTTCACCAAATTCACGACAGAGATCAACAGTGTGAGGAGAGTAGCCGCAGAAGTACCCACAGCTCCTACCTGATTGATCACTTCACTTGTCGTTGTTGTCTTTGATGGCACAATAATCTCACAGCCAGGCTCTATTTTAGCCTTTTTAGCCTTAGATACTGTTCCATTTTGGAATACCACAAAAGAGCGGGATTTCTTGGCACGACTACCAAAGCCACCAGCCTGATTGACATACCACTTGTACTTCTTTCCTTCACTATAAGCAACCGTATTTGGATACATCACGTTACCATTAATCTTTACTGTACCGTTATATTCCGGAATAATCAGGCGGTCACCTTCTTTGAGAGTGATGTCGAAGTCAGAGCCAGGAGAGGCGAGGGCCTTGTCAAGTTCAATGCCTACAGAGTAGCGAACGGTGTCATTCTCCAGACTGTCACGTGACTGATTGATGTCATAGTCAGCTGTTTCTTCGTCTTGCATGACCATGTCGAGTCCAGAATTCTGTCCTTTCTGTTTAATCATTTCCAGCACCTGGCGATTTCGGAACTTTTCATCTTCAGTCATAACGCGTTCGATACGAGCTCCCCTAACATACGCCTGATCTGTTACACCACCAGCAGCCTTCACTAGTTCTGAGATACGTTGATTTTTTGTAGACATCGCATAATTCCCAGGGAAGAGGACCTCACCCTCTATCAGTACATTTCGCTGTGGCTGATAGGCGGGACTACGACGTACATAAACCTCATCATAGGGTTCTAGCGTAAAACTCCTGTCTCCATCTACAACCAAACCATCTTTCATTGTAAACGAGAAAATCTTTGCAATCTCATTTGTTGCTTTTGTTGCCTTAGGATCCGAAATACGCCGAGACACATTGACACGGGCTGTCGAGGCTGCATCTGTCAGTCCACCTGCCTGAAGAACGAAGTCTTCAATAGTCTCATCCTCAGCATATTCATAAACACCAGGCATCTGTACCTCACCGTGGATAGTGAGTGTACGCTGGTTCAATGTCTCGCCACGGAAAGGAATAAAGAGTATATCTTCATTCTCAAGCGGCATATCTGCAACAGTACCAGACAGAATACCTTCTACGTCTACAGATAACACCTTGCGCACTCTATCGGCTTTCATTCGATGAAGCACGGCATGGGTAGAGAAAGCATCTTCCGTTAACCCACCGGCACTCTCAATCAATGCACGAACGGTCGTATTCTTGACACCACTGTCATACATGCCCGGGTGGAATACAGCGCCTTTAATTTGAACTGTATTTTCATAACGTTCAAGAATAGAGTCGACAGTCACAGAGTCACCATCCATCAATTTAAAGCTTGACAAGTCGAACTCTTCCACGTTATAGGCAGAATAATGGTCCCCAGACACACGATTCAACTGAACACTCTTAGAATAGGCCTTAGAAGTAAGTCCTCCTGCATACTTCAACAAGGTGGCCAAACTTTCATTCTTACGCATTTCATAAACCATAGGGCGCTTTACCTGACCGGAAATATCGACGAGACAATCATATGGACCTACAACAATCACATCGTTATCTGCCAAACGGATATTTCCACTTAGTTTACCATTAAGAATATAATCATATACATCGACCACCGTCAATTGTCGTCCTCCTCTGTAAACCTTAATGTTTCTCAGAGTTCCTACGCCCACGACTCCGCCAGCCATATATATGGCATGAAAAACGCTAGCAAAAGCAGATAACGTATAGGTGCCAGGCGCAGCCACCTCACCCATAACGTTGACCATAATAGTGCGAGTCTGCCCGACAGTCATCCGGATGTTGGAGCTTCTATAGCGCTGCCCTAATTGTTGTTTAATCTTAGCATTGGCAGCTGAGACAGTCAAACCAGCAATATGTAAGGGGCCATAACCTTCTATCGTAATCGTTCCATCAGGCGACACCTCCAATTGCTCGGATTTCTGGGATGCTCCATAAATATCAATAATGACATGGTCTCCTGCCCCAACTACATAATTGGTAGGAGTAGCGATGTTCATATTGGGTTCAAAAGTCAGCATTCGCCTATTAAAGATATCACGCCCGAAAATACGTTTACCATTCACTAAGATGTTCGTGCTATCAGGCATATTAACATTAGGACGATCTGCAATGTCTTCGATCTCGCCTGCAGCCCCTAAAGCATACGCACTAGTTGGCGAATAGAGCGGATTGCCTTGAGCATCAACCATGACAGAGCCGTTACTCTTGCGCAAGCGGCTGTTACTATCAACAGAACCAGAGCTGGAACCTGTTTTAGCAGAAGAAGTACCACCCTGGGCATTCACCTGCTGACGAACACGCTGCAACTGCTTCATATCCACGCCCCTCTGCATCAGCTTGATCGCAATCTGCTGTTGTGAGGTTCCAGCTTTCGTCTCCCGCTGGATGTACTTCATCACCTGAGCGTCACTCATGCTCTGTCCATACGTCAACAATGCACAGACCCATAGCAACAGCGTCAAAACATATTTGTTCATATCTCTAAATTATGATTATTGTTTTCTTCGTTCGGACGGCACGCGCCTCTTTAATCACACTGGTCGACAAAACCATCGAGTAATGCGAAGTTCAACACTAACGCCTGCAATAGTTTTCACAAACCAATACTTCTTCTGCTTCCTATACAATCTACCATGGATTCCCGCAAAAGGACCATGTATAATTTCGACTTCCTTACCGACCTTTGGCTCGTCATCGTACTGAGTGATGATTATCTGTTGTTCGAAAGACGGATCACACAACATCCTGAATTCAAGCATTTCACGGTTGGATATCTCCACCGGCTGGTCGGTTCCCCTGGTTTTCAGAACATATAGAGGAGTAGAACACTTGGCAAGAAGCGTTGTAAACTGTTTGATCGGCATGGATAATCCGACAAATACATAGTTATGAATGACAGGAACCAAGACCTTACGAGGTTTAGCTTCATCTGCAGCTTGCTTTTCTGCATACTGCATCGGAATAAAACATGTGATCCCTTCCTGTTTCAGAAACTCACTAACCACTTGTTCGTGTCTGTTAAAGGTTCGAACCACCGTCCAAAACTGTTCTTCTTTTTGCATATTCTTTCCTTCCTCTGGCAGATTACGTTCCACCAAAAGTACTATAACATTCTGACCATCAAGGATATAGGCAGTCTTACCCCCTCCGCCGGAGAGCTGAAAGCTCGCAGATTATATAGGAATCGACTTTCTATAACGGCTGCAAAATTATACATTTTTCCCCAATTAGCCAAATCTAAAGGTAAAAAATACATCTTAATATAAGAAAAACATGAAACGCGTCAAAATATTACTCAGCCGCGTTTTTAAGGATTTCTGAAAGTGTCGGGTGAATATGCACCATATCAGCCAGTTCGTCGATAGTCGTTCCTTTACACATCAGCACACTTACTTCCTGAATCATATCAGAACTATGTGCACCATAGGCATGGCAGCCTATGATCTGGCCATCAGGACGGACAAAAAGTTTCAACATGCCCTCTGTCTTGTTCATCGCCAGAGCCTTGCCGTTAGCACGCCAGAAGGATTTCTTACAGACGTAGGGAATGCCTTGTTCCTTCAGTTGATCCTCTGTAGGGCCTACGCAGGCAGCCTCGGGTTCGGTAAAGATAGCGGCAGGCATAATTTCAAAACGGATACCGTCTATCTTGCCAAGGATATGGTTCACGGCACGTACAGCCTGCATCTCTGCGGCATGGGCAAGCATCTGACTACCATTGACATCGCCGATGGCATAAAGATTCGTGGAGAGAGGAGTGTGTAGGGTGGAATGAGATATGACTCTGAAGTTGTCATCAACTGGGATGGCACCGTTGGGAGCGAGGGTGATACCGGCAGCTTCGAGGTTCATACCCTCGGTACGCGGCTTGCGACCTGTGGCCATCAGGATAACATCGGCATCAATGTCGGAGAGCGATTGTACTGCAGTCTTCATCTTGAAAGTGATACCACGCTTCTCAAGATGTTTGCGCAGGCGCTTGGCGATGTCGCTGTCGAGGGCAGGAAGACACTCCTTGAGGTATTCAATAACCATGACTTCTGAACCAAAACGATTGAACACGCTGGCAAACTCCATACCAATGACGCCTGCACCAATGATACAGAGGCGTTTAGGCAGCTGTTCTACATTCAAGAGTCCTGTAGAGTCGACCACACGTGGATCATCCATGCCAGGAATTGGCAACCATTTCGTCTCAGAGCCTGCGGCTATGATGATATTATCAGCCGTAAAGCCATTAACCGTATGGGCATCGGTAAACGTAGCCTTTTCACGAATCAGCGTGATGTTGGGATGCGAGAGGATGGACTCGACGCCATTCCGCAACTGAAGCACTACCTGAGCCATACGTTCACGAGCCTCAGCAAAAGTGGCTGCATGGACATAGGTCTTCGTGGGTATACAGCCGACATTAAGACAGGTACCGCCCACCTCGCCAGCCTCAAAGATTACGACTTTCAGGCCCTGCTTGGCGGCATATTCAGCGGCGCGGTATCCTCCAGGTCCCGCGCCGATGATAATCAGATCAGTTGTTGTCATTCGTCATTTGCTTATAAGTGGTGACAGGATGTTTGGCGGCAAGTACATCGTCGACTCGACCAATGGGTGTATGGTGAGGTGCAGTCTTCACCAGCTCCGGATCGGTCTTCGCCTCCTCAGCTATCCTACGCATAACGGCGATGAAGCCGTCGAGGGTCTCCTTCGACTCGTTCTCCGTAGGCTCAATCATCAGCGACTCATGGAAGAGCAACGGGAAATAAATCGTGGGGGCATGATAGCCGTAGTCGAGTAAGCGTTTGGCCACATCCATCGTAGTGACACCCGTCGATTTATCCTTCAATCCATCGAACACAAACTCGTGACAGCAGATGGTGTCGATAGGCAGTTCATAGACATCTTTTAGGGATTCCTTGATGTAGTTGGCATTAAGCACTGCCAGCGGCCCCACTTCCTTAACATGCTCACGACCCAAGGAAAGGATATAGGCATAGGCACGCATCATCACGCCGAAGTTGCCGTAATAGGGTGATACCACAGGGAAGAATTCTTGTAAACCCTCGCGCACTCCGACAGGACCGGCACCAGGACCGCCACCGCCATGAGGGGTGGAGAAAGTCTTATGGAGGTTGATGTGCATCACGTCGAAGCCCATATCGCCTGGGCGACATGCCCCCAACATCGGGTTCAGGTTCGCTCCGTCGTAATACATCAGGCCACCACAGTCGTGGATTAGCTTAGCAATCTCCGGAATGCTCGTCTCGAAGAGGCCGAGCGTATTGGGGTTGGTCATCATCATGGCAGAGATCTCAGTCCCCTGCTCAGCCACAATACGTTTCAGGTCTTCGACATCGACAGTACCATCTGCCTTAGATTTCACCTCGATGATCTCCAGGCCACAGACGGCAGCAGAAGCAGGATTTGTGCCGTGGGCCGAATCTGGGACCACAACCTTCTTACGCTGCATATCCCCTCGCGAACGATGGTAATTGTCGATAGTCATCAGGCCTGTCAACTCGCCATGCGCGCCAGCATAGGGTTTGAAGGTGAAGTGAGCCAAGCCTGTGAGTTCGCAAAGCGACTGCTCAAGAAGCTTGACCAATGCCAATGCACCCTTCACGGTGACGGATGGCTGTTTAGGATGCAAGTTCTGGAATTTTGGCAGAGCAGCCATCTCCTCATTGATCTTGGGATTATACTTCATCGTACAAGAGCCCAAAGGATAGAAGCCCGTATCCACACCAAAATTATTATTAGAGAGGTTCGTATAGTGGCGCACTACCGTCAACTCGTCGCACTCGGGGAGTTCGGCATCTGTAGCACGACGCATCGAAGCAGGTATCTCGTAATCGCCAAAATGATTCTTTGGCAGACTGTAGCCTTTGCGACCTTCTTTGGAGAGTTCAAAGATCAGATTTCCGTAGAGTCGATTGTTCATAATCTCACATTTTGACCGTTAATGTACACCATTTACCAATGGAAGGAACTCGACAAATCGGTCGATTTCTTCCTTTGTACGCTTTTCCGTGACAGCAATGAGCAGACTTCCGTCATTCATCTTAATACCTGGAAGAATACCATTCATCATATAGAACGAGAACAGTTTGTCGATATCTCCATCATAACGAACCAAGAACTCATTGAAGAAAGGCTTGTCGTAAACAAGAGAGAAATGGCCTGTTGCCAGGAGTTTATCACAGAGATAATGGGCACCAGCGTAAGAGAGCTGAGCAGCCTCCTTCAATCCCTGTTTACCCATCAACGACATATAGATCGTGACGAAAAGGGCCATCAACGACTGGTTAGAGCAGATGTTCGATGTGGCCTTCTGGCGACGGATATGCTGCTCACGAGCCTGCAACGTCAGGACAAAAGCCCGCTGGCCGCGATTGTCTTTCGTCATTCCGACAATACGGCCAGGCATCTTACGGATCAGTTTCTCTGTACAGCACATATAGCCCACATAGGGACCACCGAACTGCATGGGGATACCCAGACTCTGACCATCTCCCACGGCAATATCGGCACCCCACTCACCTGGTGTTTTCAACACAGCAAGATCAGCAGCAACACTATTGATGATCAAAAGAGCCTTTTGGTCGTGACAGGCATCAGCAAAGCCCGTAAAATCCTCAATGACACCACAGGCATTCGGCTGCTGCACAATCACACCTGCCACACCTCCAGCAGCAAGTTTCACCTTAAGATCGTCAACATTGGTCACACCATCCTTCTCGGCGATTGTTTCCAACTCGATGCCCTGATGCAAGGCGTAGGTATCAAGTACCTTTCTGGTATCACCATTCAGGGTTTCAGACACCAGCACCTTGTTTACCTTCTTTCCTGCAGCCACAGCCATCATCATGGCCTCGGCTGTAGCCGTCGTACCATCGTACATCGAGGCATTCGAGATGTCCATACCCGTGAGTTCGGCCATCATCGACTGATACTCGAAGATATAGTGCAGCGTACCTTGCGAGATCTCTGCCTGATACGGGGTGTAAGAAGTCAGGAACTCTGAGCGCTGTAATAAGTCGGGAATCACAGCGGGGGTATAGTGGTCATATACGCCATAACCTGCATAACAAATGAATTGCCTTGTCTGATTTCCAAGTTTCTCAAATAATTGGCGTACCTCTATCTCGCTCATCTCCGAAGGAATCTTGTATTCACCTCGGAAGCGAATACTCTCAGGTATCTGGGCATAAAGTCCGTCGAGGTCTTTCACCCCAGCCTTCTCCAGCATCGCCTGCAGGTCATCCTCTGTGTGGGGAAAGTACTTATACATAGTTAATAGTTGAAAGTTGGAAGTTACTTCTCACAGAATGCGGCATATGCCTGGGCATCCATGAGGTTGTCGAGGTCAGACTTGTCGGAGAGCTCGACCTTGATAATCCAGTTCTCGAATGCATCCTGGTTAATGAGCTCTGGGGTGTCTTCGAGGGCTTCGTTGACTTCCACCACCTTACCGCTGACGGGCGATATCAGATCACTGGCAGCCTTCACGCTCTCTACGGCGCCGAACTCCTCACCAGCCTCAACCTCGTCATCCACTTCAGGCATATCGACATACACCACATTACCCAATGCGTTCTGGGCATAGTCTGTGATACCCACGAACCCGTAATCACCTTCTACTCTTACAAATTCGTGCGACTCCGAGTAGTAGAGTCCTTCAATTACCTTTGCCATAATTATTTATTTTATTTCTTGTAACTCTTGTTATAAAATTGCTTCTTCACCACTTTGCCTGGGAACACCTTTTTGCGAATCTGGATCTGCACCTCGGTGTCGAGTTTCGCATACTGGCTGTCGATGAGGGCCATGCAGACACTCTTGTCCGAAGAAAGGGTATGATATCCTGTGGTCACCTCGCCGATGGGTTCGCCTTCCATGTTCAGAACGGTATAGCCATGACGGGGGATCGCCTTGTCTGCGAGTTCAATACCCACAAGCTTCTTGGCTGGTCCCTCGGCCTTCTGCGTAGCCAGTGCCTCCTTGCCTATAAACTCGGCCTTGTCGAGCTTCACGAACATTCCGAGACCAGCCATGATGGGCGTGATAGTCTCCGACAGCTCGTCGCCATAAAGCGGTAGTCCCACCTCGAAACGCAGCGTATCGCGACAGCCCAGACCACAAGCTTGCACACCAGCGGCAATCAACTTATCCCAGCATTCACGGATATAGTCGTGGGAGGCGTAAATCTCGAAACCGTCCTCACCCGTATAGCCTGTACGACTGATAATCACATCGCCGATCGTCTTGCAGGTATAGAACAGCAGCTCCTTACAGGGAATCCCCAACACCGTCTCGACGATATGCTCCGACTCCGGACCCTGCACAGCTATCTGGCCATAATAATCTGAGCGGTTCTGCAGGTCGATATCGAAGCCCTCGGCATTCCGCTGCATCCAAGCCCAGTCTTTGTCGATGTTTGCGGCATTAATAACGAGGAAGAAGTCGTTCTCGCCCATCTTATAGACGAGCAGATCGTCGACCGTTCCGCCGTCCTCATAGCACATCATGCCGTAGAAGATTTTTCCCACAGGGGCACCAGCCACATCGTTGGTGAAGATGTGTTGCACATAGCGCTCGGCATCCTGGCCTTTCACCGTCACCTCTCCCATGTGGGACACATCGAAAAGGCCCACCTTTTCTCTGACGGCATAATGCTCTGGCGCGATGCCCGCATTCTGATAGAGCAACGGCATGTCGAAACCTCCGAAGGACACCATTGTTGCCCCCAAAGAGAGGTGCTTGTCGTACAGACAAGTACGTTTTTCTTTCCTTTCAAGTTCTTGTTTAATTCCCATCTTGTATTTTGGTTTTATTGATTTCACCTATTATTATACTTACCTCATCCTTCGTCAGCATTCGCTCGCCCTGACAGAGCGTCTCCCTGATCAGCGACTTCACCTCGTCGATACTCAGCGATGTGTGGTCCTTTAACAGGGTTATGCGCTGGCGCACACTCTGGATGCCTTTCTTCTCCAGCTTCTCCGGACCAGGGGTAATGGCGTTCAGCATGTGGGCCATGTTCGTATCGTAAAGCATGGTCGAGTGCACGATACAACCTTTCGTGGTCTTCCTGCAAGCGGTGCCACACACCTTTTTGTCGCCAATCATGATGTCGTTATGACTGGTGCCCGTCGCCTCGATGCCCATCTTCCTAAGCACCAACAGCACCATCGTCACGAAGCGGTTGAAGGCAAAGCCGACGTTCTCCTCCTTTGTGACGAACGACAGCATGAGGTTATCCCTATCGGCATACACGCAACCTCCCCCACTCTTCCGCTGATACACCTCGATGCCGTTCTCACGACAGTAGTCCAGGTTCACCTCATTTTCCACCACCTGATTGCGGCCGTATATCACGCTATGCTCCACCTGCCACGTGAACAGATAGTCACCGTCTTCACCCTCCATGTGTTGGGCCAGATAGTCCTCCATCGCCAGATAAAACGGCAATGGGCGCACTTCTGATATCGGCAAGGATACATATTTCATACGGCTTTAGGCAGATGCTTTAAAAACTTTCTGCAAATTTATGAAGATTTTATGTAACTACCAAATCATTTAGTATTTTTTTATTTTTGCGTCGATGGGGATGTTTAGGGCAGTCGGTTTTTAGCACGTAGAGAATGAGGGGAGACCAAGCTAAAAGGCAATAGATTATGTAAACAAATTTCAGAATACCGCACTACTCTTTGATCGTCTTCGCATATATTTGATTATCAGAGGGTTATGAGAGATCAAACTTTAGGCTAAGTAAAATCGGACTTTAGGCTAAGGAAAGTCCGAGTTTAGGCTAAGGAAACTCCGACTTTCCTGCCTTGTTTCTCCGAGTTTAAAGGCAGGTAAATTCGGGTGTAAAGTAAATTTACCCTTTAGCGCTCTGATATTCCGACAAGAACCGGAGTTCGGCCTCCAGCATCTCGAGCTTGCGCATCCGATAGCCAGCAGCACGGGCTATCTCAATGGGACGAGTGTAGAGATAATGGATCTCCATCGGACGGCGGAAGTCGAAGTCGAGTTTCATCGATGGACTGTAGGGCGTCATTGCATCGGTGGTCTCGATCATTTTCTCGACAAAAGCCTCATCGACGCCGCTGATCCCCAAGGCGCGAGAGGCCTCGACGACCTCCATCATCAGGTCGCGAATGAGCTGACGAGTGGAAGGATGCTTCAGCAACAGGTCAGTACGGGTATTGAGGGCGACGGTCATACCGTTGAAAGGCATATTCCAGACAGCCTTCTTCCAACGAGCCTCGTTGTAAGGTACTGAGGCACAGGCAACTCCAGCCGCTGTAAAGTCACTCAGAATACGACTGAACACCACCTCATCACGACAAGAATAGTTGCCGAGATTGATACTGCCGTAGCATTGATGGTTCACGCGCCCAGGCTCCGTCTTCGCAGAACAGATAAAGGCCAAACCAGCCACCAGCTGCACATCAGGGAACATCTTCTGCACATCGGCCTCTACGCCAATGCCGTTCTGGATAAGCACCACCACAGTCCGCTCGTGAAGCAGAGGCGTCAACAGCGAGGGAAGCAGATGATTGTTGGTGGTTTTCAGTCCCACGATCACCACATCGCACTTCGGCATTTCCTCGGGATGCTGGTAGACATTGACATGATCGAGATGGAACGAGCCGTCGCAGGAATCGACCTGCATGCCACGCTCCTTCACATACTGATAATCGCTGTGCGACAGGAAATGGACTTCCTGCCCGCTATATGCCAACTTACTGCCGTAATATCCGCCAATGGCACCTACTCCGATGACTCCGTAACGCATCATATTCCTTACGTTTTAACGATTCACAATTTACGTTTTTTCAAATTTGGGTGCAAAATTAGTGATTTTTTTTGTATATTGACAAAAAATGTATAACTTTGCACCAAATAATTATAAAATAGGTGGAAAAGTCTGAATTTACACTTCTCAATAAAATCCAATCGCCAAAGGATTTACGACAAATGCCGGTGGACTCGCTGCCACAAGTCTGCGAAGAACTGCGCAAGGACATTGTGCAGGAGGTGGCAGTCAATCCTGGCCATCTGGCTTCGAGCCTCGGTGTGGCAGAAATCACCGTCGCCCTGCATTATGTCTACAACACCCCTGAAGACCGTATCGTCTGGGATGTGGGCCATCAGGCCTATGGCCATAAAATCTTGACAGGCCGTCGCGATCAGTTCTGCACCAATCGCAAACTGGGTGGTATCAAGCCCTTCCCCTCACCTGAGGAGAGCGAGTACGACACCTTTGCCTGTGGTCACGCCAGCAACTCCGTGTCAGCAGCCCTCGGAATGGCCGTCGCCGCGAAGCTTGAGCAGAAGAAAGACCGTCACGTGGTGGCAGTCATCGGCGACGGAGCCATGAGCGGCGGACTGGCCTTCGAAGGTCTCAACAACGTATCGTCGAGTCCCAACGACCTGCTGATCATCCTCAACGACAACAACATGTCGATAGACCGCTCCGTGGGCGGCATGAAGCAGTATCTGCTGAACCTGAGCACCAACGAGACCTATAACGCCCTGCGCTTCAAGGCCTCGCGCTGGATGAACCGCAAAGGCATGCTCGGCGAAGAACGCCGCAATGGCCTCATCCGCCTGTCGAACGCCCTGAAGAGTGCAATCTCGCACCAACAGAACATCTTCGAAGGCATGAACATCCGCTACTTCGGTCCCTTCGACGGACATAACGTGAAGGAGCTCGTGCGCATCCTTCGGCAGATCAAGGACATGAAAGGTCCGAAACTGCTTCACCTGCACACCCAGAAAGGTCACGGCTACGCCCCAGCGGAGAAGGATGTGACCATCTGGCACGCCCCAGGCAAGTTCAACCCCGATACGGGCGAACGCATTGTGGACAACAATCCCGACAAGCCCCAGAAATATCAGGATGTGTTTGGCCATACCCTTCTGGAACTGGCCAAGCAGAATCCTAAGATCGTAGGCGTGACGCCCGCCATGCCATCTGGCTGTTCGATGAACATCATGATGAAGGAGATGCCTGAGCGCACTTTCGATGTAGGCATCGCCGAGGGTCATGCCGTCACCTTCTCAGGAGGTATGGCGAAAGACGGACTACTGCCTTTCTGTAATATCTACAGTGCCTTCGCCCAACGCGCCTTCGACAATATCATCCACGATGTGGCCCTGTTGAACCTGAACGTCGTGTTCTGCTTCGACCGTGCAGGACTGGTGGGAGAAGACGGCCCAACGCATCATGGCGCCTTCGACCTCGCCGCCCTGAGGCCCATCCCGAACCTGACCATCTCCTCACCTATGGACGAACACGAGTTGCGCAGACTAATGTACACGGCCCAACTGCCAGACAAAGGTCCCTTCGTCATCCGTTACCCCAGAGGCGGCGGCGTGCTGAAGGACTGGCGCTGTCCGTTAGAGGAAGTCAAGGTCGGCACAGGTCGTAAGATGAAAGACGGCGACGATGTGGCTGTGCTTTCCATCGGCCCCATCGGTAACAACGTGACGGAAGCCATCTCAGGATTATCCGGAACATCCGACATCTCCGTCGCCCATTACGATATGCGTTTCCTGAAACCCCTCGACGAACAGATACTGGAGGAGGTGGGCCGCAAGTTCAAGCGCATCATTACCGTAGAGAATGGTGTCAGAAAGGGTGGACTGGGATCTGCCGTATTGGAATGGATGAACGATCACGGTTATCAGCCGACGGTGACTCGCCTGGGATTCCCCGACCATTTCGTAGAGCATGGCAAGGTGTGCGAACTGCAGAAGATCGTGGGTATTGATGCCGAGGCCATCATGAAAGCCATTACTAATCAGTAATCAACATTACTCACTATAGTTATGAAAATCGTCATTGTCGGCGCAGGAGCCGTAGGTACCCATCTTTCCAAGTTGCTTTCAAAAGAGCATCAGGATTGTGTGCTCATCGATGATGATGCTGAGCGGCTGTCGACACTCAGCGAATACGATGTCATGACCTATCAGGCATTGCCGACCAGTATCAAGGCGTTGAAGGAGGCTGGTGCCCAACACGCAGACCTCTTCGTCGGCGTGACTCCCGAGGAAAGCACGAACATAAATGCCTGCATCCTCGCCCATGCCCTAGGAGCCAAGAAGACCGTGGCTCGCATCGACAACTATGAATACCTGTCGCCCGAGCTGCAGCCATTCTTTAAGAACTTAGGCATCGACTCGCTGATCTATCCGGAGGTCTTGGCGGCCACCGATATTACCAACGGCCTGAAACTCTCCTGGGTTCGTCAGCGTTGGGACGTTCACGGTGGGGCACTCATCCTGTTAGGCGTCAAACTCAGGGATCAGGCGGAAATCCTGAACCAGCCCCTGAAAGACCTCTGCGGTCCCGACGACCCCTATCATATCGTATCTATCAAACGAGGAGGCGACACGCTGATACCTAGCGGTATGGACGAGTTGCACGTCAACGACCTGGCCTACTTCATGACCACCAAGGAGTATATCCCCTATATCCGCAAGATTGTGGGAAAGGAGCATTATGAGGATGTGAAGAACGTGATCATCATGGGCGGTGGTAAGACTGCTGTCCGCGCGGCACTTGCCATCCCCAACTACATGCATCTGAAGATCATCGAGAAGGATGCCCACCGCTGTGAGAAGTTGAACGAACTGCTCGAGAGTGAGGAAGCGATGATCATCCACGGCGACGGTCGTGACCTGAGCCTGTTGGAGGAAGAAGGCATCAGGCACACACAGGCTTTCGTAGCCCTCACGGGGAATGCCGAGACCAACATTCTAGCCTGTCTGACGGCCAAGAAACTTGGTGTGCGCAAGACCGTCGCTATGGTTGAGAACCTCGACTACGTGAGCATGGCAGAGAGCCTTGACATCGGAACCATCATCAACAAGAAGACCATTGCAGCCAGCCATATCTTCCAGATGATGCTTGATGCCGATGTCGACAACCTGCGTTCATTGATGCTCGTCGATGCCGACGTGGCGGAGTTCACGGCAGCTGAGGGCTCGAAGGTAACCAAGAAACCCGTCAAGGACTTGGGGCTGCCTTTCGGAGCCACCATCGGCGGACTGGTTCGCAATGGTACGGGCATGCTCGTCAATGGTAACTCCCAGATCCAGGCAGGCGATTCTGTCATGGTGTTCTGTCATGAGCAGAAGATCAACCTCATAGAGAAGTTCTTCAAGAAGTCCACATTCTTCTAAATGCGTCCATCACAGATATGATCAACTTCCGTATCATCAGCAAAATCATCGGCTCACTACTGTTCATCGAGGCTTTATTCATGTCCCTGTGTGCAGCCTTGGCGTTCTACTACCATGAGGAAGACCAAATTGCCTTCTTGATGTCGCTGCTGATAACCTTCGGAAGCGGGTTTCTGTTTTTGCTGCTGGGAAGAAATTCCGAGAACTCCCTGAACCGTAAGGATGCCTACCTGTTGGTGACGGCCACGTGGATCATCTTCTCTTTCTTCGGCATGTTCCCGTTCCTCATCCACGGAAGCATTTCCAACCTGACAGACGCCTTCTTCGAGACGATGTCGGGATTTACTACCACAGGTGCTTCGATCATCGACGATGTGGAGGTGCTGCCCCACGGCATCCTGTTCTGGCGGTCGCTGATGCAATGGATAGGCGGCTTGGGAATCGTGTTCTTCACCATCGCCATCTTGCCGTCGTTGGTAGGCGGAAGTGTGAAGGTGTTCGCTGCCGAGGCCACGGGACCCATCAAAGCCAAGATGCATCCAAGGCTGACGACGACAGCCAAGTGGATCTGGACCATCTATCTGCTATTGACCGTCTGCTGTTGCATTGGATTCTGGCTGGCTGGTATGAACTGGTATGAGGCCACCACCTACTCGATGACTACCACGGCCACAGGTGGATTTGCCATTCACAATGCCAGCACGGAGTATTTCCATTCAGCGTCCATCGATTACGTATCGATCTTATTTCAGTTCCTTTCAGGTATTAACTTCACCTTATTATATATATCTATCTTCAAACTGAAGTTCAAGGCTCTGATCAAGAACTCGGAGTTCAAACTCTATATCAGCATCCTCGTCGGAGCCACCCTCTGGATCATGTACTTCCTGCTTACGCGACTGGACTATGACTTTGAGCGAGCCTTCCGTTGTGCGTTATTCCAGGTCGTATCGTTCATGACCACCACGGGAATGTTTAACGATGATGCCGGAACCTGGCCCCATATCACGTGGGTCATCCTGGGTGTGGTGATGTACCTTGGTGCCTGTGCCGGCAGTACCAGCGGCGGCTTCAAGTGCATCCGTGGCGTGATGCTGCTGAAGTTGGTACGCAACAACTTCCGGCAGATTCTGCATCCTAACGCCGTGTTGCCTGTAAAGATCAACGGGCAGAACATCCAACAGTCAAAACTGATTGCGCTGTTTGCATTCTTCACGCTGACTGTCATCATGGTGCTGGTCACAGCCACCATCATGATCGTTGCGGGAATCGATAATACGAATGCCATCACCATCGCCCTGAGTTGTGTCAGTAACGTCGGTCCCACCTTGGGCACGCAGATAGGCCCGGTCATGTCGTGGTCGATGTTGCCTGACTATATCAAGTGGATTCTTTGTCCACTCATGCTGATGGGACGACTGGAGATTATGACGGTATTAGTACTGTTTACACGCAGTTACTGGAAGGAGAACTAACTGTCTAAATACGTACGGATATCTTCCTGTAAGCGACGGAAGGGCTCCGAGAACAGATAACCCGTATTCTTCTTGAGCATGACCTTGATGTCCTGCAGCGAGTTCTCGTAGCAGGTCATCTCATTCTGTTTCTGGGTCTTATGCGCCTTAGCATGACTAATCTCCATTTGGCGCTCCTGACGCAGCAGGTTACACACCTTCGTCAACATCGGAGACACAACGGTGTCAAACAGATGATGACCCTGTATATATAAATAGGTGGTCTGTGGCGTCACCCCCAATGCCTTCACACTATCTTTCGTCGCAAGGTACTCCTCCTTGCCCTCAGGAAACAGCCGCTGCAATTCATTGATCTTCGTATAGACCTTGCGCTTCACGTTCGCAATCGAGGGTTCTGGGTTCATGACGTTGAAGCCCCCTGGATCGGCAATGCGGTTGAGGTCGGAGATGGTGAACTTCGAATAGTTCCCGTTGCGATAGAGCATCACAGACCAGACGAAGAGCGGGAACAAGGCCTCGGAGAACATCCTGAAATACTCCTGGAAGTCGAATATCCGATGGTCGTTAAGCGTCACAGAGACACAGACATTATGGAGCGAAGGAGCATAACACTGGTAGTTCTCGATGGCATAGACATAGGTATGAAACACATAGGGACTCTCGATAATGCGTGCCGATGTGGCAGTAACTCCTTGCATCAGATAGTCATAATCGGCATCCACACAGGCAATCATATCCTTGCCCAACGGTTCCCCCTCAAGGAAATTCATCAACACCGACTTCTTTCCCCTGCTCAAGCGTCCCTTCGAGGGAAGCATCACCTCAAAGTATCGTTTGTCATTCTCGAAGTTCGACAGCACCGTCCGCCAGAAGTAAATATCATCGTAGCTCTCGACGTAGGCCACGATCCTACGTCTTGCCTTTTTCGAGGTCAACGCATTCGCCGCCTCGAAATACTTGCTATTCAGATTATCCTTCAGCCTGTTCGACATATTTTATACGGTTATATCCGTCACCTCGGTGACGGCATCCACCCAACCGTTCATCACCACAGCCGGAGAATGGGTGGTCAGGATAATCTGTACATTCGGATTCAACTCTATACAGAGGTCTATGAGGCGCTTCTGCCACTCGATATGGAGCGACACCTCTGGCTCGTCCATGAAGAGCACGTAAGGTAGGTTATCCTCCACCAGCACCGTAAGCAGGATAGCCAGGATCTGCTTCTCACCGCTCGACAGCTGATAGGGCACCAGCGTCTCACCGATCTGCGAGAAGCGGATCTCGTTTTCCGTCCTGACGATCTTCTTACCCGTCTCCGTAAACAGGTCGTCGACTATATCCTGGAAGCGCCTCTTCTTCTCCGACAGCTGCTGGGCGGCATCGGTGTTGCCTGTCTGAAGCTCGGCAATGATACGGTTGCCGATGTTCACCTGATAGTCGAGATACTTGCGCTGCAGGTGATAAAGCTGGAAATCGAGAGCCGAACGAATGCGCGTATCCACCATGTTCAGCGTCTCGTTGTCAAGCATGGGCGAGTCGAGCGAACGGATAATGTCGAAGCGGATATGCGTGGCATCGGCTGGCTCTACGTCGATGCGCACTCCCTTCAGCAGATGGTTGATGATGTCGCCATTGCTGTTCACACTCTTCACCACCTTGTTCAGAATGGTACTCTTTCCCACGCCGTTGATACCACTCAGGATATTCACCTGTCGGTTCAGTTCCCAAACGACGTGTTTCTTCCCGCTCCAGAGCGAGTCGATCTCTATCCTACGGATATAGTCTGCATACTTTTGCATATTCCTCAGGTTTTTATGGGGCAAATATACACAAAAAAGCCGAAAGTCCAAAACTTTCGGCTAATTATTTGATCATAAAGTCCTAACGGCTCTTAAAAGTTCCCTTCGTCTCCCCCGGATGCCAGAAATCTATCAGGGCAATATCAAAGATCAGATTACTGTAGGCGGGTAGGCTTCCCGATGTCGTGGCTCCGTAACCCAGCGTATAGGAGGAATACACACGCCAGCGATCGCCGACATGCATATTCTGCAGGGCTGTGGCGAAGCCATCACGCAGGTTGCTGGTGAGGGCGAAGTCAGTCGCGCCACACGTGCTCCAACTGAAGTCTCCCAAGTAGTTCTGGTCGAACACATAACCCTCTGGATAGCTTTTTGTCGGGATGAGCCTGCCGCGATAGGCCACACGACACGTGTCGGAATAGATAGGCGACTCCTCGCCGTTGCCCGTCTCCAGCACCTCCACATAAATGTAGTCGCTGTTCTTGATGCCCGTCGACTGGTCCTTCGTGTAAGTCAGTATCTTCTTAAAGCTACTATTGGCGGCCCAGTCGTTGGTGGCGGCATCATTCCTCACCTGCCAGTTGGCGAACTCCTCTTCCTCCGTGTCCTCCTCAGAGCAAGATAACAAGGAGACAGAGGAAGATAAAAGGAGACAGAAGAAGACAGACGACAACAGTCTTTCTGCAAGACAGCGCCGCCTTCCATTCTTTTGTCCTTTATCTTCTTTTATCTTCATATTTCTTCTTTTATCTTCCATTTCTTACTGAAGTTTCTTCAGCAGACTTGCGATGCTCACCTTATCCTCGATGATGGCGTTCAGTTCGCTGATAGCCACGCGCTCCTGCTCCATCGTGTCGCGGAAACGGAGGGTGACGCAGCCATCGTTGAGGGTATCGTGGTCGACAGTGACGCAATAGGGCGTGCCGATAGCATCCTGACGACGATAGCGCTTGCCGATAGAGTCCTTCTCGTCATACTGGCAATTGAAGTGGAACTTCAGGCTGTCGATAATCTCGCGGGCCTTCTCGGGCAGACCGTCCTTCTTCACCAGCGGCATCACGGCGCACTTCACAGGAGCCAGGGCTGCAGGCAACTTCAGGACTACACGAGTCTCGCCGTTCTCCAGCTTCTCCTCCTCGAAGGCGTGGCACATGATACTCAAGAACATACGGTCTACACCAATCGACGTCTCGATAACATACGGCGTATAGCTCTCGTTGGTCTGAGGATCGAAGTACTTAATGCTCTTGCCAGAGTATTTCTCATGCTGGCTCAGGTCGAAGTTCGTGCGGCTGTGGATACCCTCCACCTCCTTGAAGCCGAACGGCATCTTGAACTCGATGTCGGTAGCGGCGTTGGCATAGTGTGCCAGCTTGTCGTGGTCGTGGAAACGGTAGTTCTCAGCGCCGAAGCCCAGAGCCTGGTGCCACTTCATACGGGTCTCCTTCCACTTCGGGAACCACTCCAGTTCTGTGCCGGGCTGCACGAAGAACTGCATCTCCATCTGCTCAAACTCCCTCATACGGAAGATGAACTGACGGGCGACGATCTCGTTACGGAAAGCCTTACCGATCTGGGCGATACCGAAAGGAATCTTCATACGACCCGTCTTCTGCACGTTCAGATAGTTCACGAAGATACCCTGAGCGGTCTCAGGACGCAGGTAGATCTTCATCGAAGCATCAGCCGAGGCACCCATCTCCGTAGAGAACATCAGGTTGAACTGACGAACATCCGTCCAGTTGCGGGTTCCGCTGATGGGGCAGACAATCTCCTCGTCGAGGATGATCTGCTTCAGCTCGTCGAGATCCGGCCCTTGCATAGCAGCAGCATAACGGGCGTGCAGCGCGTCGCGCTTCTCCTTCGTCTCCTTCACACGCTCTGAAGTCTCCAGATACTTCGCCTCGTCGAAGCTCTCGCCGAAACGCTTGCGAGCCTTCTCGACCTCCTTCTGGATCTTCTCGTCGTACTTGGCAATCTGGTCCTCGATGAGCACATCAGCACGATAGCGCTTCTTCGAGTCGCGGTTGTCGATGAGGGGATCATTAAAGGCGTCCACGTGACCTGAGGCCTTCCATATAGTGGGGTGCATAAAGATGGCCGAGTCGATACCCACGATATTCTCGTGCAGCATCGTCATAGCCTTCCACCAATACTGCTTGATATTATTCTTCAACTCCACACCGTTCTGACCGTAGTCGTAAACGGCTCCTAAACCATCGTAAATCTCACTCGAAGGGAACACGAAACCGTACTCCTTACAGTGGCTCACGATCTTCTTAAATACATCTTCTTGTGCCATAATTATGATATAAATTCGAATTTCGGCTGCAAAGGTACATATTTAATTTTGAATCCATCGCCTTTTACCTTAGAAAATTTGCAGGTTTAAGAATATATAACTACCTTTGCAAACAATAGAAGACAGAAATATTACGACAATGGGAAATACTATAAAATTTGGTGTACACCGTAATCCGCTCAAGGATGCAGAAGGCAGGGAGACCTACCACGTAAGGCATGAGACCGACTTTGCGCTTAATCAGGATTATATTATCAGCAAGGTAAAAACCTACAACGCGGCTGAAGCCAGTCACGTGAATGCCGTCATCAGTGTGCTGAAGGAGCAGTGGCCCAACGCTGGCTCGACGAGCTTTGCGCCCAGGCCCCGCCCTATCTCAAAGCCGAGAAAGTAGCCAATGTACTGATGTACTATCGTCGGTAAACAAACAGCACACACACCACTTTCCATCTCTTAAAGCCGTTTAAAGCGTTTGCCGACACAAGTCAGCAGACCTGTCGACATATAGTCAGCAGATCTTCCGATTAAAAGTCAGTCGATGTGTTGACTCTGTGTCAGCACCCGGAACCATCAACTCTCAGACGCTATTCCTTTATCGAACCAGCAGAAACAGATGGCTTGATTTTGTCGAGGAATACGTATCTGTTCACTCAAATGAAAGTTTTTTTCCAAAAACCTTTGGTAATTCGAAAATAATTCGTACCTTTGCACCCGCAAATGCAAAAATAGGGGCATAGCCCAGTTGGTTTAGAGCGCTGCAGTCACATTGCAGAGGTCCCCGGTTCGAGCCCGGGTGTCCCTACGAAGAATCCTCACCGTTTGGTGAGGATTCTTTGTGTTTTTGTGATTTCTTCTTTTACTTGACAACCACCTTTCTGCCTCGGCGGATGTAAACGCCTTTCTTCAGACGACTGCCATCATGGCGCTGGCCACGGAGGTCGTAGATGTTATCATCAGCTGATGGGGCGAAGGCCTTGTGAAGTTCTAAGATGCCCGTAGTCTCGGGCTTCGCGTAGTTGTCATAGCTGAAGGCCACATCGGTGTAGGAACCCCAGATGTACTGCTCAAGTCCTGGATAGTCGACGAAGGGGTTACGGTTCTTCTGGATGCCATAGATACCCTCATTGCGATTGATCTCCTTTTCGCTGATGGGATCCTGCTGCGCCCAGCGGAGCAGCATCTTGACAGCCCACTCCTTGAAGAAGGGGAAGATGGTGCCGTCGAGCATCGTCTTGTCGCCTTTATCCCAGTCCTTCGGGCTACGATCCTTTCCGCCACCAGTCTTATACGCCTCATAGCAGGTAGCCATATAGAAATAGACACGGGCCAGGTCACCCTTATACTCATCATTGGGCTCAAAGACACGCGCCGTTCCATTCAAGATGGTATAACCAATGGAAGGGTCACAGATGCCAAACTTCGAGAAACCACCTGCCGACTGTTTCGTGGGAGTCCGTGACTTATCCACCTCGCCATAAGGCCAATTAGAGCGTATACTGTTCACTGCACGGTCTGTAGGGAAGAGATGATGCAAGTCGGTGTACATCGGATAGTCGGTGGCACCTGAGCCTTCGTTAAACCAACTCTTCGGCATGGCGTGCTCACGATTGTAGACACGACCTTCCTCATCGATATCCTCACCTTTGTCCTGATCAACCTTTGGCGTGAAGTTGGAAATGCCGGAATATATCTCCCATATCTTTCCGTCTTCACGGATGTCGTAGGAGTTGATGGCATTCCACACCCCAGGGGTATAGGACTGCATCTCATGGGGACTGATAATCTGGAAGAGGGCGGTCTTCAGCTCCGTGCCTTTCTTACCGTCAGCAGCCTGATAATATGTCCCTGCGGGCTGTGCCAGGGAAGTGAGACACGAAAGGGAAAGGGCAAATAGTAATAGTTTCTTCATATTGTTGACTGTTTAAAGAAAAACGCTCCCGACACCACGGTCGGCATCGGGAGCGCTATATAACACATCGATTAGTTAGCCTTCTTGAAGGAGAAGCAGACACCCTGACAGAGCTCTACGAGCTCCTTGTAGGTATCCTTATAGCCGATGATGGTGATCTCATCGCCCACCTGAAGACCGTTGTCGGCAATGAAGAACTTGCGGAAGTCGCCTGTAGCGCCCCATCCGGGATAGGTGCCATAGACATACAGCTCGTTGGTACCATCGGTGATATAGAGGTTACCATAGTCGTTCTCCTTACCATTGCTACCAAGGAGCGAGCTGATCTTACCAGTCACCATATAATAGGTGTTCTTATCATCGGGCTTGGTGAGGAACTCAGCAATCGTGACAGGTGTCACGGCATGCTCCAAAGCACAGTTACCATTCACCATCTGAGGATTGTTCTTATAGCTACCACGCTTACCGACAACCGTCACCACGTCACCGACCTTAATGCCTGTATCGAGGAAGCCGTCAGTACGATAGACGAGTGCTTCGCCACTGAAGTCCTTGATATAGAAGCTCTTGCCCTGCTTGTCACTTTCATAGAGACTTGTCACGACACCAGTCAGGCTATAGCGAGTGTCATCCTCGGCAGCGGCCAGGAACTCAGCAACCGTAGCGGTCACAGACGAGGTCTTGCCGTTGAGCGAGAACAGCCAGTTCTGCTTGCTGGCGAACTCAGGCGTGGTACCCTTGTAGTAGATCACCTTACCGACAACGATCACCTCGTCGCCGACCTTGATCTGCTCGTTACCCTCTACCCAAGGCTGGTTGTCGTAGTAGTAGCTGGCATAGACCGTGAACACGCCCGACTCCGTACCATCGTCAGAGATGTTATAAGTAGCAGTACCGAAGTCTGCGCTGTAGGTGTACTTCACGCTGGAGATGATACCCTTCACATAGACATCCTTCTCAGAAACGACATCAGCACCCAGGGCCTTCGTATAGTTCAGCACGGCTGCCACGTTGAACGGATCGGTATCGGTACCCTTACCCTTGGCAACACCTTTCTGCTTGATAGTGGTCTGGGCGGTGTACTCCTTACCGCTGCTCTTGGTCGTGAACACGATAGTTGCCTCACGGTCGGCCCCCTTGTTCTCCAGAGCGTGGAACTTCACCTCAGGAGCGCTGCCGGCAATCATACTGGTCATGAAAAGCCAATCCTTGGCTTCCTCAGGAATCTTCACCGTCACACCATCACCCTTGCAGGACAGCACTGCGGTGATATCGCCACCTTCCACAGGAAGGGTAGCGTCGTTGATGCTCAGAGAGTCGACCTTAATCAGAGACTTGTTGATCTTGATGACGCTGACGTTCACCAATTCAACAGTACCGTTGTAGACCTGCTTCGGACCCTCGATGGTGATCTCGTCACCCACCTCGATGCCCCAAGCGGCGATAGAGTTGTTGGCACCGGCCTTACCAGCCTTGTCGAGCGTACCATAGATATAGAGGTCTTCAGCACTCGTGCCGTCGTTCATATACCAGTTACCATAAGAGGTATTGGCAATCTTGGTGACGGTACCCGTTGTGCGATAGGTCTTCTCAGGACCGCTCATAACCTCAGCAACCGTTACCTGAGAGACAACGGAGAGTCCCTGAATCACGTTAATGCGCTGGATGGCACCACCGCAATCCATCAGAACCTCACAGCTACGACCATCGGCAGTAGCATCGGCAGAGAAGGTAATCTGGTTCTCACCAGCACTACCAGAAGCAGGGCTGATCGTCAGCCACTCGGGGATGTTAGAGATGCTCCAGTTGGTAGATACATTCACCTTGATGGTGGTAGAGCCACCAGTCTGGGGAATGGCAACATACGACTGTGACAACTGTACCTCGCTGAGGAACGTGGGATCGTCATTGTCTGAGCAGTTTGTCAGAGTCATGGCAAAGCCGCAGACCATCAGACAACTACAGAAAGCTTTAAATATCTTATTCATAATCTTCAATTTTCAATAGTCCGTTTTCAATTAATTAAAGATATACTTGATACCAATAGAGGCATACCAGCACTGGCTCAACGCATGGTAGCTCTGCCACATGCCCGTGTTACCATTGATACTCTTCGGAGTAGAGAAGGTAGCATAGCCGTCAGCATCCACACCCTCATACTTCAGGATCTGTGAGTACTGTACACCGCTGCTCGGAGAGGTACTGAACTCCTGGTTGGCAATCTTAGCCACACCCCAACTGCTGTTGAAGAAGTTGAGCACGTTCTTCATATCGAAGCTTAGCTGCAGAGTGTGCTTGGTCTTGCCGACGTTCACCTTGAAATCGTGCTTGTAGCTGAAGTCTACACGATGGATCCAAGGACTATAATATGAGTAAGCCTCAGCATATTCACCCTGATGGCTGCTCAGATAGTCGTTACCGTGTACAAAGTCCATGAAGCGCGTAGCATCGTCAGCGCTGACGAAACGGAACTCCTTATTGGCCACCTCTTCATCCGTGGGGATATAGATGGCGTCGTAGTTATAAGAGTCGTTATTGATATCATTAGCCATGATGAACGAGGTGTTGTTACCGCCACGCCAGGTCTCATAGATCAGGCTGTAGTGGTTGCCGCTCTTGTCATGGATCGTAGCATTGGCAACGATACGGTCAGGAGTGACATACTGTGAGTTGTGCAGTCTCACATTGTTCGGACCCTCGACAGTAGGCGTGTAGTAGAATGCCGACTCTGCGTCAGAACCAGGCATACCCGTGCGCTCCTTATTTACGGTGTGCGTATAGGCAGCCATCAGGCTCATCCACTCGGTGGGCTGTGCATTCAGCGTCACGTTGGCACTCCAACCATAACCCTTCGACGTATTCTCCAGCACGAAGGCCTTCTTGTTCGTACGATAGTTATCGGGATAGATAGGACGGTTGTCCACACCATTGAAACGTGCGAAACCACCTACGTTCGGTGTTGCCCAGTCAGAGATGAAGACAGCATTCACGGTCTTGTTGAAGATAAACTCACCCGTTACAGAGAGGGGGAATGATGTCGGCAGCTGATAGTCGATAGCCAGAGAGGTCTTCCATACCTGCGGCATCTTGAAGTCGCTGCTCACAGCGGCGATAGCATCGGGCACAGCACCCTCTGTCGGGGTGATATTGGCAGGATATCCAAGCGACACGAGTTTGTTGAACAGAGCCTCGATGGTGGCATTGCCATTACCATCGGTCACCAGACCACCTGCGAACTCGTCCATAGTGAAACCCATGGCCTTGGCGTTCTTGGCGTTCACCTGTGCACGGTTCTGTACCATACCGCCATTGGTAGGCATGTTGGTGAAGAACACCAGAGGCAGACGGCCAGAGAAGAGGCCCGTACCTCCACGTACCTTCAGCGACTTGTCACCGAATACGTCGTAGGTGAAGCCCAGACGGGGCGAGAAGGTAACACTTGAATCAGGCCACTTGCCTGTATCGATATGACGTCCGTCATAATCGAGGTCATAGATCTTCTGGTTGGTCATCAGGTCGCTGTTGTCGAAGAACAGTCCGTCGACACGCAGACCCAGCGTCAGCTTCAGTTTGTCGGTGGCGTTCCACTCATCCTGCACATAGCCGCTCAACTTATTGAAGGTCACACGGGCAGCGGGATTCGTCTCACCACCGTAACCGTAAGTCAGACAGACAATCTCAGGAGCTGCGCCATTCAGGAAGTCATCCAGTGACTTATAACGATAGTAACCAGTACCGTTACGCTGGTAAGCGTTATCGGCCATCTGGTGCTCGAAGCTGACACCACCCATGATCTTATGCTTAGCCATATAATAGGTGACATCGTCCTTCATGTTCCACACCGTGTTGTGCACACCGTTGTTCCATGTGAACAACTCATAACCCAGTGACATGTAGTTATCATCGTCCTTCAGGATATCGATGAAGGGGAACGTAGCTGAATCCGTACCGCGGATATCGTCCAGCTTCGAGTAGGTAGCCAGGAACTGGTTAGAAAGGCTCTCGCTGAAACGGCTGTTAAAGTCGAGCGTGAACGAATTGACGTTGTTGTCCTGAGAGTAGAGAGAGTTAGCAAAAGACATCGAAGACTTCGACAGACGACCGTTAGGCATACGCGAGCCACCGTCCATAGAGGAAGCGTTGGTAGAGCGCCAGTCGGTATTCTTCGTATAGTTATAGCGCAGAGCCAGATGATGGCGGTCGGTGATGTTCCAGTCTAAGCGCACCAACAGCTTCTTATTGGTATCCTCTGCGGGATAGTCGGTATAAGAACCAGTATCATAGCCGTACTTCTTGCTGACAAAGTCCTTCACCGTCTGCATATCGGCAGCTGTGGTGCGGCTGATATAGTTGTCAGGATCGGCAGGATTATCCTCGTCGCAAGCACGCCAGCGGTTCACGACCTTCGGAGTGTTCTCCAGTTCACCGCTCACGAAGAAGAACAACTTGTTCTTGATGATCGGGCCACCCAGGGTGAAACCGTAGATAGTGTTCTGGTCCTTGTTGCGGGCACCGCTGATCTGCTCTCTGTCGACAGCGTCACCCTGCATGTTCTCATTCTTGTGATAGATGTAAGCACTACCCTTGAAGGTGTTCGTACCCGACTTCGTGATGGCGTTCACACCACCACCGATGAAGTTGGTCTGACGGACATCGAAGGGAGAGATTACCACCTGCATTTCCTCAATGGCATCGATAGAAATAGGATTGCCACCGCCAGGCAGGCCACTGCTCAGACCGAAGTTGTTGTTGAAGTTGGCACCGTCAACGGTAAAGTTACCTAGACGACCGTCACTACCAGCGAAGCTCATGCCGTTACCTCCGTAAGGAGAGAGACGGGTGAAGTCGGTAATGCTACGCGACACCGTCGGCATATTGGTAATTTGAGTGCTGGTGATGTTGGTGGAGGCACCAGTCTTCTCGGCAGCAAACTTCGAAGCCTTTCCGCTGACCACCACCTCAGTCAGCTGGGTAGCGTCCTCAGAAATCGATACTGCCAGATTGTAAGTCTCTGCCAACTGGAGGGTTATTCCTTTGACAACCCTTGGCTGGTAACCGATATAGGTAACAGTTACCTCATAAGGGCCACCAGTACGCATACCCTGAATGCTGAACAAACCAGAGACATTCGTTACGGCTGTGTAACGAGTACCAGACGGCTCATGCAAAGCTACAACAGTAGCACCAATGACTTCCTCGCCGTTAGCATTGTCGAAAGTCACCTTACCAGCCATGCTGGAAGTGGTAATTTGTGCTACAGCTGTCAACGAGAGTGTCAACAGTGTAACAACCAGCAAAAACAATCTTTTCTGCATAAAATTAGAACTGTTTTAATTAATTAATTATCGGTCTGAGACCGAATGGTTGAAATTTCGCTGCAAATATACGCAAAAGATTCGATATAGAGTTACAAAATCGGAACTTTTTTAAAAATTGGTAAAGATTAACAACATTCGTCATTTCACCTCTTCGTCATCGTACTCGAAGTCATCAAGCTCCTCTATCTCGTCCTCATCGATGTATTCGATATCTTCGTCTTCGCCCTCATCGGCCATTTCCTCGGCAAAGCGGCTCATGTCCTTGTCGCGGTGCACAAGTGTATCCTCGGTCATTACCACTGAAAGCTTGTTGCTCTCAGCATTGAGTTCCCGCCAAAGGACATCCTTCAGTTCCTCCAGTCCGAAGCCCGTCACTGCTGAGATGAAGACTACAGGCAGATCCCCGGGCAATGTCGCACGGAGCATCTCTATCAGTTCATCGTCAAGGAGGTCGCACTTTGTCACAGCCAGCACACGGTGCTTGTCGAGCATCTCGGGATTGAACTGCCGCAGCTCGTTGAGCAGGATCTCGTATTCGCGCTTGATGTCATCGGTATCGCCCGGCACCATGAACAGTAGCAGCGAGTTACGCTCGATATGGCGGAGGAACCGCAGTCCGAGACCCTTGCCTTCCGAGGCTCCCTCGATGATGCCGGGGATATCGGCCATCACGAACGACTTGTTGTCGCGATAGCCCACGATGCCCAGCGAGGGTTCCATCGTGGTGAAGGGATAGTTGGCAATCTTCGGACGGGCATTCGAGAGTGCCGACACCAGCGTCGACTTGCCAGCATTGGGGAATCCCACGAGGCCGACATCAGCCAGGAGCTTCAGTTCGAGGATAATGGTCATCTCCTGCATGGGTTCTCCTGGTTGCGCATAGCGAGGCGCCTGATTCGTGGCACTACGGAACTGGAAGTTCCCCAGTCCGCCACGTCCGCCCTTCAGCAGCAGTACCTCTTGGCCGTCGTAGGTGACATCACATATATATTTTCCCGTCTCGGCATTATAGACCACCGTACCGCAGGGCACGTCGATATACACATCCTTGCCGTCAGTACCGTGACACTTGTCCTTACCCCCGTTGCCGCCGTGCTCTGCGAAGATGTGTCGCTCGTAGCGCAGGTGCAGCAGTGTCCAGTAATTATGGTTGCCGCGCAGGATGATGCTGCCACCCTTACCGCCATCCCCACCGTCGGGACCGCCGTTGGGGTTGTACTTCACGTGCTTCAAGTGCATGCTCCCCTTGCCGCCCTTTCCAGAGCGGCACAGGATCTTCACGTAGTCTACGAAGTTGCTCTCCATTCTCTTTTAAGCAATTCAAATCCTATCCATCACAGCGCAGATATCTGCGAAGATGCGGTCGAGTTCGCCCAGGCCGTTGATGTGATAGTGGATGCCCTCCTGTTTGTACCACTCGATAAGGGGCTGCGTCTGGGAGTGATACACCACGAGACGCTTCTTGATCGTCTCCTCATTGTCGTCGGCACGGCCGCTCTGCTGTCCGCGCAGGATCAGGCGCTTCATCAGCTCGTCTTCCGGCACGTCGAGCTCAATCATTGCAGCCACCTTGTCGCCACGCTCCTGGAGCATCTGCTTCAGGGCCTCTGCCTGCGGGATGGTACGGGGGAAGCCGTCGAAGATCACGCCCTTGTGCTCACGGCCGAAGGCATCGTAGACTGAGGCGAGGATGCTCACCATCAGGTCGTCGGGGATCAGCTGTCCCTGGTCGATATACCCCTGGGCCGTCTTGCCAAGTTCCGTTCCCTTCTTGATCTCACTGCGAAGCACATCGCCTGTAGAGATATGCTCCAGGCCGTACTTCTCAATCAACTTGTCGCTCTGTGTGCCCTTGCCAGAGCCTGGAGCACCGAAAATCACAATATTCTTCATAATCATCTGTAAACTGTCAACCGTAAACTGTAAACTGTAAACTGTAAACTGTAAACTATAAACTGTAAACTGTAAACTGTAAACTATAAACCTTATTCCATAATAGTATACACATGCTTCAAGTTCCTGCCCTGCTGGTCGTAGTCGAGGCCGTAGCCCACAATGAAGTCATCGGGGATCGAAAAAGCCACATAGTCGATGTCGAGAGGCTCCTCCAACTTCGAAGGCTTCACGAAGAGCGAGCAGATGTGCACAGAGGCAGGATTACGAGTACCCAGTTGCTCCATCATCCGTCGCATGGTGCGACCCGTGTCCACGATATCCTCCACAATCACCACGGTGCGACCCGTGATGCTCTCGTTCAGTCCGATCACTTCATGCACCTTCCCCGTCGAGATGGTACCCTCATACGAAGCCAGCTTCACAAACGAGATGGTGCTTGGGATGGTGATCTCGCGCATCAGGTCGGCTGCGAAGATAAACGAGCCGTTGAGCACACAGAGGAACAAGGGGTTCTTGTCGGCCATATCCCTGTTAATCTGCTCTGCCACAGCCTTCACGCGGGCTTTGATCTCTTCCTCCGGAATGGAAATCCTGAAACGTTTGTCCTTGATTTGAATCGTCTCCATACACAAATTCACTAATTTTTCGGCAAAATTACGAAAAAGATTTGGAATCACCAAATCTTTTTCCTACCTTTGCACCATTATGAAGATTTTCACGAGCGTCCAGATCCGCGAACTGGACAAATATACGATTGAAAACGAGCCCATCAAGTCCATCGACCTGATGGAACGCGCAGCGAAGGCCCTCACCCAGGCTATCGTCGAAGACTGGAGCACCCTGAGGCGGGTCATCGTCTTCGCAGGCCCTGGCAATAACGGTGGCGACGCACTGGCGATTGCCCGCATGCTGCTCGACCGCGACTATGATGTCACGGCTTATCTTTTCAACATCACAGGCCATCTCTCCGAAGACTGCTCGACCAACAAGAAGCGGCTGCTGGAGAAACGGTCGAAGTCGCTCATCGAGGTGACACAGGAGTTCGAGCCCCCACAGCTCGACGAGAACACGCTCGTCGTCGACGGACTCTTCGGCTCCGGACTGAACAAGCCACTGGCAGGCGGCTTCGCCTCACTAGTGAAATACATCAACGCCTCGCCGTCGAAGGTGGTCAGCATCGACATGCCGTCGGGACTCATGACCGAGGATAATACATATAATGTACGCGCGAACATCATCCGCGCTGACGAGACTCTCACCCTCCAGCATCAGAAACTGTCGTTCCTCTTCTCCGAGAACCAGCAGTTCATCGGCCGCCTCCGCGTGCTCGACATCCGCCTGAGCAAGGAAGGCATCGAGAAGACCGACGCCCAGTACACGCTGCTCGAGGAGAACGACATCCGCCAGCGGCTCCTGCCCCGCGACCCCTTCGCCCATAAGGGGAAGATGGGCAATGCCCTCATCATCGCCGGCAGCTACGGCATGGGCGGGGCTGCCATCCTCGCCACGAAGGCATGTCTGCGCGTGGGAGCTGGCCGTGTGACCACCCACACCCCGAAGCGCAATCAGATCATCTTGCAGATCAGCGTGCCCGAGGCCGTGCTGCAGTTCGACCGTGAGGAGACCACCTTCTCCGAGGCCGTCGATACCGATGACTTCAACGCCGTCGGCATAGGCCCCGGCCTTGGCACCAGCGAGCAGACCGCCATCGCCATCATCGCCCAATTGAGGCGCACACAGTGTCCACTGGTATGCGATGCCGATGCCATCAACATCCTCTCCAACCACCGGGCGTGGCTCCAGCAACTGCCCAAGGGTATCATCATGACGCCCCACCCCAAGGAGTTCGACCGTCTCGAAGGCCCTAGTAGCGACAGCTTCGAGCGCCTCATGAAAGCCCGCGACCTCGCCGAGCGCCTGCAGGCCTATGTTCTACTCAAGGGTCACCACACCTCGCTCTGTCTGCCCGACGGACATATCGTGTTCAACACCACAGGCAACGCAGGCATGGCTACCGCTGGCAGCGGCGACGTGCTCACAGGCATCATCACCGGCCTCCTCGCCCGAGGCTATCAGCGTGAGGACGCCTGCATCGTCGGCATGTACCTCCACGGCCTCGCTGGCGACATCGCCGCCCGTGAACTCGGCCAGGAGAGCGTCATCGCCAGCGACCTCATCCAGTACCTGCCCTACGCCTTTAAGCGAGTTAAGGAATAGTTTACGGTTTAGAGTTTATAATTTAGAGTTTATAGTTTATAAATGATTTCTAAGATAGGCAAAAGAGCACTGCTCATATTTTTCGTCCTCTCACCTCTCACCTCTTACCTCTCACCTCTGACATCATCTGCGCAGACCGTGAGCAGTTTCTACCAGCCTGGCGTCACCGCCGAGGGAGCCGTCTACTTCCTGCCTAAGACCGCCGTGCGCGTCACCGTCGAGGTCGAGAAGACCACCTATACCCCTGGCGACCTCTGCCAGTATGCCGAGCGCTACCTGCGCCTGCGCGATGTCTCCCCCACCCCCTCCGTCGGCTATCGCATCACCGCCATCCGTCAGGAGCCCGTGGCCGTGGCCGACACCACCAAGCGCTATGCAGTGAAGTTCGACCCCCGCACCTCCGCCACCAACATCCGTCTCTCCGACGACGGCGTGCTCGTGGGGATTAATACGGATGAGAGGAAAGAGGAAGGAAACAACCAGAATGGACAGAACGTGCAACAGGGGTATTCTCCTTCCACCTTCCATCTTCCACCTTCCACCAACAAACTCAATCCCCGCCAATTCATGAGCGAAGACGCCCTCGCAGCTGGCAGCACCTCCAAGATGGCCGAGCTCATCGCCCAGGATATCTACGAGATCCGCGACAGCCGCAACCAGCTGGTGCGCGGACAGGCCGACAACATGCCCAAGGACGGCGAGCAACTGCGTCTCATGCTCAACCAGCTCGACCTGCAGGACCGTGCCCTCACCAGCCTCTTCGCAGGCACCACCGTGAGCGACACCACCCGCTACAGTTTCCTCATCGTCCCTGACTCGGTCATCGTGCGCGATATACTCTTCCGCTTCTCCCAGAAACTCGGGCTTGTCGATGCCGACGACCTCGCGGGCGTACCTTATTATATTAATATTGACGACCTAAGCACCGTTCCCGCTCCGGCACCCGTCGACCCCAGGAAGAAGCTGAAGCCCATCGACGGCATCTTCGTCAACGTCCCAGGCCGTCTTCGTGCCACCGTCTCCGACGGCCAGCAGGCGATCATCGCCAGCGAGTTCCCCGCAGGCCAGTTCGGCAATGTCGAACTGCTCAGCGGCTCGCTCTTCAACAAGCGCTACACCACCCGCCTCTGGCTCAATCCCCTCAGCGGAGCCATTGAGCGCCTCGACGCCGAGCAGCCCAAATAAGGAGTTTACTCCCTTGCGCAAGGGAGTTTAGTGCCTGTAAACTACCGTTCGCCTATACTCAAATAACCATTTGCCTATACTCAAACAATCGTTTGCCTATAGGCAAAAGTCAATGTCGCATTTTTCAAGGGGCATGGTTAGGCACGGGGGCGCAGTTTGTTCTATTATGCTTGTTATGGTTAAACTTGAAAAGCAACTGGACTGACTGTTATCATTTAAAAAGGGGGTCCCGATTTGGCCCCCCCTTGAATGTATTTGCTTTCTCGTGATTAGCACTGAGCGAGCTTGCCGTCGGAACCGAGCACATTCACAATCTTGTGGATGTACATCTTCTTCATGTTCTCGCGGGCAGGCTTCAGATACTGACGAGGATCGAAGTCTCCAGGATGCTCGGCGAGGTGCTTGCGGATGGCAGCAGTCATGGCCAGACGAGAGTCTGAGTCGATGTTGATCTTGCAGACAGCGCTCTTAGAAGCCTCACGCAGCTGCTCCTCGGGGATACCGATGGCAGCCTCCAGATGGCCACCGTACTTGTTGATGGTGTTCACCTCGTCCATGGGCACTGATGAAGAGCCGTGGAGCACGATGGGGAAGCCGGGGAGCTTCTTCTCGATCTCGTGGAGGATGTCGAATGCCAAGGGAGGCGGAACGAGCACGCCGTTGACGAGTGTGCACTGCTCAGGAGTGAACTTGTGGGCACCGTGAGAAGTACCGATAGAGATGGCCAGTGAGTCGCAGCCTGTGCGGGTAGAGAAGTCGATGACCTCCTCGGGCTTGGTGTAATGAGACTCAGCAGCGCTGACCTCATCCTCCACACCAGCGAGCACACCGAGCTCAGCCTCAACAGTCACGTCGAACTGGTGAGCATACTCTACCACCTTCTTGGCGAGGGCGATGTTCTCCTCGTAAGGCAGAGAGGAACCGTCGATCATCACTGAAGAGAAACCATTGTCGATACAGTCCTTACAGAGCTCGAAGGTATCACCGTGGTCGAGGTGCAGCACAATCTCAGGATGCTCACAACCGAGCTCCTTAGCATACTCCACAGCACCCTTGGCCAGGTTGCGAAGGATCGTGCCATTGGCATAGTTACGGGCACCCTTAGACACCTGCATGATGACGGGTGACTTGGTCTCGACGGCAGCCATCACGATGGCCTGCATCTGCTCCATGGTGTTGAAGTTGAAAGCGGGGATAGCATAGCCACCGGCTATGGCTCTCTTGAACATCTCGCGGGTATTCACGAGTCCTAAATCTTTGTAGTTTACCATAATTGTTTATTTTATTAATGAGTAACAATTTTCTAACCGTGCGCAAAGGTACGAAAAAATGGTGAGAAAGTTGGAGGGTGAAAAGGTAAAAGATTCTAATCGATCGTCTTTTTTATCAATTTTTCACCTTTTTACCTTTTCACTCTTTCACCTTTGCAAAACGCAGTTTGCAATCTTACACGAGGGTATGCTGGTCGAAATAGTTCTGCACATCGTCCTTATAGTTCTCCGAGATGGGGATGTAGGTCTCGCCGAAGACGATACGAAAACGGTCGACGAGGGGCGTCTCGGTCATGTGGACGATATAGGAGCGATGGGTACGCAGGAACTCGGGACGTGGCAGATACTCCTCCAACTTCTTCATCGACATGAGCGACATGATACGGTCGCCATTCTTCAGATAGAAGCGGACATAGTCTTTCAGACCCTCGATGTAGAGGATGTCGTCGAGACTGATGCGCTGCAGCTTGTAGTCGCTCTTGACGAACATGAAACGGTCGCGGCGGTAGACATCCTGCTTCATCAGCACCGAGAACCACTCGAGGGCTTTGTCGGTGGACTTGAGGAAGTCATCGTAGGAGATGGGCTTCAGCAGGTAGTCGAGGGCATTCACCTTATAGCCTTCGACAGCATATTGCGGGAAGGCGGTGGTAAAGATCACCTTCGTCTCCTTGGGCAGGATCTTGGCGAACTCAATGCCGCTGAGCTCTGGCATCTGGATGTCGAGGAACAGCAGCTGTACGGGGTTTTCGCGGAGGTCCTTCATGGCCGTGATGGCACTGTTGTAGGTTCCTGCGAGATAGAGGTAAGGTGTCTTACGGGCGTAGCTCTCCAGCAGTCCTGCTGCCAGAGGCTCATCGTCGATGATGGCACATGTAATGGTCATAATTCAATTTTTAATGTGGATAAATACGTTTTACCGTCGTCGGAGACGCCTTGGGTCCATTCGTAGCGCTCACTGTAGGCCAGGTCGAGACGTCGCTGCACCTGCTGGAGACCTACGCCATGACCACTGCGGTCGTTCTCCGTCTTCGGATAGTTAGAATTCTTAATGGTGACAAAGAGATGGCCATCGTCTGGCTGCTCCATGTCGATGTGTACGAAGCATGGCTCCGTGGGGCTGATGCCATGTTTGAAGGCATTCTCGACCAGCGAGATGAACAGCAGGGGAGCCACACGCGTGTCGGGGTTGGCAAGCTGGGTGCGGAACTGTACGTCGACCGTTTGCGGCAAGCGGATCTTCATCAGGTTGACGTAGTTCTCCAGGAATGTCACTTCCTCGCTTAGCTTCACGCTATCCTGCTGATTGTCGTAGAGCATGTGGCGCAGCATCTTCGAGAGCTGCATGACAGCATCCTGCGCCCGCTGCTGGTCGAAAGCTGTCAGCGCATAGATATTGTTGAGCGTGTTCAGCAGGAAATGGGGGTTGATCTGCGAGCGCAGATTACTCAGCTCTGCCTTCACCTGGGCCGTTTCGGCCTTGACACGGGCGGTCTCAGCCAGTTTACGGGCATCGTCGGCCCAGAACCACCGCGAAGCCAGGGCGACGCTGGCTCCTGCCGTGGCAAAGATCACCATGTTGACGAAATCACGGATGTAGTAGAAGATCTCGTCGATAGCATCAGGTTGCCTGACGATGAGGGCACTGCGCTGGAAGATCAGATGCGTGAAGTCGCTCCAGTAATGCAGGAACACAACAAAGCAGAGCACCAGCACGGTGTTGAACATCAGGAAATAGCGGTGCTTGCCCTCTACAAAATAGCGAGGGGTCAGCCAGAGGTAGTTGGTGTAGAACATCACCATCATCAGCAACTGTCCCATACAGTTCATCCAGTACTGGGTCATGGGTAGCCCCGTGCCTCGCATAAACTGCATAGGCGAAAGGAACATATACGCCCAAAAGGCGATGTGCATGAATAGTTTTAACCGCTTGTTAATCATAGGCGTTGAAATTTACTCGTGACGAATAGCTTCAATAGGATCCATATTAGCGGCTTTCTGGGCAGGGATGTAGCCGAAGAGCACACCAATGAAGACACAGACGAGGAACGACACATAGATGCTCCAAGCCGGCACGCTCGACGGCATGCCGATAGCCGACACCGCACTGCTCGCCCCCACTCCGACAAGGACACCTATCAGTCCTCCCGTCACTGAGATGAGCACCGACTCGATGAGGAACTGCAGGGAGATGACGGGGCCAGTGGCGCCAACGGCCATACGGAGGCCGATCTCCTTCGTACGCTCCGTCACAGAGACGAGCATGATGTTCATGATGCCGATACCTGCCACCAACAACGAGAAGGCAGCAGCCACCACAAGGATGATGGTCACAGTGTCCATCGTCGACGACATCGTCTCCATCATCTCCGCCTGGGAGCGGATGGTGAAGTCGTCGTCGGCATCCTCCTTCAGCTTATGGTTGTCGCGCAACATCTGCGTGAGCTCCTCGATGGCGGCATCACTCAGTTCCTCCGTCACCGCCGAGCAGACGATGCTGGAGAAATAGGTCTGGGCAGCGATACGCTTCATGACCGTAGTGTAGGGGGCAATGATCACGTTGTCCTGGTCCATACCCCACGAGTTGTAACCCTTCGACTTCAGTACACCCACGATGCGCATGGGAATCGACTTGAAGCGGATGGTCTTGCCAATGGGATCGGTATGCTCGCCGAAGAGCTCTTTGACGATGGTAGTTCCTACCACGACCACCTTGGCGGCCTTTCGGATGTCCTCTTCCGTAAAGCACTCACCTTCCTCCACAGGCCACTGTTTGATGTCGAGATAATCGATACTCTCACCGTACATCGAGGCATTGGTATTGTTGTTACCATAGATGGCCTGACCACTGGCGGTCACCTCGGGCGACACCTTCGTGACGAATTTCTTCTCACGCACGATTCGTTCGTAGTCGGCCATCTTCAGGGTCTGCATGGCAGAGGGATCCTGTCGCACACCGCCACGCATGTCGGCACCTGGACGGATGGTGAGCAGGTTGGTACCCATCGTAGAGAGCTCGGCGCGGATGCTCTCCTTCGAACCCTGTCCGATGCTCATCATGATGATCACGGCTGCCACGCCGATGATGATACCAAGCATCGAGAGGAACGAGCGCATCTTGTTGTTCGCCACCGCCCGCAGGCTTACTTTTAATAGATTCAGTATATTCATTCCTTTTTTTGTTTACAGTTTACAGTTTACGGTTTACAGGTGATTACCTCTGCGGTAGAACAGCCTCCAGTCATATCAACTGTAAACTGTAAACCGTAAACATAATTAATCATCCACTGGCACCGGCAACTGGGCCAAGAACTCGGCTGCCGACTTGATGTTCGTATTAATGGTATCCTCACGGATCTTGCCGTCGCGCAGATTGATGTTACGCGAACTGTACTCGGCAATCTCAGGATTGTGAGTCACGAAGATGATCGTGTGGCCCTGCCTGTAAAGCTCCTGGAAGAGCACAAGCATCTCGAATGAGGTGCGCGTGTCGAGGTTACCGGTAGCCTCATCGGCGAGTAGCACGGCAGGATCGTTGACCAAGGCACGGGCAATGGCCACACGCTGCATCTGACCACCCGACATCTGATTCGACTTGTGGTACAGACGGTCGCCCAGCCCTACAGCCTCCAGGGCCTTAATGGCCTTCGCCTTGCGCTCAGCCGCACTGTACTCAGAATTATACATCAGCGGCAGTTCCACGTTCTCCACAGCCGTTGTCTTGGGCAACAGGTTGTAGCTTTGGAACACGAAACCAATCTTACGATTACGCAGACGGGCGCGCTTGGTCTTCGACATCGTGCGCACGGAGATGCCATCGAGGAAGTACTCGCCCGAAGTGGGGGTGTCGAGGCATCCAAGCTGGTTCAGAAGCGTTGACTTGCCGGAGCCTGAGGTGCCCTGGATGGTGACGAACTCGCCCTCGTAGATCTTGAACGAGACACCACGCAGAGCCTTCACCGTCTCCTCGCCCACCTGGAAGTAGCGCTTGACGTTCTGCAGCTCGATGACTACTTTTCTTTCTTCCATAGACTATCTCCTTTGCGGGGTGTTACCACCCTGGCCGCTCTTGTTGTTATTATTCCTGTTTCCGCCTGGACGCGGCATGAAGGGGTTGCCACCTTGCTGTTCAGGCATAGCCATCTCTCCACTAGAGATATCGAAATCGGCCAGCACCTCAGTACCAGGAGCAATACCACTCACAATCTCTGTCACCACTCCGTTGGTCGTGCCAACCTCCACCTTGTAGGCCTTGAACACGTTACCCTCCTTCGTCCAGAGTTTGTGGAGACCTTCACAGTCGTCAATCGTCTCACCCTTCTTCAGGAGTGCCTCGTTGGGAATGAAGCGCAGAGCCTTTGAGGGCACCGTCAGCACACTATCTTTCTCTAAAGTAAAGATCGTCACGTTTGCTGTCAGTCCGGGCTTCAGCTTCAGATCAGCATTGGGAGCAGAGATCACCACCTCGTAGGTGACGACATTGCTCTCCGTCGTTGCCTCCTGGCGCACCTGGGTCACATGACCCTCGAAGGTGTCATCGGGAAAGGCATCAACCGTGAAGCTGACACGCTGACCTTCCTTCACACCACCGATATCAGCCTCATCGATATCTGCAATCACACGCATGTCCGTCAGGTCCTGGGCAATCACAAAGAGCTCAGGGGTGTTGAACGAGGCAGCCACCGTCTGGCCTTCCTCCACGCTCTTCGAGAGAATTACACCGTCGATGGGCGAAGTGATGGTGGCATAGCCAAGGTTCGTCTGGGCCTTGCGCACACTCTCACGGGAGGTATTCACCTGTTCCTTGGCCTTCTGATAAGACAGCTGGGCGCTCTCATACTCATCGGCACTCACCAGACCCTTCTCGTAGAGTGTCTTGTAACGGTTGTAGTTCGAGAGCTCATAGTTGGCGGTGCTCTGGGCACTTGTGAGATTAGCCTTCGCCGTATTCAGCTCACTGATCAGGTTCGTACGGTCCAGCTCGGCAATCACCTGACCTTTCTTCACCACCGAGTTGTAGTCCACATAGAGGTGGCTCACGATACCAGACACCTGTGTACCAACGGTCACCGAGGTAACAGGTTCGATGGTACCCGTTGCCGTGATGCTCGTCTGGATCTTGCCATTCTCAACCTTGGCCATCTCAAACGACACTTTCTCTTCTTTCTTCCCACCACGCAGGAAGAACCATGCAATCAGGATGACGCCGATTACACCGATTGCGATCCAACCTTTCTTTCCAATCTTTTTCATATATCTCTTTTTAGTTTATTGTTCAAACAGGACATCTACTTTATTTCCCCTCCACGGTAGAAGTCCAGCATCTGTTTGTTATAGATGGCCAGGTACTTCGACTGTAACTGGTTCTGCTGGGCAGAAAGCAGATTGTCCTTACCCGTCATCAGCTCGACAATGTTCTTCAGACCCAGACGGAATTGTTCTGAGAGCAAGTCATAACTCTGCTTGGCACTCTCCACACTGCTGGAGGCTGCCTTGTACTTCTGCTGGTTCGTCATCGCGTTCAACCAGTACTGCTGGATATCGGTATACAGCGTCTTCTGCTGGTCCTGCAAGTCGAGCTGTGCCTGCAACTGCTGGATCTTCGCCTTGTTCACAGCCGTCTTCGTGGAGCGTCCGTCATAGATAGGTACGCTGACGCCCACGCCCAGCTGGGTGTTCACATTACTTTTGAATTGTGAGCCCCAGCCAGTACCACTCAGCGAGTTCGTAGAGGTGGTGACGCCACCTGTCAGATTCACATTCGGCATCCATCCTGCCTTGGCGATGTTCAGACTCACGTCACTGCTCTTCACAGCCAACTGGGAACGTTCTATCTCAGGACGGCTCAACAGGGCCGCCTCATACACCGACTGCAACGAGGGAATCTCTGCGAGGATACGCTCATCGCTGATCTCAGGCACAGCCACGTCGAAATCCGTCTCATCAGTGATTTCCAGAAGTTGCTTCAGCTGGAGTTTATAGTTCAACAACTGACTCTGTGCCTCGACGATACTATACTCGTCGTTAGCACGCTGAGCCGACAACTGGGCAAGATCTGCCTTCGACATCTTGCCCACCTCGACCATCTCCTTACCACGTTCCTCATTCTTAAGGCTGGTCTCTAGCATCTGCTCGTTCACCTTCACGTTCTCATCGAGATAGAGGATCTGGGCAAAAAGCTGGGCAATGCGTTCCTGAATGCTATTAGCCGTCTCCTGAGCCGAGAGCTCTGCCTGCTGTTCCGACAGTTCGTCGAGACGAATGGTATTGACGTTGCGGTTTCCATTCCATACCGTCCACTGGCCACTCAACGAATAAGAACCGTTATACGAGGTCTTGTCAACCTTTGTGTTGACGGTCCCGTTAGTGACATACGACATACCAGTATCCTTCCAGGGCTGGTAACCGAGACTCTGGTTCGTCGATGCACTAAGTGTCGGCAGCAGGGCGGCCTTGGCACCCTTCAGTTCCTCTGTCGCACTCTGCTTCTGCAACTGCGACTTCTTCAGCGTGATATTGTTATCCATCGCATAGTCGATGCAGTCCTGGAGTGTCCACATTTTTTGGGCAGACAATTGGACCGTTCCCAACATCATCACACCTATTACTAACAATGATTTCTTCATAATCTTCTATACTTTTACCAATTTCGTCGACAAAGGTACAATTTTTATTTGGAAAATGCCAAAAAAAGGGAATAAAAAGATGGCCATCCGTCGAAAATTTCAACGAGTGGCCACTTTTCTTCAGCAAAAACGAGTCTAAAATGCTGTTTTCCCCCACCAAAAGGCATTATTTGTCTGCGGGCTCGATTATCTTCCAGATACCGGCAGCACAAGCGCCACCCACGAACGGACCCACAATGAAGATCCAGAGGTTTTCCAGTGCCGCGCCACCCTCGAAGAAAGCAGGAGCAATGGATCGGGCGGGATTCACAGAGGTGCCTGTATAGCGGATGCACACCAGATGAACGAGAATCAGAGACAGACCGATGGCCAGTCCAGCGAAATTATTCGTTGCACCATTGGTCTTCGATGTTGCACCCAGCACCACCAGCACAAACACACAGGTAAAGATAATCTCAGCGAGCAAACCGCCAAGTACACTCACATTCGCCTGCAGGTTGTTGGCGCCAGTTCCCTCCAGACCAGGAACATTCTCTGTCAGGATGAACAGCAGCAGGCTGCCGATGAAAGCTCCGACCACCTGGAAGAGGATGTACATACCACAGTCCTTAGCCGACATACGCCCACTGAGGAACACACCGAGGGTGATGGCCGGATTAATGTGGCAACCACTGATACCACCAATGGTATAGGCCATGGCCACCACTGACAGTCCGAAGGCAAAAGCCGTTCCAACGACTGCGGGAATATTGTCCACAGGATCACAACCCAGGCTCACGGCTACACCGCAGCCCATCAACACGAGCACCATCGTGCCCACCATTTCTGCAAGATACTTTTTCATAATCTCATACATTTTAATGATTAGTAATAACGGTTATTTCGTTGCAAAAGTACGAATTAGAACTGAAAAGGCCAAACTTTTTCGGCAAAAAATGCACAAAGAGGCAAATGACGACACGAAATCTGAAATATTTTATCTACCTTTGCAGCATGATTTAACTGAAACGGCAAGATAACAGATGAAAGGAAATAGCGAAGTTTTGCTATCCTACATACGGGATGGTCGCACGATGAGCCAAAGCGAAAAACTGTGGCTTATCGTCAGCCTGAGTATTCCCTCCATCCTGGCGCAGATATCCGCCACCGTCATGTTCTTTATCGATGCCTCGATGGTGGGACACCTCGGCGCCAAGGCCTCTGCTGCCATCGGACTGGTGGAGTCGACAGGCTGGCTCATGGGTGGTCTGGCTTCAGCAGCGAATATGGGTTTCTCTGTGCAGGTGGCCCATTTCATAGGAGCCAATGACTTCGAGGCTGCAAGGCGGGTACTCCGTCAGTCACTCGTCTGTTGCATGATCTGGGCCCTGATGATCTCGCTGACGTCTGTCATCATCTCACCGTTCCTACCCTACTGGCTGGGGGGGACGGAGGAGATTGCCCACGATGCCTCGGTCTATTTCGCCATTTTCGGACTCTGCGGCATCTTTTTCCAAATGGAGGGTCTGGCAGGTTCGATGCTAAAGTGTTCAGGCAACATGAAGATTCCCTCGATCCTGAATATTGGCATGTGCGTGATGGACGTCTGCTTTAATTACCTATTTATATATATAATGGACCTGGGGGTGATGGGAGCAGCCATCGGGACGGGCTTAGCAATGCTGATTACGGCCGTGCTGATGCTGTACTTCCTACTGGTGAAATCAAAGATGCTCTCCCTGATCAGTCGCCCAGGTTCGTTCAAGCCCAAATCAGATACCGTCAGCACTGCCTTTAAAATCGGTGCTCCGATGGGATTGCAACACATGCTGATGGGAGGTGCATATATCGTCAGTATCCTCATCGTGGCCCCACTGGGCACCATCGCCATCGCCGCCCACTCACTGGCCATCACCGTCGAGAGTCTCTGTTACATGCCGGGTTACGGCATCGCCGAGGCTGCCACCACCCTCGTGGGACAGGGCATTGGTGCAGGACAGAAGTTACTGACGCGCTCATTTGCAAGGATGTCTGTCGCCCTGGGCATCGCCGTCATGACTTTCATGGGTATTCTGATGTGGTGCTTCGCCCCAGAGCTGATGGGCATCATGTCGCCTGTCGAGGAAGTCATCGCCCAAGGAACCCAGGTGTTGCGCATCGAAGCCTGGGCAGAGCCGATGTTTGCTGCAGCCATCGTCTGCAACGGTGTTTTTATTGGAGCTGGCGACACGATGATTCCTGCCGTCATGAGTCTTTGTTCGATGTGGTTCGTCCGTCTGACACTTGCTGCCGGTCTTGCTCCTAAGTTCGGACTGAAGGGTGTATGGACCGCTATGGCCATCGAACTGACTTTCCGAGGCACCATCTTCCTCGTCCGTCTCTTCAAAGGCAGATGGGTAGAGAAGCTCAAACTGAAAATGGAGAATTAACAATAAAGATGATTAATTATGACTACCAACATGTGCAGATTCCTGCTTTTGCTGTTTGCTTTTCACTGTTCGTTCATCACTTCCTGGTCACAGACGAAGAACACCGAGGTGCTATTTGAGACCACGGCTGGCAACTTCCGCATCGCCCTTTACGACGAGACGCCCCTGACGCGTGACAACTTCCTGAAGATTACAAAGATGGGCGTCTATGACTCCCTGCTCATCCATCGGGTCATCAAGGACTTCATGATCCAAAGCGGCGACACCAACAGCAAACATGCCAAACCAGGGCAACTGCTTGGCACAGGTGATTTCGACTATACGACAGAGGCCGAGTTCCGTTTGCCGCAGATATTCCATCGTCGTGGTGTAGTGGCTATGGCCCGTGAAGGTGACAAGGTGAATCCTGAGCGCCGTTCCTCAGCCTGCCAGTTCTATATCGTCTGGGGAAAAATCTACACCGACGACCGCATTATCGCCAAAGTTCAGGAACGTCTCGACTCCGCCACCCAAGGAACGGTGAAACTCACACCAGAGATGATAGAGGTATATAAGACCATCGGGGGTACGCCTCATCTCGACGGACAATACACCGTCTTCGGAGAAGTGGTTGAGGGTCTGGATGTCGTAGAGAAGATCCAACAGGTGCAGACAGACAAGAACGACCGTCCGTTGGAAGATATCCGAATTCTGAAGGCAACAGTAACGAAAGACCTGCCCCAGCCCAAAGCTGAGACAAAGAAAGGCTCTACACAAAAGAAAGTCATCAAGAAAGTAGTCCGAAAGAAATAAACACAAAAAAGCCGCTCAAGGGTCATCAACGACTCAAGGGCGGCAACCAACAATCTATGAATAACTAAAAACCTTTTTCTTGGAAAAAACGGAGTGTCACCACTGCGTCTGTTATCCTTACTTGCAATCTTTCTTCCTAACGCCTTAGAAATACCTATTGCCAATCAAAAATTATAAACCTAAAACCTAAATCTAACTAACAATTAACTCTAACTAACTATTACTCTAACTAAAACCTGTTCAATCTTTACCTTACTAATACATCTGCTTTATCGCAGATTTTCTATTGAAGATCACTTGTTGTCTTTTGACGATGCAAAGGTACGACGATTTTTCAAATGCCGCAATATTTTTATTCCCTTTTCCTCAAAAAAGGGGCTTTCTTTTGACATAAATCAAGCCGTTGTGTACGAACACACCCTAATTGTGTGCGAAAACAACGCTTTTTAACACTTAAAGCGCTGCTGCCACCTTATTCGTCAAATCCACGAACTCAGGAATGGAGAGTTGCTCTGGGCGGCGAGTGAGGAGTGAGGCATGTATTTCGAAGAAAGGAGACTCTGATGGCAACAACTGGCGCAGGGAGACACGCAGCATCTTACGACGCTGGTTGAAGGTGGTCTTTACAACACGACGAAAGAGTTGTTCATCACAGCCAAGGTCCGTTACATCGTTGCGGGTCATGCGGATAACGGCACTCTGCACCTTGGGCGGTGGATTAAACACGCCAGGTTCGACGGTAAAGAGATACTCTACCCGATACCAAGCCTGAATGAGAACGGAGAGGATGCCATACTGCTTATGACCAGGCTGCGAGGCCATGCGCAGAGCCACCTCATGCTGAATCATACCAGTACAGCAGGGAATGAGGTCCTTGTTGTCGAGCATCTTGAAGAAGATCTGCGAGGAGATGTCATATGGATAGTTGCCCGTCAAGACGAAAGGCTGCCCGTCGAAGACCTCTCGGAGATCCATCCTCAGGAAGTCTCCACCTATTATATTATTATATAGGCTGGGAAAATGCTCCTGCAAATACGCCACACTCTCACGATCAATCTCCACCACCTTGAATGGGCGCGGCTTCTCCACAAGATACTGGGTCATGACACCCATGCCTGGTCCCACCTCAAGTACTGGGAGATCGGCAAAAGGCTCGTCTACAGTATCTGCTATTCTCTTGGCGATACTCAGGTCAGTCAGGAAGTGCTGGCCGAGATTCTTCTTAGGTCTTACTTGCTTCATTTGGGGGACAAAGGTACGAATAAGCGAGAAGAAAACCAAATAAAACACTAAAAAAAGCAGGCCGGATTCACATCCAGCCCGCTCTTGTCTATGCTTTCTCTCTAAAAACTATTTACTTAAGTCCTAAATTCATGTCATTGTTGGCCTTGACGGTCTCAGCCACACAGACTGCAATGACGAATGTAACCATAAAACCTAAAACCATAACTTTTTCCTTTCTCTATTCTTTGAAACGTTATCCTGTTTGTCTTAAGACGATGCAAAGATACGTCTGTTTACGTACACAGGCAAGATTTTGATGGAAAAAAGGCGAAAAAAGGAGGTTTCATTGACACGTATCAATTTTTATTCGTACCTTTGTCCCCATGGAAATGAAAACCATCCTCACCAATGTGGCCAAAATCATCGCCCCCATCCTGTTGGGCGGGGCTATCTTATATTGGATGTATCGCGGCGAGGATTTCATGCAGCTCAGGCATGTTCTGACGGAGGAGATGGATTGGACTTGGATGCTACTCTCCTTCCCCTTCGGCATTCTGGCACAGATGTTCCGCGGCTGGCGATGGAAGCAGACGCTCGATCCCATCGAAGACTTGTCGCCCAGCACAGCCAAAGCACCTTCCAACCAGAAGATCCGGGCCCGTAGCGCCACTTGCATATATGCTGTATTCATTTCCTATGCTGCCAGCCTGATCATCCCACGCATTGGTGAGTTCTCCCGTTGCGCTGTCTTGAAACGATACGACGGGGTGTCGTTCAGCAAAGCATTAGGTACGGTGGTGACAGAACGAGCTGTCGATACGCTGATTGTAATGCTCTATTCTGGCATTATCCTACTGGTAGAGATGAGCGTGTTTGGCACGTTCTTTAAAAAGACAGGCACCTCGCTCGACCATATCCTGGAGGGTTTCTCGCTGACGGGTTGGCTGGTGATGGCTGTTTGCGGCTTGGCCGTCCTCGTGCTCCTGCACCTCTTGCTGAAGAACTTCTCTATATATAATAAGGTGAAGATGACGTTGAGTGGAATCTGGGAAGGAGTGCTCTCTTTGAGGGGCGTCAGAAACCTGCCGCTCTACCTCTTTTTCTCCATCGGCATCTGGGTGATGTATTTCCTGCATTACTACCTGACGTTCTTCTGCTTCGACTTCACGGCGGACCTTGGTATAGGCTGTGCGCTGGTTTCCTTTGTCGTAGCCAACTTCGCCGTCATCGTGCCAACGCCTAATGGTGCAGGCCCTTGGCACTTTGCCATCAAGACGATGCTGATACTCTATGGCGTGGCCGATGAGCAAGCCCTCTGGTTTGTGCTCATCGTTCACACCGTCCAGACCATGCTCGTGATTGCCCTCGGCATCTATGCCTGGGCCGCCCTCTCGTTTACGAAACGTTTAAACCCTCAAACAACATAACTATGAGTGAAATTAAGAATCTGAACCCGGCGTGCATTTGGAAGAACTTCTATGCACTGACACAAGTTCCGCGCCCAAGCGGACATCTTGAGAAAATCCAGCAGTTCCTGCTCGACTTCGCCAAGGAGGCAGGCGTCGAGGCCTTTAAGGATCCTGCCAGCAACATCGTGATGAGGAAGCCCGCTTCGCCAGGTATGGAGAAGAAGAAAGGCGTCATCCTGCAGGCCCACATGGATATGGTGCCGCAGAAGACACCTGAGAGTACCCACAACTTCGAGACCGATCCCATCCAGCCTTGGATCGACGGCGAGTGGGTGAAGGCCAAAGGTACAACCCTCGGAGCCGACAACGGCTTGGGTGTGGCTGCCATTATGGCCATCATGGAGGACAAGACCTTGAAGCACGGACCCGTCGAGGCCCTCATCACCGCTGACGAGGAGACAGGCATGTATGGTGCCAACGACCTGCCAGAGGGCGAGCTCCAGGGCGACATCCTGATGAACCTCGACTCGGAGCACTGGGGAAAGTTCGTCATTGGTTCCGCTGGAGGTATCAACATCACAGCCACCCTCGATTATAAAGAGGTGGAGACCGATCCGGAAGATGCCGCTGTGAAGGTGACAGTCAAAGGTCTGCGTGGCGGACACTCTGGTCTGGAAATCCACGAAGGTCGCGGCAATGCCAACAAGCTTCTGGTGCGCCTCGTCCGTGAGGCCATCGAAGAGTGCGAGGCTCGTCTGGCCTGCTGGGAGGGCGGCAATATGCGCAATGCGATTCCTTTCAAGGCTGAGGCCGTGCTGACGCTGCCGAAGGAGAATGTCGAGGCCCTGAAGGAACTCGCTGCAGACTGGCTTGAGGACTTCACCGACGAGTTTAAAGGCATCGAGAGCGGCATCGAGGTGATTTGCGAAGATGTTGAAACGCCGAAGATGGAGGTACCCGTTGAGATCCAGGATAACCTGATCAATGCCATCTATGGCTGTCACGACGGCGTCGTCCGTATGATTCCAAGCTATCCCAGCGTTGTGGAGACCTCCTCGAACCTCGCTATCATCAACATCGGCGAAGGCAAGGCCATGCTGAAGATTCTGGCCCGCAGTAGCCGCGAGGATATGAAGGACTATATCGTGAAGACGCTCGAAAGCTGCTTCAACATGGCAGGCATGAAGGTGGAGACCGCTGGAAGCTACGGCGGCTGGGACCCCAACCCCGAATCCGAGATCCTGCACCTGCTGCTGAAGGAGTACAAGGACCTCTTCGGCGAGGACGGCATCATCCAGGTAGACCACGCTGGGCTGGAGTGTTCCATCATCCTCGGCAAGTACCCGCACCTCGACGTCGTCAGCTTCGGTCCCACGATGAAGTCGCCCCACACCACGACAGAGCGCGCACTCATCAAGACCGTCGAGCCCTTCTGGACCCTGCTGAAGAAGACTTTGGAGGACATTCCTGAGAAATAAGACTGCCTGTTGACATAGAGTCAACTGATCGACTGACTGGAGTCAAATGATTGTTTGACTCCAGTCAACATATTTGCTGACTGGAGTCAGCAAACGGTTTACACGGCTTTCCCAACCAGTCTCCATAGCACTCCGACAGACTTTCCCTACACCTTTTACACGAAATAATCTGAATAAAATTTGGTTTATTCCTCAGTTATTCGTATCTTTGCACCCAAATTCATCAAAGTATTAACAAAATTATGGACGATTACCCGGCGAATAGTAACAAGTTTTAGGCCGGAGGATGGCAGGCAAGACCGCTAATCCTCTTGCCACTAAGTCATTTCTCGCGCCACCGTGCCTCCCGCACTGTCGCGCCACCGAAAAAAGAAAAGGATTAGCAAAATGAAGACTTACTGGAACACCCAAGGCGGACTGGACCAACTCTCAGAGTGGCAGCCCAATTGCTGGATACAGGTGACATGCCCCACCGAAGAGGACCAGCACGAACTGGAACAGCAGTTCAACATCCCCGACTATTTC